>Ga0315905_10002303_pt1 | contig 20103 bp, 10 predicted proteins | sample LakEriMetagenome_5_FD_203522 | JGI IMG/M metagenome (GOLD analysis project Ga0315905, IMG submission 203522) | Freshwater fungal communities from buoy surface, Lake Erie, Ohio, United States - Buoy 4 MA121 | ecosystem: Environmental > Aquatic > Freshwater > Lake | place: USA: Lake Erie, Ohio... | reverse complement strand
CTGCTGATTTTGAAAAGCAAACCCTCACGGCTGTAATGGATGCGCGTGCAAAAGCAACACAGGTAACACTGAAAGCAGACGATCTCACGCCCGAAAAAGTAAAGCAGTTTCAGGAGGCCCAGCAGGGACTTACTTCGGCACTTTCCCGCCTGATGGTGGTCTCAGAAAATTATCCAAATCTGAAGGCAAATCAGAACTTTCTGGATTTGCAGAGCCAGCTGGAAGGTACCGAAAACCGTATTACCGTGGAAAGGATGAAATTCAACGAAGCGGTACAGGATTACAATACCTACATCCAGAAGTTTCCAACGAACATGACGGCCAAGATGTTCAGCTTTGAGAAGAAGGGTTATTTTGAAGCAGAGGCAGCAGCTCAGAAAGCCCCAAAGGTGGAGTTTTAGCGCAGGAATCTCTTATTTCAGAATAACCTTGGCCACTTTTGGGCCCACGATTTCGGGATTGTGCTCTGGATGCAGTTTGAAGCGTCATTTCCGCAACTTATTCACTCCGATGATTACTGTCCCGTCCTAAAAAAGGTTGACGGATTTTAGAATATGAGAGCAAGGTAAAAAAAGCCATGGGGCCAAATAACTGCAAATCAATAGTTTAGCCAACTTTCCCCTGTATCCGCAGCGCTGAAACGTACTCAAGATGTTGTGGTTTTTTTGACAGCTTGCCACACAAAGCTTTGCTGCGAGTCTAGGCCTCTCATCCCAAAGTTCTAAGGCGGAATACGGGTTTAATCGTTGGAAGCGCCGGTTTCCGGTTCTTCAAAAGAATCCTCACTTTTGGCAATCACCAGCGTAGCCACGCCGTTTCCGATGAGGTTGGTAATGGCCCGGGCCTCACTCATAAACTTATCCACGCCCAGCAAAAAGGCCAGGCCTTCCAGTGGAATGGTGTGCAGGGAAGCCAGCGTCGAGGCCAATACCACAAAACCCGAACCAGTCACACCGGCCGCGCCCTTGCTGGTGAGCATTAGAATGCCAATGAGCACAGCCAGTTCCTGAAGACTGAGTGGAACGGCATACAGCTGCGCAATGAAAATCACGGCCATGGAAAGGTAAATGGAAGTGCCATCGAGGTTGAAGGAATAGCCGGTTGGTACCACCAGTCCGACCACCGGTTTGGCACAGCCCATTTTCTCCAGCTTTTGCATTAGTCCTGGCATAGCGGTTTCGGAGGAGGAAGTTCCTAGTACAATCAGAATTTCTTCTTTAATGATGGACAGGAATTTGCGGATGCTCAGCCCGTACCAGCGCAGGATTCCGCCCAGAATCAGGAAGATAAAAAGCGCCATGGTGATGTAAAGGCAGCCCATCAGTTTGGCCAGAGGAACGATGCTGGCAAGTCCGAATTTCCCTACGGCAAAGGCCATTCCGCCGAAGGCTCCGATGGGCGCAGCATACATCAGGTATTTTAGTGCGGTGAAAACCCAGTGGGAGACTTTATGCAAAAACGAAAGAACTTTTTCCCGGGCAGGCAGAAAACTCAGCAGGGTGCCAAATGCAATGGCAATCAGCAGAATCTGAAGGGTAGTGTTTTCTTTCAGAAAATTTCCCCAGTTGAAACCCTGACCGGCTTTTTGCACATATTTCTCCGCACTTTGGATGGCCAGTCCGGTTTTATCAATCTCGCCGGGTTTGAGCAGCAGGGCAACAGCAATGCCAATCACCAGCGCCAGCGTGGTAACCAGTTCGAAATAAACCAGCGCTTTCAGGCCAATTCTTCCCACGCGCTTTAAATCACCCATGGCGGCAATGCCGCTGCTGATGGTGAGGAAAATGATGGGGCCGATGAAGAGCTTGATGGCTTCAATAAAACCCTTGCCGAGAATTTCGGCTTTGATGCCCAGCGCCGGACGAAAATGCCCGACCAGAATTCCCGCCACGATGGAAAGCAACACATAAAAACTGAGGTGGCGGAAGAAAGGGTGGATCTTATTCATGCTGCCTAAAAACCAACCTGAAACATAACTTCGGAATACATCTTTGAAGGCAATCCCGCAATTTTCCGACTACTGGCTGTTGCCTGAATTTTCATCCGGTTGAAATCAAAATATTTGCCGAGGTGAAGGGCAAAATCTTCGGTTTCATTCAATCTGGAATCTCTTCGGGTAAATTCCGGATTCAGTTTCTGATACCGAAAATCTACAGATATCCCGTTCCGGAAAAAATAACCTGCCTGTAAGTTAAGAGCGTTACCAAGTACGAGGTAAGTTGCAATCTGGGTAGGTTGAAGTAAGGATGCGATTCCACCAATGCTATCTGTTCGGAGACCTGAAAGGCCGGCTGCACTAGCATTGGCAAATTCGGCTAGGAGGGAAAATCCGCGGTATTTCACTATCAGGTCGGCGGAAATTTTCCGGTATTGCGGATATCGGGCTGTTTTACTGCTGTCGAACAGCGAAAAGTAGCCATGACCTTCGCCTTTTTCCTGGCTGGCTCCCTTGTTCCAGCTGCCTGCAATTCCTATCAGAATCTTTGGTTTGGATTCCCGCTTTGCATCGACGGAAAGTCCTGTATTGCCTTCTGAAAAATCGCCCAAAGGATAAAAATCCAGACGGCCTCCCAGTTTGATTCCACCCAGATCCACATCGGTTGAATTGATTCCGAATGAATTGGGCCCATCACCTGAAGTAAGCGCCAGCATGGGAACAAGCAGTGTTTTATTGCCGAAGCGGCCTTCAGCAAACAGACCGAATTCCCTGCCGTTACCGCAGAAAGCTGTGCTGAGCAGACTGCGCTCAGGAAAGGCCAGTTTATCTTCTTCAAAAGTCATTTCGCGGTTATTGGTAAAGGTTCTACGCTGGCCAGTGGAAACCGATAAGTGTTGGGAATTCCAGGCAGCCCAGGCATCGAGCAGAGGAGTGGAAGCGCTGAAATCTGTTCGCACGAGAAAGGTGATTTTTTCCTGCATCAGGCTTCCCGAAAACCAGAGGTAGGTTCGCTTAGAACGCAGGCTGTTGGCCGCTTTTTGTCCCTCGCTTTTTGTCCATTGCCAGGAAGGCTGAAGAAATCCGTGGAATTCAAAGGCATGGGGTTTTTCGATGGAAGCATCTTGTGCATTCATCCGGAGACTGATCAGACTTAGAAGACAATAAGCCGTAAGGAGGATGTATTTGTTTCTCATTTGCCCAGGGGTTTCATGCAACGATAAACCGGATAATCGTGGTGCTTATCTTTACCGGAGAAGCGAATCACCTTCATGGCGAGAAAGCCGTTGGGATTTTCGGGCTCCAGCAGTTCGCAGACCAGATTGCCTTTATCCTGCTGCATGGGTATTACAAAAGTTCCGGCCGAAAACGACCGAGTGATTTTTTTAACCTGACCGTTTTGAAGGGCTTTTTTGGTTTCGTCGTCCTCGCTTTGAAGGTCGTCTTCATCCATCGTTTCATTGCCCCAACCCGGTACCAGGTAGGTTTCTACTTCCAGTTCTATCGAAGCGCTCGTGCTATCCACCTGAATGCCCAGAATCCGGAGTTTTTCAGCTGCTTTCTTCTCTGTTCCGGCCAGCAGGTAAGCGACTGGCCTATCACGGCTGAGGGTAGGATACGATTGCAGAGCATCGTGTATGACAACGGGAATGCTGATTTCATTTTCGGTATCCAGATCAATCACCAGCAGAGAATCTTTTCGTTCTTTTCTTTCCGATAAAACCACCACCGGTTTGGAATCCTGATGGCTTGCGGCGAGCAGGGTTTTTATGCTGAAGCCATTCGAATATGCTGATTGCAAATAGGATAAGGCCGTATTCCATCCTGCCATGGTTCGGCGCCGGAAAGATTTTCTGCCAATGCCCACGCCGCGGACTTCGAGCAGGGTTGAAACGCAATTGCCCAAAGCCCAGTTGCTGGCACTCGAACGGGCATGCACCGAGCCAAGGTTAAAATGCACTTCGCCCCCATATTTCTGGGTGCTGTGGTAATCGTTTACAAGGAAGTGGCAAGTGTCGGATTGCAGGCTTTTCTTTGCCGGCTCTACGAATTTCTCCCGGGTAAACCTGCGGAGTTCTTCGGGAACATTGAGGTTGCCGGAGTACAGGAACATCACATCGTAGCGGCTGGTAATACCTGCTCTGCCAAACCTGGAAAAATCCTTGCGGTAGGGCCGGTATTCGTGCAGGTCCAGGGAAACTTCCGGAGCAAAGCGGGCCCAGGCTTTTTTCAATGCGATGGTTTCCGGTTCACGCAGGCTGGTTTGGTCGCGGTTCAGGTCTTTGCCGGTGTCATTTTCCCGGCTTTGCTTTTCATAGCCATCGATGTTGGCCATGGGCACCACGGCGATTTCAATCCTGTTCAGGAGGTAATGCAAATCTTCTCCTTCCGCGAAACGCCCGATCAGGAAAAGTAAGGATTCGGTGCCGGCCGGTTCATCGCCGTGCAGTCCGCCCTGCAGCCAGACACGCACTTTCTTCTCTTGTATTTTGGGATTGGAAATAAGGACCATCGGAATGGTTTTTCCCTGCCGGCTTTTTCCAATCATTTCCATGCTGATAAGCTCTTTCCGTTGTTTTATTTTCGACTGAAGGAAAGCCATCATTTCCGCATAATTGGTAAAACCTTCCTTTTTGAGGAAGGCCGGCGTTTGAATTTTCCAGTCCCGAAGCGGCTCGTCGGCAAAGAACTTTTTCGATAAAGTCTCCGTTTCCGGATTGAACTGGGCAAAGGTCTTTTCACCGAAGGCAAGTGAAGCGAGAATGAACAGAGCGATTCTTTTCAACATGGCTTTAAAGGGTAAAAACAAACATGAGTGTAGCTCCAAGATCATTTCCGGTTTGCGGCCTGCCGTCGAGGGTTTGCGAACCCGGTGCGGCAACGGAATAAGTTACTGCCGCCTGGATCCTGCTTCCGTAATTGCGCTGCAGAAAGCGGGAAACACCCAGGGTGAAAAACTGCGTCCGGTTATAAAAAGTGGGATTGCGCAGAAAGGAATAATCATCCGGAAAAAGCTGGCAAAACCTTCCATCCACCGAAAGCAGATTTTTAAACAAATAGCCCGCCTGAAGATTAATTCCGCTGCCCAGCATCATCCGGTTTCGAACATACGCGGGCATGTTTTCTACATTGTTCACCAGAAAACTGCTGCTGGTGCTACCATCGTTTCGAACCCGGTTCCGAATGCCCGAAGGAATGCCGGCGCTGGTTTTTACCCATTCTCCGGATAGCGTAAAGCCTCGGTATTTCAGGAGAAAATCTGCACCGATTTTCCGGTAATCCGGCAATAGCTCGTTTCCAGAACTATCCTGGTATAGAATCGTACCGCTCTGGCTTCCCCGTCTGTCGCTGATGCCCTGATTGAAACTCCCGAAAATGCCGGCCACTACTTTGAGTGTCCGTTCCCGTTCCATGTCGATTTCTCTGGAAGCACCACCGTTGGTGAAACTTCCAAAGGGAAGAAAATCAATCCTTCCTCCAACTTTCAATCCTCCGCGGTCCTTTACAAAAACATTGGGGCCATCGCCGTTGGTGAGGGAAAAAGAGGGAAGCAAAATGCTTTGCGAACCGGTTTTCAAGCGGCCATTGAGGAAGATGCCAAATTCGCGGATGCTGGAAAAGGCGAGGGCCAGCGGACTTCTTTCCGGCAATTGCAGTGCACCGGAAAGCATGGTCATTTCCCGGCTGTCGGTGGGGGTATTTTCCTGACCAGCCACCACTTCAAACTGCCGGACGGGTCTCCAGGAAATCCAGGCGTCCATCAAGTAGTTGTTGGTGCCAGCATCGCCGCCGCCATCGGAATTTCCGGTGAGATCCACCTGAACCTGATAGCGCACATTGCCCGCTGGGGCAGATCCGCTCAGGCGGGCCACCATGCGGCGTATGCGGTAGCGGGAAAGTGGGCTTTTATCACTCATGCCCGGATAGGATTTCATTTCTACCATCGGCTGAAAAAATCCGCTGAGTCTGAGCCGCGAGCCGGAAGAATTATTAAAATACAAACCTTCTCCGGCTGCGTAGGGCTCTGTCTTCAGGAATTGCCCGAAAGAAAGTAGCGGCAGAAAAAAAAGCAGGAGAAATTTGGTCATGCTTTCCGGTTTAGGATTTTATTCAAAAATCCCTTTGACAATCATTTCGCCATCCTGCATCATTACCCGACCTTTGGCTACCACATCGGTGAGGTTCAGCTGGTCATCAAACAGGCAAAAATCGGCATCAGCTCCAACCTGAACGCAGCCCTTGTTCGGCAAGGATAAGTTCTTTGCCGGCGTGCTGGTTACGACTTTCAGGGCTTCAGCCAGGTCGAGTCTGCCTTCAAGAACCAGCTTCCGGAATTGGCTCAGGTTTTCGGAAACCGGTGCTTTGACAAATCGGATTCCGTTTTCCGTTTTCTTGCTTAATCCGGCATGGCCATCACTGCTGAAACTAATCTGGTCGAGGGAAATTCCTTTTTCTTTCGCTTCCATCACCGATTTCCAGGGCTCGGTGTATTGGGATGCGCCCGTGGTAAGGTCGATGATGCCCCCCAGCCGGGCAAATTCCATCGCCTGCTGGAAAAGGGATTCGGTTCTTCCTACATGCGTTGGGGAAATGTGCCGAATCGGGAACTGGTGTTTTTGTACGATGTCGAAGAGGACATCCATTTTCGAATCCAGATTGCCGAGGTGAATGTGCAGGATTCCGCCTTTTCCGGAGGTCAGTCCGCCAACCATTACATCGCGCAGATGTCGAAGTAATTCGGTTTCGGTGGGATAGGAAGAACGGGTATCGCAAATGGCCACCTTGCAGCCAATGATTTTATCGATGAAGAGTAAATCTTCCAGAATGCTACCGGTGAGGGTAACCGGGTCGATGCCGAAATAGCCGCAATGCATGTAAGTAGAAATACCTTCCAATTCCAGGGCCTTCGCTTTGGCGTACAAGGTTTTCAGACTTCTTGCACTGGCATCCGTTCCCAATAGTCCGAGAGCTGTGGTGGTTCCGCAGGAAATAAAATCGCTCAGCATAATTTCCGGCGTCATGGAGGCGAAGCCATTCTTTCCACCGGCACCAATCAGGTGCGTGTGCTGGTCGATGAATCCGGGTGTAAGGATTTTATTCCGGCAATCCACGGTGGTTCCTGTGGCAGAAGAAATGTCCAGATTTTTACCGATGGCCACGACCTTTCCGGCTGCGGTGAGGACATCCGTTTCCCCGGCAAACGCAGGTTGATAAAGGCGTGTATTTTTAAAGAGCGTCAGCATTCAAAATCAAAATAAGAAGTTCAAAATCAGCATCACCAACAATCCAAGGCTGAGCGGAATGAGGTTTCGCTTTACAATGTCGATGGGGTTAATGTGGGCAATTCCGGCAATGGCTACCAGGATACCGGCAATGGGTGAAATGGTCCTACCCATGGAGGCAGCAAAGGCCATCGGTAAGATAATCTTTACACTATCGTACGAGAGGGCGGCCGCAATCTCAGGCACCAGAGGACCAAAAGCGAAGAAGGCTGCATTTCCGCTACCCATTAAAACAGATGCCAGGTAAATCATCAGGCTCATTACTACGCCGATGCCGGCACCACCGAGACCTAAGCGCATGCATGTGCTGGTAAGACCAGAAATGAAGCCCATGGAAATTAGGCCCTTGGCGAAAATATCGGCAGCCACAATCAGGAGAATTACGGAGGCAAAGTTCTCCGTCATGCCCGCCCAGAAGGATTCCAGATCTTTGAAAATCGCTTTGGCAGATTTCCGGCGGATAACTTCGACGCCGATGGCCAGGATTGTTCCGCAGAGCATGGCCACATTGGTGTCCATTTTGCAAATACCGGGAGCAATTCCCATAAAGTCGGAGAATATCAGCAAAAGTGCCAGGGGAACGATGGGAAGAACGCCGTAAAAAAGCGGGGCTTCCGGCTGATCCGGATTGGGCTGTTCGATGGCAATTTCTTCCTTCGGTAGTTTTTTGTCCATCCATTTATTGATAATCAGAAAAGAGACAAAAAGGACTGAAGCCACCACGCTCACCAGCGGAACCTGATAGCGGAAGAAAAAATCGGTAACATCCATATTGAGGATTTTGGCGGCACTCATGGCAATAGCCGAAGCAGGACCTATGCCAAAGGCAGTGGTGGACATGATGAGCGAAGCAGCTGAATGCCGGCTTACACCAAGGTTTACCATGATGGGGAAAAGCGTGGCCATCAGCAGAAGCCCAAGTCCGGCTGCCGAAGTAATGCTGATAAATAGAAATTGCCCGAATGGCATGACCAATGTGGCGAGCAGGTAAGGATAGTTGCGGAAGAAAGACAGCGGTGTCATGGCCAGTCGGATCAGGGATTTACTGGCACCGATTTTATCCATGTACGCCAGAAAACCGCAGATGACCATGATCACCAGACCCACACCAGAATTGATTTCAAGCATGGATTCCGTCACCATCTTCAGGGGTTCAAACAGCATCAGGCCGGTAGGCTTTTCTGGTTTCAGGGCAATGGAGCTGACAAAAGGTGCTAGCCAGAGCATGCTGATACCGGCCATAAAAAGGACCGGCACGGAGGGCAGTTTCTTCCACAAAAGCCAGGCTACGCCGGCGATGAAAAATAATGAAAGAATTGGCCCAATGCTTTCCATTGAATGAGTTATCAAAATGGATTACCGTTCACCTTTGTCCCGGGCGAAAAAAGAACACCCGGAACAGCTGTACCATGTTGTATAAAATCACCAGTAAGGTCCGGAAACCGGCTGTAGGATTCATCTGGATTATTGGATAATGAGTCCGAATTAAATCGTAGAATTTTATTTCCCTGTTTATCCTTCAGCAATAGAATTTCACCGAAGTTCCCCAGGCTGAGCCCGGATGCATCGGAAGAAACAAAAACCTGAGCCTGACCGAAACTGCCGCTTGGATTTCCACCTCCAAAAACCACCGCTGCCTTTCCCGGCATCAGTTGGGTACCTGCGGGAAAAGTAAAACGGGAAGTGCCAGCCAATGCGGCTGTGTCTGAATCCCAGATGCTCATTCCGGACAAATCCACGGACTGGGCGCCTGCATTCACAATTTCCACAAACTCATCCTGATTCTGGTCGTACACGCCATCACCATTGGCATCACCGCTCAGAGCGGCATTGGAAGGATCGTACATCACTTCATTAAAAATCAGGCCCTTTCCGGTTGGCAGTATCGTGTTTGTTCCCAGCTCAACATCTTCTGTTTTACAGGCATTCAGTATTGATACCAACAGCAAGCAAAACAAAACAGACAAAATTCCTCCTTGCATGGTCTGACTTGCCCGAATCAATTCAGAATAAATTTCAGGGTCATTCTTTTGGGAGCCAGCATGCGAAGGCTGTAAACCCCGGCCGGGTATCCTTCCATTGAAAAACAAGTCTCATTTACCGAAAGGATTTTGACACAATTTCCTTTGGAATCAAGAATCTGCTTTGGAAAATGAACTGGAGAATTTCCCACTATCGAAAACGACTTTTGATCCGACCCCATACAGATAAGGTGATTGTTTTTCAGGGGTGCGGTAAGAAACATCACGGTATTGAATGGATTCCCATCTGCTTTTGTTCCGGGAGAAAAGAGCACATTGGTGGTAACAGCAGCGTGCTGTGCAAAGGTGTTGCCTTCAACATCGGGATTCCTTGTGTAGGATTCATCCGGGTTATTGGAAAGTGCATCTGTATCGAGCGAATCGAGTATGTTTCCGGAACTATCTGCAATCAATACCCTTTCACCGGTGTTTCCCATGCTCAATCCGGTAGTTCCGATATCAACTTCTACATGGGCGCCGCCAAAACTACCTGCCGCAGCTCCACCTCCGAATACCACAACGCAGCCTCCCGCCGGAATTACCAGATTCGAATCCATTCGATGCCGCACGGTGGTAACACCGGTGCCGATTACGCGATCCAGAATTTGATATCGACTGATATTAAGGTCGCTGGCCGACCGATTGACGATTTCTATAAATTCATCCTGAGTCTGGTCGTACACTCCATCGCCATTGGCATCTCCATCAAGACCTGTATTTGATGGGTCGTATAAAACCTCATTTATGATGAGTTGGGCCTGAGTTGAAAGGCTGGATGCAATCAGGAGAATCGAAAAAAATATCCGGAACATGATGTAAAATGATTTGCTGCAATTTATCTGCAATTGACAGAACCAATTCGTAATTTAGGCGCAACCAATTTTGAAGGATAGGGACCTTTATTAAAATTGGTCCTTTCGTCAACACATCATCCTTTCACATGTTCACATTTATCATCAGGCTTATTCAGGAAAAGTTGTCCTTAAGAAGCACGGTTCACAGGGGAGGAGTTTATATGGATGTATATGAGGTTATCAGGGATCTGATTGAAAATGAAAATCTTCCTGAGGGCTACCTGATGCCACCAAGCCGCATCCTGGCAGAACAACTGGGCTTATCCAGAAGCACACTTATGAAAACTTACGGGCTTCTGACCCAGAATCAGTTTATTGAAAGCAGGCAGGGTTCTGGAACACGGGTACAAAAGCGGAGTGTTATTCCAGAACAACGCAGCGATTTTTCGCAGCAATATCCGGGGCTTTCCGGATTTGGAAAATCTTTTCTGGAAAATGCTGATCATCTGATCCCATCCTCCGGCAATACGTTGGCTTTTACCCCGGGATTGCCACCAGTAGATATTTTTCCCATTGGACAATGGCAGAAACTAACCAACGAATACTGGCGGAATATTCGTTCAGCCGATCTCAACTATTCCATTTCTTCAGGCCTGGATTCTCTGAAACAATCCCTTTGCCAATATCTTCGTTTGAGCAGGCGGATGATTTGTGATCCGGAACAGGTTGTGGTGGTTTCGGGTTCGTTACAATCCCTGTTTTTACTTGGCTCTGTTCTGGTAGAAAATGGCGACCCGGTCATTCTGGAAAATCCAACATTTCCAAATGTGGCATCCATATTCCGCAGTCTGAGGGCAAAAATTCTAACCGTGGAGGGCAGCGGCGATGGAATGGACACGGATTCATTGGACCTGCATAGCGGAAAGGGGGCGAAAGTTGTTCACTGCACACCATCAAGTCAATATCCGATTGGGGGAAAAATGAGTCTGGAAAAACGGCTGAAGCTGATTCGATGGGCAGAAGAGAATAGCGCCTTCATCATCGAAAACGATTACGAACATGAAATCAACAACTGGCAGGATCACCGGGATTCGATATTCAGTTTGGATTCCGGAAATCGAACAGTTTTTTTAGGCACCTTCAATAGGATTCTTCACCCTTCCATCCGGCTGGGTTATATGATTCTCCCACCTGCCCTGATTCCGGCAGTAAAAGCCCTGCAAATGCATTCACACAGGTTTGTGCCGCAGTCGCTCCAGGTAGTGATGACGCATTTCATCGACAGGAATCTGATTTACCGCCATGTTCGGCGCGTAATTGAAGAGGCCACCGAGCGAAAGAAACAATTTTCAGAGCAATTCCTGAAGAATTTTCCAGACAGTGAATTTTCCATTTGTTCCTCTGCCAGTGGAGGTTTTCATCTCCTCGTAGACCTTCCTTCCAAAATTCAACAGGATATGAAACTGGTGCAAATGCTGGCCAAAAAACAAATCTCCGTCCATTCTTTGAGTCAGTGCTATCTGGGCAGCCAGGTCAGGAATGGCCTTATTGTCGGGTATTCCTGTGTAGGAAAAGCAATAATGGCTCAGAACATCCAACGGATGGCAGCAATTCTGGGGTAAAAAAAAGGCCCCGGTAAATCCGGAGCCTTTTCCATTCTTAACTTAATATGAGTTTTACCTTAAAGCAATTCGTTTCACGGAATGCTGGTTACCCGAATTGACTTCCAGAAAATAAATTCCTGAACTGAGTTTGTTTTCAGAAAGTTCAAGCGAACCAACACCATTTTTCAGGCCAATTTGCTGTTTGAGCAAGATGCGGCCGGTAGCATCCAGAATTCGGATAGCTGCAATCTGGGAATTGCTTCCTGAAACCTGAATGTCAATTTTTCCTGAACTGCTGGCTGGATTTGGAAACACGCTGATCCCGGAATTATTCATCAGGACTTGACCAGAAGTAACGGTGTTCTGAAATAACAGGTCGAAACGATTGCTTACGAGGGCATCATTTCCGGAAACGGCGAATTCAACTTCGGATTCTGATGTAATGGCAGTTAAAGTGCCCAATAAATTGTCTCTGAGATAAACTGCGTGACCTGTTTCAAGGAAATCCATTTCAGAGAAATGAAGCACAAACTGTCCGCTTTGGCCGCGCAGGTCAACCTTTATCGGAATGGTTTTGCTTTCGGTAACAGGCGCAAATCCGGCAATAACCAATTGCTCATTTTCAACCGGAATGCTGATGCTCATTCCTTCTCCGGAACCCAGCGCAGCGAAATCGAATTGCTGGTCAAATGCATCGGAAGCAAGTTCGCTGAAACGAATTACAGAAGAATAGTAGTTCGCATTTTGTTCCCCCTGTCTGGATAAGGTTACCCTCAGGCCGGCCATTTCTTCACTGGCAATTCGGGCAAACTGACCGCTGGTGGATGTAGTTTTCGCGGCTTCCTTCACCACCAGGTTAGCACTGTAATTGCCGGCTTGAGTGAGTCGCACAAAAAATGCCTGTCCGGAAGGAATGATGGATGGATTGGATGGATTAGGTCCGGCACCGGCATAAGTTCCGGCAGCATAAACACCGAATCCGGTTCCAGCGGCATTCCAGCGATACCAGCCGTTTGCCATTTGAGATGGTTTTGTCCATCCGGTGGCGGATTCCCAGTCAATGTCGCTAGGGTAAGGATTGCCAAGCAAATTCCATCCTCTCCAATTGGCTTCCTGACAATCAAAGCTGGACGGCACACAGCCGCTCAGTTCGCTGCGAGTGAGGGAAGGAAATGTAAAATCACCTCTGGTAAGGGTTCCGGTATTGTCAAATTTCTGCGAACCGTTACTGTAATAATTGATGTAAGTGCGGTAACCAGTGCCCGGTATGATGTTTTCTGCTGCTCCGGGAATGGTCCAACCGATTTTCTGCACACTGTCAAGCTGTTGGTTATGTGTAGCTTCAACGTACTTGAAAATGCTGGTTCGCTCCGGGTCAATACTTGAGATAATGTCTCCTCCCTGAGAACCGAAACCACTGCTGAGACCAGTCACTTTAAAGTCATCTGCCCAGTCTGTAAAATTCTTACCACCAAAGGGAGAAGCCATAAAGTACCAGGCGCCACCTGCACCGGGAATCCGGTTTACAAATCGTTCCTGACTTACTAATCCGGAAATGCTGGCTGTTGTTGGAATGGGGCCGATTTTTGCTGTCCCACCTGCACTGGAAGCCAGTTTAAAGGTTCCATTATTGGTAAATTTAGCGTTCGCTGAAAAGTTCGCGATTCCTCCAGCTTCGATCTGAAGGTTTGCACCTGGGGCAACCACAACACCACCGGAAGATGTGTTGTTAAATTCAAGGTTTTTTACCCTCACAAATCCAGTTATGGTTTGGGTACCAGTACCACTGAGAACTAATTTCCCATCTCCTATTACGGTCTGATAATAGTTTCCAGTTAGATCACCCCGTACATTCAGAGAAAAGCCCGATGAAATGCTGGGATTTGCATTTCCTGAAAGGGAAAGGCTCGCACAAACCGGAGCCGGGCTGGCCGAATTTATCATAGGTGAATTGCTTGTTCCGCCGGGAATTAAAACTGAAGTTTTTGTAGAAGGGGCAGAGTTGTTCGGCGTCCAGTTATCTTTATCATTCCAGTCACCGCTCACCGAGCCATTCCAGGTAACGGAACAAGGAACTGGCACATCAATGGTGAAAGAATCCAGACCGGCAGCAATGGCGCTGCAATTCGCATCGCTCAGGCTTACAACATCGTAAGTCTGAGCTGCTGTAGCATTCGAATAGGTTTGTGCCAGTGGTGAAGTGGCCGGAGTCGCGGCTGTCTGTGATGCTCCGTTGATTTTGTAATTCATGGTCCAGGGTCCGGTTCCGGTGAAGTAAAATTCAATAGGAGCACTTTGTCCCTGGCAAACAAAATCATTGGCTGAAATCTGAACGGTTGGCCGTGGTTTGACTGACAGGTTGAAGGTATTGCCACTGCTTGGGTTAAGGCTGCAATTTGGACTTGCACTTGTGATGGTGATGTTGGTGATTTCAAAGCTTTGACCATCGTTTGCAAGCAAAGCCGCTATTGGAAATGAGGTGCTCGTTCCGGCGCCCGTACCACCGAAACCGGGTGGCTGAGCCACACCGCCAATGCTGTAACCGAAGGAAAAAAGACTGTTGCTTACTAATCCTGTCAGATTGATGGTCATAAATTGACCATCGCAGGCAGTTCCAGATTGGGAAACTCCGCTGAGGCTTGGTGTTGGATTGACAGCCAGCGTAACGGAATTGCCACTGCTGAAAGTCTTGCTGCAGGAAGGACTGGCATCGGTGCGGGTTAAGCCGGTGATGGCCAGAACCTGACCGTTGTTGGCGCTTGTCAAAGGAACAGGAGAATTGAAGCTGGCCTCACCGGAAGCATCAGAATTCAGACCGGTAAAAGGAGTCTGGGCAATGCCATTCAATGAGAAATCTACGGTGAAGGTGGCAGAAGGAATCAACCCGGTAAGATTAAATGCTGCAATGCTTCCACTGCATACAGCCGGCTGACTTACACTACCAAGGGTCGGAGAAGGCGAAATAGTAATGGTTTCGGTGGATGTATTCTGGCAGCCATTGGCATCGGTACCGGTTACGGTATAGGTCGTTGTTCCGGAAGGAGTAAAGGCCACATTGTTGGTTACGCCATTATCCCAGCTGTAAGCTACGGCACCACTGCCATTCAGCGTGACTTGTGTACCTGAGCAAATCAGGTTAGAGGTGGCCGTGCTGCCCACGGTCGGGGCACTATTTACCAGTACGGAAACAGTGGAAATGGAAACGCAGCCATTGGCATCGGTAATGGTAACGGTGTAATCACTTGTTCCAACAACCAGCCCGGAAGAAACGCTTGGATTCTGCGTGGTCGAAGAAGCGGAGAATGTTCCGTTACCCGTCCATGAATAGCTTGGAGAACTCATGGAAGCATTTGGTGTAACCGTAAGATTAAGCGTGCCATTGGCACAAACCGGCGAATCGCTTCCAGCTGCCGGATTAACGAAGGCCGTGAAATTACCGGCATCGGCTCCAATGTCGTTGGGAGTAAGGGATGCGCGGTTCTGACCATCAAAATCATCTGTAACCGATCCGATGGCAGCGGCATTTCCTTCTACCTGCGTCACCACCGGCGAAGCCTGAATGTGAAGGTCCACGGTGGCGGCGCTTCCATTCGGTGTTTTTAATTTTGGATCGCAGCTTACGCTGGCACCATCCTGACCGGTTGCAGTACGGATGGCAGCAAGATCATCGCGGTCGGCAGAAGCATAAAGCATCAGAATGCCATTGCTTCCCGTAGCGTGGTAAAGATTGTTGTTGCAGGTCAAGCCAGTTGGATTCGCACCACTGCCTCCAATCTGGGCAGCATAATGCTTTCCGGTGCTGCCTCCGTCGCGGGCATTCTGGAAAATGTTGTTTTGAATGGCACGGGTATTTGTGGCACCGGAAGAGAAGAAAGCAATGGTATTGGAACTGGTTCCACTTACAGAACTTCCACCGATGTAAAGTGTATTATGGTAATGGGAAATGGTTGCAGAGCTGGAATTATACATTCCATAAATGGCATAGCCAGTTGAAATTCCGCTTCCTATAGCATCCACACCCAGGCGCACCATGTTGTTTTTCAAAGTCACAGGGAAGGCTCCGGAAAGAACCCTGATTCCATACATAGCGGCAGTGGTGGAGCTTGTTGCCAAGCTTAAGCTGTGTACAAAGTTCTTTTCAATGACATTAGCCCCAGTTGTTGGACCGGTATAGTAAATTCCCTGAACAACTGCAGCTGCGCTCGCATCACTGTTGCTAAGGCTGTGTATGGTATTTAAAGAAATGGTCTGGCCCGCTGCCGTCGAAGCCTGCCATATGCCGATATTACCTGTAAGTCCGGTTGATGCGGAAACATTATTCCGGATGGTATTATTAACAATCGAATTAGTCCCGCCGTCTGTCCGGATGCTAAGCATTCTGCCGGTTCCGGAATTCATGTTGGCAATTACATTGTTGTTAATGAGGTTGTTCAACGAAGAACTTCCAAGGTAAACGCCCCAGGTATCCCCACTCGTATTATTCTGAATGGAGTTTGCTGTGCTGCCGCTTCCGATGTTGTTGTTTCCGATGGTGTAATTGGAAGCGCCGGTAGCATAAATTCCGGCAAGAGCGATGGTAGCGGCTCCGGAAGTTCCAACCGAAATTGATCCAATCGAATTATTGCTGATAAAAATATCTCCCGGAACACCTACTCCGGCAATGATGCCACTGAACCTGGGTAAGCTTGAACTTGTTGTTTGTGTAAAGCTAATGCTCCCGGTTCCGGTTGCACTTCCCAAAGTATTTCCAGTTGTAGTACCAATTTCAAATCGGCCGGTAACGGCTGAAATCAGCGACTGATTCGTAGAAGTACTGGAACTGCTGATGCTGATGTTCTGGATGGTATTGCCCTGTATGCTGGAAGGAACACCAGTTCCTGCCTGAACAAAAATTCCGCGAAGGACAATGTTGCCGGTTCCGTTATCAGAAAGACTCATGGCAGAACCACCGCAATTGGCGGCGCTTCCTCCGATGTAGTTTCCGGAAATCACCAGGCCCTCTACGCTGGATGCTGTGGTCGGGCTGACACCAATGCCTGCCCAGTTCCGGTCTGTTCCGGAAAGGAGGGTCCTGGCGGCGGTTTCATAAATGCTGTTTCCGTAAATGTTCCAGTTGGTGGTATTATCGGAAATATAAATGCCGTAACTGTTTCCGGCAGCATTGAAGAAATCGTAGATTCTGTTGTTGGCAATGGTGTTGTTGTCGTTGGCAAATCCGGCTGATCCGATGGAACTGATGCCTACGTTTGGCAGGTTGCCGGTGCTGCTGTAAAAGACATCGCAGTTGGAAACGGTGTTGTCGCTGTTTCCAACGGTAGTGCTGGTACTGAAAGTAATGCTACCTGAGGCAACACCAATGTTGGAACTCCTCACTTTGCAATAAGTGATGATGTTGTTCTGGGCGCCATTAATAAAGGTTATGGCCGTAGAAGCTGCGAGCGTATTGTCGGTATTCTCCACAGTCAGGTTTTGAGTAGTACCTGTACCACCTGAGCGGCCATCAATTCTCCAGTAAGTTCCGGCATTCAGGATGATGATGCCGTTTCCGACTTTAGCGCCGCTGATGCTGAGATTGCTGGCACCCGAGGCCGGGCGGATGGTGATGGTATTGGTGGCACTCATTCCGCTCACGGCACCCAGCACAAGAGGGAAAGATTCTGAACTGCTCACATAGCCACTGTTTAACTGGAAAACAGTAGCCTGCGACACCGGGCAACCACTGATGTCATTCAGTGCGTCGGTGAGGGTATTGTAAATACTGCCGTCAGTCCGTGTAAGGCTTGGGTCGATTTGCACCGTGGCGGAAAAAGTAGGACAACCACTGGTGCTTTTGGTACCCAACAGGGGAGAAGTACTGTTGTAAATCGGACCTCCTACGCAGCTCGTGGCATTGTAAGAATAAACATAAAAATCATAGCTGGTGCTGATGGAAAGACCGCTGGCGGTGAAACTTGTTGCCGGACCTGCGTAAACCACCGTACCTGCGCCCAGGGCGGTACCCGCCGTGTAAACAGTAACATTCGTTGGGCTGGTCGGGCTGCCGCCATTGGGATAGCGTACAACAAGGTAGCCGTCAGCTCCACCGGAAGCAGCCGTAAAGGAGCCGGATATCTGCCCGGTTCCGGTGCTTGGGAAAGTCAGACTTGTAGCCTGAGTGGATGGGGCAGCACAAGGTGCAAAACTGGCAGTGGTGCTGATGTCGTCAATGGCAATTCCCTGCGAATTGGCGGTGCTAAGCGTGAAATTCCAGCGGATGTAGATGTTTCCGTTGTTTGGTATGGAAATGCCGGTGATGCTGGCAGTTTTGTTTACGACCGTTTGATTCGGGGCCTTAAAGGTGTATTTGGCAGTTCCGGTGGGCAAATCAGTGGTCAAAACATTGGCTGCGGAAACGGCCGTCCAGGAACTTCCGTCGGTGGAATAATAAAAGTCTACCGAAGCAGCGGTACTGTTAATCCGGTAGCGTTCCGCCTTGTAGCTGATGCTCAAGGCATTGATGGATGCGGTGTTCGTATTTTTGTAGTTCACAATCAAACTCATGGGGCTGGCGTAGGACGCACCTCCCTGAAATCCAACCGCACGGTCTGTGGTGGTGGTAGAGTCACGGTAATTATAGGCCCGGCCTGTGGCGTTACCGGAGTTTGTTGCGAGTCCTGCAGCAGTCTGGTTCTGCGCATTCGACCAGGTTGGTGTTACCGCATTGGTAAAAAGCAGCGTAGCTCCGTTCGCGATTCCGGATCCGGTTGCCCCGGCAGAAAGGGTAAACTGCGTTCCGCTGGTCACCGTGATGGTGGCACCCGCAGGTACTCCTGTTCCCGAAACGCCCATACCATTGGTAAGGGTAGCCGTAGAAGCAACTGTTACCGTCGTAGCGGACAAGGCCGTGGTTGCCGTGGTGGCAAGGGTAAAGGAACTGGTAACTTTCCAGTTGGATGGCAGCGAGGTCCCGGTGCTCATGCCGTCAAAGTTCTCCGTTACCGGAGTTACCCCGGCGATGGAAACCTGAGCCTGTGCATTTTGACAAAATGCAAATAGCAGTCCCAGCACAAGACTGAGAGAATTCAGCTTTCCGAAAAGGTGTTGTGATAAAATTCTTACCATAGAAGGATTAGGTATTTGAGTGTACGATTGAAATTTCAATTCATGCAAAGCTATTCAGATGCCAGCACCTTAGGTCAAACCAAAATTCATTTCAAGCGCAAACCAATTTTCCGTTTTCATCAAGTTCAAACTTGAATCGTTAAAAATAAATCCATCGATTTGCCTTAAGAATCAGCATTTTTCCTCTGCATTCTTTCAATCAAGGGCGGCTACCGCCTCCGGCGGTACCGGGCTGTTCGGGAGTACGCTTCCGCTCCCATACGCGTAGCGTATCGGCTTCGCCGTCCCTTCCATCCCTGCCGCAACCTCCGGCAGGAAGTATAGATGTAAAATTTTGCGTCTAAACCACTTTGCTGGTCGACATTTAAAATGTCGACCTTCGTATCTCTGGATTTGCAATCCTGTCCAATGCCATGCGCCCGGGATGGAAAGGGCGGCGCTGTAGGCGACGGTGGCGGTTTTTTTTGCTCGCCGGCAGAGACGCAAGATAATCCGTCTCTATGCAATAAGCCCCAAAACCGCCACGGAACCCCTGAACAGCCCGAAAAGGCGCCCTATTCATAAATCCATTTATGCAATTGTCCCGGACTTTTTTGATTTTCAACTCTTTCGTTTTTCCTTTAGAGAAACCACGGAAGAGGCCACAAAAAAGAGAATCAATATTAATTGTACAGGCCTTTTCCTTATTATATGAAATGGGGTAAGCAAAAAAAACCTCCCGACAGGGAGGTTTTTTTTGAGGCAATTAGCGGAATTCTGACTGGATAATCCATTATCACTATCCCCTTACCACTAAAAACGCATCATTACTTCATCACAATTACCTTCTCCACCGGAGCCTTGGCAGGAACCTGGGCATGCTTTTTACCGGTAGAAATGAAGGGTCCGATAACGAGCGCCACAATTGACATCAGCTTAATGAGGATGTTCATCGATGGACCGGAAGTATCCTTGAAAGGATCGCCTACGGTGTCGCCGGTAACAGAGGCCTTGTGCGGCTCAGATTTTTTGTAGTACATCTGTCCGTCGATGTTCACGCCTTTTTCGAAGGACTTCTTCGCATTGTCCCAGGCGCCGCCGGCATTGTTCTGGAAAATGCCCATGAGTACACCGGAAACAGTTACACCGGCCAGCAAACCACCCAGCATCTCCGCAGAAGATGTGTCAGGGAAAACACCCTGAAATCCAAAACCAACAATCACCGGAGTGAGAAGGGCAATGGCACCGGGCATCATCATTTCACGGATGGAAGCCTTGGTAGAAATAGCCACGCACTTTTCATACTCAGGCTTGGCCTTGTATTCCATAATGCCGGGGATTTCGCGGAACTGACGGCGAACTTCCTTTACCATATCCATGGCGGCA
>Ga0315905_10002301_pt1 | contig 20108 bp, 4 predicted proteins | sample LakEriMetagenome_5_FD_203522 | JGI IMG/M metagenome (GOLD analysis project Ga0315905, IMG submission 203522) | Freshwater fungal communities from buoy surface, Lake Erie, Ohio, United States - Buoy 4 MA121 | ecosystem: Environmental > Aquatic > Freshwater > Lake | place: USA: Lake Erie, Ohio... | reverse complement strand
CAGACCAGTGCCATCAACTGCATGTTGCCGAGCTATCATTTCTCCTCTTGGCGCTGCTTCACCCGCCCCCTGGGGCGACTCCATCGCCCCAGGCACCTGCAGTTTATGCAGCTGTGTTCTGCACGATGGGCACTGTGGCCAAGCCAGTTTTACGGGCGCATTGCAAGTCGTACACGTCGAACTAAACCCCAAGTGCTGCCGTTGCCGTGTGAGCTCCTCTGGCAGACCAGTGCCATCAACTGCATGTTGCCGAGCTATCATTTCTCCTCTTGGCGCTGCTTCACCCGCCCCCCGGGGCGACTCCATAGCCCCAGGCACCTGCAGCAGGTACCCCAAGTCCCCTTGGAGTTGGACTTGGAGGGTAGGAGCAAGCGATGCAGTCGCAGGAGTCTTGCAACCAGGGCACCGATCCCACGTCCTTTTCATCGGAGCTTTGCAGTTGGAGCAAAACGTGATTTCAGTAACTTGCACCCCTAGAGGAGCACCGAGCGCTGTTGACAAGTGGGACCCTTCCAGCTCCTCCCAGGCCGGCTCGGAGCCCGTTGTGCGGGGACGGGCGGCGGGGCTGGAGCGAGATGAAAACTGTGTGACGGGCATATTCCGACCATGCAGGGGCGGCGGCCTCGGTACTCCGGCCAGGGAAAAGCTCCGGCATTGGGCGTCTGGAGAACTTAGGTTCTGGGGGAGCGGGTCAAAACGACTCTGACTGGGCACGTTGCGTGCCAGGCTTCCTGGAAGTGGCTGTAGTTTCAAGAGCGTCATCCTGCGACCAGGTTGGTTTTGGTCTGCAGGTACAGCAGATGATTCGAGTGCCAGAGGACGCTGTGTTGCTGTGTCAATCGAAGTTTTGCAGCTTGGGCAGCGCGGCCATTGGCTCTTAACCTGCACACCAGGCTTAATCGGTCAGACCCACGACAGCATCCGCGTGAGCAAGAGAATGAAAGAATAAAGCGAATGGATGCATCCAGGCATATGGGCGAAGACTAACAAATGACACGCACCGGCGCTTTGCATGTGGAGCAAGTTTTGTCGAAGCCAGCAGCCAGAGCAGCGCTGTTTGCCTCTTGCAATGGTGAGGAATCCCCCCAACCAATGCTGGTTGACGCTTCATGCCCTAATGACAAAGCCCGCAGATCTGGCAGTCGCACACCCAAGGCTGAGATCGGAGGTGCGGTGGATATTTCTAGGTCTAGGGATGTCACTTGTGTAGACGGCTCTTGTTCCAGAGGCGGGGCCTCATGTGATGTCTTTTCAACGGGCGTCTTGCATGACGGGCAGCGTGGCCATGTAATTTTGATTGGTTTCTGCCAATATTGAACCATTCCGCATTTCACATCGCATTGCACACAAATGTGATGGTGTAGAATAATCAAATCGAGGAATCAACGTTTACACGCGCGCAAAAGAAGTGCAAGACTTGCCATCGTGTACATACATTAAATATAGATTGATACCTGACAAGAACGGCAACTGTTCCATTCATTGAGTTTCACACCGCTTGCAACAATGAGATCAGCGGTAAGTGGTGCGGACAGAGGTCTACTGTTGGAAGCATCCACTTCTGGGATGTCGGGACCTCGTGCGCCCGGTTCATCATTGCCTCTTGCTTCCATATTAAGCGGGGTTTGCATGATGCTTAACTCAGTATCCTCAGGAGCAATTTTGTTGAGGAACACATTGCCAATGATCCTTTTCCTGTAAATGAACAGGGCTGCTGCGCCCATCAAACATATGAAAGGAACCACTATCGCCGCAATGAGGACGCCCGTCGAACTCTCAGATTTGGTTATCGGCGGCGCTGTACTATTGCCGGTAGGCTTCGATGGAAGATCTGAAATTACAATACCCGGAGATGGTGGCGGTAGCGGTGGCGGGGACGGCGGAGACGGGGTCCTCTCGACCTCAGCTCCGGCCCCGGAGGCATAGAGGGAAAAATGTTCCAATGGGGCTGAGACCTTGTCTGACAGCGTTCCTTTACCCAAAGGCGTCCAGGTGTTGGTCCCTTCGTCAAACAACATGACATGCTTATAGCGAGGAGGATCCGACCCTGGAACCCCCTCCGCATCGATTCTCAACTGTACAGGCACTGCAAAGGACAGACCCGCAGGTTTCAGCTTCAAAATGAAATCTGCTGCCAGGGAAGCTCCCGTTGGTGCGCACTCATACCTTGTGTCAGTTGGTGAGAGATTGGACCTCATCCAAGAGGGATCGGGAGAAAGCCCGGGATTCAACAGATCAAGATCTTCTCGCATCAAGACCGAAATATCGATACGCGTATTTTCGACATACGACGTTGGGAGGAAACCAGCAGGGCCATCAATAGAGGCAACCTCCACGCCGTTGAAAAATCCTTGCAACGAAAATGGATCAACAACACCGTTCGCATCTGCATCTTTGACGGCGTATGAGAACACTGTGCCTATGGGCATCTTGTACTCACACTGACCTCCAAAATAATCAGGATCACACCTCGCTGTGGCATTATTACCACTGGATGTGCATCCAGTGCCCGTTATTGCCCCATAAAACACATCAAATACGAGTGCCCCGACTATGAATCCGTTGCCATGGTGAAATGCCGGGCACTTGCACTTGGTTCCACAAGCGTTACTAAAAGAACACGTCGCATCAGCTACACATGCACCTGGCGACATTCCGCACGAATCCGCATACACGCAGTCAATGGTAGCTGAAGTAGAGCTCTGTATCCTGGAAATACCATCACATCGACAGTCGCGCTCTTCGTGTGAGCCCTGGACTGTTGTTATGGAAAATCCCGGACATCGGGTGCACTGATCCAGCGGACTGCCCTCAGGATTAGACGGCTTGTAGAACCCTTTCTTACACGGCACGCAGGTTCCGTCTGTTCTCCCCATAAGGCTGGCCGGAAACCATTTCTTTTCCCTCCCTGCTGGGCACAATGTCAAGGGCGTGCACGTTGTAGCGTAGTTCTCAGCAGCAGATTTATACTCAAGGGCAGGACAATCCGTGCATGCTCCCTTCACAATGATACGCATGACTTGAATCTTGTAGCCTGCAAGGTATTGCCCTGGAGGACAGGCCTGAAGGCAGACACTCGGAGACTGCACATCACAGAATGCACCAGGTTCCACTTTGCATGATGCAGAACAACCATCGTTATCAACTTTGTTCCCATCATCACATTCCTCGGTCAATCTCCTTTGACCGTCCCCGCAAATAACAACGGCGGGATCAATTGCAATCGCAAATTGTGTCAAATGATTGCATTTGCAATGTATTTGCAAATCACTTACGTCATACCGTTCACACCCAGAGAATGACCAGACACCATCGATGGTATCATACCAGGCACAGTTGACCTTCTGTTTCCAGAAAAGATCTTGAGCGGTTTTTGATGGATCTACGGGAATGATCACATCGATCGGAGTAGAGAGATTTTGCACTTTAAGATGCGTCGTACTTCCGGCTGTTGAAATTTTGAAACCAACAGCGACGCTTGACATGAACGCAATTGCTGAAAGCTGGCGTGCCACACCTTCCATTAGGTCATCGTCAGATCTGAATATGTCAATAGCCTGTGAAGCGTCTGCTAATCCGATTTGACTTGCAATGGTGCTGTTCAGTACAAACGCTGCACCAGATGCCACCGCCGAGAGTCTTCGATTGGCCTTTACACCGCCTGCGCTTGCACTCACTTTTCGCAAAGTTGTGCGCTCTGCAAGCTGGGAAGTAAATTCGGCCTGTGTTTTAACGGAAGGCTCACCAACTAGCTTTTGTCTCAGCGAGGCCATCATTACCAGGCTGGCAGCATCCACTTTCAAATTCATCACAGTTTTGGCCTGATCTGTGGTGTACGTCCTTGAGGCGCTGCACATACCAGCCGCAGACGAACCGATCGAAGAGCTTATAGTATTGACTAGCGACTTCCCTAATGTCGTCTTGATAGCTCGACCGCGTGTGTCGACACTAGCAAGCTGCTTGACAAGAGCAAGCGAAGACAAGGCCGAATCCACCGTAAGGCCGCATGGCTGACTGGTTACCGCTGACAGTGCATCGCCGGCCTCTTCTGCAAAGTCTGTTGTGCTTGCAGCAGCGGCGATACCCTGTTCCAAAGCGTCAACCAATTTGGAGCGGATTTCTGTGCATGCGCTGGCACCTACACGACCCATTTCATGAGCCAGCGCAGAAGCAAACTGGTTGATCTCGTCGGCCCTCGAACGACTTATGGCTGAATCTACATTGTCAAGAATGGGTTGATACACAATGCAATCCGTAAGAAATCTTCTTGCAAAAGATGACAGTAAAACAGTTTGCGTAACGCTCATCGCAGAGGCCCCAAGGTTGTCGACAATTTCAACACTGACTTCGATGGACCCGCTCGGCAACATTACTTGTTTGACGCTCCCGAACCCGAGAGAAGACCACCACGTGTCAAAACCAGGTGATTTGATCCCATATCTATATTGGAGCGGTTGATTCTCATCCGACCACAGTGAGCACTCAATCTTGAAAAGATCTACCAAGGATCTTCCCGACTGCAAGCACTCGTTTTTTGACGAAACCTTGCATACATTGCAGCTTCCTGGTTGCGGAGGAGCATTAACAACCACAGTTATCTGAGCGGATCCCGAGCCCCCGGGAGTGGTTCCTTCTAGCTTCAATACATACGTCCCACCAGGGACTGTGATGGGCTGCGAAACCGTAGGAACCAGAACCAAGGTTTCATGCGCGCTTCCGAGGGGAGCCACACTTGCGGGCAGCGGAACTGACGGACTAATACTCCAGGAGAATCTAGTATCTGGACTGTCACTGAAGCCATAAAACATCAATCGATCAAGAGCGTTGATCTTTGGGATGCCCAAGTCATCAACGTGCGCAATATTATTAGATATCCCTATCGCCGGGATGGGGTTCGGATGGACATACAGGGCCGACACCGTGGAGTGTGTTCTCGTACCCTTCGAAACCGTCAAAGTAAATTGGTACGGTACATTCATTGACACTGCAAGAGTGCCCGCCTGTACTCGAATGGAACCCTTGTTCGCGAATGATATAACCTCTTGTGAAATATCGCTTCTACAGGGAAGAGTCAAGATCGAGCATGTCCATTTATAACTTAGCCCATCGTTGACCGCGGGCAAAGCACCATCATAGCTTGGGGCCAATCGAACCATGCCAAGGTCTCGCGACCTCTTCCCATCAAGACTGAAATGCTTCAACTTAGACACTGTTTGTACACTGCCACCATCAATTACAGCAAGCAGAGGTGCTTGATCAATGAAAATGTCAAAAACGGATTCTGACCTTCGGTATGGTTCACTCATCATGCTGGCAGCAACTTGCACTGTGTACCGGGTGCCTGATTTCAATGTCGATGCCGGGATGAAAAAATGCGCACTGTTAGCTTGCTTATTTTTGTTCAACAGGTAAGCAGGAATCTTGTCGCCTGCAGACAGGTCTGACCACTCAAAGACCAAAGGGGTTTGAGCAATCGGGCACTGGGAAAACTGTGCGTCGGCACGCAAAAGGACATCGTCCGAGACCTGATATAAGGGCATGCCTGTAAGTGTAAACTGAGGCATGCTAACTGTCTTCTTGGTCACTGTGTGGGATGCTATTGCGCTCGTGATGCCCATGAAGTCAGTGGCAGTCACTGTAATGACGTACTTCCAATCAACCTGATCCATCTCTACAGTTCCACGTGAAAGCACAATGTTGGAACCTGTTTGACTCCGAAGGAACACGTCTAAGCCTTCACTCGTGATACAGCGCCATGTGAAAACCAACGGGCGCGGGGAGACGACAGAAGCCGATAGAATCAAGTTGGCACACGTGTCAATCTGTGAGCTAGCTCTGATGATTACTGGACCCAGTGGCGCCTGGAATGCTGGCGCCAGGATTTCTGCTCGCCGCTGTTCCGATAAGGCAGACGGAGAAATTCCGTCAAGTGACTTAATCGCATCGGACTTCAGCATCAACGAATCTCCTGGTAGGACTGTTGGATTTCCTCCAAACGTTACTGCCAGACTCTGAGCGTTTTGCCACATGCAGGTAGGTGATGTTCCGAGCCCAACAGGAGTCAAAATCTCATTACAATCGAAGACAGTTGCTTGCTTGAAACCTCCTCTGTTCGTAGGTGAGTCGAAGTACACTTCCAGACCCGAGCCGGCGTTCGTAAACCTGACACTGGAAACTGAAGGAGGAGCAACATATGAAAATAAGACAGCCGTCAACACGTTCCATGCCTTGTCAGCTGGGCTGAAGATTTCAATCGACATCAGTTCAGAAAGAAGTCCATTCTGGAAAGTGCAACCAGAGCAGGAAGGCACTTCAACGATGAACATGGTGCCATGGGGGCCTGCTGATGTAATGAGTTGAGGGACAGCAGTTACGAGTCCAACACGAACACGTACTTGGCTGTTCAATTCAGCCTGGTCCACAGGCGGGAAATCGGTAAGATTCAAGAGCACGGGGTGGGCTCTATCAGAGGGCCCGGCACACAGGTTTGATCCACTAGCTGCACAACGAACGGAAATGGAATCATCGACAATCAGTGCCAAAAATGCAGCTTGTAGTTTCGTCCCGCCATCGCTCAGCATCGTCACTGTCACCGTCATTCGTCCAAAGCTGCCCTGTTCCGGCAGAACAACCTCCAACCTTGTCTCTGAGACAGACGACCACAACACCCTTTTGATCGTCCCAGACCGATCCCCGAAAATAACTGACAGAGTGCCTCCTACAAGCTGTCCTGCCGAAACAAGCAGCCCTGGAAGTTCGGAAACCGACAGCGTAAGGACGCCGCCCCCAACCTGGGGTAAGACGATTGATAATGGGATCTGCGAACTCATTGCGCGTGCAATCAGCGGTGATTCGTTCATTCCACACATGCCCCCGTCGATACACGAGGAGCCAGCATTGCAATTGCTGCAAAACTGGGCCAAAACCACGACGGGTAGGGGCTTGACATATTCAAGAAAAATTCCCACGGCAGAACTGACAGCTGTCTTATCTTCTCGTCGGACATTACCGGAAGGAGTGACCGCAGGATGCGGTGGTATGGGCATTCCTGTGTACCTAAGACTCATTGCGACACGGGCTCTTGATTGTGCAGCTGGTACGGAAACAGTAAAGAAAAGTTTCCCTACCAGGTTTTTGATGGTCTTCACTGCACATACGGTTCCATCACACTTGTGTGAGCCTATTGTAATTTCAAAGTCCGTAGCAGAATACACTGGCGGGAAGTTCTCCACCCAGACGTTGAGATGTCGTCCGTCATTATCGAGCAGGCAGCCATTGCATTCACCGACCCTGCCATCAAGGGTGGAGACGCGGGGCTGCACATCTGCGAAGACGGGTGGATCGTAGTATTCGAAATTGAAAAGGGCTACTGCACCGGCCAAACCTTGGAGCTCTGCTTGTACTATTCCAGCAATCATACCCGGGGGAGTTACGATAGCAAACGCAGAGCTCGCTGAATTAGACATAAGCGTAGCTTGTACCTTCCCTGCTACGTTACCGAATGTGACCTTTATGTCTCGCTCTGTTCCCATTGCGCCCCAGTGAGCGGTCACAGTCACAATCGATGCGCCCACAATGGATCCATCAACGGGTTCAATCTGAGTCGGCGGGGCTAGCACTGTAAATTTGAAGGCTGAAATCTTCGTTCCATCACCCTCAACGTACACGATTCCCTGCATGACGCCGATTTCCAGAAATTTAGGAACAGTGACACCGAACGAAAAGATGCCACTTTCTTGATTTGGGATGACTTCAGGGTCGATTTCTAAATTAATATCTGCTAACTTGACTCGAATGGTCTCGAATGGCACATCAAAATGTTTAAGATAGAGTCTTGCAGGGGTCACTTGATTCGAATGTGCCCCCGTCGGCTCTACAAGCTCCACAATGAATTCGGTTGTATAACGATAGGAAGCAGAAATACATGAGCTAGCCGTGCAGAGCATGAGCTCAGCACTCCCGTGTGCGCGTGGTCCATCAGGATTTGATGGAATTCTGAATCTAAAAGTAATGGAAGAGCACACGACATCATTGCAATTTTCGTTGTCATACACCATTGACCCGATGGTCAAAGTCTTCATAATGCCGCTGTTGGAAATCAATGCAATTGTGAAAGATCCAGCTGAAAGACCAGTCCTGAAGTGCTGCGCCCTCAACTCGACAAGGACATTGTCCGCTGAGGACAGCCCTTCACTCGGCACAGGGGCTCCTTGAATGCGTGGATCTGGGTCTGAAAGTATCGAGATACCAGCATTTCCGGCCCGGATAATAGTGTGCGGAGTGTAAAAAATGGAAACACCCATTATAATTCCCATTCCAACATTTTGGCCAGCATTGGAGGACCTTGCCGGCAACGTGAAAGTAAAAATGGTCCTGCTCGTAGATGATTCTATGATTCTGTCAGCCGTTCTGCTGCTTTGTGCAAACTGAACAGTGATCAGCGTGGTGTCCATTGTCTCAGTTTGCGGAAAATTTCGGAGTTCGACCTGGAAGGATTGGGACTTGCTAAAGTATGCACTGCTTGGGAATATGTCACTGACAAGTGCTTTCCCGACCAACGCTTTAATGTACTGGAAGCGGAACATGAGGAACCGTCTTAGTGTCCCAAAATGTAGAAGTAACTTGATATCTAAGGTCGCGACGCTCCTAGGCGACGCGGGCATGCAAAAGATTAAGCTTGCCTGTTCGGCGAATGCGCCATCTCCAACGTGAGAGATTGAGAGTGGAATTCCTGTAACAGTATCCACTTGTATCTCGACGCTAGCCAAGTCTATGGCAGCGAAGCCCTTACCCACGAGAGTGACGATCGTTCCACCAGAGGCAAATCCATAGGAGGGATTCACACTTGTTAGCGTAGGATATGGAATCACAGCGGGATCGATGCAGTATGTGATAGCACAGGCAGACTCAGTTTCTTGAGGTGGTATCTTGGCCATCCTGACTACGTTTGCAACGAGACCGTTTGCCAAGCAGAACTCAACGTAATTGCACGGCAATAAAAACTCATAGTCAAACGCCAAACTCGAAAGAGACCCAGATATTCTGACATCAATCACGCCTATGCTGTCAATTGCGGGTGTCTCCACCTGCAAAATAACAGCAGATCCGTCCGTTCTTTCGGACACTATAGCGCCATTGAAGGACATGAATGAGACTACAAACACCGGCAGGCCCAACTCGACCCAGTTTGAAATACGAATCATAATTCTTGTGCCGCCTGAATTAACACCACGTGTGGGAGCTACTTGCTCAATCACAGCAACGGAGCAGTCGATGAACATATACTCAAAGTTTACAACTCCGGATGATGAAGTCATTACCTCGACTGTCACTGTTCCAACAACATCAGCCTCTGGCATTTCTATTACAAGCTTTGTGAGCTCCCTCTCCCGTGACAAGGACCTGAGTTGCCCGGTGCCGATACTTTTAACAGTCACGCTGATCTGCGACATATCTACAATTTCTGGCGGAAACAGTTTTACCCATACTGTTTCTGTCTGGCCCTTTTGATCAATGCACCCTCTCACGGGGTATGGTGCAACAACTGTCGGTGAAGTATCATCCATGAACCTGAAATCAAACAAGACAGAAGTTTCGCGGGATGCCTTCGAATACACCCTACCCCTTACAACGCCAGGGTTGCTAGCAGGAGTGACAACCACCATGATCGTAGTCTCAACATCGCTGCTCGTCACAGATATATTTCTTGGATGAACGTGCATCTGACCGAACTCAACTCCAATTGCATTATTGTCCAGCCCAACAGGAAAGTATGCAACTGTTATGTACACGTTGGTGCCGCCCATTACCGTAGCCTGGCTTGGGGCCAACGATAAAACTGTAGCACGTTTTTTCTGGAACTCAAAAGTGTAGGCTGACGATTGCTGGGTACTATATCGGATGTGTGTTACAACGACAGAGGTAAGAATCGAGCTTTCCGCAACAGGATAGGGGAGCGTCTGAACTTTGAGCGTTGTCATTTCAGAATCTGATGATATAATGTCAAGGACATTGCCGAAGTATGCGCCCGACATTCCAAAGCGCACAGTCACAGAATTAATTTCAGTTACGATCGGAAAGTTTGTCAACTGAATGAACACATTGGTTCCCCCAAAGTCTGGGCCTGAACTGGGAGACATTCTCACAATGGATGCACGAGAATTGTCAAAATACGACACTGCAAATTTCAACGGGTTCTCAAAATCGCCATTGAAAACCAGACGGCCTTCGACAGTCTGTACTTGGTTCGATCCGGGAGCTACGATCGTGACTACCAGCTGGTTCCCGAGATTCAGAAGCATCTGAACGACAGCATCAATGGCATTGATTTCTGCAAAGATATCAGCCTGGCCAATGCCACGAGGCGCCTTCGATACAGTAATTCGAACATTCGTTCCTCCAGATAGGTTCACTTCAGATCTTCCGTTTTCGCCGATTACGCTCTCAACGGTTGGCAGTTCTGGATCGTAGTACTCGAACATTGTTTTACTCGACGAAACAGCAGCTCTTGACGAATATCTCCGGTGGTATACGTGCACCAGAACCTTCCCAGGCTGCAACTCTGCCTTGTTATATGGGAAAGTGGCAGAAATTTGTACAGTCTGAATAGAATAGGGGTCTACGAGGGGATTGGTTCGTGCAAAAGAGGTGATGATGGCAGCGTGTCCTCCAGCCTGCACAACAATATCTGACGTAGAAGAAATTGCGGGGAAGTGATCAACAACCAGCGTGACAGGCGTAGGTACATTGATCGTACCTCGCGAGGGAATGATGTTCACCAATACACAATCTACAGGAGTGGTATATAAAAATTGTGAAGGAAACTTGGTTGAAACTGTGCCGCCAAAGATAAGCACTTCCATTTCATACTTGCCCGCCGAGGGCGCTGAGGGGAGACGCGTAGTCACTGTTGTCACGCCGCTAGCAACCGATAGAGAGGTGATGTTCACTCTTCCTAAGGCCTCGAAAGCAATCTGGATGTCACCTTGCTGAATTTGCTTAGGAAATTGAAGACTAGTAAGCCTCACTGAGAGAAGGGCGCCACCGTCGAGAGGATACGAGGTCGGCTCGAAGTCCAAAATAACAGGCGCGCCAGTAGGAATAACGGTGAAGGGAATGTCAACCGCTTTGCGGTCTTGTCCCACCAGACTGATCAAGATTCGAATCGATACGCTACCTTGGACTGAAGGGAGAATAAAACGGAGTGTAATAGATGATGCAGTTAGAGTTGAGCTCTCGATGTCGGTAATCCAAATCGAGCCTCCCCACGTTATGTCAAGACCAGAAACAAAATCTGACGGAGACGAAACGACGCGGCCAACATTGCCGAGTGTCACACGCACGTCAACAACGGAGCCGCTGGTACCTTGCGGCGGGCTTGCAGACAAAACTTGCATGCGATTGTTGTCTACATATTTGAAGGGGGCTGTGCCACTGCCAGACTTTTTCCCTTCTTCAAAAACTGTGACTAGAATCGTTTCTCCAGCCAGAGCAGGAGGCAGCGTAAGCATGATGATCGTTTCCTTTGTTGTTGATGCAACGGATATAATATGATCACTGCCCAGGTTGGTGCCACCAAACTGCGCCCTTAACAATACAAAGGAACTAATCTGATGGAAATTGGTCAGCCTGCAAGCAATCGTAGTCCCACCACTCGTAGGCCCCTGAGAGGGTGCCATCTCAAGAATTGCAGACCCCGAAGGGGTCTTCACGTATTCAATGGTTGTACTAACACTGCGGGCGGTTGGTATATGCCAGATCAAAACTGTTGCAGTCCATATCGTTTCCTCTGCTGGCTGCCACACTGCAGGAGCAGTGAACACTATGGTTGACGTTTCTTCCCCAGCAGTATTCTCAAATGAGAACGACTTGACAGCAGGGACAGTGCCCGATGTGATGAGATGCTGTCGCGTGCCTACCAATATCATGACCTTCACATCATCTCTTGTTGTGGCTGATGTACCATATTGGGTCAACACCACCGTAACATCAACACCACCAGATGCATAGATTGAAGCCGGAGCTATCCCGCACGCGAAGCAGGTAAGCAGGGGCAAACGATCATCGACATAGGTAAATGATCGAAGAGCAGAGTTTTGTGGCATATCCGTGGGGAAAACATTTATTTCAACATTTCCTGGTCCTGAAGAAGAGGGCGGCAGTATGAATGAAATTTCGGTACGCAAATCAGAACTGAATCCAATGCTTTCGACATCCACGGTCTTTTGTCCCATTTGCACTGCAATTTCATGAGGGAAGTAAACCATAAGGAAGTTCCTGATTTCAAGGGTCACGCGCATACCTCCAGCAAGCCCTGCCGACGATGGCTGTATACTTGAAATGGTTGAAGGGCCCTGCGGGGATTCGACGTATTCAAATGCAAACGGAACGCCCCCAATAAATACATCTCGTCGACCTGCGCTTGTTGCTGATGGCGCTAAGAAAAACAATAACTGCGCTTCAGATTGAAGGATGATACCTCTGCTACTTGCTACTGCACATTCCAGCAAAGTCACAAGACCCTGTCTCGCTGATGCAGATTCAGACCCTGAAAATGCCAGATACTGTGACAAGTCGGCGCCTCCCACCAGCTCCTGGTACTCCGAGTCGCGTTCTTTCCAGGATGCCAAACTAACAGCACCATAAACAGTCGCTAAGTTTTCGCCAACAGACACAGCGGGCCCGCCGCTAAACCCACTTACGGCAGCTAGAACAATTGATCCTCCAGATACTCGACTCTGGGAAGGTACCAAACTCCAAATTGTTGGGCTAGCAGCATTCTTCACCTCAAGAGAGATTCCGGTCAACGTGAATCCTCTTGCCGTGACGCTGATTGCCAAGCTACCAACGGGAAGAGACTGTCCAGTCAGAAAGGAAAAAGCAGTCTGCGCGAATCGCACGTCTGTGGGATCTCCTAATCCAACAGCAACAACGGCCGAGCTGAAATACTTGATGTCGCCCACGTTGACCACGAATGGATCAGTTCTGAGAAGATGCATGTGTTTCAATGTGAAAGTCACCAGCGCAGGGATCCTGCTGAAAACATAAATATCACCACCTGATCTCCCGTCAACAGTAAGGCTGAGCTTGTCGAGGAATGGATCGGGAGGCGCGACATATTCGAATAGGCCGTGCTCAGAAAGCGCAAGTGGCTGTGAAAACCTCCGTTTGAGGTGCACAGACACTTCGACGCCCCCCACTGAATCAACCTGGGGAGTTGTCGCAAAAATTTCAACATCACCGGTCTCGGTGATGCGAAACGATACGCCTGCACAAAGCTGCCCAGCAAATTGGACTTCTGGGAGGGCATCGAGTGCAACTTGACCAAGGTCCGAAACGACGAGTTTGACAGCCTGACCGCCAGTTGTAAGCCCAGAAAACGGCGTGACGCCAGCAATGTACGACCCACGATACGTGTAGTATTGACTGCGACTTTTGTTTGACACCTCAATTGGTGAGCTGGCAAGTAAGAAACTCACAAAAACGGAGTTCCGTTCGGCCCATTTGCTCTCAGGCGCTACAACCTTGAGCGTAATTTGATCGCCCTCGACCTTTGTAGAAATGATCTCCGCGCTCAACTTACCAAAAAGAACACCTAAAGTGCCGTCGAGGATCCCAATGAAAAAATTCGGCAAAGATGCTGCAAATCTGGTTTGCGGCTCCGTGGGCTCCTGTAGAACAATCTTTACTTCTTCGCCCCCCCCCAAGCGGCCTGAGTCGGCAAGCATCGTAATTAATGATGCTTTGGGATATTGGAAATATTCAAGCAGCATTTCAACCACCGTTCCTTCCAGGTCCGTAATTAGACGCCCAGTAAAAATTCCGTTCAGACGATCATTGGCAGGGGGATGGACCTGAAAGGTACTGGTTACGAACAGGCCCCACGGATCCTGCAGATTACCATTACCATTGACTTCTCGTGATATAAGGCGGGCCGAGCCGATAGCGCTGGTTCCATTTCCTGTTACAACAAAGAGTATTTCCTGGCCTTCTCTCATCTTAGGAAAATGTTGCACGGTTAGCAAGAAATAGTCGCTTCGTTCATAGCTTTGCCTGTTATCTTTCCATACTGTTGTCGTTCCCGCATACGTTGCAACACGTACCTGTCCAATTGGAGATAGAATCTTGGGGGATATCTTCCAAGGTAGCCGTTGCATTGGTGCAGCGGCAGTGTTCGACCATCCAACTGAGTTCTGCGAAATGACGCTGACGTGATAAACTTGACCAGCTTGCAGGAGCGACCCGCTCACAGCGTCTGTGCACCTTGTTTCATCCACTCCCAAAACGCATTTGATCGGGGACACTTCAATCGAAGCATCACCACACCCTGCATCGCACTTTAGCAGGATCATGTATAATAGAATTGCAGGAATCTCGTTGCCAACGCCAAATCCCGAATCTTCCGGCTGCCTCCAACTCACTTCCACCGACGACACTTTCTCCTTGACAGAAATTAGCTCAACAGCTCCAGGCAAGCCCAGAATTGTGACCGATACTGGTGTGGAGAAAGAACCGACCCCAAGGTAGTTTGCCGCCTTCACTCGCGCAGTTAGGGCTTGGCCCTTCATCAACACATTAGCACTCATGCTACATTCGCAATCGAAGTATGGGCCGGTTCCTAGATCAGGAAAAAATGGGCCGGGGGCGCACAGTAATTCACGCTGTACGGATACCGGCGTTGAACGCATGGCAACAAGCCCGTATCGAGCAAAGCCAGCACACGCACAAATTTCACCATACGCAGCACACCTATGCCAACTTCCTCCCACAGAATGTACCACTTCGAACTTTGTCATTGTAACTTTGAACTCGATAGGTCGAGCTGATGGTGACGCCGTAATTTCAACAATATAGTAAATGATCGAGACGCCATCGGGTGTAGTATCACCGCTGTCTATTGGGGGTTTCCACTTGATTATTGACGTCAAAGCGCCAAACCCTTGTGAAGCTGCCACACCCTCTGGCGAGCCTGGAACACCTGCAAGGCGTTGATATTTTGAAGCGGAGGGGCCGCTTCCCATTGCATTGGTAGCACTGATAGACACTTTATACATTGTCCCAACCTTGAGGAAGAAAAGTCGCCCATCATACGTGAGCTCCCTCAGTCTGAGTGCGTCTGTCTCATTCTTTGCCAGGAAACTGGCACAAGCACCCTCGCGGACACAGTTCCCTTCGAGGAGCAGCGAATACTTCTGAACCATGTTTAAAGATCCTGTCCTTATCCACTGCTGAGCCAGATTACTGTGCTGCCATGTCACATTTAAGGACCCGTCCGACGACGACTTTGCGAAAATGGTCCTGGGTTCGTCTGGCAAGCGCATAGATTCCTCTTCAAACTTAACACCACATTCCTCCAGCGTGCACCCAGCATCCTCACAGACGTGAATGTGTTCCATGACGTCCTTTTCCGACGTGCACAGCGCCCTAGACATGCAGCTGAAGTATCTGCGCAGGCAAAACGAGGCTTTGCAAAAAAGATCGCCCTCGTATTCCAATGAAGTTCCTTCCTCAGCTTGTTCGAAACCACACTGCAGATATTCATTCGCACAGACAAGTGCTGTGCGATTGCAGGTGTAAGGACCTATGCCACACTGTTCTGAGGTGCACCCGCGTTGAGCACACAGATCTGCAAAGGTCGCAAGACTCCGGTCGTCGATACACTCGTGCCGAGACATACAGGCATAATATTCCTCAGAGCAAGAGCACTCTTCTGACGTGTAGCACGTGTCTGTGTCAAAATCGTAGTTGCAGCCTACGATGCCCAGATATCGTGGATTTGAACATGAGAACTTTCCTGTCCTTCCAACAAAGTTGATGGCACATCGATCCTTTGCAGGATCCATTCGTTTCGCTGTGCACTCCATGTACTTTTGAGTGCAAACTAGATCTGACGAAACACATGTTCTGTTTTCGGGCAAGACTGCCAGGAGCTCTGCAGGAATCCCGCACTCCTTTCCTGAGCAACCCATTTGCCTGCACAAATCTCGATGTTCTCTGGCTATAGCATTTGTGATACAGGCACCAGACGCCATACATGTGTAGAAATCAGCAGCACACTCACATCTCTGAGTCTGATCAATTGAAGGGTCTAACTGCTGCGCCATTGAGGCAGCGTCGTCGCAAAGATTGAACGCATGCCAACAGGCTACTTGCGTTTGATTGCAGGAGACGCTGCACATACCACATTCCTGCGGTGTACATCCCATCGCGCCGCAAATCTCCGTGTACTCCATCACTGCCGCCTTATCCAGTTCGCATCCTCTTAAGCACTCGAGCATCTGACGCCCGCATTCACACCCGCTTGAAGTTCCTGCTTCCTCAACTCTTGAACCGCCGCAGTACGGTGGCAACGAGTCGCCTTTTGGTATGCTGCAACGGCACCTGCTGAAGGGGCACGGTTCGCCCACGGACAATTCGTGGAAGGTGTCTACATTTTTGCACACCAGGCCGACTCCACAGCCCTGACTATCATCGCAGCTCGCTCCGCATGGTGACTCTGTGCAACTCCAAAATCTTGAGGCACAAAGCGCGTGCAGCTCAGGGCCACAGTCTCGCGAGTCCTTCTTTGCAAGTTCTTCTATCGAAATGCTACATCGAGCAGCATCGCAGCCGTTTGAAATGCATTCTTCATAGATTCGACCGGCAACGGCGGCATCAACGCAGCCGACTGCTTCACTGCATTGCTGGAATGCTCTGCTGCAGTCACATACTGAGGATGTAAATGGTGCAAACCCTTGTGGAGGATCATAGCGGTAGTCTTGCGCGCCCAAGTATATCTTGACTGTTGCAGACCCTGCCCCACACAGTCTGGCGGCAGCAGGATGCCAGAGGTGATGCTCAACGAGCTCGGGGAGGACCATACCATCCGTTCCCGTGCTCGGATTGCCTTTCAACCACACACCATCCCGAGAAATCCAGAAGCGCTGAGTGCTAGCATCCAGAGCGAATCCGAGTCTGATCTGGCCTGCCTTCTGGGGTCCGATGATCGTTGGATAGAGCACGTTCGGTTGTGCTCCCCCCGTCATCAACGCCCACCCTTGTATTCGTGAGTCGTGCCCGTATGCGGCACCAACGCCCTGGAGTTCGTAAGTCCCCTTGTATTCTGGAATGAACACACGGTGCGGGTCAACATTATTGACCGCCCTCACACCTGCTACCACACACGTCCCGGGCGTCATTTCCAGCTCCCAGTACCGTTTCCCGGAACCCACGCCCTTGGTTGTCGCTACTACGGGCATTTTCGAGGGAAAGCTCAGCCAAGTAACTTCCACGTCAGTGATTATAGGGTCAGGGAAGCTGTCAGCCCAAGGGGGGCTCGCCCATTTGGAAGCACTTGTTCCTTCGCTATCACAAATAACGTAGTCGGACGAGCATCGAACCATCTTGTGATCTTCACAGTAGTCTGCAGGAAGCCCGCAGTCGCTTTTACTGCAGCCCTCCGAGAGGCACTGCTTTATGATTCCTACTGGATCCTCGTTTTGGTAATGTTCCCCGTCCGACGCGACACTAGTACACTCGATATACTTACGCGTGCAACTGCAAACGCCCATACCACCCTCCCACGACAAGCACGCATCAAAATCTTGCGCGCATGCTGAAATTTGCACTGAGACTGCAGCGTCGAGCCCGCACTGCTTGATGCTGCAGAGCTCCTTCTCACACTCTGCCCCCATCTTTGCCGCCTCCGCGTTCGTCAGGCAGTCAACAGCTCTCATGCACTCCCTGTAGTCAAATGAACACCAGCAGTTCACCGAGTTGTCTGCGCAGAAGATATCGTCCTTGTCGTGTGCAAGCAGGCCTCCGTCATCCACGCAGCCACTCTGGCTTTTTAGGGAGCACAGAGCTTGCGACTCCAAGTGCACGAGCGTGCATACCCCCTCGCTGAATTGAAACGCATTGCACTCCTTTGGGTTTTTCGTATTTTTGCAGGCGGGCCCGCATGCTGCCGCGCTCGGGGCGTTGCGATAGGCTATAATCTCCCACCTCCCAACGAAAGCGTAGCCGGCATGTCTCCAGAATCTACCTCCCGGCTGCGTCCCCACGCACGAGTCCCTCCGCTCCAGAAAGGCCGCATGCGTGGCCAGTTCTGACCCACGAAGACCACACTCTGCCGCCCTGCGTACCATGTCTGTGTGTCAACGCCGAGACCAGCAGGAACAGGGGCAGGAGCAGGAGCAGGAGCAGAGCAGGAGCACGACTGCAGGTGTTGGGTGCAGATGTAACCTCCGGCTGCACGTGGTTTTGGCCTGTACGCAGTCTTGCGCGCCACTGAGGCACCGGTGGCAGGTCCCAGCGGCGCGTGCGACGCCGTATGCGTCATAGCAGCATCTCCGGTCTCCGCCAAACAGCGGGTCCTCGCAGAACTCTGCGCTCGGTGCAGAGAGTCCGGAGCAATCGAATTCCGCGGCCGTCTCTGGCTCCGCAGCATCACACGTGGCGCCATACGAGACCATCTCGGGCGCGTGCAGCACGCGCCGCGGCCCGTCCTCACCTCTCAGTGTGGCCTGGGTGTGCACCCGCGCATGCGGCGCCCCGCCCGCTCCAAAGGTCGGTCCAGGGTCCGCCAGAGTCTGGGCGGAAGCCCGTCCCGCACGGCGCGAATCTTCTGCCGCACCGTCATCCACGTGCCCCACCAACACGAACAGCGCGCCTGACCCGAGCAGCACTGAGATGGTCGCTCCTGTGGCGCACCGCGCGTCAGGTAAGGCGGCGAGGTCGGGACAGAGTTTGTGCTACTGCGTGTACGTAAGTGTGGACCCACACACACACACACACACACACAGTGCGTACACACACACACACACACAAACACTTACGTACACACACTAGCACACACTCTGGCCCACGTGTGTGCTGGTGTATGTATGGAATCGCGTAGACACACACACACACACACACACACACACACACACACACACACAAACTCACCCATTGAGCCTCTCACTCCACTCTCGACTAGACTCACTCACTCGTTCATGCACACTCATGCTACGATCAGATGCTGCCGGGTGCAGGGTTCTTTGACTCAATTCACGGCTCACCTGGCGTTCGTCGGCGCCGCATCGCCGTCCCCGCAGTGTACACCTACTGTGCGTATGCCCGGCAAAAATTGTCCAGGGCCCGATGGACGGGCTTGTACTCAAGTACGGACCACTTCTCGATCTGCACGAACCAAAAAAAAACCCGTACAAACTTTTAGTACCAGTACGAAACAAACTGTGGTAAAAGTATGTTCCCAGTGGTGCAATTTTTTGCAGTGGATTCCTGCTTTTTTACGACAAGAGTGCTGGAATACCAGACTAAACGAGGTGAAATTAATTCTTTTCGAAAATCTCGTGTGGAATTGGAAATTCAAATGAATCTATAAAGAAATCTAAACCTTCTCTAAACCTTCTCAAATAAAATCCTTCTCGAACATCGGCGGATCCGGAAGTGCGCGCGAGTAAGAAGGGGAGGAGAGCGTGCTGCGTCTGCAGAGGCGGACCGTCTGACGCGTGTGTGATCTGGCTCGTGTGTGAAGTGCCCGCCACCGACGCGACCGGCCCTGGCCCCAGCTCGCGCGGCCTGTGCCGCTCCCCTTGAGAACAACCGCCTCCGGCCTTGCCTCGCCGCAACAGGAGGAAGCCGACGCCGCGAGGTGCACGGCGCTGTCGGAACTTGCTAGAACCCGCCCGGCCGCCGCCCAGTGCACTGTGCCTGCCCGATCCGCCGCGCGTGCCCGCCAGAACGCTAGGAAGAGACCTTGGTGCGAATGCCGCAGATGTGCGGTGTGTTCCTCGCGCATGGCCTCGACGCGCACGGCTGCCGGATGGAGCAGCTCGCAGGGACGAGACCAGGTGCGACCGCTAGCCGCCTGCTTGCGACGTCGTTAGGGGGGATGGGCGTGCGTGCGCAACCTGAGCACGCGCTGCGCTCAGTCTGCTCGCCTACTGGGAGCAAATGCACCGCCTCTCACTACGCGTCGCCCTCCTTCCCTTCAGGCCCGGCGGACGTGCCCGCGATCAAGCAATGCGACCCGTTGACCATCGTGTCCGCCAATTATGTGGTGCGCACCACTTGGGCAAAGGGTTTTGTCGTAGACGTCACAGTGGTGGTTGACTGCCTGAACT
>Ga0315905_10002300_pt1 | contig 20111 bp, 16 predicted proteins | sample LakEriMetagenome_5_FD_203522 | JGI IMG/M metagenome (GOLD analysis project Ga0315905, IMG submission 203522) | Freshwater fungal communities from buoy surface, Lake Erie, Ohio, United States - Buoy 4 MA121 | ecosystem: Environmental > Aquatic > Freshwater > Lake | place: USA: Lake Erie, Ohio... | reverse complement strand
ATCGTCTGCTGCAGCGGAAAAACATTCTCATGGAGAAAAAAGCGTTTGCTGTCGGAGTGCGCATCGAACACCCCCAGGAGTTGATTGATCAGGTGCAGTATCACATCCCGCGTGGTGAGCAGCGTCCGCGTTTGCTGCCTGCGGCCCGGTATCGACTGGCGACAAAAATCGACGAGCGGGGCGTGCACAGTTTCTGCATGTGTCCCGGCGGCTGGGTGGTGCCGGCGGCGACGGAAAACGACGAGGTGGTGGTCAACGGCATGAGCCTGGCGCGACGTGATTCGCCTTTTGCCAACAGCGGTCTGGTGGTGACGGTGGAACCGGAGGATACTGATGCGTTTGCCGGTGAGCACGGCATTCTTTCCGGCATCGCGTTTCAAAAAAACCTGGAATGCCTCGCAAAAAAATCCGGCGGCGGCGGCCAGAAGGCACCTGGTCAGAGGGTGGCGGATTTTTTGAAAGGGAAAATTTCCAACGACCTGCCGCCGATGAGTTATTTCCCCGGAGCCACGTCCGCGCCCCTTCACGAACTGATGCCGGCATGGATTGTCGGACGCATGCGCTCGGGCCTGAAATTGTTCGGCAATCAAATCCGCGGCTACAACGGCCATGATGCCTTGATACTGGGATTCGAAACGCGCACGAGTTCGCCGGTGAGAATCCCGCGCGATGAGGAAACGCTGCAACATCCCTTCCTGGCACGATTGTTCCCCTGCGGCGAGGGCGCGGGGTACGCCGGTGGCATTGTCAGCGCGGCGATGGATGGCCTGAAAACCGCCGACGCGCTCTAACAATTGTGAAGATTATCAACGATTCGGACAAAGAAAACCACTGAAGCCACGGAGATCCGCTGAAAGCACTGCAATAGGAATTCATCAGTGATGGCGTCAGTGGGCGTCAGAGGGTTGATGTGATCGCCTTACCTTGAGCATTCCAATCCACGGCCTGCTTGGCATCGTTCACACTCCGACCGGATGCCAGGTGGTTTTGGTTTCGATGAAATCGCGGATGTGATAGAGTCCCTGCGCGTTGTCCGCATGCCAGTCGATGCTTTTTTCAGCCGCCAGCAGTTTCACGCGTTTGACATTTTCGGCGGCGCCCTGCTGGAGAACGATGCCTTCCTCCGCGGTCGCCACCGCGCTCACGCCGCGCAGATGGGCGTGGGTGGCGAAGGTGGAAAGCAGATCGCCGCGCTGACCTGTTAGAATGTTGATCACCCCGCCGGGAAGGTCGCTGGTGGCGAGCATTTCCCCTAACAAAATCGCCGGATAGGGATGGCTCGTCGATGCCAGCGCCACCACCGAATTTCCGCTGGTGATGACCGGCAGCACCAGCGACAGCAGGGACAGCAACGGGAAGTCATCGGCAGCGATCACCCCGATCACTCCCATCGCTTCGGTGACGGTGAAATTGAAATGCGCGGAGGCCACGGGATTCACACTGCCGAGCAGCGCTTCGTATTTGTCCGTCCAACCGGCGTAATGCACGATGCGGTCGATGCTGGCGGCGACCTCCTTGTCTGCCGCCGCCTGACTCATGCCCGCGAGGCGGATGGCGCTGCTCATTTCACTGCGTCGGGCTTCCAGCATCTCCGCGAGCCGATAGAGAATCTGGCCGCGGTTGTAGCCACTTCGTTTCGCCCATGCCGCACCCGCCTTGGCAGCCGCTTCCACGGCATTGCGCAGGTCCTTGCGCGTGCACTGCGGCATGTTGGCAACAAACCGGCCTTGGTCGTCGTGCCAGGCGGTCACGCGACCGCTTTCCGAACGGATGAACGCACCGCCGACATAACATTTGGGAGTTTTGGTGATGCAGATGCGGGTCATGATCGGAAACGGTTCGAAGTTGCCCGCGAGCCTTAGCAGCATGGGTTGGGAATGGCAAGGAAATGCCTCGTCTTTTCATGGGTTGACAATCTCGCAAATCGGTCCATCTGATGAAAAAATACAAAATTGCTCCAGAATTAATTTAAGGTTTACAAACCATCAAGATTAAAGTAATTTTTTGCGACCGCGAAAAAGTCATAAATCCCTGATATTTCAACAAATACAGTCAGGTGAAGCAGTCGGGAAATTTCTTCAGTGTACTCAAATTATATTGTTGACCTTAGTTTGGATTTGTAGTGTATTGGGGTGTGTCCGAGTGGACTCGTGATTCATGTCTTTCAGCCTCCCCAAATTCAGCGGCTTTATCGAGCACAAGGTTGACCCGAAGTATCGGGTCGCCATCCCTGCGTTGTGGCGTACGGAGGAGGGGGAGCAGTTCGTATTGCAGGAACTGTCGAAAAAAGGGGTGAAATTGATCCGGGTGCTGACGGTGCAGGCGCTGGAAAATGCGGTGACATCCATCAAGAATCACAGCAAAGCCACGGTTGGGGAGATTCGCGAGGCCTTGGAGGAGTTGTATGCCAACATCCTGACAGTGAGTCTGAATGCGCAGGGCAAGTTGTTGATTCCCAAGGAGTGGAGTGAACGCGCCAATATCAAAGCCGAGTCCAGCGTCTTCCTCGTGGGTCGCGGCGATTATTTTGAAATCTACAATGCAACTGACTACCCGAAAGTTGATCAATCGCAAAAAGCCCGCGTTTCCGCTTCGATGGCGGATTTGGGAATTTTTTCAAACTGATGTGTGATGCAACCATTTTTTTACCATTGGATGTTCCTTTCCCTGGCCATGAGGTGTCTGGGTGGGATTCCTCTTGTGAAAAAGGACAGTTTTTTGGCTGGGCGGAGGAAAGGGCAAGGGACGGCTCTTTCCCCGCCAATTTTTTCCGCACTCGCTTCCTGGGTGCAAAGCTGGATGCCCCAACCGCTGTGTTGTGCGATCGAAACGGGGGCCGGCCTGCGGGCTGCGACCCATCACCATCATGGATTTCTCATGGCTGGGCGGGAAGAGGAGCAAGGGACGGCTCCCTTCCCGCCATATCATCGGCCCGTGCTGCCCGACGAGGTGGACTTTTGGATGGATGCCAAACCGGGCGACCTGATCATTGACGGCACTCTGGGCGGCGGTGGTCACAGTGAAATGTTTTTGCGAAAGAGCGCCACCGTGCTGGGCGTTGATCGCGACCCGCAGGCAATTGAATACGCGGGCGACCGGCTTCGCCCGTTTGGAACATCTTTTCGCCCCTTTTTAGCGAACTATGCGGAAATGCGACAACACCCCGGACTGGCCGATGGTCAGTTGGTCGATGGCGTGTTGCTGGACCTTGGGGTGTCCTCCCATCAGATCGACACGGCGGAGCGGGGGTTTTCGTTTCAAAAGGACGGTCCGCTCGACATGCGCATGGGGCCCGATGCCGCACTCAGCGCGGAGCAGTTCGTCAATGAGGCATCGGAAGAGGAATTGTTGCGGGCATTGCGCGACTTCGGCGAAGAACCCCAGGCGCGTCGAATTTGCCGGCTCATTGTGGAGCGTCGAAAGAAAACACCGTTTGTCCGCACCGGCGATCTCGCGTCGTGCATCGAACATGCGCTCGGTCGTCATGGCAGGATCCATCCCGCGACGCGGACATTCCAGGCGATCCGGATGCGGGTCAACCAGGAGCTTGACATGCTCACCAGAGCCCTCGTCGAGGCGACGGCCTGCCTGAAACCAAATGGGCGGTTGCTGGTGATCACCTTTCACAGTTTGGAGGACAAAATAGCGAAACACTTTTTCCAGCATCATGCCAAGCCGATGATCGACGATCCCACCTGGCCCGCGCCTCGGGAGAACCCGGAGTATTATCTCACCCTGCCCGTCCGCAAGGCCATTGGCCCTGGGCAAAAGGAGCTTTCCACCAATCCACGGGCACGCAGCGCGAAACTGCGGGTCGCCCTGCGCAACAACCGATCCTTCGTCACGTCATGAACAAGTCCCGCACCAACACATCCTCCCATCCTTTCGTCAACCTGATTTTCGTCCTCGCCGTCGGCATCGCCGCGACAGGGGCCGTCAAGCATGTGCTGTATCGCAATGAACAAATCCAGACGGTTCGCAAAATCGAACTCACGGAAAAGAACATCTCCTCCATCATGCAGGACGAAATTCCCGGCGTGCAGGCGGAAATCTCGCGTCAACTGGTGCGATACGACATCAGGGAAAAATTGCGGAAAAACGGCAGCGAGTTGCGGGAGTATCCCCCGGGGTTTCCAGAAGTGATACGGGTCAAGCCGCAAGCGGATCCGGAAAAATTTGTTAGTCCTTGATCGATGTTCCAATCGTTCACCACCCGATGCACCATGCTGTTCCTCTTCATCACGGCGGGGTTCAGCCTGCTGTCGTGGCGGTTGATTGAAATCCAGTATTTCAATCGCAGGACTTACCAAGAGGCATCGAAAAACTGCAGCTCGACCCAAACCGTGCTCGAGGGGCAGCGCGGCCACATCCTCGATTGCAACGATGAATTGATCGCCCGCAGCATTCCCGAAGCGAGCCTGTTTGTGGACCGCTATGCATTGGACAATCACGAGCTGTGCGCCTATGCGCTGGCTTGGAACCAGCTGAGTTTGTCATCCGGTTGGGCGGGCATGACCGAGGAGGCGAAGCGGAAGAAACTGCAGCCGCTGGTGAAAAAAATGCTACGAACCGAGAAGGAAAAAGATCTGGAGAAAAATCATCTTGACTATGCGATCGGCTATCTGGCGCCGGTGCTGCGCATCAAACGGGAGGAACTCCGCAAGCGCATCGAAGACAATTCCAAGACCTGGTTCACTGTGGAGAAGAAAATGGATGAGGAAACCTTCGACCGGGTGCAGGCCGTGATCGACGCGCGCAAGATCCAGGGATTCAGCCTGGAGAAAACGTCGCGACGTCTCTACCTTTCGCCCGACCTGGCAGGTCAGGTTGTGGGATACGCCTCCCCGAAGAAGGACAAAGATTACAACATCATCTCGCAAAAGGAAGTCGGCAAAACCGGCGTGGAATCGGCGCTGGAAAGCGTTCTTGCAGGCAAGGACGGCTATCGGATCACCAACACCAACGCGCGGGGATTGTTGATCAGCGCCGAACCCGGATTGACCATGCCGCCGCGCCCGGGCATGAACGTCCAGCTTACCCTGGACATGGGGATTCAGAGGATCATCGAGGAGGAACTGCACGCCGCGATCGCGGAATACAAAGCGGCGCTGGGATGCATCATCGTGATGGACCCAAAGACGGGTGGCATCCTCGGCATGGCGAGCAACCCGACCTTCAATTTGAATACCAAGGAGGACATCAACACCAAGGGCACCAATCTGGCCACGCAGATGATCTACGAACCGGGTTCGACTTTCAAGGTGATCGCGGCGGCCGGGGCCTTGAACGAAAAGTTGGTGACTCCGAACACGCCGATTTTTTGCCACAACGGATTCTTGAAACAAGGCACACTGGAAATTGATGAGAGCGACCACGCATACGGTACTCTCAGCGTGGAGTGGGTGTTGGGGAAATCCAGCAATATCGGCATTTTCAAAATCGCATCGCTTCTCGGCAGGCCGCAATTCTTTGACTATGTGGGCGCTTTTGGTTTTGGTAAAAAAACCAATATCCAGCTCAGTTGGGAAGAGCCAGGCCGGTTCAGCACCACCGACAACCCCACCATCTTTTCGCGGATGACATTTGGCTATGCGATCAATGTCACACCGCTGCAGATGGCCTGTGCGTATTCGGCCGTCGCCAACGGAGGGAAGCTGCTGAAACCGCAAATCGTGAAAGCAGTGATCGCGAACGATGGCACGCGGATCCAGGAAACCAAACCGGAACTGGTGCGCGAGGTGATCAGCGAATCCACCGCGGGCAAACTGCGTCAATGCCTGACCACCGTGGTCACGAAAAAAGGCACGGCTGTGCAGGCGGCGGTGCCGGGTTACAAGGTGGCGGGGAAAACGGGAACCGCGCAAAAATTCGACACGGTGAGGAAGAAATACTATGAACATCGTTATACCGTCTCGTTCGCAGGCATGCTGCCCGCCGGGGATCCCGCTTTTGTCTGCATCGTGGTCATCGATGACCCGCTGACCAACACCGTCCCCCGCTACGGTGGCGCCATCGCCGCGCCAACATTTGCCAAGGCCTCCGCACGCATCGCGGAACATCTGCGGCTCATCCCCACGGAGGAAGTGGAGCCCCGCATTGTCGACCAATGAAACTTTCCCAACTCATCAAACTGCTTGATCGACCGGTAGTCTCCGGCCCTGTGAACATGACGGCCCATGCCGTCACGGCTGACTCACGTACGGTTCAAACGGGCGCAATCTTTGCAGCCGTGAAGGGCGAATCGGCGGATGGAAACGGTTATGTCGCGATGGCCCTGCAGGCCGGGGCGGTGGCGGTGCTGTCGGAACGCGCCCCGCAGGCCGATTTTCCTGCAGACAAAACCTGGATTCACGTAGCCGATTCACGACGCGCCCTCGCCGTCTGGGCGGTGGCTTTGGCGGGAAACCCCGCCGCAAAAATGAAAATGTGCGGCATTACCGGAACCAACGGCAAGACAACCAGCGCGTTTTTGGTGCATTATTTGATGAAAAAATCATGGCATCGCGCGGGTATGTTGGGAACTGTTCGCATCGACGACGGCGAGACCATCGAGACCGCCACCGGCACCACGCCCGACCCGGTGGAACTGCAACAATTCCTCAAGCGCATGGCGGATCACGATTGCCGTGGAGTCGCGATGGAGGTCTCGTCGCACGGCATCGACCAGCACAGGGTCACCGGCATTGCCTTTGATTGCTGCGTGTTCACCAACCTCACCCAGGATCATCTGGATTATCACGTCACGATAACCCGCTACTATCACGCGAAACGTTCATGGTTTGAGGCACTTGCCGCCGATCCGTTGGGCAAAAAACCCGTCGCGGTGATCAATGGCGATGATTCCTATGGGGTCGATCTTGCGGAGTTTTTGAATGGAAAAATCCAGGTGATCACCTTCGGTTTTTCCGTGCACTGCGAATACCGCATCAACAACCTGCGCCAGTCGGCGAGGGGAATGGAATTTGAACTCAATCACAAGGGTCGTCGATTTCTGGTTCGTGCGCCGATGATCGGTCGATTCAATGCCTACAACGTCACCGGAGCCCTTGCCGCCGCCGCCGCATGCGGCATACCACTGCGCGAATCCGTGCCTCTGATGGCTGACGCACCGCAAGTGCCGGGTCGCATGGAAAATGTCGGCAACGCCGGTGGAGCGACGGTGTTCGTGGATTACGCCCACACTCCGGATGCTCTGGAAAACGCTTGTCGCACTCTGCGCGAACTGGAGCCGGGGCGGCTGATCACCGTGTTCGGCTGCGGCGGCGATCGCGACCGGAAAAAACGTCCGCTGATGGGAGAAGTCGCATCGCGGCTCAGCGATTATTGTGTTGTCACCTCGGACAACCCGCGCAGCGAGGACCCTGATGCGATCATTCGCGACATTCTCTCCGGCATGGGCGGCACACACCACATCGCGATCAGTGATCGGTCGGAGGCGATCTTCAAAACCATCGAGGCAACCAAGGCGGGCGACATCGTCCTCATTGCCGGCAAGGGTCACGAAACCTATCAGCAGTTCGCCGATCGCACGATCGATTTCGATGACAAAAAAGAGGCCGCCAAAGCGCTGCGTGAGCGCGTCCTTGCCGCCGCCAAGTATCGCGAGTCCAAGCCGGCCCGCAAAACACACAGCCCGCGACGCAAGGAGCCGTGAACCCATGACACCCATCACCGCACATCAACTTGCCAAAATCATCGGCGCCATGATTGTCGCCGGCGACCCGCTGGCATTGGCCCACGCGGGAGTGTCGACCGACACGCGCCGGCTCGTTGAAGGCTGTGTTTTTTTCGCACTGCGCGGCGGCAATTTTGATGCCGATATCTTCGCTCCGCAGGCCTTGGAACAAGGAGCCGCAATTGTCGTGGTCAGTTCATGGCAGGGTGGTGAACCCGTCAAGGGCGCCGTGCTGGTGGTCGATGACACTCTAACGGCTTTGCAAAACCTCGCGACCTGGTGGCGCCATCAACTGCAACCACACGTTGTCGCTTTGACCGGATCGAATGGCAAAACCAGCACCAAGGACTTCACCGCCGCCGTGCTCGCACAACATTACGTCGTCAATGCCACCCGCGGCAATCTCAACAATCACATCGGACTCCCGCTGACGGTATTGGCAACCACCCCGGAACATACGGCCGCTGTTTTTGAAATGGGCATGAACCACGCGGGTGAAATCGCACCTCTCGCCGCCATCGCCCGACCGCAAATCGCCATCATCACCAACATCGGCAGCGCCCATATCGAGTTTCTCGGCTCCCGTGAGGCGATTGCCCGCGAGAAAGCCGCGATTGCCGCCGGGTTGACGGAGCGTGATGTTTTGATCGTGCCGCACGATTGTGATTTTATTGAGCTGATCACATCCCTCACCCGCGCGCGCATTGTCAGCACCGGGTCGGAAACTGACACGGTGCGGGCGGAAAACGTGCATGAAAAAAATGGCGGCGCGTGCTTTTCGTTAGTGATCGACGGGCAGGGCAGTGCCGAAGTGGAATTGCCTGTGGCCGGCCGTCACATGGTCGCCAACGCGCTGCTCGCCGCCGCCGCCGGATATCTGCTCGAAGTGCCATTGCAGAACATCGCGGCGGGTTTGTCGCAGGCGGTTCTCACCAGCGGGCGGCTTCGTCGTTTCGTGAGTCGCAGCATCACGGTTTTTGACGATACCTACAACGCGAATCCTGAATCTGTCATCGCCGGTCTGGAAACACTGGCGCAGACTCCTGTCGCAGCGCAGGGCAGCCGATATGCCGTGCTGGGCAGGCTGGCCGAACTGGGTGAGCACGAGCTCGATGGCGCGCGCCGCATCGGCAGTTGCATCGTGAAAAACGGTTTGTCAGCAATCGCCGTGGGCGAGGGTGCCGATCTGATATCGCGCCATGCCGGACCGAACGCCCGGCACTTTGCCAATCGCAGCGAAGCGGCGGACTATCTGAAGCAAACCCTGCAGGCGGGCGATGCCGTGATGTTCAAAGGCAGCCGGATCTCCGCGATGGAGTTGCTGATGAAGGAAATTTTCCCAACAAACTGATGTTATACTGGATCTATCAATACTGGAAAGAAACCTTCGCCATGGAAAACGCCAATGGCACGGAGGGATGGGCGCACACGTTCGATGCATTGAACCTGTTCCGCTACATCACTTTTCGCGCCGCGGTTGCCTGCCTGCTTGCGTTTTCTGTTAGTGTGGCGGCGGGACCGCGCGTGATCCGCAAGTTGATCTCGATGAAACTCGGCCAGCCGATCCGCACCGCGGCGGAGGTGCACAAGCTGGCGGAGTTGCACGGCGGAAAAATCGGCACCCCCACCATGGGCGGCGTGCTGATTCTCGGTTCGGTGCTCATCGCCACTCTCGTCTGCGCCAATCCGCTCAACCCGTTTGTTGCCGTGTGCGCCTGCACGATGGGTGCCTGCGGTCTGCTGGGATTCTGCGACGATTACAAAAAAGTGAAAGAGAAGAAGTCCGACGGCCTGAGCGGACGCAGCAAGCTGTTCTGGCAGTTGGTGATCGCGCTGATCGCCTCATCGTTCATTTATTTCAAAAAGGAAATTTCCGGTTTCGGCGATCCGACGCATGGTTTCATCCTCGGCAAGGAATCGATCAACATTGATGCGATTTGTTTCCCGCTGTTCAAATCCCCCTTGATTCATCTCGGCTGGTTTGTCATCCCGTTTTTCACCCTGATCATCATGGGTTGTTCCAACGCGGTGAACCTGACCGACGGTCTCGACGGCCTTGCCACGGGTTGCACCATCACAACGGCGCTGGCCTATTCGATCCTCGCGTATCTGGCCGGACATTTTTTTCTGGCGACCGATTACCTGGTCATTCCGCACAATCAATTCATTGGCGAACTGGCGGTCTTCCTGATGGCGCTTGTCGGCGCCGGTTTCGGATTCCTCTGGTACAACTGTCATCCCGCCCGCGTTTTCATGGGTGACACCGGTTCGCTGGCCATCGGCGGGGCGTTGGGAACCGCCGCGATTTCGACCAAGCAGGAACTGCTGCTGGTGATCATTGGAGGAATTTTCGTCATGGAAGCGCTGTCGGTGATCCTTCAGGTCGGCAGCTTCAAACTCCGCAAAAAAAGAATCTTCCGGATGTCGCCGATCCACCATCACTTCGAGCTGGGTGGCTGGCATGAAAGCCAGGTGATCATCCGTTTCTGGCTGCTTTCGATCATGTTCGCCCTATTCGGTCTTGCCCTGTTGAAAATCCGATGACGCTGCACGGAAAAACTGTCGTTATCCTCGGTGCGGGCCGCAGCGGCCGCGCCGCCGCCGCGCTGGCCCTGCGCGAGGGCGCGACCGTGTCGGTTTACGACGAAGCCGCGAGCATCAGTGGATTCGGCGCGGAGGTTGCATTGCATACCGATGCTACTACGTCCATAGGAGAAAGTGTCGTCAGCGACCTGTTGGTCGTCAGCCCCGGCATCGACACCTATGGCCCGCTGGTCGGGTCATTCTCCCGGCATGCGGGCAAGGTGGTGGGCGAAATGGAATTCGCCTGGGGTTATTTCGCTGGCGTTACCATCGCCATTACCGGCACAAACGGGAAAACAACAACCACGGAAATCATCAGCGCGATTCTCAACAGCAGCGGCATATCCTGCGTGCCCTGCGGCAATTACGGCACGCCGCTCGCGGAAGTTGTGCTCGCACAAAACGCACCGGACGTCATTTCCCTGGAAGCCAGTTCGTTTCAACTCGAAACCATCGACCGCTTCAAACCGCAGGTGGCTTTGTGGTTGAATTTCGCGCCCGACCACATGGACCGCTATGCCAGGGTGGAATCCTATCGCCGGGCCAAGTTGCGGATCTTTGAAAACCAGGATAGCACCTGCACGGCGGTGGTGCGCAAGGGCTCGGGCCTGCCCGCTCTCGCCGCACGGGTGGTCGAATTTTCCACCGAAGACGCGAGCGCCGAATGGTTTTCGAACGGCATCATCGTCTGTCATCACGGCATCGAAGTGCTGCACATGGAAAACGAAACCTGTCTGCGCGGTTTGCACAATGCGGAGAACATCATGGCGGCGCTGGCGGCCTGCGAGGCGTTGGCGAGACCGCTGCAATACAAGGCGGCATTCAAGTCCTATGTGCCGCCGCCACACCGCTGTGAACTGGTTCGCATCCTCGACGGAGTGGAATATCTCAACGATTCCAAGGCCACCAACCTGCACGCCCTGGAAAGCGCGCTGCGCTCGCAGACCCGCCCGGTCGTGCTGATCGCGGGTGGAAAGGAAAAAGGGCTCGATTACAGTCCCGTCGTCCCTTTGCTGCAACAGAAGGCGCTGGCAGCCGTCACCTTCGGGCAGATCGCCCGTTCCCTGGGCGAGGTTCTGTCCAAGGGAGTCGGCACGACCGTGGTGGCTACTTTGGAAGAGGCGGTCGATGCAGCACGCAAACTCGCGCCACGAGGGTCAACCATTCTTTTTTCTCCGGGTACTTCCTCTTTCGACATGTTTAGCGGTTACGAACACCGGGGCGACACATTCCGCAAACTGATCAATGAACTTCTCTAACAAACCGATTATGAAACTACGTCCCATGCCCGTGAAACGCAAGCCATTGAAACGAGGCTTATTCCGCACGCTGCACGCCCGTATCGGCGGAAAAACGCACAAGGCCGCCACGACGGCTGATCCATCCCAACTGACCGGGGATATTCCCAACATGAACGTCGGCCGCGCGTTGATCGTGATCGCCGGGCTTCATGTTCTCGGAATCGGCGGTGTTTTCCTGCAAAAACATTATGAAAACAAGATGACTTCCCGCAACCCGGGAGAATCTCCGCCTCCGGGGAATCCGACGGCGGTAGCCGGATTGACTGGGGAAAAACCCAAGTCGGGTGCGCTCACCGACATCAAGGATCTGCCGCAGATTCAAAAAAACGATGGTCGTCACATGGTTGTTCTGGGAGACACCTACGAATCGGTGGCGCACAAATGGGGCATCAATGTCGAAACCCTGCGCAAGGCGAACAACAGTGTGCCCTTGTGTTCGGGTTTGGTGCTGCGCGTGCCGCCTCGTGAAATCGTCGCGCTTGATCCACCCGAAATGGCCGCACTGCGCAAGAACCAGCAAGCACAGGACGACGTGCCTGCCGGATCGGCTCAGGTCCCGCGGGCCATCCGCGTGACGCCGAATCACAATTACCAAGCCGTGCCGAAGGCCACGCCCGTTGACACGATCAGCACGGCGAATCCGCAGAAGTACAAGGTGAAAAAGGGCGATACGGTCAATACGATCGCACGCCGCTACGGCATTAGCACATCACAGTTGATGAAACACAACGGCATCGGCAAATCGGGTTGGCTGAAAGAGGGCCAAACTCTGAAAATTCCCGCCAAAACAAACTGATGCCCCGCCTCGCAACATTTTTGATCTGCGCCTCGGTCGCCCTGCTGGTGGCCATGGGCATGGTGATGTTGGCGAGCACAAGCTACTGGGTGAGCGGTGTCGAACAACCGCACTTTCTCATCGACAGGCAAACAAGGATTCTGGTCGTCTCGCTGGTCTGCTGCTGCGTGCTGGTTTTCTTGAAGCCCGACCAATTGCGTTCTCTTGCCCCATGGGTCTACGGATTCGGAGTTGTGTTGCTCGCCTTGTGTTACGCGCCTTACGTGGGAGTCAAAATTAACGGTGCGAGCCGCTGGCTCGATTTTCCGGGGCTGCCGCGTTTTCAGGCATCGGAAATCGGCAAGATCACCACAATGGTCGGCATTGCGGCATGGTATGCGGGGCGGGTGGCCGAGTTGCGGACGTTTTGGAAAGGCTTCGTGATTCCCGGCGCGATTCTCGGCTTGCCCACCATGCTGATTTTTTTCGAAAAGGACATGGATACGGCGATGGCGGTCGGTCTAACAGGATTTCTGGTGCTGGTCTGCATCGGCGTGAAGCTCCGCTACATCGCACCGGTGGTTGTCGCAGTGATCGCGATGGGCTATGTGGTGATCATCAAGGACGACACCCGGCGTCAGCGCATCGAGGCCTGGCAGCACCTGGAGGAGAATTTGAAAGAGTACCAGGACATCAACCGCCAGCAATGGCGCTCTTTGCTGGGATTTGGCAATGGCGGGGTCGAGGGTCGCGGGCTGGGGAACGGCATCGAAAAACACGGCTACCTGCCGGAAGCACACACGGATTTCATTTTCCCCGTGATCGGCGAGGAACTAGGACTGTGGTTCACGCTGGGTGTCGTCATCTGCTACATCGCTTTCGGCATCGGTGGATTCATCATCGCGATGAATGCGCCCGACATGTTCATGCGGACCATGGCGGTGGGACTGACGATGCTGCTGTTGATCCCTGCGTTCATCAACATTGCGGTGACCGTTGGATTGTTCCCCAATGCCGGACTTCCCCTGCCATTCATCAGTTATGGTGGGACGAACCTGATGTTTTCCCTGTGGTCGGTGGCTCTGTTGATCGGCATCAACCGTGAGAGCGTCAAAAGCGAACGCCTGACAACCCCCGAGTTCATGCACACGCCGGTGCCGATGAAGCTCTGATTGCAAAATCAGGAAAACAGTTCGCGGCAAAGCAGGCAACTGCCGTCCTGACAACCACGGGCGGTGCAGTGCTGGCGCCCGGCGAAAATGATCTGCAGGTGCAGCTTGTTCCATTTGTCGCGCGGAAAAAGTTTTTTCAAGTCCGCCTCGGTTTGTTCGACCGATTTTCCCGAGGAAAGTTTCCAGCGATGGGCCAGACGGTGAATGTGGGTGTCGACGGGAAACGCAGGAACGCCGAAGGCCTGGGCCATGACCACCGAGGCGGTCTTGTGTCCCACGCCCGGCAATGCCTCGAGCGCCGCGAAGTCCTGCGGCACCGCGCCGCCGTGTTGTTCGACGAGAATGCGGGAGAGTTCGACAATCGCCGCGCTTTTCCGCGGCGACAAGCCGCAGGGGCGGATGATTTCCTTCACGCTCTCCACCGGCACGTTCATCATCGCTTGCGGGGTGTCGGCCAGCCGGAACAGCGCGGGAGTGACGAGGTTGACGCGGGCGTCGGTGCACTGGGCCGAAAGCAGAACCGATACCAACAGGGTATAGGCATCCTTGTGATCGAGCGGAATCGGCGTTTCCGGATAGAGTTGCTCCAATCGATCCAGCAAATACGCGGCGCGTTCCTTCCGGGTCATGACGTTGTTGTTTGGGCCACGTAGGGGCTTTCGTGCAGTCGGCTGGTTTTGCGACCGCTGAGAATCAGCCACCATTCATACACGCAGCCCGTCACGATTGTTGCAACCAGCACGAGAAACAATGCGGTGATGCCGATGTCCACATAAGCATTCGTTAGAGCCCGTTGGCTGGCCTCCAGTTTTTCCGGTGGCAGACCGGCGGCGATGGCGCTTTGGTGTTTGGCGATCGCAGGCAGGAAACCGGCTGCCTTGGGCGAGAAGATTTTCATCCACCCGGCGGTAAAGGTGACCACGGTGAGGAACATCATCGGCACCATGGTTACCCATGCGTGGCGCACCCGGCCCATCTTGATCAGGATCGTGGTGCCCAGGCAAAAGGCGATCACCGCGAGCAGTTGGTTGGAAATCCCGAAAATCGGCCACAGGCTTTTGGCGATGCCCTCGGGGTCGATGGCCCCCTGATACAAAAAATACCCCCACGCGGATACCAGCAAAAACGTGGCGGTGACATTGGCGCTCCACGAGGCGGTGTTCTTGAGCCGGGGCACGAAGGTGCCGAGAAAGTCCTGCAAAATGAAGCGTCCGACGCGTGTGCCGGCATCAAGAGTGGTGAGAATGAACAAGGCCTCGAACATGATCGCGAAGTGATACCACAGCGACAAAGCGTCCTTGCCTTTGAAAACCTTTTGAAACATCACCGCCATGCCCACCGCAAAGGTCGGCGCTCCTCCGGACTTGCCGATCATTGTCTCTTCCTGCAGTTGCGACGCGAGCTGCTGCATTTCCGTTAGAGTCACGGCATACACGGGACCGTAGCCGTTGATTTTGGCGATTTGTTGTTCGACTGCAATCGGATCCTGCGGGTTGATGGGCGAGTTGATCGCGAAATACTGGCCCGGTGGCAATACCGAGGCGGCGATGATGGCCATCAGTGCGACCAGCATTTCCACCACCATCGCACCATAGCCGACAAGTTTGATTTCCCTTTCGCGCGAAAGGAGTTTCGGAGTAGTGCCGGAGGATATCAGCGAGTGGAATCCGCTGACCGCTCCGCAGGCGATGGTGATGCAGACGAAGGGAAACACCGGTCCGGGCACGACAAAACCCGAGCCGTCGATGAACGGTGTGATCGCGGGCATCTGCAATTGCGGTGCGAGAAAAACAATGAACAATGCCAGCACCGCCACGGTTCCCAGTTTCATGAAGGTGCTCAGGTAGTCGCGTGGTGCGAGCAACAACCACACCGGCAGCACGCTGGCGGCGAAGCCGTAAATCATGATCGACCACGCCAGCGTCGCAGGTTCCAGGGTCAGTGCTGCGTTCCATGAGGGTGACAAAAATTTCCCCATCACCACGGCGAGCAGCAGGCCGATCACGCCGAACACCGAGGCGGCGGTGACGCTGACCCTGGCCGATTTCATCGCCAGGCCCATCAGCATGGCGAGGGGAATGGTGCAGGCGATGGTGAACAGTCCCCACGGTGAGTGGGCGAGCGCCTTGACCACCACCAGTCCGAGCACGGCCAGCAGGATGGTCATGATCGCCAGCAGGCTGAAGGTGGCGATCAGTCCAACTACGGGGTTGATTTCCTCCTTGAGCATCTGCCCCAGCGACTTGCCGTCACGACGCATCGAGGCGAACAGGACGATGGCATCGTGCACACCGCCACCGAGTGCCGCGCCGATGAGAATCCACAGGGTGCCCGGCAGGTAACCGAACTGTGCCGCCAACACCGGTCCGACCAGCGGTCCCGGCCCGGCAATCGCCGCAAAGTGGTGGCCGAACACCACCCACTTCGGCGTCGGCACGAAGTCCTTGCCGTCGGCCCGCGTCACCGCAGCGGGCGCGCGCATGTCGTCGATTGTGAGCACCTTGGCCACCAACCACGAAGCGTAAAAGCGATATGACACCGCGAAGGTGCAAATGCCGGCAATGACCAGCCAAAGCGAATTCACCGGTTCCCCGCGCGAGAGCCCCGCCACCGCCACCGCTCCCGCACCTGTTAGGGAGATGACGGTCCACAACAACAGTTTCCAGATTCGCACAGGCATTTTTAGGTTTGTCGTGGTTTCGCAGTCAAGGCGAATGTCACGCAGGTTGGTTCGCGCTCTCCGGCCTGGGCGATTTATTCCACTCTTGCTCGACAAGTCTGCACGTTTCCTGCTTACCCTTGCCGAGGATGACCCGCGAGCACCAGAGATTGATGGAAGACCGCCAGCGCACGAGAAATTGGAAACGCTGGGGTTCCTATTTGAGCGAACGGCAGTGGGGCACGGTGCGGGAGGACGACTCCGACCACGGCAACAGCTGGGCGACGGTGACTCACGATCACGCCCGCAAACGCGCCTATCGCTGGGGCGAGGACGGCTTGAACGGCTGGTGCAACCGCAAGGGCCAGTTGTGCTTTGCTCCGGCCTTGTGGAACGGCGTGGACAGCATTCTCAAGGAGCGCCTTTTCGGTGTCGGCGGCAACGAAGGCAACCACGGCGAGGACGTGAAGGAATGTTATTATTACCTCGATGCCACTCCCACGCATTCATACACCAAGGCATTGTACAAGTATCCCCAGCGGGCCTATCCCTATAATGAAATCGTCGAGGACAACCGCCGCATGGGTCGCGAGGGGCCGGAGCGCGAGCTGGCCGACATGGGATTGTTCGAAGGCGGAAGATATTTCGATGTCGTGCAGGAGGTCGCCAAACGCACGCCCGAGGATCTGTTGTGGCGTTTGACCATCATCAACCACGGTCCGGACGCCGCTCCGCTCTTCGTTCTTCCCAGTCTGTGGTTTCGCAACACCTGGGCCTGGGGCAATGAACGCGAGGCGACGATGAACATGCCTTCGATCTCCCGCGAAGATGATTTTCTCCGCGTGCGCCACGAAAATCTCGGCAACTATCGGTTTTATGTGGAGGCCTCTGCCTGTGAGGGCGAAATGGTATGGCTGTTCACGGAAAACGACAGCAACACCCAGGATTTGTTCGGGGTGAAAAACGCCACGCCCTACGTGAAGGACGCGTTTCATCGCTTTCTGATTCACGGCGATCAGCATGCGGTGTCGCCGGAGCAAATCGGCACGAAGGCCGCCGCGCTGCTGCGCTTGATGATTCCCGCCGGGGCAACGGTGGTCATCCGCTGCCGATTGCATGCCGAGGCCGAGCACAACGATCTTGCCCGGCTCGAGCGGTTCGATTCAACAATCGCCGAGCGCGCTGCCGAGTGCGAGGAGTTTTATGCCGCGATGATACCGGCGAATATTTCCTCCGAGGAACGCATGATCTGCCGGCAGGGCTACGCCGGGCTGTTGTGGACGAAACAATTTTTCCACTACGTCGTCGAAGACTGGCTCAGGGGCGACCCGAACGGACCGCCGTCATCGCCGCGTCGCATGCACGGTCGCAATTCGGACTGGGCGCATTTGTTCGCGCGCGACATTTTATCGATGCCCGACAAGTGGGAATACCCCTGGTTCGCGGCCTGGGACACCGCGTTTCACATGATCCCTTTTGCGGCTGTTGATCCGGACTTCACCAAAGACCAACTGCTGCTGTTGCTGCGGGAATGGTACATGCATCCCAACGGCCAACTGCCGGCCTACGAATGGAATTTTTCCGATGTCAATCCACCGGTGCATGCCTGGGCGGTGTGGCGGGTTTATAAAATCGCCGATGCCAAGGGCAGTCGCGACATTCTTTTCCTCGAACGCGCCTTCCAGAAACTGCTGATCAATTTCACCTGGTGGGTCAACCGCAAGGATGCCGAGGGCCGTCATGTTTTCGGCGGCGGATTTCTCGGGCTCGACAACATCGGCGTGTTCGATCGATCCCACGCGCTGCCCGACGGCGGTCGTCTTCATCAGGCGGACGGCACCGCGTGGATGGCGTCCTACTGCCTGACGATGCTGTCGATTTCCCTCGAACTGGCATTGGAGAAACCGGCGTATGAGGACATCGCCTCGAAATTTTTCGAACACTACGTCAACATTACCGATGCGATCAACAGCCTCGGCGGCACGGGACTGTGGGACGACAAGGACGGCTTCTACTACGATCAATTGATCATCAATCACGAACACCCCATTCCCCTGCGCATCCGCTCGCTCGTCGGTCTGCTGCCGCTCTGCGCCGTCACGGTGTTGAAGCAGAAGACCATCGATGCCCTGCCGGATTTCCGCAAACGGCTCGATTGGTTCCTCACCAACCGGCGTGATTTGTTCAAGTACATCAAGGTCCGCCGAGCGGATGGTGCGAAAAATCCCGGCCGTTGTCTGCTGGCGCTGCCCACCGAGGACCGGCTGCGCAGCACCCTGAAGGTCATGCTCGACCCCGAGGAGTTCCTTTCACCCTTTGGCATTCGTTCGATGAGCAAAGCACACGAAAAAACGCCCTTCGTTTTTGAACACGGCGGCATGCGCAACGAGGTGCGCTACACCCCGGGCGAATCGAACACAGACATGTTCGGCGGCAATTCCAACTGGCGCGGGCCGATCTGGTTTCCGACCAACTTTCTGATCATCGAGGCGCTCGAACGCTACCACTATTTTTATGGCGACTCCTTCACCATCGAATACCCCACCGGTTCCGGAGAGATGAAAACCCTGCTGGAAGTGGCGATCGACCTGTGCGACCGCCTGATCTCGCTCTTCGTTCCTAACAAAAACGGCTACCGACCCTGCTTCGGCGATGCGCCGCGCTACAGCGATGTGCCGCATTGGCGCGACTTGTTGTTGTTTCACGAATACTTCCACGCCGAAACCGGCGAAGGTCTCGGCGCCTCCCACCAAACCGGCTGGACATCCCTGGTCGTGCGACTGGTCCGCGAGCGCAGGGAGAAGCTGGTCCAGAACCGGTGATGTTCCTGATCAATCAGCTTCGACCACCAGCCATAAAGCGCTCCCCGCAGCGTTGGTCACAGGGGTGTCATGGAATCAATGGATTCCAGACTTTTTCAAACCCCCATCCCTCGAAGTCGTTGACATTGGCAGTGGCAAACTGAGTCACTCCCCCGTGCCGCAGCGTCAACGCCAGACGTGCATCGAAAACGCTGCGGCGGGCAAAGTCCCGACTTCCAGCCAGTCTCCACACTTCATCCATCACGTTCGCGTTCTCGATCCTCAAAACGTTTGGCACATCCCAATACGCTGTGACCAAATCACGTGCGGCTTTGGCGGTGAGGGCCTTTGTCATCACGGCCGGGTTCCTCAGCAGGACATACAACTCCACAAGCACGTAGTCCGTGATCGCAACCCGCACTGTGGGAATGCCCATGTTTTGACGCAGAAATCGAACGGCAGCCTCATGCCAGATGGAATCCGGATTGAGAGAATAGAGCAACACATTGGTGTCGACGCTGATCATGCCGGATCCCCCCCGAGTTCGTCATTTTCGGCAAGTGACTTGAGATCAAGTTGATCGATGTCGGGTCGAAAATCTCCGCTCTTCAGCACCGGAAGCTCCCATGGTTTGGTGGACGGCCTCACCGGGTAGGCCAGCGCCATGTGTTCGATTCCCCGACGCACTACTTCGGCCAGCGACCATTCCCGCTGTTCGGCAATGGCTTTGGCCTTGTAGTAGAGTTCGTCCGGTAACTGCACTTGCGTCTTGATCATGATGGCATTTTGCCCTCTGTGGCAATATTGTCAAGCCTGCTTTCCCTGGAGAACCACCATTGCTCCGTCACAGGCGGCTGGGCTCCAGGCCGTGCGAATGCTGCGCGAGCACGGGGAAAGCTGGTCAAGAGCCAGTGATTTTTTCGCGGGGGCGTAAGGCCACTGGCTCACTTGTCGTGCCATCGAAAACGCGTATGCCATGAGGGACCGAGGTTGTTGGCATCGATGCGGCTCAGACCGTGTTGATGGCTAATTTCCATGCCTTTGTCGGTGACCATTTTGATCACCGCTTTTTCGTAAACCCGTCCGGAATTGGTGGTGAGAATCCCGATTTCCTCTCCCACGGCCGCATTCCTTACAGATTCGAG
>Ga0315905_10002299_pt1 | contig 20116 bp, 17 predicted proteins | sample LakEriMetagenome_5_FD_203522 | JGI IMG/M metagenome (GOLD analysis project Ga0315905, IMG submission 203522) | Freshwater fungal communities from buoy surface, Lake Erie, Ohio, United States - Buoy 4 MA121 | ecosystem: Environmental > Aquatic > Freshwater > Lake | place: USA: Lake Erie, Ohio... | reverse complement strand
GTCTGCGTCGGGCGGGGCAAGCCGGTTGGGCGGGGCCGCTTCGCATGCCACGACGACATCGCAATAGTGGCGCGCGGGATCGATGAAGCGGGTCTGCGCGGGACGCACGAAGCGCAGGTATTGCTGGATAACGCTTTCTGCGCTGCGGCCGCGTTCGGCCTCGTCGCGGCGGATGCGGCGGATCAGGCGGAGGTCGGCTGGGGCATCGACGAAGACGGTGAGATCGAAGAGTTCGATGAAGGTGAGATCCGAGAGGACGTGGATGCCCTCGACGATCACGAGGGGGCGGGATTCCACCCGTTTCACCGCGCCGGCTTTTCGGTCGTGCGTCGGGAAATCGTAGACCGGCTGCTCCACCGTCTCGCCGCGCTTCAGAGCCTCGATGTCGCGGCGCAGGTGGGCCATGTCCTTGTTGGCGGGGTCGTCGAAGTCGAAGGTGCGTTCGAGTTCGGGGTGGGACATGTGAAGCGCCGCCTCGCCATAGTGGGCGCGGCCGAAATAGTAGTTGTCCTCCGTCACCAGCTGGCACTTGTCCTCGCCGAGGCGGGCATGGAGCGCGCGCGCGAGCGTGGTCTTGCCGGAGCCGGAGCCGCCCGTCACGGCGATCATGAAGGCGGGCTTTGCGGCGGACATGGCGATCAGTCCTCGTCCCTGCGCTCGAGGTCGCGGCGCACGCGTTCGGAGGCGAGCAGCTGGTCGATCCGGCGCGCCTCGTCATAGCTGTCGTCGGAGATGAAGCGGAGGATTGGTGTGAAGCGCATGTCGATCTCGCGGCTGAGTCGGCCGCGCAGGAAGCCGGCGACGCGGTTCAGCGCCTCTATGGTCTTGGCCATGTCATCGCCGCCAAGCGGGGCGGAAAAGGCCGTGGCGTTCTTGAGATCGGGCGAGATGCGGACTTCGGTGATGGTAATCGACTTGCCGTGCAGGGCCGGGTCGTCGAACTCCTCGCGGGCGAGGATATCGGTGAGCGCATGGCGGATAAGCTCACCGGCGCGCAACTGTCTCTGGGTGGGCGGTTTCATCGATCTGTAAAAGAGCCCGGGGGGCGGGATGTCAAGCTGCCGTGTGCGGGCTGGGTGGATCGGTACGGGAGATCGGGGGCTCGCCGTCTGCGAGCGGGCGGGGTTGGCCCGAAGCAGGCAGTCGAGTTGCAGTTTCGCACTCCCGGCGAAGGAGCTCAGGTAAGGTCAGTGCTGCCCGGCCCAAAATACTGGATCAACCTGGTTTCAAGGGTCTTCAGATTGGCGGCCAGCCATTGTGGAGCGAGGCCGGGGAGGATGCCGTCAAAATGAACGTTCGGGCGAACGCGCAATCCGCAAACCTTGGCGAAGGTGTCCTGGAAGAGCGTGCGGCTTGAGCCCGACACACCCTGCTCACCAAGCCAGGCCGAGGAGGAACCCGAAGCGGTGATATGGATAAGATGGCGGTTGGTCAGCAGGGGGTCATGGCCGCCAGAATGCAGTCTGGCGTAGCCAAATCCCACACCGAAGACACGATCAATGTATCCCTTAATGATCGCCGGCGGTGAATTGAACCAGAGCGGATAGATGAAGGCGAAGACGTTGGCGTCAGCCAGCAGCCCCCGTTCGGCGACAACATCCGGCGCTGGCGCCCAGTCGGGTCGGCTGGGCATCTCGGACAATCTGAGACACGGGTCGAAGTCGAGCCGATAGAGGTCGCGGACAAACGTTTCATGGCCACGCGCCGAGAGGCATTTCGCGTAGGCATTCGCCATGGCCAGCGTGAAGCTCGATGGGTCGGGATGGCCGACGATGATGGCGTGCTTCATGAGCTCTCGCTGTTGGCTGCGCCCGCCAGACCGTTCATGCTTGAGGCCAACACTCCGGTCGTGGTTTCCGGCGCGCGTTCTACCCGGAGCCAGAAACGGGTTCCCGCAATAGACGACTCAAATCCTGATCGTATGCCGAGCTGCGCCGTGAGAGCGCGGACGAGCCGAAACCCGAGCCCCGCTCCCGTGAGGGGATCAAAGTCCTGAGGCAGGCCTTTCCCGTCATCGACGATTTCGAGTTCCAGTTCCCTTTCGGTCACTGGGTGGCAGCGGACAAGAACTCTACCGCCCTCACCTCCGACATGGGAATGTTTGATCGCGTTCGTTATCACCTCCGAGACGATCTGCGTCAGAGGCAAGATCTGATCGCTTCGCACCCGGCAGCCCGTGCGCAGGTCTTCGGTCAGCTCAATCGCGCCAGAAAGCCCTGACCGGAGCGAGCCGCAGACGTGGCGAACATACTCGCTGAGATCGGCCCCCGTTCCATATGTGTTTGTCAGGAGCGCTCGATGCAGGCGAGAGATCGCATCGATCACAGTTCTGATCCCATCGAACGCAAGCTGGACCGACAAACCTGTCGGGCCGCCCCCGATCTGACCAAACTCCTTCTGCCTGAGGCCAACATAGCTGCTCAACATGGCCAGGTGATTGGCGATCCTGTGATCAGCCTCGAGCGTGAGGTCGCAACCACCGCAGCGAAGACTGTCGACCTTCGCCTGCGATGATCGTTGAGCCAGCGTCTGCTTCACTGCGGAAGCAATGGGCAGCGATGTAACACCCATGCCAGACCCCGCATCGCGTCGGCCGCGCCGAATTCGGGATGTGTCTAGATCTTTCCTTCTTCCGGATCTGTACGCGAAGCGACTATCAGCTCGCTTGTATATCTGCCGGAATGATCGCAATCGCCTGTCCGCCGCGTGTTGGAACTTGAATTGATGGCGGCTACACGCGCGCGTTGATGCAGATCAAACGCACACAAAAACAGAAACCGGCGCGCCGACATGCAGTCGCCGAGCCGGCGGGTCCGCCATGCGTGTCATCGAACATGAGGGCCACAGTCGTTTTTCGCCGGCCGCTGTTGGTTCTTGTTGCAGGCTGCAGAGCTGCCTCTGGATGGAGCCTCGATGGCCAGATCAAGGTAGCGTCCACTGGCTTGGTGCAGGTTTTCTGACGGAGCGCTTCGGGCGCGCGGACCGCAAGAGTCAGCGCGCGCCCGGGGCGCGGTGGGCGGGAGGGGTGGTCATCGGAGAATCCCGGCAGGCCCGCCACTTGCGCCCTTAGCTCGCGGTGGCTGGGAGAATGGCCGTGTCGTTTTTCCGGCCGCGTGGCCTGACGGCGGGACTATCCTGGGTCTACAAGCAATGATCCGAGACGGGCCGCCATGCTGAACCGCCTTCCCGACCACGAGACGCTGTACAAGCACATGCTTCGCCGCGATCCGGAAATGGATGGGGTGGTCTATGTGGGCGTGAAGACGACGGGGATTTTCTGCCGGCCAATCTGCCCTGCCCGTACGCCATTGCCCCAGAACATCATCTTCTATGGCTCGGCGGACGCGGCGCTGGCGGCGGGGTTTAGGCCGTGCAAGCGTTGCCGACCGATGGATGATCCGAATGCGCCCGGGGTGCTGATCGACAAGCTCTTGCGGCTGGTGGAGGAGGATCCGTCGCGCAAGTGGAGCGAGGAGGATCTGCGCGAGATGGGCATCGAGCCGGCGACGGCGCGGCGGCATTTCCAGCGGCGGTTCGACATGAGCTTTTCGCAGTATGTACGCGCAAGACGGCTCGGGCATGCGTTCAACACCATCCGCAACGGCGAGGCAGTGATCGAGGCACAGCTGGATGCGGGATTTGAATCCGGCAGCGGATTCCGGGAGGCCTTCGCGAAGGTGTTTGGCGAGGCGCCCAATCGGGCGCGTGCGGCCAGGGCGTTTGCGATGGACTGGATCGACACGCCGCTGGGGCCGATGCTGGCGATTGCCGACGAGGCACACCTTCACATGCTGGAGTTCGTCGAGCGGAAGAAGTTACAGGAGCATGTCGAGCGGTATCGCCGGCAGTTCAACGCGAGTGTTCTTCCCGGAGAGACCAAAGCGCTCAAGCTGATCCGAAAAGAGGTTGCGGACTATTTCGCGGGCGAGTCGCTAACCTTCACATCGCGAATTGCGGGCGCAGGCACGGAGTTCCAGAATCAGGTGTGGGACGAGTTGCGGCGTGTGCCGCCGGGCGTGACGCGGTCCTACCAGGAGATGGCGACACGCATCGGGCGTCCGACGGCCGTGCGGGCGGTGGCCAACGCGAACAGGCTGAACCGTTGCGCGATCATCCTGCCCTGTCATCGCGTGATCGGCGCGGATGGCACGCTGACGGGCTATGCGGGCGGGCTGTGGCGCAAGCAGTGGCTGCTGGATCATGAGCGGCGGCATGCGGGGCGGACGTTGCTGTAGGCGGCGGGAAGCCCGCGCTCGTCCTTCGACGGACGGCCCTTCGGGCATGCTCAGGATGCGTGCTCCGGCAAGACTGAGCACGCGCTCTCAGTCGCCCTTCTCCTCCGTCTTCACCTGCACGCCGCGCTTCTTCAGCCCCTCACGCAGGAGAAACTCGATCTCGGCGTTGACGGAGCGCAGTTCCTGCGCGGCAAGGCGCTCGATCGCGGCGTGGAGCGCCGGATCGAGCCGCAGTGGAAATGCTTTCTTGCCGGGCGATGGCATGAGCTCGCCTGTCTTGTGTTGGACCTAGTAGAGAGAACCCGCATTGACGATGGGCTGGGCCTCGCGGTCTGCGCAGAGCACGACCAGGAGGTTGGACACCATCGCCGCCTTGCGTTCGTCGTCGAGTACGACGATGCCGCGCTCCGATAGCTGTTGCAGCGCGCTTTCCACCATCGAGACGGCGCCGTGCACGATCTTGGCCCGGGCTTCGAGGACGGCTTCCGCCTGCTGGCGGCGCAGCATGGAGGAGGCGATCTCCGGCGCGTAGGCCAGGTGCGAGAGGCGGGCTTCATCGACGGCGAGGCCAGCGATCGAGACGCGCTCCTGCAGGCGGGCCTGCAGCATCTCGCCAACTTTCACGCCGTCTGCGCGGAGCGTGGGCTCGTCGCCTTCGCCATGGTCGTAGGCGAAGTGCGAGGTGATCTCGCGCAGCGACGTCTCGATCTGGATGTTGACGAATGTCTCGTAGTTGTCGACGTCAAACAGAGCCTGCGCCGTATCGACCACGCGCCAGACGATGACGGCGGCGATCTCGATCGGGTTGCCCTTCTTGTCGTTCACCTTGAGGGTCTGCGAGGTGACGTTGCGCACGCGCAGGGAGATCTTCTTGCGCGAGTACCACGGGATTACCCAGCGCAGGCCGGGGCGCTTGTCGGTGCCCTTGTAGTTACCGAACAGGGTGATCGCCGCGCTCTCGTTCTGCTGGAGCGAGTAGAGGCCGGACACGAGCAGGATCGACGCGATCGTCACGACGAGCGCCCCGATGATGTAGGTCACCACCATCAGGCCATCGCCGCCGCTTTCGCCGGTCATGATGCCCTGGAAGAAGAGCCATGCCGCGCCGAGGAAGCCGGCGAGCCCGAGAATCAGCAGAAAGCCGCCGCTTCCGGTGTTTGCGATCTTTTCGACCGTTTTCTTGTGGCTCACGACAGTCATTCACGTCCCTCCTGCAATATCGAAGTGATATCACTTTGATATTGACTGCGAGCGATGTCAAGCACATTGTCAGACCACAGAGGGAGTGGACGCGATGGATGTGATGCTGGTGTTTTGGGCCCTGAGCGCCGCGCTCGTCCTTGGCGTCATGATGTTGTTTGTCGTGATGATTGCGCGCGGCATGGACAAGCCGATCGCTCCGAAAGCTGAGGCAAGTGAGCAGCTGGCCAAGGTGATGGCCTCGCTGGGCGCGAAGCCGGAAGCTGGAAGCGCACCCTCCGAGACAACGAGCAGCAGCAAGTCCAGCAATCCGTTGCAGGGGGTCTTGGCGATCGGAGCGGCCCTGGCCGTGCTTGGCGGGGTTGTGGCCTTCATCGGCGACTTCACCGAGGACGACACTCCGCCGGAGGTCTCCGAGATCAGCGCGGGCGACCTGGGCGGCACGATCGTCAGCGCGCGCGACAGCGATCCTGTCGTGCTGATCGTGCCGGGCTCAGGGCCGACAGACCGGGATGGCAACAGCCCGCTGGGCGTCAAGACGGACGCCTACAGGCTGCTGGCGGAAGGACTGGCGGAAGAGCGCGTCGCGTCGGTGCGAATCGACAAGCGCGGGATGTTCGGGAGCGCGGCGGCGGGCGATCCGAACGCCGTGACGCCGGCTGAGTATGTCGCTGACATCCATGCCTGGATTGACACGATCAAGGCGGCGCGCGGGTCCGAGTGCGTCTTCCTGCTGGGGCATTCTGAAGGTGCGTTGATGGTGTCGTTGGCGGCGCAGGGCCGGAAGGATGTGTGCGGGCTGATCCTCGTCGCTGGCATGGGACGGACGATGGGCGATGTGATCCGGCAGCAGCTGCGCGACAATCCGGCCAATGCGCCGGTTCTGGATGAGGCGATGAGCGCGCTCGCAGAGCTCGAGGCAGGGCGACGTGTTGACGTCTCCGCCATGCACCCTGCCCTCGTTCCGCTGTTTGCGCCGCAGGTGCAGGACTATCTGATCTCGGTGATCAACCTCGACCCAGTCGAGGAGCTGAACCGCGCCAACACGGACACGTTGATCCTGCAGGGCAAGACGGACCTGCAGGTGACAATCGAAGACGCGAGACTGCTCGACCGGGCGCGCAAGACGAAGATGCGGCTGGTGGACGACATGAACCACGTGCTGAAGGAGGCGCCTGCCGATCGCGCGGCCAACCTTGCCACCTATGCCGACCCATCGCTGCCGCTGGCGCCAAGGCTGGTCGGACGGATCGAGGATTTCGTGAAGGACAATGACTGATGGCGCGCTATCTGCCTGCACACACCTATCCCTCGAAGGTCGACCGGTTGTTCGTCGCGATCCTGGGTCTGGCGCTGGCGGCCGCCGTCGCGGGACTGATCGTGGCCGGCGTACAGGAAGGGCTGCTGCGCGCGGCTCAGGGCGGCTTCATCCTGCTCGGGATTGCAGGCTTTCTGGCGTGGATCCTGCGCGGCACGAACTACACGCTGGATGGCGACAAACTGATCGTCCGCTCCGGACCGTTCCGGTGGACGATTGCGCTGGGCGAGATCACCGGTGTTGAGAAGCCACGCGGCTTTTTCAAGCGCGGCCGCAGAGGCCGAAGCCCGGCCCTGTCATGGGACAGGCTGCTGATCACCTATGGCGGCGGCAAGCGCCTGCTGATCTCGCCCGAGAACCAGCAGCAGTTCCTGGCTGACCTGAAGGCCCGTCAGTAGCGCTGGTATCCGCCCGCGATGGTCGAATAGCCGATGCTGGGCTTGCTCCAGTCGCAGACGCCACCGGGGAAGATTTTCTTGAGGCGCGCCTGCTGCGACTTCGAGAAGGTCACGCTGTAGTCGGCGACATTCACCGGCTTGAGCGCGCACTTCATGATGTCGTTGGTGATTGGCGCACCGGCGATGAGGCGCGGCTCGAGGTGGATGGGATAGGTCTTGTTCCACGACGTGTCGGGATCCCAGCTGGCGACTTCGTTGACGCGCTGGCCGTCGGGCGTCCAGTAGGCGTCGACCGCATCGGCCGGCTTGTGCTTCATGACTTTCGTGGGCGTGAGGGAGGCGGTATCGGCGGACATGCTGTCGAGCCACTTCGTCATGACGTCGAGCGCGATCGGCGCGAGGTTGACCTTGGCGGGCTGGCCCTGCCCTGGCGCGCGGTCGGCGACCCAGATGACCTGGTTGGCGGAAGAGCCGGTCGCCTTTTCGAGACGCGCGCGGATTGTGAGATCGCGGTGACGATCGTGAATATCGCCGGGCGTGGTTGTGTCGGTGTAACCGCGATAGTTGATGATCGGGACAGTATCGAGGTGTTTGAAGGTATTGAACGTGCCGGAGGCGTAGATCGCCTTGATCGCGGTCTCGTCGCCCACGGTGCGCTTTGCGACGAAGGCGCCATCAATGTCGTTGCCGCCGATTTTTTCATTCAGCGTGAGAAACTCGTCGACCGAGATGTCTTTCTCGCTGAGCGCCTTCAGGCCGTACTGGATGCCGATATTGTCGATCGGGCGGCGGGCGAAGCCGGTCTTGGGGTCCTTGCCGTAGATGTTGACGCGCATTTCCTGCGTCGTGCAGCGGATGCCCTTCTTGTTCTTCTTCGGATCATAGACGAGCGACTTGTCCGAGACGGCGCAGCCTTCAGCGAAGCCGGCCTGGATGGTGCGCACGAAGGAGCGCTCCCATGAGCCGCACGTGCCGTTGCTGTAGCCGGCGACAGCATCCTTCTTCCGCTCGCTCCACGCCTTGCCGTCCTTGGTGCGCCAGAAATTCTGCAGGAGGCCGCAGTCGGCCGTCTGCATGGAGCTATCCGGGAAGCTCAATGATGGTTGGAGCCCGTCGAGCAGGCCGGGATACATCTGGGTGATGACCATCTGCTGGATGGCGCCGCCGGAGCCGCCTGTGCCGACCGTCCATTTCGGCACGCCGTAGTTTTCGACGAAGTGCTCCTTGAGCATCATCAGCGTCTCGCCCTGCAGCACCTGATTGCAGTGCTGCTGGTTCACCAGTTCGGTCGATGCCATGTAGGCGAAGCCGCGCGCGAGATAGAGATCGGACAGGATCGACTGCACGCCGTTCGAGCCCTGATTGTACTGCGTGCCGCACCCGCCGCCGAACGTGACGCTGAGGCGGCTGTTCCAGCCTTCGCCCGCGACGCCCTCGGTCGCCGGGTCGTCCAGCACCGCGATGCGATAGATGCCACGGTTGATAACGCCGCTTTCGACGCGGACGATGTAGGGCACAGGCCTGCCGTCAATCGTGGTCGTCGTGGCGAGGTCGGCGGGACGCGCGCCTTTCGGATTTGCGAGCGGCTTGAACTGCGTGGCGGCGGCGCCTGTGCCCGTGGCGGGGCCGGTGGATTTGTAGAACCACTCATGTTTGGTGGGGGCCGAGCAGTTGGAGTCGGTCGCGGGGCCGAGGCCGGACTGTTCCGTGCGGCACTCGTAGGGCGTCATGTGCGGGCCCGAGAGGATCGGGCCCGTGATGGGATGGTTCACGAGCGGCTGGCTGACTGAATAGCCCGTCGGTCCCCTCACCTGCAGCCAGTTGGCGCCGGTATCGAGGCCGGTGACGAGGCCGCGCAGCGTGTTGGCTGCGGCGTCGAATTTCAGCGGCGTCAGGAGCTGGCGGCCGTTGAGCGAGAGCTTCAATTCGTTCGCCTTCGCGCCTTCACTTGCGCGCACCTCGACCAGTGCATCGCCACCCGAGACGAGGTCATAGCGGGAGGAGAGGACTTTCACCTCGACCTTGCCGCGCGCGTTCGCGCCGGCCGATTGCGACAGGGCCGGCGCCACGGCCAGCGACGCGGCGGCGAGCGCGAAGGCGCCGCAACCGGCAAGCACACGTATCCTGAGCTGTGACATCGATTTCTCTCCCGCCGGTTCAGCCGTTTTCCGGCTTCTTGTTGGGCAGGACTTTAGCGCGACCGTTGGCGTTGTCGCGCACAAATCGGTGAGGTGACGACAGGCAGTGCGCGCAGGGTCAGGCTGTTCCGAGCATTCCAGCAACAAACCGCGACAGGGCGGCCTTGCGCGTTGCGGGTTTGCGCGCGGCGAGCTGGGCGCCGAAGCCGCTGGCTGCGCCCTGGACAAGCATCAGGATCATTGACGCACATGCAGAGGGATCTGCAGTAGCGCCGATCTGGCCCCCGCGCCTTGCCCGCTCGATGATCGCCTGCAGCCTTGCATGCGCCTCGTTCTCCGCCTCGACGAGCAATGCGCCGACGTCCTTGTCCCGCGCGCCTTCAGCGGAGATCTCGAGGGCGAGGCGCGCGTAGGCGGTGTCGCTCACCTCCATGATCGCCTCGTCCAGCGCTGAGACAAGCCTGGCGGGGAAATCGTTCGCCTGCTCAAGCGCATCGAACATTGCGGCGGCGCCGGCGCGTTCTTCTGCGACGACGGCGCGGATGATGTCGGCCTTTGAGGGGAAATAGCGATAGAGGGCGCCGGGGCTCATGCCTGCTGCGTCACAGATGGCCGCCATGCCGGTCTGGTGGAAGCCCTGCTCGACGAACAGACGCTCCGCCACACGCAGGATTTCCGCGCGCCTCGCTGTGAACGCTTCCTCGTTTCGCGTGCGGGCCATCGCCTGTCCTTTTCTGCAGCATCCGGATCGCCGCCCTTGACGGAGACGGATGCATCGTCAATATAAAAGCGAACGCTCGTTCTCGTAATAAGGAAATGCCGCATCATGTCCCAAGAAGACGCCAGCATAAGCCTTTACGACTTGGGCGCTTCCATCATCGAGGGGGCGCCGCCGGATCTGCTGCCGATCCTTGGAGGCCTTGCGGGCGCGCTCCTTCTGATCGGCGCGCCGATCCTGATGCTTGAGGTCTGGCGGCTGCACCGGGCGGGCGGGCTTACACGGGCGCGCATCGCCGGGATGGTGACCAGCACGTTCTGCCTGGCGCCGGCAGCGCTGATTGAAATCGCGCTCGGCGCGGTGCTTGCCGCGTTGTTCTTCGCCGCTGCTGCGTTGGCGCCTTGGCCAATCGCCACGACCTGGACGACCGCGCTGCTCTGCTTCGTGCTGGTGGATTTTCTCTACTACTGGGAGCACCGGCTGGCCCATGAGGTGAACGCGCTGTGGTCGTTCTACCATTCCGTGCATCATTCCGCAGACCATTATGACCAGACGATAGCGTTCCGCATAAGCTTCGTCGATTTCTTCTTCGCTCCGCTCGTCTATCTGCCGCTCGTTCTCGCGGGCTTTCATCCTGTTCTCGTGTTTGCCTGCCTCGGGCTGGTTCTGGCGTGGCAGCAGTGGATTCATACCGAGCTGGTCGGCAAGCTGCCCCTGCTTGATCCCTGGCTCAATACGCCGTCCAACCATCGCGTGCATCACGGGCGCAACCCGATCTACATCGACAAGAACTATGGCGGTGTCCTGATGGTGTGGGATCGGATGTTCGGGACATATGCCGCGGAGACCGAAAAGGTCGAGTACGGTCTGGTCGAGCCGCTGAAGAGCCGGAACCCGGCTGCGGTGCACTTTTCCTCGCTCGCGAAAATGCTCGTGGCGCTGTGGCAAGCCAAGTCATTGCGACAGGGGATGTCGATCGCGTTCGGCAAGCCTAGGGCGGGTTGACCGCCCTCTCCCTCAAGCGGGTGACAGCCTGCTACCCGCCTACGCCAGCCTTCGCTCGATCAGCTCCACCTGGAAGCATTCGATCTGGTCGCCTTCGCGGATATCCTGGTAGTTGGCGAAGGCCATGCCGCATTCCATGCCCTGTTTAACTTCGAGGACTTCGTCCTTGAAGCGCTTGAGCGTGGACAGCGTGCCTTCGTGGATGACCACGTTGTCGCGCAGCAGGCGGACGCCCGAACCACGACGCACGATGCCTTCCGAGACGCGGCAGCCGGCGACCTTGCCAGCCTTCGATATCGAGAAGACCTGCAGGATTTCAGCATAGCCAAGGAAGGTCTCACGACGTTCCGGCGCCAGCATGCCCGACAGCGTGTTCTTCACGTCGTCGATCAGGTTGTAGATGATCGAGTAGTAGCGGATCTCGACGCCTTCGCGCTCGGCAAGATCGCGCGCCTGCTTGTTGGCGCGGACGTTGAACGCGATGATTGGCGAGCTGGCCGAGATGGCGAGCTGCACGTCGCTTTCGGAGATACCGCCGACGGCGCCGAGGACCACGCGGGCGCGGACCTCTTCGGTCGACAGCTTCTCGAGCGACTGCGTGATCGCTTCGACAGAGCCCTGGACGTCGCCCTTGACGAGGAAGGTTGCTTCCTTGAGGCCGCCGGTGGCTGCCGTGCCGCCTTCCTTGAGACGCGCGAGCATCTGGTCGAGCGAGGTGCCCGTCCGTGTCGACGTGCCGGTCTTGTTGCGCTTGGTGCGGAGGCGATAGTCGGTGATCTCGCGGGCGCGGGCTTCCGAATCCACCACGACCATCTGGTCGCCAGGATCAGGGGCGCCATCGAGGCCGAGGACTTCGACCGGCGTTGCCGGGCGGGCGTCTTCGACCTGCTGGCCGCGCTCGTTCGAGAGGGCCTTCACCCGGCCCCACTGGCCGCCGGCGACGATGATATCGCCGCGCTTCAGCGTGCCGCGCTTGACCAGCACCGTCGCCACAGGACCCCTGCCCTTGTCGAGCTTGGATTCGATGACCACGCCGTCGGCGTCGCGATCGGGGTTGGCCTTGAGTTCGAGGATCTCGGCAAGCGCCGAGATGGTCTGCGTGAGTTCGTCGAGGCCGGTCTTCTTGAGGGCCGAGACGAATACCGCCGGGGTCTGGCCGCCCATGGCTTCGACCTGCACGTCGTACTGCAGGAGCTGGGTCAGCACGTTGTCCGGCTTGGCGTCGTGCTTGTCGATCTTGTTGACCGCAACGATGATCGGCGCGTTGGCCGCTTTCGCGTGCTGGATCGCCTCGATCGTCTGCGGCATCACGCCGTCGTCCGCCGCCACCACGAGGACGACGATGTCGGTGGCGTTGGCGCCGCGGGCGCGCATGGACGAGAAGGCCGCGTGGCCCGGCGTGTCGAGGAAGGTAATCTTCTCGCCGGTCTTGAGCTGGACCTGATAGGCGCCGATGTGCTGGGTGATGCCGCCGGCCTCGCCCGACACGACGTCGGTCTGGCGCAGGGCGTCGAGCAGCGATGTCTTGCCGTGGTCGACGTGGCCCATGACCGTGACGACCGGGGGACGGCCTTCGAGGTGATCGTCCACGTCGTCATGGCCTTCGAGGCCGATCTCGACGTCGGATTCCGCCACGCGTTTAACGCTGTGGCCGAACTCCTCGACGATGAGCTGGGCGGTGTCCGCGTCCAGCACGTCGGTGGAACGGACGAGCTCGCCCTGCTGCATCATGAACTTCACGACGTCGGCCTGACGCTCGCTCATGCGGTTGGCGAGCTCGGCGACGGTGATGGATTCCGGCAGCACGACTTCGCGCGACACTTTCTCGCCAGCGCCGCCGGCCATTTTCAGGCGGCGGTCGCGTTCGCGTTCGCGGGCGCGCTTCACGGCGGCGTAGGAGCGCTGTTTTTCGTCATCGTCGCCAAGGGCGGCGGAGACGGTGAGCCTGCCCTGACGGCGTTTCGGTTCGTCCTTGCGGGCGGGGCGGACTTCGCTGCCGCCGGGGGCGTCATCGCCGCTTGCCTTGACGCGTTTGACGCGGCCGCCAAGTTCGCTCAGCGGCGTCAGATCATCAGTATCGAGCGGGGCGAGCGGACGCGGTCCGCCGCCGGGGCCACGCGCGCCGGGTCCACCCGGACCGCGCGGACGATCGCCTGAAAATCCACCTGGACGCGGTGCGCCGCCTGGGCCGCCCGGACGGGCAGCGCCGCCAGGACCGCCCGGACGCGGTCCACCCGGACCACGCGGACGATCGGCATCGGGACGCACGCGCACGGCGCCGCCGGGTCCGCGTGGGGGAGCCCCACGGTCGCCAGAAAAGCTGTTGGCGCCGGTGCGGGGCGGAGCGCTGCGCGCGTCGCGACGCGGGGCGTCGCGTTCGGGACGCTCGCCACGGGCGCCGCGGAACGCAGCGGCGGCGCCGCCAGCATCTTCTTCTTCAGCGGCGGCGGGACGCTGCGTGCCGGCTTCGGCGCGACGCTTCTCGTCTTCAGCGAGGCGGCGCGCTTCTTCCGCACGGCGGCGATTGGCCTCCTCGATCGCTTCCTGTTCGATGCGGCGGCGATCCTGATCCGCGCGGGCGGCATCGATCGCGACCTTGCGGGCCTTGAGTTCCGCTTCGGAGAAGTTCGACTTCTTGACGGCCGCCTGGGCTGCCGTCGGCTGAGCGGCGGGCGCGGCAGGGGCGGCGGCAGCCGCCGGTTTCAACTCCGGCTCGGCTGCGGGCGCAGCAGCAGGACGCACGACCTTGGGCGCGGCGCCCGGGGTCACGACCACTTTCTTCTTCTTGACCTCGACGGAGACCTGCTTGGAGCGGCCGTGGCTGAAGCTCTGCTTCACGGTGCCTGTGTCGGCGCGCTTGAGAGTCAGCGGCCGGCGTCCAGTGTTGTCCGTGTCTTTTGTATCAGTCATTCACTCACTTCGTTTGCGATCGAGATGGTTCACGCCCGGGAGTCCGGAGGATCGCCCCCGGAGTCTTGGGCCTTCGAGTCTTCAATGTCTTGCCCGCTGGCGCCCTTGGCTGGGACGGACGCAGGCTGCCAGCCTGGCAGCCAGACACGCCGGAAGCCGGAAAGCCTTGTCAGCTCCCCCATCCAAGCGTGCGCTATGCGGCCCTGTTTGAGGCAAGCGTGTACCACACGCTCACGCCCCAAGGCCATGCCCAATTCTTCGTCCGAGAAACACGAAACGACGGGTGGAAGGCGCGCGTCTTTGGGGGATTCTCCGGGTTGGGGGCCATACAGACCACGGACCAGGGCCAGCACCTTGTTCCGCTGATCCTCAGATGCGTTCGCGGCGGCCATAAGACAAGCCGGGCGGGCCGAACGAACTGCCTCCCGTACCTGCTCGAAGCCGAGGGTGAGATCGCCGGCGCGCTTGGCCATGCCGATCATGTTGAGGATGCCCTTGACCAGGAGCGCTTCGGTCTGGCCGGCAAGATCGGGTCCGGTTTTCGCCTGAGCCTTGAATGCACGGGCAAAAGCCCCGCGCTTGACCGCCTGCTGCAGGGCATCAGCCGAGGCCGTCACCCATGCGCCGCGGCCCGGCAGGCGGGCTGCGATGTCTGGCACGACCTGACTGTCAGGCCCAAGGACGAAGCGGATCATCTCGCCCTGGGGGCGCCGCTCCATCGTTGCGATGCAGCGGCGCTCGGGGTCGCCGGACGCCTTGCCAATGCGGGGTGGTCCCCCATCCACCTCGGGAATGGGGGGTTCGGCGTCCGGAGCGCCGTTCAGTTCGCCATCACTGGTCGCTTGAGGCATTCGCCCCCTTCAGGTTGAACAGTTCGTCGCCACGGCTGCGTGCCGTACCGCTGGTGGTGTCTGAGGCGGCGTCGAGTTCGGCCTCTTCGGCGTCGAGAGCGGCGGCGCGGGCGGCGAGCGCATCTTCAAGCGCCTGCGGTTCGACCCAGCCGGCGACAACGCGGGCCTTGAGGATGAAGAGTTCGGCGTCCTCGCGGCTCATGTCGTTCTTCTCGAGCAGGCCGGCCATGAATTTCGGCTTGCCGTCCGGACCGGGCTCCTTCCAGCCGACGAGATCGTCGGGCACGAGGCCGGCGAGATCGTCGATCGTCTTTACCTCGTTCTCGCCGAACTTGACCGCCATCTGGGGCGTCACGCCTTCCATCTCGGCGACTTCGTCGGTGACGCCGAGTTCCTTGCGCTTTGCGACCAGCTCGGCCGTCAGCTTTTCGAGGTATTCGCGCGCGCGTTCCTGGAGTTCGCCGGCGACCTCCTCGTCGAAGCCTTCGATCGAGGCAAGTTGCTCGATCTCGACATAGGCGATCTCCTCGACCGTCTCGAAGCCTTCGGAGGCGAGCAGCTGGGCCAGCGTCTCATCGGCGTCGAGGGCTTTCTGGAACAGGTCGGTGCGTTCCTTGAAGTCACGCTGGCGGCGTTCGGAGTCAGCCGTTTCCGTCATCAGGTCGATCTGCCAGCCGGTGAGCTGGGAAGCGAGGCGCACGTTCTGGCCGCGGCGGCCGATGGCGAGCGGGAACTGGCTCTCCTCGACGACCACCTCGACGCGGCCCTCTTCCTCGTCGATCACGACCTTGGAGACTTCGGCGGGCTGCAGCGCGTTGACGATGAAGGTGGCGTCATCGCCCGACCACGGGATGATGTCGATCTTCTCGCCGCCGAGTTCGGACACGACCGCCTGCACGCGCGCGCCGCGCATGCCGACGCAGGCGCCGACCGGGTCGATCGAGTTGTCGTGGCTGAACACGCCGATCTTGGCGCGCGATCCCGGATCGCGGGCGCAGGCCTTGATCTCGATCACGCCTTCATAGACTTCCGGCACTTCCTGCGCGAACAGCGCGATCATGAAGGACGGGTGGGCGCGGCTGAGGAAGATCTGAGGACCCTTGGCTTCAGCCGAGACCTTGTAGAGATACGAGCGGACACGGTCGCCGGTGTTGAAGTTCTCGCGCGGGATGCCGTCATTGCGGCGGATGACGCCTTCGGCCTTGCCGAGATCGACGATGACGTGGCCGTATTCGACGCGCTTCACCGTGCCGTTGATGATCTCGCCGACGCGGTCCTTGAAGTCATTGTACTGGCGGTGACGTTCGGCTTCGCGAACCTTGCCCGTGATGACCTGCTTGGCGGTCTGGGCGGCGACGCGGCCGAATTCGAAGGGGGGCAGCTCTTCCCTGAATTCGTTGCCGATTTCGGCGTCAGAATCCATTTTCTTGGCGTCTTCCAGGTTCAGCTGCGTGACGGGGTTCTCGACGGTTTCGACGATGGTCTGGACGCGCCAGAGGCGGGTCTCGCCCGAGTCCGGATTGATCTCGGCGCGGATGTCGTGTTCGAGGCCGTAGCGCGAGCGGGCGGCTTTCTGGATCGCCTCCTCCATCGCCTCAAGCACGATGCGCTTGTCGATGTTCTTCTCAGCCGCGACCGCGTTGGCGATCTGCAGGATTTCCAGCTTGTTCGCTGAAATTGCGCCGGTTGCCATTTTTCCTAGTTCCTCTTGCCGTCGTCTTGTTCTGCATCGTCGGCGTCGAGGTCATCCTCGTCGCCTTCAAGATCTTCCGTGTCGTCGACCTCGACATCGTCGAAGTCCTCTTCGAGTTCCTCGCCGAGACCGACGATCTCGTCCTCGTCGTCTTCTTCTTCAGCCTCGCCGGGCGGCGGCGCCTTGGCGCGCGCGGCCTGGATCAGCTTGTCGGTGAGCACCATGGTCGCCTTCGCCATGTCGGCGACCGGCAATTGCGCGCTGCCGCCATCCTTGAGGTTCAGCTCCACCACGCCATCCGTCTCGCTAACGATCCAGCCGTGGAACCGCTTGCGGCCATCGGGACCGGGCATGCCGAGTTCGACCTTGATCTCGTGGCCGAGCCAGTTGGCGAACTCGCCGACGCGCGTCAGGGGGCGGTCGATGCCGGGGCTCGAGACTTCGAGATGATATTCGGTGGGAATGGGGTCTTCCGTCTCCAGCACGGGGGAGATGGCGCGCGAGAGTTTCGCGCAGGCCGCAACGCTCATCGTGCCGTCGGGACGCTCGGCCATGATCTGCAGCGTGGGCGGCTGGCCGCCGAGCATGCGCACGCGCACGACGTCGAGACCGAGGCCGGCGGCCACGGGCTCGATCATGTCGAGGATACGGATCTCAAGTTCACTAAGCGCCCGCATACGGGGTGCGTTTCCTTCGGGTTTGGCCTGAAAATGTGGCCGTAAATGCGAAGCGGCGGCCCAGTTCCCGGGGCCGCCGCTTCGATGTGAGAACTGGTTCGATGGGGCATATAGGCGCTTGGCCCATGGCTGTCCAGCGGTCTTTCCGGCCCGCCTGTCCGCCGCTTGTCTCCCAGGGAGAGTCTTTTTCCCGCAACAGCCATGCGCTACGGATGCCGCACGGGGAAAACAGTCGGGAGCTCCATCGATGAAACGTCACCTCTTCACCGCGGCGTCCGCCGCCATTCTTGCGCTCGCAGCCGCATGCGCGCCAGCAGCGCCGACAGCCGAAGTTGCCGAGACGCCGCCGCCGCCGGTTGTGGCGGATCCGAACCAGACGTCACTGACCATGGCGGCCGAGCCGGCGACGCTGGGGTTCAACCCCGCTGCATTCGAGAAGGCGAAGGCTGACATTGAGGCCGGCATCGCGGCGGGCAAGATTCCGGGCGGGCTTTTCCTTGTCGCCAGGGGCGGCCAGGTGGTGAACATCACGGCCGTTGGAACCGAAGGCCCGGGGGATGCGGACCCGGTGACGCCGGAGACGATCTTCCGCGTCTATTCGATGACAAAGCCGATCGTCTCGGTTGCAACGATGCAGCTGGTCGAGGACGGCAAGATCGGGCTCGATGATCCGATCTCGAAGTACATCCCAGAGTTCGCCAACCCCAAAGTGCTGGTCGGCAAGGGCGAGACGCGGCCTGCCGCGCGCGAGATCACGGTGCGCGACCTGCTCTCGCACAAGTCGGGGCTCATCTATGGCGTGTTCGACCAGGAGAGCGAGCTTGGGAAGATGTACATGGCGGCGGGCGATGTCCGCACCGACATCTCCGGGCTCGAGCTGGCCAGGGTGATCGCGGCGCTTCCTCTCGCCTTCGATCCGGGCTCGGCGTGGCGCTATTCGCGCTCAAGCGACGTGCTGGGCGCGGTGATCGAAGTGGCTGCGGGCAAGCCGCTGGATGCGCTGCTGGACGAGCAGATCTTCACACCGCTCGGCATGAATGACACGCACTTCTATCTGGAAGCCGACGAAGTGAACCGCCTCGCCGAACCGCCGGCCACCATCCCGTCGCTCTCGGCCGTGAAGGTGAAGGCGCCGATGATGTCGGGCGGCGGCGGGCTCAACTCGACGACGGAGGATTACTTCCGCTTCGCCGAGATGCTGCGCGGCAAGGGATCGTACCGCGGCGTCGAGATCATCAAGCCGGAAACGCTCGAGACGATGCTGAAGGACGAGATCGCGACCGGCGTCGATCGCACGACATGGTTCTATGACGCGCTTCCCGGCGCAGGCTTCGGTCTCGGCTTCGGCCTGATCCCGATCGATCCGCGCGACCCGGCGAAGGGCCAGTATTTCACCTGGTCGGGTTATGCCGGCACCAACATGTGGGTCGATCCGGTGAACGACATCACCACGATCTTCATGATGCAGAACAACGAAGCCTCGCAGGACTTCCGGCCGCTGCACGCCCAGTGGGTGTATGGCGGCTATTCGCCTGCGACCACGTCCGGACCGGCGGCGCCTGCCGCGCCAGCCGCGCCTGCGCAGTAACTGATCGACCGAGACGAGATGCAGCAGGCCCGGCTCGCAAGGCCGGGCCTGATTGCATCTGGCGCTTGGTGGTGCAGGCAATAAGGTGAGTGGAAGAGAACGAGGAGACAACGGGATGATGAACGAAGAACACATGAGCGAGCTCAACGACCTGCGCATGTCGGAAAAGGGCCGTCCGCTCTATGAGAAAGTGAAAAAGCACATCGTCGAAAACGTCGCTCCGATCCTCGAGGAGTTCGACGCGCTCGACCACGAGAAGACCGATCGCTGGTCGTGGCATCCGCGCCAGCTCGAACTGCTGGATGGTGCGAAGAGACAAGCCAAGGCCGCGGGCCTGTGGAACTTCTTCCTGCCCAACGCCGAGACCGGCGAGGGACTTTCCAATCTCGACTACGCCTATATCGCCGCCGAACTCGGCAAGTATCACCTTGCCTCCGAATCGCTGAACTGCTCGGCGCCGGATACCGGCAACATGGAAGTGCTGGAGCGCGTCGGCACGCCCGAGCAGAAGAAGACGTGGCTGGAGCCGCTGCTGAATGGCGAGATCCGGTCCGCCTATGCGATGACGGAGCCGAATGTGGCCTCGTCGGACGCCAAGAACATCTCGACCTCCGCCGTGCTCGAGGGCAATGAGTGGGTGATCAACGGCGAGAAATACTACATCTCCAACGCGGGCGATCCGCGCTGCAAGATCATGATCACCATGGTCAAGACGAGCCCGAATGCGCCGACGCACCTGCAGCAGTCGCAGATCCTCGTGCCGATGGACACGCCCGGCGTGAAGGTGATCGGCCCGATGCATGTGTTCGGCGCCGACCATGCGCCGCGCGGCCACATGCACATCAAGTTCACCAATGTGCGCGTGCCGAAGGAGAACATCCTGCTGGGCGAAGGCCGCGGGTTCGAGATTTCGCAGGTGCGCCTCGGGCCGGGCCGCATCCACCACTGCATGCGCACGATCGGCAAGGCGGAGGCGGCGCTGGAGATGATGATCAAGCGCGGCCTGTCGCGCGAGGCGTTCGGCCAGCCGCTGATCAAGCTGGGCAAGAACCCGGAAGTCGTCTCGCGCGCGCGTTATGACATCGAGCAGATGCGCCTGATGGTGCTGAAGGCGGCGAAGGCGATGGACGTGCTGGGCAACAAGGAAGCGCGCATCTGGGTGTCGATGGTGAAGTCGATGATCCCCGAGATCACCTGCCGCATCATCGACGAGGCGATCCAGGTGCATGGCGCGACCGGCATCTCGCAATGGACGCCGCTCGCGGAACTCTATGCCGACGTGCGCCACCTGCGCTTTGCCGACGGCCCGGACGAGGTGCACCACATGGTTGTCAGCCGCGCGGAAATCAAGAAGTACGAGCCGGGGCGGAACGCGCCATAGGGGC
>Ga0315905_10002298_pt1 | contig 20120 bp, 15 predicted proteins | sample LakEriMetagenome_5_FD_203522 | JGI IMG/M metagenome (GOLD analysis project Ga0315905, IMG submission 203522) | Freshwater fungal communities from buoy surface, Lake Erie, Ohio, United States - Buoy 4 MA121 | ecosystem: Environmental > Aquatic > Freshwater > Lake | place: USA: Lake Erie, Ohio... | reverse complement strand
GGTGTTTCTCTATGGTCGCTGGCTTCATCTGCAACAGGCAACCGCCCCAGGACAAGCGGATGAACCCAGTTCGAAGGTTCCCTCATCGTGGGTGCTCAAGCGTCTCACTCCTGGATCACCGCTTGCGGAGGCCGAAGTGGTCGCCACGGGCGTCATGGCCTATGCCGTTGCTCATGATGGCTCGGTGTTTTACTCCACAGGAAATCATGTTTTTCAATGGGAAAAAAACTCATCCCCCCAACGAGTCAGCAAACTCTCTCTCGTGACATGCCTGATCGTACGCTGAGGGTCGGTGATTGGCTCTCGCCTGCCGCTGCTTCAGATTGTTCGCGGAAAAAGTTGGATATGCTGGAGCGGCTTGGGGTTTTGCCCAAAGCAATTTGCCCCGGCAAGGGACATGATGCATGACCCTGACAAAATGAAATGCCGGGTCCTCCCATAACCCTGTGATCAAGAACGGACTTTTGGAAACAGTCCAAATCAAGAATCCACTCTGCTGAAGTCGGTTTCCGGCAGCGATCAGTTGCCTTTGCGCGATGCCAGCAGGTTCAGCTCGTGAATGCTCCAGTAGAGGCCGTCAACATGACCGGTCTGGGTGATGCGCAGGAACTTGGCGCGGGCGGGTTGATCGAAAAGAATCTGCAAAACACCGGGGCTGCCGTCGCCTTTGCTGACCGGCGTGCTCCACGTTTTGCCATCCTGTGATGTCTGGATCTCATACTTGCGGGGAAAATCGCTGGCGGAGCCGTTGCAATCGAGTTCGATGCCGCTGAGCGCGGTTTCCCCGGGCAGTTCGATCTGCACCCACATGCCGGGCAACTGCGACGCACCCGTGTCCCAGCGGCTGGAGGGATTGTTGTCGACACACCCGGCCAGGGCTCCGGCATTCTGGCTGGAGCTGAGCTTCCATGCCTTGCGGTTGTCGAGCATTAGCGGCAACAGCGCGCGCAGTTCATCGATGTTCCATGCCTTGGTGCGCGAGGACAATTCCTTGCGCAAATTGCCGACCTTGCCGGCTTGTACAAACGGGCCTTTGTTGCCGAAGGAGTTGCGCACGTAGCTGGTGATGTCGGCCAGCCACTGATCGCTGTTGGAATTCTGTGGAATCATCTGTGACTCGTAAGTTTTGCCGTTGATCGGACCTTCGAGGCCATTGAGCAGCACCCGCAGCATGGCGTCGCCCTGGGCGACTGTTTTTGATCCGCCGAGCGGGGGCGCGAGCGTTTTGTTCGTTCCGGCTATCGGTGTCCCCTTGCCGTCGCGGCCGTGACAGGCGAAGCAGACTTCCTGATAGATCTTCATGCCGCTGGTGTATTGATGGCGTTGTTCCTTGCTCATTTGAGGAACCGGCGCAGCCCCACCCGTCTTGAGCGCGGCCTGGGCCACTTCGACCAATCCCTGGGAAGTTGACGTGGCAAGGGTTGCCGCGGTATTTTCCTGCCAGCCGGGCAGATTGAGCAGTTTGCTGGTCAACATGCCCTGAAACTGCACGCGCACATCCTTGTCGGTTGCCGCCTTTTCGACAGCGGCGATGAGCGAGCTGTCGCCTGCTTTGATCAGCGACTCCCCGGCGCGAATGGCTTGAACACGGACCAGGGCATCGCTGTCCTGCATGACGCCGTGCAGGAGTTCCGGTGTCAGTGATCCGAGACCTTCCAGTGTCCACAACGCGTGAATGCGGGCGAGGTGATCGGTGTGCGTTTTGCACATTTTGGTCAGCGCCGGGACAACCGATTTGTCGCCTTTGACGATGAGCAGACGCTGGGCGGTATCGCGCCACCAGCCGTTGGGATGGGCGAGATGGGCCATCCATTGGGCGGGGGTTTCCGACAGCATTTTCGGTTGAGGCCCCGGTTTGAAATCCTTGTGCACCAGGCGCCACACCCGGCCGCGGCCGATGTTGTTCTGGAATCCATATTGCTCCACCACCTTGCGCAAATAGCTGCCCTGATTGACCCAGGCGCCTTCCTGGATGATGCCGCGATACATGTCGACAATATAAAGGCAGCCGTCGGGGCCGGTGGTCATGTTCAGCGGTCGGAAACAGAGGTCGGAGGAGCGCAGGAATTCCGATTGCGGATGCGGATTGGAAATGCGGGTGACCGCGTCCGACTCATCGACCACCGAACGGCGGATCAACCGGCCGACAGGTTCGGGCAGGAAGACATTTCCTAACAACTCTTTAGGCAGGCGGTCACCGCGGAATACCGTTTGTCCCGCACAGCCGGTGAAGTGGTTGAGGGTGCCGTTTTCGCGGGACTTTCCGGGTCCACCCTGGAAGTCGCGCGCGCCAACCAGCGGCCAGGTGGTGTCGAAACCTTGTTCCTTTTGCGACGGGGCATTGTTCGCGCCATAAATGATCGGCGTTTGGAAGTTGCCGAGCCCCATTTCCCCGCCGGCGTTGCTCCACCACATTTTGCCGTAGTTGTCCTGGCCGAGCCCCCATTGTCCGCCGTTGCCCGGGGTGTCTTCCCGGCGCGGTGCTTCGTTTTCGCCGTTCCAGCGCAGGCGATAGGACTTGTAGGTGCTGTAAAGCCAATTGTCCAGGCCCCAGATCAAGCCGCTGGGCTGGTGTTCCATGTTGCCGCCGCGGTTGCCGCCCGCATACCATGGTTTCGATTCATCGGCCACGCCATCGTGGTTGGCATCGCGGTGGATGCTCAGGTCGTCGGTGTTGGTGATCCCCAGCAGAATGCGGTCGTCGAGCGGCAGGATCATCCGCGGCAGGAGCAGGTTTTCGAGATAGGTGCTGTGCTTGTCAAACACCCCGTCGCCCTTGCTGCTGAAGTGTTTGCTGACCACGCTGTGCGGCGTGAGTTCGTCCTTGCCGTTGATGTCCTGCATGTAGGTGCGCATCTCGGCCACATACATCGCGCCGTCGGGGTCAAACGCGAGGGTCACAGGCTCCTTGATCTGTGGTTCGCTGAGCACCAGTTCCAGCGAATATCCCTCCGGCAATTGCACGGTTTTCAAAAACTCCTGCGGCGTGTGGTAGGGGACCTGCGCCTGCGGCGTGAAGTCGTTGGCCGGCGGAATCGCGAAGGTTTGCAGACTGCTGAGGGCGAGAAGGGGGAAAACGGCGGAAGTGGAGCGGCGGATCATGGCTTTTGGAATCCTGTGGATACGCAAGGCATACGACGAAGCTATCGAGGTTTTCACCTCGCTGGGCAATGGGCCGCCATTTCCTGCTCAGCGCGGGCGGCGTTTGAGCCGGAGCTGGGCGAGGGACTTGGCGATGATCGCCTGCAGATGGGCAACTTCCTCGGCATCGACGCTGTGGTCGATTGACTTCAGTTGCTCTTCCGCACGCTTGATCGCGGCTTCGGCCATGGCTTCGTCGATCTGTTCGTCGCCCAGGGCCATGTCCGTTAGAATGCAGACTTTTTCCTGGGTAACCTCGGCGAAGCCGCTGCCGATCGCCATCGGGAACACCTTGCCGTCCTTTTCGTAGCGCAGTTCGCCGGGGGCGAGAGCCGTCACCAGCGCGCTGTGTTGCGGCAGGATGCCCATTTCCCCATCCGCACCGGGCAGGTAGACGTTGGCAACCATGTCCGAGAAGATTTTTTTCTCAGGCGTTACGATTTCAAGGTGGAGTGGCATGGTGGAATGGGAACGGAGATCAGCAAATCAACTGCGCGACACGGTTTCGATGCCGCCTTTCATGTAGAAGTTTCCTTCCGGCACATCGTCCCATTTGCCATCGAGGATTTCGGCGAAGCCCCTGACGGTTTCTTCGAGTGAGACAAGCGCGCCGGGCACGTTGGTGAAAATTTCCGCCACGTGGAAAGGCTGGGTGAGGAAACGCTGGAGTTTGCGGGCACGGAACACGGTGAGTTTGTCTTCGTCCGACAACTCATCCATGCCGAGAATCGCGATGATGTCCTGGAGGTCTTTGTAGCGTTGCAGCACCTGTTGCACGCCGCGGGCGACGCGGTAGTGTTCCTCGCCGACCACTTCCGGAGCCAGGGCCTTGGAGGTCGAGGCGAGCGGGTCGACGGCAGGAAACAGCGCTTGTTCCGCAAGGGAACGCTCCAACACCACCGTGGCATCGAGGTGGGCGAAGGTGTTCGCAGGCGCGGGGTCGGTCAGGTCGTCCGCAGGCACGTAAACAGCTTGAATCGAGGTGATCGAACCCTTGTTGGTCGATGTGATCCGTTCCTGCAGGGTGGCCATTTCCTCGGAGAGGGTCGGCTGGTAACCCACGGCGGACGGCGTGCGTCCGAGCAAGGCCGAAACTTCCGAACCGGCTTGGGAGAAACGGAATACGTTGTCGACGAAAAGCAGCACGTCCTGGTTGTCCTGATCGCGGAAATGTTCGGCCATGGTCAGCGCGGAAAGAGCCACGCGCAGACGGGCTCCCGGCGGCTCGTTCATCTGTCCGTAGCACAGCGCCACCTTCGAACCTTCGGCCAGCACGGGTGTGCCGGTGGCATTGAGTTTGATGTGGCCGTGCTCGTCCTTCTCGGTGGCGATAACGCCGGACTCGATCATTTCCCAATAAAGGTCGTTGCCCTCCCGGGTCCGCTCACCCACACCGGCGAACACGGAGAAACCACCGTGCGCTTTGGCGATGTTGTTGATCAGTTCCATGATCACCACGGTTTTGCCCACGCCGGCGCCGCCGAACATGCCGCCTTTGCCACCTTTCAGCAGCGGGCAGATCAGGTCGATTACCTTGATGCCGGTGACGAGAATTTCGGTGTTGGCGCTTTGCTCGGTCAGCAGGGGAGCGGGGCGGTGGATCGGCGAGCGCATGTTGGCATCGGCGAGCGGCACGTTTTCATCAACCAGGTCGCCGGTGACGTTGAAAATCCGCCCGAGAATTTGTTTGCCCACCGGCACGGAGATCGGCGCTCCGGTGTCGGTGATCGTCAGACCGCGCTTCAAACCATCGGTGGAGGACATCGCCACGGCGCGCACCCAGCCGTCACCGAGGTGCTGCTGCACTTCCAGCACGAGATAGGTAGCGGCACCGTTGACGGTGAAGCGGACTTCCAGCGCATTGAAAATGGCGGGCAGGCTGCTGGCTTTCGAGAAGTCGGCGTCGACAACGGCGCCGATGACTTGGACGATGGTTCCTTGGTTGCTCATAGTAAGAAATGGTTGGTTGCTGGTGATCAGAGATCAGTTGTTGTTAGGTGGAGTTGTTGAGTGATTGCGAGGTTTCGTTTGGTGAGCACTGATCACTGATCACTGTCCACTCGGCACTGTTTATTCCATCGCCTTCATCGCGGTGGTGATTTCGAGGAGTTCGGAGGTGATCGCGGCCTGGCGGGCTTTGTTGTATTCGAGAGTGAGTTCCTTGATGAACTTCTTCGCATTGTCGGTGGCGGCTTTCATCGCAACCATGCGCGCGCTGTGCTCGGACGCGCGGGCTTCGACCAATGTTTGATAGACCTGGAAATTGATGTAGAGCGGCAGCAAGCTGTCGAGCACCTCCATCGGCGACGGCTCGAATGCATAGTCCTTGCTGAGCGCCGCGCTGGCATTGGTTTCGGCTACGTGATGGCCGATTCCTTCGAAATCATGTTTCTCGCCGAGTTGCTCGCCGCTGAGAGGCAGCAACTGCAGCACGGTGGGCTCCTGGTTCATCACCGTGACGAAATTGTTGAAGGCGATGGAAATCCTGTCGTAGCCTTCTTCGAGGAATTGTTTGATGAGAAATTTGGAAATCGGACGCGCCTCGGCGAAGGGAACGGGGTCCTTGACCGTGAAGTCGGCGATCATTTCCTTGCCCATTTTCGAGAGAATCCCGCGCAGCTTGCGGCCGACGGTGACATAGTGGGTTTCGGTGCCGCTGGCACTGCGGACTTTTTTGAACAAGTTGGTATTCAGCGCGCCGCAAAGTCCCTTGTCGGTCGAAACCACCAGCATCAGTTCCTTGTTGCCCTTGCGGATTTGCAACAGCGGATGGCTTTCCTCCTCGACGTTGTTCTTGAGGTTGACCAGCACCTGGTTGAGCTGGTTGGCGTAGTCGCGACCGGCGATCGCCTGGTCCTGCGCCTTCTTCATCTTCGCGGCAGCAACGAGCTGCATCGCGCGGGTGATTTGGGCGGTGCTCTTGACCGATTTGATGCGTCGGCGGATGTCGCGGAGGTTGGCCATGGAGTCGGAAGTGGGAAGTGATCAGGGATCCGTGGAGAACGGAATTATTTCCAGGAAGTTTTGAAGTCCTCAACCGCCTGTTTCACAGCGGCAACAGCAGTGGCGTCCTTTTTGAGGTCGGGTTTGTTGTTGCGGATGTTGTCCAGAATATCGGCCTTGCGGGTTTCGAAAAACTCGCCCATGCCGGCTTGGAAAGCGCGGACTTTGTTGACCGGCACGTCGTCGAAATAGCCGTTCTGCATGGCGAACAGGAAGATCGACTCCATTTCCATGCTGAAGGGGTTGTATTGGTTCTGCTTGAAGAGTTCGACGATGCGGGCACCGCGATCCAGTTTCTTCTTGGTCGAGGCATCGAGGTCGGAGCCGAACTGCGCGAACGCCTGCAACTCGCGATACTGGGCGAGGTCGAGTTTGGTCGTGCCGGCCACGGATTTGATGGTCTTGGTTTGCGCCGCCGAACCCACCCGCGACACCGAAAGGCCCACGGAAATGGCGGGGCGGATGCCTTGATAGAAAAGGTCGGTTTCCAGGTAAATCTGTCCGTCGGTAATCGAAATCACGTTGGTGGGAATGTAGGCCGAAACGTCGCCGGCCTGGGTTTCGATGATCGGCAGGGCGGTGAGCGATCCACCGCCGGCATTGTCGGAGAGACGGGCCGAACGCTCGAGCAAGCGGCTGTGGAGGTAGAACACGTCGCCGGGATAGGCTTCACGTCCGGAGGGGCGTTTCAAGATCAGCGAAACCTGACGATAGGCCACGGCGTGTTTGGAAAGGTCGTCGAACACAATCAGGCAGTCCTGTCCCTTGTCCATGAGGTATTCGGCAATCGAGCAACCGGCATACGGTGCGAGATACTGCATCGCGGCGGAGTCCGAAGCCGAAGCGGTGACGATGGTGGTGTATTCCATCGCACCCGCGTCCTCGAGGGTCTTGATGATCCGCGCCACGTTGGAGAGTTTCTGGCCGATGACCACGTAAATGCAATAGAGCGGCTTGTGATTCTGCAGTTTGCCCTGCTCGGCGGCTTTGTTTTGCTTGGCCTGGGAAATGATCGTGTCCACCGCGATGGTCGTCTTGCCGGTGGCGCGGTCGCCGATGATCAGCTCGCGCTGGCCGCGTCCAATCGGGATCATCGCATCGATCGCCATGATGCCGGTCTGCACGGGCACCGAAACGGACTTGCGCTTGATGATGCCGGGGGCGATTTTTTCGAGCGGGTAGAAGGCAGCCGCGGCGATTTCGCCCTTGCCGTCCTGGGGTTCGCCGATGGTATTGACCACGCGTCCCAACAGCGCCTCGCCGACGGGAACCGAGAGCAGTTTGCCGGTGGTCGAGCACTGGTCGCCCTCCTTGATGGCGGAGTAGTTGCCGAGCAAAATGACGCCGACCGAACCTTCTTCCAGGTTCATCGCCAGACCGGTGATGCCGCCGGGGAAGCTGATCATTTCATTGAGCATCACGTCGGAGAGGCCTTCGACGCGGGCGACACCGTCGCCAATTTCGCGGACGATGCCGACATTGGTCTTGTCAATGGAGGTGGAGATATTGGCGATCTCTTTTTCGAGTTCTTGTAGGATGCTGCTCATAATAAGTGGGAAGTGGAATGTGGCGGATGGACGAGTGTTTAGAAGACGTTGGCGAGACGGGCGAGGCGGCCTTTGACCGAGCCATCGAGCACGTCATTGCCGACCTGGATGCGCAGTCCGCCGAGAAGCTCGGGGGAAACTTTGTATTCAAAAGTGAGATCGCGCCCATACTGTGCGACGATGCTGTCGGCGGCGCGCGCGCGTTCTTCGAGGTCGAGCAATGCGGCGCTTTCGATGACCGCATGTTTGCGTTCCGCCTCCAGTCGCACCAAGCGTTTCAAGGTGACCAGGATGCCCTGGTAGTCGCGTGGTTTTTGCGCGACCAGCTTCTGGATCGCGCTGCGCAAATGGCCCTCGTTGAGAGAACCGCTGGCGGAGCACATCCGGAAAAGGCGATGGGCGGTGAGCTTGGCGACTTTGGAGACTTTCATGCGGACGGAAAATAGGATTCGATCAGGCTTGAACGCGGGTGAGGGATTCCTCGTTGATCTGACGTTGTTGCTCGTCGCTGAGTTTGCCACCGGTGGCCTGTTGGGCGGTGGTGGCGACGAGGCGTCCGAACTCGCGTTTGAGGTCGGCGGAAATCTGCGCGCGTTCGGCTCGGGCGGCTGCTTCGGCCTTGGCGATGATGCCCTGGGCCTGAGCGACCGCCTCCTGGGCTTTTTGCTCGGTCAGTGCCGAGGCGCTGGCTTTGGCTTCGTCAATCATGCGCTTGGCATCGGCATTCGCTTTGGCAATCAGCTCCGCCGTGCTCTTCTCCGAAGCGGCGAGTTGTTGTTCGATCTGCTTGAGCTTGTTTTCTCCGTCGGCGATGCGCGTTCTGCGCTGTTCGAGCATGGCCTGCACCGGGCCGAAGGCGAATTTTTTCAAGAGAAAGGCAACGATCAGAAAGGTGGCCAACTGGGCGAGGAAATGCGGCCAGTTGACGTGGAAAGTGGTGAGGATTTGTTGAATCGGCCCCTCTCCCGTCGCTGCGGCTGCGGCATGGGCATCGGTATTGGCAAGTGTCAGCAAATTGGTGAACATGAGCGGAAAGTGTTTGGTAAAGAAGGGATTCAGGATTTTGGGGGAAGGAAAAAGGGCGGGGGGAAGGGGCCGGATCCAGACGCGCCGGATCCGGCGGGTAGCGGATTATTTCGGGCCAAGGAAGATGGCGATGAAGATCAATCCTTCCGCCAGAGCGGCAAGAATGATCGAAATCGTCAGGATGTTGCCGAAGGCACCCGGATTGCGACCGGTGGCTTCCGCGGCTTTCGCACCAAGAAGACCAATGCCCAGTCCGGCAGCGAGAGCGGCGGCGGCGACGTGCAGGTTTCCGGTGATTTCAGCGAGGATCGGGAGTGTTGTCATGTTGGTAGTTTGGTATGTGTGTTGGTGTTTCCATCCCCCGCGAGTGATTCACGGTCAAGATGGGAAAATGGTTCAATGAGGGGCGTTTTTATCGGCATGCTCGTCGTGATCGCCGTGGTCGCAGATGAGTTTGAGGAAAACGGAGGTCAGCAGTGCGAAGACCAGAGCCTGCACGAAGCCGACGAGCAGTTCCAGGAAGTAAAACGGCAATGGCGGCATCCAGGAAAGCAGGGCCGGCACTTTCATGCCGAGCATCGATTCGAGGATGTTTTCACCAGCGAAGACGTTGCCGTAAAGCCGGAACATCAGAGCGAGAGGGCGCAAGGCGATCGAGGCGACTTCGATCACGCCAACAAAAAGGAATAGCGGAATCATCACGATCAGCATGATGCCGTGAAATTCGCCCTTGGGTGCGAAAATGTGCTTGAGGAAGCCGACGATGCCGTTTTCGCTGATCGCCCAATAGAACCACAATACCGTGAAGGTCATCGACATCGCCATGGTCAGGTTGAGGTCGGCATTCGGACCGCGCAGAAAGGGACGGAAGCTGTCGTGGGGATCGACGCCGGGACCGCTCAGTTGCCAACCGATCGTGCCGACTCCCGGAATCAGCCCAAACCAGTTCGAGAACAGGATCAGAATGAAAATTGTCGCGAAAAACCAAAAAGTGCGTTTGGCGAGGTGCGGTCCGAGAATGCCTTCGAAAAATTGAATCAGCGTCTCGACCAACCACTCGATGAAATTTTGCAGCCCGCTCGGGATCAAGGCCATTTTTTTGGTGGCAATCTGGCAGACCAGAATGATTACGGCGGCGACGATCCAGATCGCGATCATCGAATTGGTGACCGGGATCGGGCCGAGTGAAAAAACATCCTCCGCATAGGCGGGAAGTGGGTCGTGGCCTCCGCTTTCCGCCAGCGCGGGTGCTGCGGAGATCAAAAAGAGAGAGGCAAGTCGGAAAATCGTGCGCATGAAAGAAAAAGGAATTGGCCGCGGTGTTTTTAGTAGATTTTTTTCATCAGTGACAAGATTTATTTGTGAAAAATTTCACAAGCTCGATAAATCGTTTATTTTCAGTGGTTTATTGCGATTTGCACCTTTCCATAACTCGGTGCTTGTTAGGGCAAATGGCAAAAAGTATCGCGGCTCGCGGAATGGGGCTTGTCAGCATCGGTATAATTTAGTAACCCATCTCCCTTCCCCCGCAAAAACATAATACAATACACATGAGTAATACAGATACTGAAAAACCTAATATGGCCCTATTTTGGGGATGTTTCATGGCACTGATCGCCACGGCGTTTGGCTTCATCACCCGGATGCTTCTAATCGGTCGTTTCCAGTCAGACTTCGCGATTGATAAAGTGGACATCGGCTCTCTTGCGGGCGCTGGTGTATGGCCTTTTGCAATCTCGATCATCTTGTTCAGTCTGATCATTGATAAAATTGGCTACCGCACGGCAATGATTTTTTCATTCGTGTGTTACTCTGTTTATCTAGTGATGGCATCAATGGCCTATGGCACGATTCAAGGACTGGAGGGGGAAGCTCTTAAGTTGGCTCAAGCAAAAGGGTATTCCCTGCTGTATTGGGGATCAATTATTCTAGGACTGGGCAACGGCACTGTGGAAGCATTCATTAACCCTGTGGTTGCGACGATGTTCCGCAAGGACAAAACCAAGTGGCTCAATATCCTGCATGCGGGATGGCCGGGTGGACTGGTGTTGAGCGGGTTGATTACGATTGCGATGTCAAGCACCACGAAAACAGGCGACTGGCGCATGGTGCTGGCACTTATTATGATCCCTGCGGTTTCATTTTTCATCATGCTCATCGGCGCGAAGTTTCCGGTCAATGAACGTCAGCAAGCAGGTGTGAGCTATCGCGACATGCTTAAAGAATTTGGCGCAATCGGTGCATTGATTGCCTTCGGCTTGATTTTCGCCCAACTGGGTCAAGTTTTTGTTTGGAAAAAAGAGCTGGTTTGGGCTCTGGCCGCTCTGGCCGCTATCGGTTTTGGCGTTTACACCAAGAGTTTGGGACGTCCGATTCTCATTGTGTTGATCATCATCATGATGCCTCTAGCCGTGACCGAAATCGGCACGGACGGGTGGATCAGCTCGCTCATGGAAAAACCATTGGAGGCTGCGGGACGCCATGCTGGATGGGTGTTGGTTTACACCTCAGCAATCATGATGGTATTGCGTTTCTTCGCTGGCCCCATCATCAAAGCGTTAACGCCGATCGGTCTGTTGATCATCAGTTCGATCCTTGCGATTGCTGGTTTGTTTGCGCTTTCCAAGTGCGGCAGTGCCACACTGGGCATGATTTTTGCCGCAGCAACATTGTATGGATTCGGTAAAACGTTCTTTTGGCCGACGATGCTGGGTATCGTCGCTGAGCAAAGCCCCAAAGGTGGTGCTCTCACACTGAACGCAATTTCCGGCATCGGCATGATTGCTGTTGGTGTGTTGGGTTTCCCTTTGATCGGTGCCCTTCAGGAGAAAACGGCAAGTGCCGAGTTGACTTCGAAAGCCCCGCAAATCGCAGAAACCTTGCTGGTGGAGAAAACCTACTTGTTGGGTGGATACAAAGCGATTGATCCCGACAAGAAAGCGGCTGTTGTTGCTCCCGAGGCAGTTGCGGCGCTAGCCTCGGCTGATAAAGCTGGTCAATTTGGAGCACTTGGTAAAATGGTGATGTTCCCGACATTTATGTTGGCGTGTTACATCGGCATATTCCTCTACTTCAAATCGAGAGGTGGCTACAAAGCAGTGGACTTGCACGCGAATCACTAAGTTGCTTCGCGTCTGATTGTTTAAGGGCGGCCTGCGGGCCGCCCTTTTTTTGTGAGGTGACTTTCCGGCGGGGAACTTTCTCCGAAAGTTCCGGTGGGGGCAGAGTGGTATGTTGTCGAGATCCTACCTGACTCACCGGCATTGATTGCGAACGACTGCACGGGGTGAAGGTAGGTCACGTAAAGGCGACAAGCGACCGCCCCCCACCGGAACGCTCGGAGAGCCTTCCCAGCCTTTTGATTTCAAGGGCAGGGAACTTTCTCCGAAAGTTCCGGTGGGGGCAGGATGGTTTGTTCAGCACGATCCTACCTGACTCACCGGCATTGATTGCGAACGACTGCACGGGTGAAGGTAGGTCACGTAAAGGCGACAAGCGACCGCCCCCCACCGGAACGCTCAGAGAGCCTTCCCTGCCTTTTGATTTCAAGGGCGGGGAACTTTCTCCGAAAGTTCCGGTGGGGGCAGAGTGGTTTGTTCAGCACGATCCTTCCTGACTCACCGGCTTTGTTTGCGAACGAATACGAGGGGTTAAGTCGGTCAACGTCATTGCGCGAACAGACCGCCCCCACCGGAATGCTCAGACAGCCTTCCCAGCCTTTTGAAAGGCAACGCGAATCACTCCGCGCTGAATTTGAAAATCATCCGATGCAGGTATTTCTCTCCTGGCTTGAGCACGGCGCTGGGAGCGCTGGGGTTGTTCGGGGCATCGGGATAATTTTCCGTCTCCAGGCAGAACGCGGTCCGGTAGGCATACGCCACGCCTTTTTTGCCAATCGCTTTGCCATCGAGAAAGTTGCCACCGTAGAACTGGATCGCCGGCTGGTCGGTGGAGATTTCCATCACCCGTCCCGACTTCGGATCCTTGGCTCGGGCCGCAAGACGCATGCCTTCGGCTTTGCGCAGCACCCAGCAATGGTCGTAGCCGCCACCCAGTTTCAGGGCTTCAAAGTCCGCGCCAACCCGTTCGCCAATGGCCGTGGCCGTTGTGAAGTCCATCGGCGTGCCCGTGACGGGGGCAAGACCACCGGTGGGGATCAGACCGGCGTTGGTGGGCAGATATTCATCGGCCTGCAATTGCAATACGTGGTCATTGATCGAAGTGCTCGGGTCACCGGAAAGGTTCCAGTAGCTGTGATGGACGATGTTCAATACCGTGGCGGCATCGGTCGTCGCCTCGGCCTGCCAGGAGAGTTCGTTGCTGTCGTTGAGGGCGTAGGTGACTTTCACGCTGAGGTTGCCCGGATATCCTTCCTCGCCGTCCTTGGAAAGATAGCTGAATTCCACCGAGTTGCCGGTCTGCTTGCCGGTCCAAAGCACCTTGTCGAATCCCTTCAATCCGCCGTGAAGGTGGCAGGGGATATCGCCGGGACTGTTGTTCGTGGCCAGTGTGTAGGTTTTCCCGTCGAGCGTGAATTTCCCGTCCTTGATCCGGTTGCCGTAGCGTCCGACGGTGGCGCCGAAGTAGGAAGTATTGGTCAGCCAGCCCTCCAGGGTGTCGTATCCGTGGGTCACGTCGGCGACCTTGCCGCTCTTGTCGGGGACTTCGACCGAAACCAGGATCGCGCCGTACTCCGTGACCTTGGCGATCACGCCGTTTTTGTTGGTGAGGGTGAAAATTTTGGCTTCCCGTCCGTCAGGTAGTTTTCCGTAAACTTGCATGGTATTGACTTCGTTGGTGACAGTGGTGCTGCTTTGTTTGCCGCAGGAGCCGAGTGCGACGGCTGCCATTATTGCAATGATGGGTTTTGCATTCATGTGGGCCGCATTCTGCTATGCCCCCTGCAAATGCCAAGAAGATTTTTTTGAAAAATCCGCCACGTCGCGCCCTTTCCTCCGGCATTTCTCACGGAGAAACCGGACTGGCTTCCAAGCGAAAAAAAAGTCTGTTCGCGGCATTGGGGTCCCGATAAGTGACATCGCCGGTCGCGGGATCACCGATGAGGGAAACGCCGACACCGAAACTGGCGGGCAGCGAGGTTGCGCCGTTGAAAGTTTGCCGGGTAGTCCAGTTCGTCAGGTCGGGGCTGCTGCGGATCCGATAGCTCACATCCGTGGCCGAGAGGTTTCTGCGGAATCGGAAATCGGGCAACACCGAAGCACCGGGCACCATGCGCGGCACGGAGTTGTTGCCATGGGACGGAATGCGCGGTTCCATCGAAAAGATGTATTCGGAATAATTGCCCAGGCCGTCGAGATCAGGGTCGGCATTGTCTCCGGAAATGACGGGGTCGTTGAGTTCCAGACTGGAAAATTTCTGTTGCTGCCACGCCCCCAGCGGACCGGGGGTGAAGCGGGCATAACTGCGACCGTTGCTGGCCACCCAGAAACTGCCGCGATGATGCGGATCGAGTGCCACATAGGTGGTGCTCGGCATGCGGAAGTTCGCCTTACTGCACTCGTGCCAGACCGCTCCGTTGTCGTTGGAATAGTAAAGTTTCGACTGACTGTCGCCATAGCGCGAGCCAAACACCAACACCTGGCCGTCGTGGGCATCAAGGGCCTTGATTTCCGAAAATCCCGTGTTGCTGAAGGGGGTGTCAAGGTAGGTCCAGTTGGTTCCGTTGTTGACCGAATACGCCAGCCCGAGGTGCCCGCTGCTTCCGCCAAACCACAGTCGACCGCTGACCCGGTCCCTTGCTAAAAATCCCCACTGGTTCCAGTCGTAGAGTTTGCTGGCGGAAGGTCCGGAGGCGCTGTGTCCACTGGAAACCCAGGTGACTCCGCGGTCGTTCGAAACTAGAAAGCCCACGTTGTTCAGCCAGGCAAAGCGACGCGCAGCATTGGTGCTGTCGGATTCCATGAACACGAAATGACTGAACTCATCGCCCCAGTTGCCTGCGCCGGGGACGGTGGATTTGGTGAAAGCAACTCCGCCGTTGGTGCTGCGATAGATTCCCGAGTTGGAATTGTTTTTGTCGTGTACGGCAATGAGAATTTCATTCGCGTCGTCGGGCGCGACACAGCCGTTGATGATTTCACTGCTGGCAGGCAGTCCGGTGCCGGTGACGCCTGAAACGTGAACGAGCGACCAGGTGAGACCGTCATCGGCCGTGGTAATGATGCTGGCGCGGTCGGCATTGGGACCAAAAAAGGAACCGCCGATGAAATAGACCTTGGGGGATGCCTGACCCGTGACCGGTCCGACCAGAGCTTTGCTCGCATAGGTCATGCCGACATTTCCAAAAATCACCGGCAGACTGCGGCGCGGGTTGCGCGGGGCGTTTCCGGTGGCTCCTCCATCGGTGACGACAAAGCCGATCAAGTCGGCCACTGGCAGATAAATGCGATTCGGATCGTTCGGGTGAAACACGGGTTTCCAGGTGACCACTTCGCCAATGCCGCGGGTCATGTATTGCACCGTGGATCCCGCATCGAGACTGCGAAAGGGACCAAAGCCGTTCGGAATGAACCATCGGTTCGCATCGAGCGGATCTTGGTGCAGCGATCCGCGCGACCAGCCGGGGCTGGAGTCGCTGGTCAGCATCGCAGGCGGGCGGGTGCCGGTGATCGCGAGCGGGACGGTGGTCCAACTGCCTCCGCCATCGGCGCTTTTCCGCGTGGGACCGCCGATCCATCCGAGCACAACCGTGCTGTTGTCGGCCAACACATGGCACATGCCTACCGGACCATTGGCGGTCAATCCTCCACTCAATACGCTGGTGGTGATGTCGGTCCATGTGGTGCCCGTGGCATTGGATCGATAGAATTTGTTAGATCCTCCGTCCTGTACCGCCGCGAACATCACGCCGCCGGGCAGACGGGCGAGCCGGCTGACCGAGGTGGTCGCCGCATTCACGGTGACCGCTGCCCAGGTGATCGCACCACCGACACCGCGGGTTCCCTTGAAAAGCGCGCTGGTCGCGGAGCCCTTGACGCCGCCGATGAATACATCGTTGGGAAACAAAGGATGCATGTGCACGACGTGACCGGACATGGTGTCAAAGGCACTGCCATTTTGTTTCGTCCAGCTGCCGGAGCCTCCACCAGTTGTCGAACGCCACAATCCTCCTTGCAGGGAGAACGCCCAGATTTCCTGATCGAGCGATCCCGGGGTGAAGGCGAGACACTCGCCCTGCCAGCGCAGGTCGTCGTTGCCGCCGAAGTTGACACCTGTTAGAACCTGCGTCCATGTGCCGCCGCCGTTCGTGCTGCGCCAGACGCCCCTTCCGGCATCGGTGCCCGAGTAACTCCTGCCCACGGCTTGAAAGAGGAGGTCCGCCGAAGTCTGCCCGACCGCGAGTCCCTGAACGCTCTGCGCGGCGGAGCTGGTCATTTCCCCGGAGAGATAGGTCCAACTGTTGCCTCGGTCGTCGCTGCGATACACCCCGCCGACGTCGGTCCGGGCATACAATCTGCCGCTGGCATGCGAGGCAAAGCCGGTGAGCCAGCCGCCGGCATCGAGATCGGTCTGACGAAAAACGCCGGTCTGCACCGAGCCCACCGATGAGGCTGCTTGTGAGACGGTTGTCAAAATGGGCAGTAGGATTAGAGTCCGCAGGATGTTCATGGAGGATTGGATGGCTAACGCATAGCAGGTTCTCCGGGCGGGGGCGAAACATTTTTACGGTGTCTTGCCATACGGTGAAAAGATTCGCCCGCAGGTCCGGATTTCGCGCTTGTCAGCGAGAGTGCGTTCCTTATGCTTTCGCGGTGCTTGATTTGCGTGTGCTGGTGACGGGAGGTGCTGGATTTATCGGATCGCACCTGTGCGAGCGCCTTCTCGCCGCGGGTTGCCGGGTGACGATTCTCGATGATTTCAACGACTACTACGACCCCGCACTGAAACGTCGGAACATCGAGGGCATGCGGGATCGGCTGGAAGTGGTGGAGGCCGACATCCGCGATGCCGTTTTGCTGGAACGCTGTTTTGCCAAGGGAAATTTTGATGTCGTGATTCACCTCGCTGCCAGGGCGGGCGTCAGGCCGTCGATCGCCAATCCGAAGCTCTACATGACCACCAACATCGAGGGCACCTTCAATCTGCTCGATGCCTGCCGATACTATGGAGTGAAAAATTTCCTCTTCGCTTCGTCGTCGTCGGTTTACGGGGTCAATACCAAAGTGCCCTTCGCCGAAAGCGATCCGATCGAGCGCACGATCTCGCCGTACGCGGCGACGAAACTCGCCTGCGAGCAGATTTGCTCGAACTACAGCCACCTTTTCGGCATCCGCATGCGCTGCCTGCGGTTCTTCACGGTCTACGGGCCGCGGCAGCGCCCCGACCTTGCCATCGCCTCGTTCACGGCGGCGATTCTCGATGGCAGGCCGATCACCCGTTTTGGCGGCGGACAAAGTTTGCGCGACTACACCTACATCGACGACATCGTCGAGGGCATCATGCTTTCGATGAACGATCAAGGCGGTCAATACCAGGTGATCAACCTCGGCGGGCATGCAACGACGTCCCTTTCCCATTTGATTGAATTGATCGAACATTTCACGGGAAACAAAGCGCGGATCATCGAAGCGGGCGAGCAGGCCGGCGACGTGCCGAAGACCTATGCCGATGTCGACAAAGCGCGGGAAATTCTTCACTGGGAACCCAAGGTGCCTTTGGAAACGGGCCTGGAGCGCTATGTCGCCTGGGTGAAACAACAGCGCAGGCAGTGAATCTAGCGGACATGAATTATTCCATTGTCATTCCCTTCTACAACGAAGAAGACACGGCGAAATCCGTGCTTGAGGAAGTCATCGCCACCAATCCGGACGCACAGATCATCGCGGTGGACGATGGTTCGCGCGACCGCACCTGGGAGATCATCGCCGCCTTCTCGCCGCGGGTGACCGCACTCAAGGGCACCGCGAACCGTGGCCAGTCCGCGGCGATGTATGCGGGCATGAAACATGCGAGCTGTGCGGCTGTCGGATTGATGGATGGCGACGGTCAGAACGATCCCGCGGAATTGCCGAAATTGTGGGCGGAGTTGCAGAACAGCGGCAACGATTTTGTCTGCGGCTATCGCGCCGAACGCAAGGACACCGCTTCGCGGCGCATCGCCTCGAAACTCGCGAACAAAATCCGCCGCGCGTTTTTGCACGACGGCGTGAGGGACACCGGATGCTCGCTGAAAATGATGAAGATCGAATGCGTCGATCACCTTGTGCCCTTCAACGGCATGCACCGCTACATCCCGGCGCTGCTGCTCGCCGCGGGCTATTGCTTTTCCGAACTCCCGGTCAACCACCGCGTGCGCCTGGCCGGAGAAAGCAAGTACACCAACTGGGACCGCGCCTTGCGGGGCGTGCATGACTTGATCGGCGTGTCCTGGCTGCTGAAGCGCAAGGTGAGGTTCGATGTGACCACGGCAACTGGGAAGGAGACGTCATGAATCATTGGCTTCCAATCACTTCATCGCCCGTGCTGGCTTCGTTCATGCACGATCCGATCTTCCAATTCGATTTCATGGGTCACCCGGTGGTCATCGTGCCGTGGAAACTGGTTGGCTACTTCGGCGTGCTGATGTTTGGCTTCCGCTGGTTTCCGCAAATGATGGCATCGCGCAAAGCCGGTCGCGTGCGCATGCCCCGGGTGTTCTGGCTGATGTCGGTGCTCGGTTCGATTTCGCTGCTGTCCTATTTTATCTTTGGCAAAAACGACTCCGTGGGCATCCTGTCGAATCTTTTTCCCTCGTTTGTTGCGTGTTACAATTTGTATTTGGATTTGAAGAGCGCGAGAAAGGACCCCGTGCATGGGTGAGAATGCGGCGACCTGGAAACAGCGCGTCCTGCTGGTTTTGCTGGGCCTGCTGTTGCTTGTCCCCGGCGTGTTTTCGCTGCCTCTGATCGACCGCGACGAACCGCGGTTTTCACGCGCTGCGGTGGAAATGATGGAGAACGGCAATCCGGTTGTGCCCTATTTCAACGGCGAATATCGATTCGACAAACCGCCGCTGACCTATTGGGCGATGTGGCCGGGATTGAAAATGCTGGGCGTCACCGAAGTCGCGGTGCGGCTGCCTTCGCTGATCGCGGCGATTTGCTGCGCGCTGATGATTTTTTCCTTCGGTCGCCGGATGGGTTTGCGTGACGGGTCGGCGGCTCTCGCCGCGGCGGTTTGGTTGAGTTGTCTGCAGGTGATGATTCATGGACGCCTGGCCGTCGCCGACATGTTGTTGTTGTCGTTCCTGATTCTAACGATGAGAGCCTTGTGGGAGCTGGGCGAAATCGCCGGAGGCTGGCGTGCGGGAATCCGCAGCCGCTGGTTTCATGTCCTGTGGATCGCGATGGGTTTGGGATTCCTCGCCAAAGGCCCGCTGGCATGGGCGGTGCCGTTGCTCGCCCTGCTGATCATGTGGCTGATGGAGCGCTGGCGAAAACTCGATCAACGCGGTCACGCCCGGGGACTGCTGGCGATGTGGGCGCTGGCACTTCTCCCGGCGCTGCTGATCGTGGCGCTGTGGGGGATTCCCGCGCTGCTGCAGACCCACGGATTGTTTTACAAGGTGGGAATCGGCACTCATGTGGTGGCGCGCGGGGTGGAAGGATTCAACAAACGGGTTTTCATCCCCGGAATCTACTATCTGCTGGTGTTGCCGTTTTTTTTCGCCCCGTGGACTGCGTGGCTGGCGCAGTCGTTTCGTGAGGCGAAAAGCACCGGACGCAATCAGGTGTTTCTCGCTTCTTGGCTTTTGGCGCCTTTCGCGATTTTCTCGTTTTATGCGACGCAGTTGCCGCATTACATCCTGCCGGGATATCCCGCGCTATGTTTGCTGATGGCCATGGCGTTGGAAAAAGGCATGCCAGGGAAGTTGTGGCTGCGCTGGCTGCTGGCGGGCCTTCCGGCACTGGTTTTTTCCCTCGCCGGTATCGCCATGCTCTGTGGGCAGGGCCCGGCGCGGAACCTGGATGCCGATTTCGCTTCGTTGCTGCTCTGGCTCGGACTGTTCCTGTTGTGCCTGGCCATTGCCTGCATCGTGGTCGCGCTGAAACGTCCGTGGATGGCGGTGCTGTGCATGCTGCTGGCTGCCGCCGCGATGCAGGGAGCCAGTGGGAACGCCGCGCGATGTCACGCGGTGCGCCGACTGATCGCCAGGACGGGTGAGAAACTCCAGACTCCCGCGGCGAGCGGATTCAGCGAGCCCAGCATGGTCTGGTATGGCAAGAAGAAATGGAACTTCGATCCCCAACTCGATCCCGATGCTGGTTTGCAGGTGATGTTGAGTCGACGCTGGCGGCTCGATGGCAAATCCTTCGCAACCTTGTGGCGCGGCGGGTCTCCCGTGCCGGTGAAAGACTGGCGCGACAAGATCCCCGCTGAATACGCGGCCTCCGCGCAAACGGT
>Ga0315905_10002296_pt1 | contig 20126 bp, 15 predicted proteins | sample LakEriMetagenome_5_FD_203522 | JGI IMG/M metagenome (GOLD analysis project Ga0315905, IMG submission 203522) | Freshwater fungal communities from buoy surface, Lake Erie, Ohio, United States - Buoy 4 MA121 | ecosystem: Environmental > Aquatic > Freshwater > Lake | place: USA: Lake Erie, Ohio... | reverse complement strand
CAAGCACCGACAGCACGCGATCGCGGTGGAACGCGAAGGGATTCTGCGGCGAGAGCTTCTGGTGCACGAGCGCGGCAAAGGCACTCAGCGCCTCCGCACGGTCGAGGTCGAGCGCCGGGTGGCGCGCATGGATCTCGAGGATCCGATGGTCGATCCACTTCACGCGCATGAGATCGCGAGCGGTGCGCTGCCACTGCGGGCTGGAGGAATCGATCGCCCGGCCATCGGCCGTCTGCACGACGAACCCGAGCATGGTGACCGAGCCGTGCGGAGGATCCTTCACGACATCGAGGTACGCGCGCACGATGCTGATGCCGGCGCGCGAGAGCACGATCGCCGTGCGTTCGAGCATGGTGCGCGTGCGGGCGTTGGCGTAGGCGATCGTGATGCGGCTCTGGGTCGGGTCGCTTTCCGGCTCGAGTTCGATCGCGGCGCCGTCACTGCCCGAGACCTGCAGCACCATCTTGCGCTGACGACAGAACCGCAATGGGGACACCGTGAGCACGTAGTCGCCGCTGCAGCCTTGGGCATACGCGCGCATGGCTTCGGGGGTCCACTCGCGGAAGTGCTGCGCCGCGTACTGGATCGCGGCGTCGAGCCGCGAAGCCTGTGCTGGGTTGCGAGGGTCGTACGGCGTGCGTTCGCCGAATTCGAACGTGTCGATGACCAGCGAGCCATCGAGCGCGCTGTGGATGCGGGCCGACCGAAGGCTGAGGTCCATCGGCAGTTCGGCGACGACCGCGGCGAGCACGCCGGTCGAGTCACCCGGGCGGATGGCGGTGATCACCGAGCCATCCTTGTTGCGCAGGGTCATGTTCAGGGGGCGGCCGCTGGTCTTGGCGGCGATGATCGCCTGGAGGTGGCTGCGGACCTCGTCCGGCGTGGTGTCCTGGAAGTATCCAGGGCCCATCTGGCCGAGGAACCAGGGGACCACGCTCTCGGCGGCGTCGCGGTAGGTCTGGAGCAGGTCAGCCGTGAGCTGGGCCCGGTCGAGGGTGCTGGAAGTCGTGCCCGTTGAAGACGCTTGGTCCATCTCCTATTCTTACCAATTCGCGCCTCTGTCCCGGCGCGCACCATGCCCGCGATCTCGATCGGCAACTTCGATGGCGTTCACTTGGGCCATCAGGCGCTGGTGGCCCGGGCTGGCGCAGGCATGACGGCCGTGACCTTCGATCCAACACCCAACGAGGTGCTTGGGTTACCGGTACCTGCACGGATCATGGGGCCTCGGCGCCGCGACCACTTCCTGCGTGCGGCGGGGGCGGCGGACGTCCTGACGCTCGCGACTGACCGTTCCACGCTGGGCTTGGCGCCCGAGGAGTTCCTCCGCTGGCTTCGCGATCGCGTGCCGTTCAGGCGCATCGTCGAGGGCCCGGACTTCCGTTTCGGCCATCGACGATCGGGCGACGTGACCACGCTGCAGGAACTCGGTCCCAAGCTCGGCTTCTCCGTCGAGGTTGTTCCCGAGGTCGAGGCCTCGCTGCATTCTGGTCATGTCGTCGCTGCACGCAGCACGACCGTGCGGTGGATGATCCAGCACGGCCGCGTGGCCGATGCCGAGCGGTTGCTCGGCCGACCGCATGAACTCGTGGGCACCGTCGAGCAGGGCGATCAGCGCGGTCGCACCATCGGCTTTCCCACCGCCAACCTCGCGTGCGAGGGGTGCTTGCTCCCGGCCGACGGTGTGTACGCCGCCACGGCGCATCTCGACGATGGTCGTGCATTCGTCGCTGCCGTCAGCGTTGGCATCAAGCCCACATTCACCGGCGCGCGTCGCACGGTCGAGGCGCACCTGATCGGTTTCGATGGCGCGATCGGCGACTACGGCTGGTCGATGCGGCTGGAGCTGCGTCGCTGGGTGCGTGATCAAGTCCGGTTCACCAAGGTGGATGACCTGATCCGCCAGATCGGCGTCGACACCGCTCGATGCCGCGAGGAACTCCATGCCTGACTCCTTCCAGTACACGAGCAACGCCGCGCCCGCCGAGCTCGCCGCGCGCATCAGTGCCTGCACGGATGCCTGCGTCATCACGCACCAGAAGCCTGACGGCGATGCGATGGGCAGCCTGCTCGCGGCGGTGCGCATGTGCCGCGCGCTGGGCAAGCGTGCGGTCGGCTACATCGCCGGCGCCGTCGATCCCAACATCCAGTCGCTCGCCGAACCCGGCGAGGTGCGCCATGTGAGTCGCGGGTTGCCAGGGCCCTCGCACGATCTCGTCATCATCGTCGACACCGGATCGCGCTCGCAGCTCGAACCCTACCTGCCGTGGCTCGAACCCCTGCGCGACCGGGCGATCCTGATCGACCACCACCGATCGGGCGATGACCTCGCGGCGCTCCGGCTCGTGCGCCCCGAGTGCGCGAGCGCCACCATGGTCGTGGCTGATGTCGTGCGAGCGCTCGACATCAGCATGGTTCGGCCGGGCGGCAACGCGCACCGGTCGATCGCCGAGGCGATGTTTGCCGGGCTCGCCACCGACACCGGCTGGTTCCGCTTCTCAAGCGCCGACAGTGCTGCGTTCGCGTTGGCGAGCGAGTTGCTTGCACTGGGCGTCGACAAGAGCACGCTCTATCGCCAGCTCGAGGAGAACGAGCGTCCCGAGCGGCTCGCCGCCACGGCCCAGGCGCTCGCCAGCCTTCGCTTCCTCCAGGATGGACGCATCGCCGTCATGCAGCTGCGCCCGGAGGACTTCGAGCGCTCCAAGGCGCGTCCTGAGGACATCGGCGGTGTCGTCAACAGCACCATGATGGTCGGGTCGGTCTGCGTGAGCATCCTCATGACCGAGCAGGAGCGGGGGATCACGAAGATGAGCTTCCGCAGCAAGCCCCGTGGCGGCGGCCAGCCGTACTACGACGTCAACGTGCTCGCTGGCCAGTTCAATGGTGGCGGTCACGCGCAGGCGGCGGGTGGCCGGGTCAAGCTCTCGATGGACGAGGCCTGGGCGATGACGCAACCGATTCTTGAGACGTTCCAGGCTGAACCGGCCAAGGCCTGAGGCTACGATTCCCGCATGCGCTGCACCACGGCTCTCCTCGTCCTCACTCTTGCTGGCTTCCTCGTTGCCTGCGATGGCGGCGGCTCCGCATCGGGTGCCGAGGCGCCGAAGGTCGTGATCCCGGCCGCGTACACCAAGAGCTTTTCCGTGAAGGGCATGCACTGCGACGGCTGCGCGAAGACCGTCGCCAAGAAGGTCAAGGCCGTCGAGGGCGTCGCCGACTGCACGGTCGATCTGCAGGGTGAGCGCGCGACTGTGGGCATGGACGATGCCAAGCGCACGCAGGCCGTGATCGATGTCGTGAAGAAGCTCGGCTACGAGGTCGAGCCGATCGATGAGAGCGCACCGGCGCCCTCCACTGAACCAACGGCACCAGCCGCCGAGCCCACTGCGCCCGCTACGACGCCCGCCACCTGAGGAAGGCCGGCAGCGCGACGACCGCCACGATCACGCACGCGAGGCTCCCGACGAGCATGGCCCAGCCAAGGCTCGCGAGCCCACGGTGATCAGCCAGCACCAGCGCGCCGAAGCCGATGGCCGTCGTCACGCCGGTGAACGCCGTGGCGGTGAGTGTGGCGGGCAAGCCTTCGGGGTCGCGTTTCCAGCGATGCAGCACATGAATGGCGCTGTCGATGCCCAGACCCAGGAGCATGGGCACCGCGAAGAAGTTGGCGAGGTTGAGCGAGAGCCCGAGCGGCCCCAGCAGTCCCAGCATGATCAGCACGCCTGCGACGACCGTCGTCGTGGCCAGCAGCGCCGTGCGCAGCGAACCGAAGTCGATCCACGCGATGACGAGGATCGCCGCCAGCGAGAGCCAGGAGACGAACTCGAAGGCACGTCGCATGTCGGCGATCGACTCGATCTGCGTGACGGGGACGCCCGTGACGTCGGGGTCGATGGTCCGCACCTGCGTGACGAATTCGCGCAGCGTCGGCTCATCCCACGCATCGCCCGCAGGCACGACCTGCAGGAGCCATGAGCCCGCAGGCGAGATCGAGCTTGCACGCACGGCCGCGGGCAGGGCATCGCGCACGCTCATCAGGCAGCCTGCGCGCAATTCAGCCAGGGCGCGTTCAGTGCGCGCAGCGCGAGCGTTGAGTTCCGTCAGCATCGAGGTGGCCTGCGTGGAGTCAGCGAGGGCGCGCTCGATCGCACGCCAGCGGGCGGCGAGCCCCGTGAGGACCGGTGCGCCTTCGGGCTGACCGGAGCTCCCTGCGAGTGTCGCAAGCCGCTCGAGGCCCGCGGCGATGCCTCGAGCTTGCTCCGCTGTGACATCAATCGTGGTCGAGGTGATCGACGGTGCAGCGGGCTCGCTCGAGGGGACAGCGATGGTGGCATTCGCCGAGTCGGATGCCGATGGGGGGGCAGCGCTGGTGTGCTCCGGATCAGTCCCCGCGAGCTGGTGCGCGCGCGGCTCTGGAATGGCCTCAGCCAGCTCGGCGCGGGCGCGGTTGGCTGCGGCCGTCGGCAGTCGGATGACGTCGAAGGCACTGCGAATCCTTGCGACTTCGGGCAACCCGCGCAGGGCCTCGCGCATCGTCCAGGCGGCGTCGGCGCCGCTGGAGGTCGAGGCGGCAAACCACGTTTGCGTCGCATCGTCGGTCAGGACGCGTTGTTCCCAGGCCACGCTGTCGAGGCCCTCGGCCTGCATGGAGAGCAAGTTGGCATCGAACCGCAGGCTCGATGGTGCGACCACCGCCGCAGCCGCCATCGCGATCGCCGTGATCACCACCACCATCCGCGCCGGTGCACGCATCCAGAGCGCGGTGGTGCGGGGCGGTGCGGTCGCTGCGCCGCCAGCCAGAACCAGCAGTGCGGGCAGCACCGTGACCATCACCACGGCACTGGTGATGAGCCCCGCACAGGCAAGCATGCCCAGTTCACGCAGACCGCCGAAGTCGGTGATGATGGCGAGGGCAAAGACCACGGCTGTGGCGCATGCCCCCGAGAGCGTGCCGGGGCCGGCCTCGTGCACGGTGCGCTCGGCGGCGAGCGTGCGCGATCCACCGGCGAGGTACTCGTTGAAGCGGCTCACGATGTGCACGCCGTAATCGAGTCCGGCGCCCACCAAGACCAGCAGGAAGACACTGGACAAGAGCGTGATGCGCCCGACCAGGAGCCATGCGAGCCCCATGGTGATGCCGACCGCGATCCCGAACGCCGCCACGGCCAGCAGCGGGCGACGCATGCCCCTGAACAGCCAGATGAAGAGCACCGTGATGACCGCCAGTGAGAGCACGCTCGATCGGCCCATGTCGGCGTTGCTCGTGGCCAGTTCGTCCTCTTGAAGGACCGGCTTGCCCGTCAGGCCGATCTCGACGCCGGGGTGTTGCGCCTGCACGCTCGCCAGTGCTTCGCGAACGGCGGCCAACGGCGCCGCGATCGCGTTGAAGTTGGCGAAGTCCTTGGCAGGCATGGCCTGCACGAACCAAAGCCGTCCATGCTCGGAGCGCAGGAAGCGCTCGGGAAGCGCAGCACCCAGCGAACGATCGTCAGCGTGGCCTGCATGCGCGGGACGATCCTCCGCGGCGCCAGGCTCGCGGTCATCGACCACCGGCGGGGCCAGCGCATCGAGGGTGAAGATTGCCGACTCGATCCCGGCGCGATCGGGCAGGGGTGAGGTGGCGGCTCGATCGGCTTGCTCAAGCGCCGCGGCCGCCTGCCCGCGCGCCAAGTGCTCGAGCGCTGCCCGAGCGCGAGCCAGTTCCTGCAGGTCGCGCTCCGCCATCGCGTGTGGCGCCACGCGCCATTGCTCGTCCGTGGAGATGCCGTGATGCACCCACGTCAGCTGGCCACGCTCGACCAGCCTTGCCAGTGCACCGTGCACCGCGCGGACGGCCGCTTCGGCCCGTTGTTCGGCGACTGGATCCGTGCCGAGCGGATCGATGACCACGATCATGTCCTCGAGGTCGCCGAACTCATCGAGGAACGCCTGGTACCGCTGCATGAAGGGCCGATCAGGGCCGATCAGCGCGTTCGTGTCGGCGTCCAGGGGCAGATGCAGCGCTCCCAACCAGCCGCCGACCACGGCAACGATCACCGCGAAGCCCAGCACGGATCTCGGCGCACGGGTGCTGATCGCAGCCGCAAGGTGGGCGAGCGTGCTGAAGGGAGTGGACGGAAGCATTATCAGACTATGAGGGGCGAAGCCCAGGCGCCACTCTAGCCGCGGTCCACCGGTTGGCACAGAACCCGGCAAGGTGACAGAATCCTGTTGGTGTCGTATGAAGCGCATGTCATGGTGTGCAGGATTCGCTCCGGATGGGGCGCTCGGAAGACTCACTCTATGAAGACCTGCCTCGTCGCCATCGTGATGGCCTCTGCCATCGCAGCACCCGCCGTCGCCCAACAGTCGGTCGCCCGGCAGTGGAACGATGAGCAGCTCGCGGCCATCCGTCGCGACTTGGCTCGGCCCACGGTGCACGCGCGTAACCTCTATCACGTGAGCGCGGCGATGTGGGATGCATGGGCCGCCTTCGAACCAGCCGCCGATGCGGTGATCGCCGTGAACATCCCCGACATGAGCGCCGGCGATGTCAACGCCGCGCGCAACATGGCGATCTCGTATGCCGCGTATCGCGTGCTCAACAATCGTTTTTCGACCGGCCCCGGCGCTGCGGTGAGCTTGGCTGCGTTCACGGCGCGCATGAATGCTCTGGGATACGACCCGAGCTACACCGGCACGACCGGCGGCACGCCGGCTGACTTGGGCAACGCGATTGGAGCCGCCGTGATCGCCTACGGCCTGGCCGACGGATCGAACCAGCAGAACGGCTACGCGAACCAGCAGTACGTGCCGATCAACGATCCGCTGATCGTGGACTTGCCCGGGAATCCTTGGGCGATCAACCCGAGCCGCTACCAGCCGCTGGCGCTCGACTTCTTCGTCGACCAGAACGGCAACCCGATTCCTGGCGGATTCCCGCCGTTCCTCTCGCCGGAGTGGGGCTTCGTGACCCCGTTCGCGCTCATGCCGGCCGATCGCACGGTGAAGCAGCGCGCGGGCTACAACTGGAACGTCTATCTCGATCCAGGGCCGGTGCCCGCCCTCGACAATGCCATGATCGCCACGTTCCAGCAGAGCCACGCCGTCACGCTCACGCTGAGCGGTCAGCTCGACCCAGCCGATGGCGTGATGATCGACATTTCGCCGGGTGCGATCACTTCAAAGGCGTTGCCGGCCGACCCGGTCGATGACTTCGCCACGCTCTATGACGGCTACCTCGGACCCAAGTGGGGACCGGGGCTGCCGCTCAATCCCGTCACGGGATCGGCGTACGCGCCCAACGTCGTCAAGCGCGGCGACTTCTCGCGCGTGCTCGCCGAGTTCTGGGCCGATGGTCCCAGCAGCGAGACCCCACCTGGCCACTGGTTCAAGATCAGCAACGAGGTCACGAGCAACCTCGCCCACAAGCGCTGGCGTGGTGTGGGCCCCGACCTCGACGCGCTCGAGTGGGACGTCCGTCTCTACGTCACGCTCGGCGGAGCCTTGCACGACACCGCGATCTCGATCTGGAGCGTGAAGGGCTACCACGACGCCGCTCGGCCGGTCACGGCGCTGCGCTACATGGCCATGAAGGGCCAGTCGTCGAACCCCGCCGGGCCTTCGTACCACCCGCACGGCTTGCCTCTGGTTCCCGGCATGATCGAAGTGATCACCGCGCAGACCACTGCACCCGGCGAGCGCCACGAAGAGCTCGCCGGCTACGAGGGCAAGATTGCAGCTCTCGCTTGGCGAGGTCCTGACTACATCACGAACCCGGCAACCGATGTCGCGGGCTGCGCATGGGTGCTCGCCCAGTCATGGTGGCCCTACCAGCGGCCCACGTTCGTCACGCCGCCCTTCGGTGGCTACGTGAGTGGGCACTCGGGCTACAGCCGCTGCGCCGCGGACCTGCTCGAAGCGATCACCGGCTCGCCGTACTTCCCGGGTGGAATGGGCGTCTTCAACGCGGTGCAGAACCAGTACCTGGTCTTCGAGGATGGTCCTTCGCAGACGGTGCAACTGCAGTGGGCGACCTTCCAGGACGCGGCAGCCCAGAGCGCCTACAGCCGGGTCTGGGGCGGCATTCACCCCCCGATGGATGATTGCCCGGCGCGCCGCATCGGCCGAGCCGTCGCACCCAAGGCGTTGGCTCGCGCGGAGAATCTCTTCGGCGTACCGACGTGCCCTTGCGACTTGGACGGCAGCGGCTCGGTGGACGGCACTGACCTGGCCATCGTGCTGGGCTCCTGGGGCCCGTGCGCCAGTGGTTGCTCGGCTGACCTAAACGGTGATGGCGAGGTCAGCGGCAACGACCTCGGTTCACTGCTGGCGGGCTGGGGACCTTGCCCGTAAGAGTTCGCCGCGCACGAAGACGTGCGTTGCACGGCCGGTGACCGGCCACCCGTCGAAGGGGCAGTTGCGGCTCAGGCTCACGAACGACTCCGCATCGATCGTCCATGGCATCGTTGGATCGATCACCGTGACGTCGGCAGGCCCGTGCACGGTCAGCGTGCCGAGGCCGCATCCATCGAGGCCGCACAGCCGCGCCGGCTCGATCGTCATCAGCGCGATGAGCCGCGGCCAGTCGATCGCGCCGCTCTCGACGAGTGCCTTGGCATAGAGCGGAAGGGCGCACTCGAGCCCGATGATGCCGAAGGGAGCAGCCGTGAAGTCGCGCGCCTTTTCCGCAACAGCGTGCGGGGCATGATCGGTGCCGAGCACGGTGATGATGCCGTCCGCCACAGCCTGCCGCAGCGCCTGCACGTCGCTCGCCGTGCGCAGCGGGGGGTTCATCTTGGCCTGCGTGTTGTAGCCCTCGCACAGGTCATCGGTGAGCAGCAGGTGATGCGGACTCACCTCGCCGGTCACGCGCTGCCCGGCATCGCGCGCGCGCTTGATGATCTCGACGCTGCCGCCGCTTGAGAGGTGCTGCGCGTGGTACATGGCGCCCACGCGGGAGTTCAGCCGGACGTCGCGCTCAATGATGACTTCCTCGGCGACCGCGGGCCATCCGCCAAGACCCAGCCGCGCGGCGACAGCACCTGCGTTCATCACGCCGCCCCGGGTCAAGGAGGCATCCTGGCAGTGCTGCATGAACGCCTTGCCAAGCGCTGCGCAGGTCAACAGCACCTTGTGCATCATCGCTGCGCTCTCAATGCAATCGCCGTCGTCGCTGAAGGCAACGGCACCTGCCTTGGCCATGGCACCCATCGGTGCGAGTTCCTCGCCCTTGCGGCCGACGGTCGCGGCGCCGACGGTGAACACGCGTGCCTTGCCGGCTTCCTGAGCCTTCAGCCGGACGAAGTCGACCAGGCTCGGCAGGTCGAGCGCGGGCGTCGTGTTGGGCATGCAGCAGACGGTGGTGAAGCCGCCCTCGATTGCCGAGGAGGCGCCGCTCAGGATCGTTTCCTTGTGCTCCTGGCCCGGCTCGCGCAGGTGCACGTGCGGATCGATGAGGCCCGGCGCGACGATGCAGCCCTCGCAATCAATCACCGTGGCGCCGGCCGGTGGCGCGATGCGGCTCGTCGAGCGCTCGCGGATCGCGGTGCCTTCGATGAGCAGGTCGCCGGTCGCATCAAGGCCCGAGGCCGGGTCGATGATCCGTCCGCCACGCAGGAGATAGGTCGCCATGGGCGAGAATGGTACGGACGCCCCCGCGGCGCACCGCGACGGCGCAAAAACACACCGGCCCCGCACAACGCGGGGCCGGTGGAGTGGTCAGTCACTCGGGAGCAGGCTCCCGAAGGGGCTCAGCCCTGGGTGGCGGGGCAAGCCTTCTTGCAGCAGCCGTCGGCCTTCTTCTCGCTGACCGCGCCGGGGGCGGCGGTGGCGGGGCAGGCAGCCTTTTCGGTGCAGCTCTTGCTGCAGTCAGCCTTCTTCTCGCTGACCGCGCCGGGGGCGGCGTTGCCGGTCATCGGGCAGGTGGCAGCCTTGTCGCAGCTCTTGCTGCATTCGGCCTTCTCAGCGACGGCGCCGGGAGCAGCAGCGGCGTCCTTGCAGCACGCCTTGGCATCCTTCGCGCAGCATTCGCTCTTGGCGCCGACGGCGCCGGGGGCCGCGGTCTTGGTGGTTTCGCAGGCAGCAAAGATGCCGACGAGGGCGAGGGCAGCGATCGAGAACTTGGTCATGGTCAACTCCTAGGGTTGGTGAAACGGATCTGTGTTTGACACGGACGATCGTCGAGGGACGTCGTGTCCCTCGTGAGACGCATACTCTAGCGCGATTGTTGCCTCGGGATAGCGATTTGGGACAAAGATGACCGCCCCGGAACCCCCAACTTCGCCTCAGGATGGGCCCAGCGGCCCTGCCGAGCCGGGTTCGGCGGGCTTCATGGGCCTGCCCCGGACGGAACGCCTGGCGGCGCTCCTGGCCAAAGCCCGGACCCTGCCCAAGGTCGCGGGCGTCTACCTCATGAAGGACGCCGAGGGGCGCGTGATCTATGTGGGCAAGGCGGGTGTCCTGCCCAATCGTGTGGCGAGTTACTTCGTGCCGAGCGCCGACCTCGGGCCGCGCAAGCAGCCCATGCTCGACCTGATCCACGACCTGGACACCATTCCCTGCGAGGGGGAGTGGGAGGCGCTGCTCATGGAGAGCCGCCTCATCAAGGACCTGCATCCGCACTTCAACGACCGGATGACGGATGACAAGACCTTCCCGTACCTCGTCGTGACCATGCGCGACGATTTCCCGGGGGTCTTCATCACGCGCGATCCGGCTGCGCCGCAGTTCCGTGGTGCGCGCGTGTTCGGCCCCTTCACGAGCAGCGGCTCGCTGCGCCACGCGGTGCAGGTCCTGCAGCGGGTCTTCAAGTACCGCACCTGCGAACTCACGATCGAGGCATCGAACCCTGCGAACGCATCGTTCAGGCCCTGCCTGCTGCACGACATCCATCAGTGCACGGCGCCCTGCGCCAACCGCATCTCGCCCGAGGGCTACCGGGCGGACATCGACCGATTCCTGCGCTTTCTCTCGAGCAAGCGCAGTGCGATGCTGCGGGAACTGCGCGCGGAGATGGAGCAGGCGAGCGCCGCGCTCGACTTCGAGCGTGCGGCCGTTCTGCGCGACCAGCTCCGAGCGATCGAGCGGCTCGACGATCGCGAGACGCGCGGTGACGAGGGCGAGTACGACTGGCAGCCTGAAGTCACGATGTTCAGCGGCGATCCCTTGGCGATGACCCGCAGCCTGGCGCGCACGCTCGGGCTCGAGTCGATCCGCTGCATCGAGGGGTTCGACATCGCGCACCTGGCCGGCGAGGAGACCGTCGGCAGCAAGGTCTGCTTCATCGATGGTCGCCCGTTCAAGGATGCGTACCGCCGCTTCCGTGTGCGCAGCGTCGAGAACAACGACTACCGCGCGCTGCAGGAGGTCGTGAGCCGCCGCTACCGCGAGGCAGGCAAGGGGCACGAGCTCTATCCCGATGTGGTGCTGATCGACGGCGGCATCGGCCAGCTCAACGCTGCGCTCGAGGCGTTCGCGCAGATGGATCGCAAGCCGCCGATGGTGATCAGCCTGGCCAAGCGCGAGGAATTGATCCACATGCCCGGCCGGGCCGAGCCCGTGCGACTGGGTCGGGAGAATGCGGGGCTCAAGCTCTGCCAGGCGATCCGCGACGAGGCGCACCGGTACGCCCAGCACTACCACCACCTGCTGCGGACCAAGCGGTTGCTGCCTCCGAAGAAGCCCGCCGATGGCTGAGTCGCAGCGCCATCCTGCGGCGGATCCGCCATGGATCGACCGCGCCAGCGGCGAGCTCCGCGTGCGTGTGAAGGCGGTGCCCGGTTCGAGCCGTGATCGATTGGCGGGGGCGCTGGGCGATCGGCTAAAAGTCTGCGTCGCTGCACCGCCCGAGGGCGGCAAGGCGAACACCGCAGTCGCGGCCATGCTCGCCGAGGCACTGGGCGTGCCTGAACGGTCGGTCGTGCTGCGCTCGGGCGGCAGCACGCCGCTCAAGGTCTTTGCCGTGCTCGATGCGCCTTCGCGATGGCCAGCCTGAAGCCGTCACTCAGGCCGGCGACGGCAGGGCGCCCGTAGGCGGCTCGGCATCGGGGCCCGCGGTCGGAGCCGCAGCCGGCTTGCTCACCGCGAACTCGCGCTGCAGCAGGTCGCTGACGGTGCTCTTCTCGAGCTTCTCGCCCCGCATGAGCCGTTCGACCTCGTCGCGCGTGAGCGTCTCGTACTTCAGGAGCGCCTGCGCCACGGCGTCGATCGCGGTCCAGTGCTGCTCGACCATGCGGCGCGCCTCGTCATAGGCCTCGTCGCTGATGCGGCGGATCTCCTCGTCGATGATCCGCGCGGTCTCGGGCGAGTAGTCCTTCTCGGGGATGTACATCTCGCGGCTGTCCTCGCCGGAGTAGTTGACGAAGCCCAGTCGGTCGCTCATGCCCCACTTGAGGACCATGGCCCGCGCGTAGGCGGTGACCATCTGGATGTCCATGCCCGCGCCCGACGAGATGTCTCCGGTGTGACGGCCCTCGGCCAGGCGGCCCGCGCAGAGCACGCGCATCGTCGCCTCCATGAAGCGACGGCTATAGCCGTAACGGTCCTTCTCGGGAAGGCTGAAGGTGACGCCCATCGCCTGGCCACGTGGAATGATCGTGACCTTGTGCAGCGGGTCCGCATCCTTCAGCAGCATCTGGAGCACGGCGTGGCCTGCCTCGTGATACGCGGTGGCTTCGCGCTCCTGCTGCTCGATGCGGCGGCTCTTGTTCGCGCGGCCCCAGCGGACCTTGTCGCGGGCTTCCTCGAGGTCGGTGTGCTCGATGAAGTCCTTCTCGGCCATGGTCGCGATGATGGCGCTCTCGTTGATCAGCGCCGCGAGGTCGGCGCCGCTGAACATGGGCGTGGCCTTGGCAATGCGGGCGAGGTCCACATCCGGCCCCATCTTCACCTTCTTCGCGTGCACGGCAAGGATCTCGGCGCGGCCCTTGACATCGGGCAGCGGAACCTGGATCGAGCGGTCGAATCGGCCCGGGCGCGTGAGCGCGGGGTCGAGCACATCAAGCCGGTTGGTGCCGGCGATCACGATGACCTGGTCGCTGGCTTCGAAGCCGTCCATCTCGACGAGGATCGCATTGAGGGTCTGCTCGCGCTCGTCATGGCCGCCGCTGTTGAAGCCGCCGCCGCGACGGCGACCAACCGCATCGATCTCGTCGAGGAAGATGATGCAGGGGGCGTTTTCCTTCGCCTGCTTGAAGAGGTCGCGCACGCGGCTTGCACCCACGCCGACGAACATCTCGACGAAGTCCGAGCCCGAGATCGAGAAGAAGGGGGCATCGGCCTCGCCAGCAATCGCCTTGGCGAGCATCGTCTTGCCACAGCCGGGCGGGCCCGAGAGCAGCACGCCGCGCGGGATTCGGCCGCCCAGGCGCGCGAACTTCTTGGGGTTCTTGAGGAACTCGACGATCTCGCTGACTTCCTCCTTGGCTTCCTCGATGCCGGCCACGTCCTTGAACGTGATGCCGGTTGAATCCTTGGTCTGCAGGCGGTGGCGGCTCTTGCCGAAGTTGCCCAGCATGCCGCCGGGGCCGCCGCCGGCCGAGCGCAGGCCGCGCATGAAGAACCAGAAGATGAAGATCAGCACGCCGAGCGAGAGCAGGCTCGGCAGGAGCGCCATGAACCACGACTGGCCCGTGTTCTCCTCGCTCCAGCCAACGCCGGCAGCGGTGAGCTGGTTGCGGATCCAGCCGTAGTCATCGGGCAGGATCGTCGAGTAGATGCGGGTGGGCTGCTGCGTGGCGGTGCCCGGGGCCTTGCCATCGGCAGCGGGCGCTGGAGCGGTCCAGGCGGTCGCGTTTTCCTTGACCTCAGCGACCACGCGGCCGGTCTCGATCACGATCGAGCCATCCTTGAGCTTGCCTTGCTTGGCGTACTCGATCAGGGTCGGCAGCGGCTGCTCCTGGCCTTCCGGGCCGCCGGAGAAGAGCACCATGCCCACGAGCACCATCAGCCCGAGCAGCATGACGAGCGTGAGGCCGGGGCGACGTGGTGGCGTGACACCCTGGCCGCCAGGGCCCTTCCCGCCGGGGGCGGGCCCCTTGCCGGGTGAAGGCTGGTTCTGCTGTGCGTGAACGGGAGGGAGGAGTTCGTTCATGGTGTTCACCAATCGGCCTGCATGCTGTCAACGATCGCCGTGGCCAGTTGTTCGACGACTTGGAACCTTGCCAAGTCAATCGGCTGCTGGATGGGAAGGCTCGCGACGAAGACCGCAGATTCGCGGAAGCCATTGCGCTGGACGAGCGGTTTGCCCGTGCGCTGGTCGATCCATTCGTAATCGACGGTCACGTTCAGGGCCATTTCCTCGGTCAGGCTCGTGCCGCGGCTCTTGCTGATCTGCTGCAGATCGATGGTCCGGATCGTGGCGCGCAGCACCGTGTCGGCACGGCCCTCGCTCGCCACGCGGAAGTGCGTGCCTGACTCGATGGCCTTCACAAGCGCATCAGTGAGCTCCGGGGCGACCTTGCGATCGAAGGTCGCGTTCTTGGCGACCGGCACAGCCACGGTGCGAACACCCTTGTCGTAGCGCTGGCCTGATTCGTACTTGGGTGCGCCGTCGCAGGCGGCCATGGAACCCAGGAGGCACAGCAGGAGCGCTGCATGAAGCTTCATGGCACCACGTCCTTTGCGGGATCAACGGTCACGGCCGGGCTCGCTTCGACCGGCGCGGCCGTCGCGTCGCTGCCTGAAGGCGCGGCGAGCGGCTTGGGTTCAAGGGCGGCACGCATGGCGGTGCGGAGCGCCGCGTAATCCGGCGCGCCGGCCTTCGCATGCTCCGGCAACTTCGAAGCCAGTTCCGGTGCGATGTCGAGAGCATCGAGCGTCGACACGCTGCGGGGGAATCGCGTGACGAGACGACGAATGAAGCGCTCGGCGCCCACTACGTCGCCCTGGTCGATGTACCAACGGGCCTCGGACAGCAGTTTGCGGGCCTCGCTCTCGTCGATTCGCACGAGCAGGGCCTCGGCACCGATGCGATTGGCGAGCATGGGGTCGCGAACCTGGAGTTCTCGCAGCCGGATCTGCGCCTCGACCAAGCCCTTGGCGCTGTGCTCGGGGCCGCGGAACGATGCGCAGTACGAGTAGATGAGCCGCAGTCGCGCCTTGTCGACCTGGGGGCTGCGCGGATAGTTCTGCACGAAGAGGTCGTACGCCTCGGCCGCCATGTCGAGCTGGCGCGTGTCAAAGTAATGGTCGGCCAGCCGCATGCCCGCCTGTTCCGCGAGCTGGCTGCCGGGAAGGCGCTCTTGGATGCGGATGAGCATCTCGACCGCTTCGTCGGTCGCGTCGACGATGCGCACCGTGCCGAAGAAGCGGCGCTTCAGGCCATCGGCGTAAGCGCACGCGATCGTGTACTCGCGCTGCAAGGCAAGCACGAAGACATCGCTCGATGGATAGCGCCGGGCGACTTCTTCGTAGTCGAACAGCGCGTCGTACTCGTTGCCGGCCTTCCAGAGCGCATCGCCGCGGGCGAGCAGGCAGCGGGCGCGGAGCCCGTTGGCAGGGAAGGACTCGAGCCAGGCATCGGCCAGCTTCTGGGCGCGTGCGTACTCACCGCGGGCGAGCGTTTCTCGGACGATCTGCAGGCGGCCTTCGGGGCTGCCGGGGGCCACGCCAGCAGGAGCGACCCATTGGTCGTTGTCGTCAAGGACTTGCGTCTGCCCGAAGCAGGGGACCGCAAGGGCGATGGGGGCGAGAAGCGCCACGATGCGCAGCATGGATGGATCGTAGGGGTTCTCGGCCCACGCCGCCAACGAAGGCGCGGGTCGCCGCGAGGATCACTGCGCGCGGGATGGGCGTCGCCCCTTCATCCAGCGCTCACACGGTCGGTCTATCGTGCCCGGGTGCGCAGGGTCCTCGTGATCTTCAACCCGATCTCAGGTGGCGGGAAGGCCGCAGCTGCCAGCGTGGGCGTCGAGCGCTCGCTCGAATCGGCGGGGTTCGAGGTGCGGCGCCTGGCCACCGAGCCCGGGCCGAGCGAGCAGTGGCTCGACGAGCCGTTGGCGGGTCGCGACGCGCTGGTCGTGATGGGTGGGGACGGGGCCGTTCGCACGGCCGCCATGAGTGCCGCCCGCGTGGGAGTGCCCTTGTGCAACCTGCCCTTCGGCACGGAGAACCTGTTCGCGCGGCACTTCGGCATGAGCCGTGATCTGCCGGCCTTGATCGACCGACTGCGCGGTGGGCGCGTTCGCCACGTGGATCTGGGCTTGGTCAACGGCGAGCCGTTCCTGGCCATGTGCGGCATCGGGCTCGATGCCGAGGTCGTGCATGATCTCGCAGGCGCGCGAACCGGCGCGATCTCCAAGCTCACCTACGCGAGGCCGATCCTTCGGCAGGTCGTCGCGTGGCGCGCTCCGCGACTTCGTGTGGAGCTTGATGGTTCGCCGTGGGCGCTGCCGGGCCCGGGATTCCTCGTCGTCGGCAACTCGCGCCGCTACGCCGCGCACATCGATCCGGCGTCCATGGCGATCGATGATGACGGGCTTCTTGATGCGTGCTTCTTCCCGTGCGCGACGGCGATCGGTGCATCGATCTGGGTGATCCGGTGCTTGCTCAGGCAACAATCTCGCGCCCGGCGGTTCATGCATTGGCGGGCGCAGTCGATCGTCGTCAGGGGTGCTGATGATCCGGTGCGCTACCAGATGGACGGCGACCGGCCGCGAGCACCACACGATGCTGTGGTCGTGCGGATGGAGGTGCGCCGGCAGGCGGTGCCGATCCTCCTCAAGTCCGAGAAATGAAATTGGCACAAAGGTCGGTTGGTGGCCTTGCACCGTCCGGAAACCATCTGCTATGTTCCCATCGCCTTGAGGAGCCATGGATGGCACCGAAGAGGCCGACGCGGCACGGATGTCTCGTCGTGAACCTGGTCTGGGCCGAATGGCCCCTTGGTCAAGGAGCGACCACGCATGTCCAGAGCGAATGCTCGTGCATTGAAGGAATCAACTGTCAAGGGCGTGGCCCGAGGCAGTGGTGTGCCACCGAAGCGCAGCGGTCGGACCGCTACCAGCGCGCTGCGGCTGAGATCCGCCAAGGAACTCGCCGACCACGAGACCGAGGATCTGGTCGAACTGACCGAGCAGGTGGTCGATGCGCCAGCGCAGGTCTCGCCGATCGACGCAACCTGGCAGGCCTTCAAGACGCTGCAGGCCAGTGGCGATAACCCGGTCGAGCTCGAGCGCCTGCGCAACGTGCTCATTGAGAACTACCTCCACATCGTCAAGTTCAACGCCGAGCGGCTTCGCATGAAGCTGCCGAGCGAGGTCGACGTGGATGACCTGAACTCCGCGGGCCTTTTTGGCCTCATGGATGCCATCAAGAGCTTCGAACCCAGCCGTGGCGTGAAGTTCGAGACCTTCTGCGCGCAGCGCGTGAAGGGTGCGATCTACGACGAACTGCGCAGCATGGACTGGGTGCCGCGCCTGGTTCGCAGCCGGACGGCGAAGGTCGAGCGCATCCGCAAGGACCTGCAAGGTCGCCTCGGCCGCAAGCCGACCGACGAGGAAGTGCTCGCCGAGAGCGGTCTGTCGCGCGAGGACTTCGACAAGGTCGTCAAGGATTCGCGCCCCGTCGGCACCGTCAGCCTGAACCGGAAATGGTTCGAGACCGACTCGAGCCGCGACGTGCGCGAGATCGACGTCATCGAGGACAACCGCCAAGCCGATCCGTTGCAGTCGGTCGGCAAGGCTGACCTCAAGGTGCTCCTGACCAAGGGCCTGTCGCGCGCCGAGCGCCTGATCGTCGTCCTCTACTACTACGAGGAGATGACGATGAAGGAAATCGGCATGACGCTCGACCTCTCCGAGAGCCGCGTCAGCCAAATGCACTCGAGCATCCTCGCGCGCATGAAGGCGCAGATGCAGCACCGCATGAAGGAACTTTGATGGACCCCTCCGGCGGGTCCGGCGCATGCCGGGCCCGGCCGGTGCATGATCGCCGGCCGGCCTGATCCCCCGACCGACAGCCACCGTTCTCGCCGCCTCCCGAGCTCCACGGGAGGCGGCTGTGTTTCAAGGGGGAATCGTTGCGCGAGTATGCTCTGGCCTGCGCCCAGCGGGCGCGGAAGGGGCGCCGCGCGATGGGCTCGAAGCCACATCCCAAAGGTCACGACCGGGCCGATGAGACGTTGATGGCGCATGAGCTCGATGCTGCCTTCGATGGTCTTGCGTTCGATGGCACGGCCTCTTCCACCGTGGCGCCCATGAGTGTTCCTGCGGCCTCAAGCGAGTTCTTCCAGCCCGGTGGCGTTCGTGATCGCATCGTGGTGCTCGGCCGTCGCGGTTCCGGCAAGACGGTTTTCATCACGCGGCTGTACGAGGCACTCTGGCAGGGTTGCCGCCTGGTGAATGGTCGGTTCGTTCCCGAACGGCAGGCGCAGCCCGGCGATGCCGTGCGCACGCTCAGTGCGCGTGCGCGCGAGGGTCGCCTGCACACCGAACTCCGTCGCATGGCCATGGACCTGGATTCGGGGAAGTGGCCGGTGTCCACGCAGAGCAGCACGCTGATCGAGATCGACATCACGCTCGATGGCCGCACCAAGCTGCTGTCGGCGATGGACTACCCGGGCGAAGTCTTCCGAACGGCGTTCGCGCTCGGTGCGCAGGATGCCGCGAGCAACGAGCTGCGTGATGCCGTCGACCGTGCCGCGGCGCTCATCCTGCTCGTCGACCCTGCGGTGGCCCTCAAGCCGGGGATCGAGCGCGAGGAGGATGCCTTTGGCCTTGTCGCGGCCGTCGAGCGGCTCCGGTCGATGCCCAATGGCGAGGACGTGCCCGTGGTGGTCGTGCTCACCAAGTGCGATGTGCACGTGCCGCTCCTCCGGGCCGAGGGTGGGCCCCGTGCCTTTGCGGAGCGCCTGTATCCGCAGATCTTCCGGCAGCTTGGGGGCATGCGGACGATGGCCTTCGCAAGCAGCGCGACCAGCGTGGTGCGTTCCCCTCGCGGCGCGGTCATCCCGCGCAACCGTCGCGCTCCGCGCGATGTCGTCGAGCCGCTGGTGTTCTGCCTCGATTGGCTGGAGCGGGTCGACGAGCAGGAATCGCTGGAGCGCTCGCAGCTCGAGGCGAGCCTGCGACGCTCGGAGCAGCTTCGCGAGGAGCAGGCCGAGGACGAGCGCGAGGAACGCGAGGCGCGCGTGGGTCTGGTCACGTTCTGGATCGGGGTCAGTGCCTTGCTCGCGGGCGCAGCGGTGATGACGCTGTGGTGGATGGGCAAGCTCTGACATGCCGCGCGCGGACGTCCATGTCCTGGGTTCGAAGGCCGGCTACACCACGCTGGCTGCGTCGCGTGGGGTGACGGCTCGGGAGCGACAGGTGCTCGAAGAGCTCGGTTTCGGTGGCGTCTCTCGCGAAGAAGACATGGACTCGCTGCGCAGCGAACCATGCATGATGGGCCGTCAATTGCCGTCTGGCCGATGGGCGGTCTCGCGGTTGCTCCCCGGCGGGCGAGATGACTTCGGTCGCGCGACGGTCGAAGTCGTCACGATCATCCTCACGCCGAACGACTGGGCGAAGGGATTGCCCGATCTGGCCAAGCTCGCTTCCGATCATGCGGCATGGGCATCGATCAGGTCGCAGTCGGAACGCGGGGTCGAGTTGCCGGCCACCATGGTCGCGCAGCGCGTGATGCAGCGTCCCGTGGCCAACACGATCGATGCGCTCGAACTGGCCCGCGATGCCGATGGCCTGGCGTGGATCGCCGGCCAGCCCGCACTGGTCCTCGCCATGCTGCACTCGCTTGCGCCTGCCGACGCCATGGCCGTGGGCTGGGGCATCGGACTCTTCACGGTGCCGCCTGCCGTGGAACTCTGCTCGATGCGCGCCGGGGCGATGCCATCGTCGGGCCGAGCCTTGGTGGCGATCCAGCCCGCGGCAGCTGGGGCGCGCACCGCACTCGGTGCACGAGCGCTGGCCGCCGTCACGGCGGGGGATCGCATCGGTCGGTTGGCGTCGCTCAGGGAGCTGCATCTTGAGCCCGCTGGCGTTTCGACGCCGAGCGAACGCGCGGCCATGCGTGCGTCGCCCTCGGTCGATGCAGCGCCGGGTCCGGCGCGCGAGAGTGCATGGACCGATCGACGGTTGGTCTGGGCTGGCGCGGCGGCGATCGGGTTCTCGATGGTGCTGCTCGTCGTGGCGATCGTGCTGCGCAGTCGC
>Ga0315905_10002295_pt1 | contig 20130 bp, 14 predicted proteins | sample LakEriMetagenome_5_FD_203522 | JGI IMG/M metagenome (GOLD analysis project Ga0315905, IMG submission 203522) | Freshwater fungal communities from buoy surface, Lake Erie, Ohio, United States - Buoy 4 MA121 | ecosystem: Environmental > Aquatic > Freshwater > Lake | place: USA: Lake Erie, Ohio... | reverse complement strand
CTCTCTCTCTCTCTCTCTCTCTCTCTCTCTCTCTCTCTCTCTCTCTCTCTCTACACACACACACACACACACACACAGCCAGATGAATTGGACCCGTCGTATCGCCATGTAAAGACACGGTATACATCATGGCCGTCGATCTTGCAGTTTAGGTTTAGGTTTAAGTTTAGGTTTAGGTCAGACTAAGGTATACATCATGGACGTCGATCTTGCAGTTTAGGTTAGGTTTCAGTTTAGGTACCGTGACGACAGACTGGCTCTAGTTTACTAGTAAACCAGCGAGAGGAACAGCGCAACCCCGCGCTTAACCCAGTGGTTGGGATCAATTGCTGTCGGCACTTCAAAAGCACACACAAAGTTGGACGAGTGGCCGGTGGTGGAAAGAACACCTTTGCGCGTCAGAATCTTGTAGCACGGACACGAAAAAGTCTTGTCATCGGGAGGCTTGACGCGATATTGCACCGGCGCCAGCCAGACTGGGACATAGGCGGTGAAGAGTTCTTTTGGCCGCGATTCGCAGAGCGTGTGCTCCTCTACGCTCCACGCGCAGCCCTCGAGAAAGAGCCCCCAAATGATTGCCCCGTCTTTTGGGCGCTCTAGTTCCGGTCGAGGGTCGTCTCGGTTTTTGACCTTTAGGTTCCGCATTTCCAGACTAACCGTGTCGATTCCAATCTGATATACGCAAAAGTGTCAAAGGAGGCCTTACAAATACCCCTGTTGAGCAAAAGAGACCTGCAAACAAACTCTGACATACCTGTGCTTTGCGCGCGAAGTTTTGGAGAATGGCTGTCAGGAACGCTTGGGGAAAGAAGAAGCCACTGACCCAGAAGGTCGCAGGGAGGCCATTCTTCACCCAATCATCCACGAACGAGGCTCGGCGCTGGAGGTCTTCTTGCCAGAGCACGAGCGGCTTGAGCGACGGGTACGCTTTGGACTCCCACATGGCAGGCACTTGGTTGTTGTACAGAGAGGTGGCAAGGCCGTCGAGCTCCGAAGACATGACCACCAGCCCCTTGAGTGCCTTGCGCACGTCCTTGAGCGTCGAGGTCATTTGCCCCAATAATTTGTTGTAGCGCATACACTCCTGCTGCAGCACTGTGTTTTGCGACTCGTCGTAGGTGATGGGGTACCACTTGCAAATGTCCAACATCAGCCACTGCGCAAACGCTCAAAGGTCAATGATGATGATGATGATGATGATTCACTGTAAATAATGATATCACTTGCAGATGTGGAGCATAAGATACTGCGCAAAGTGCTCAAAGTGAATGCCACAGTAAAGTCGCTATACAAGGCCCCTGTGCTGTAAAGTCACTATTCACGGACTTTTCAGAATTTCTACCTGGGCAGGGGTCTTGTTGAGGAGTGTCTCGGCAGCTTCATCTATCACGTCCTCCCGGCTTTTGCCCGCGCCTGTGGACACCCGCGCCTGTAAGGATAGCACCGTCTCGAACAAGTCTTTGACTTCGTTTTGAGCGCAGGTGATGTCGGCGTTCTCGTGCAGTCCGAATGCCTCTGGGTGCGCCTGGATGGGCCACTCGGCAACACAGGCAAGGTAGTCCTTGTGCTCCCCGAGAGGCGGCTGCACATAGTGAGCATCCTTGGAAAACTGATAGCCCTCTGTGAGCGCGCCCTCTTGCACGTAGTCGGCTAGAAGGCAGTTCATCGTACGCCGGTCCCAGTCGTCTGTGATGCGACCACCATAGGTCACATCCCCCGTGAGTTCGTGGATGACTTTGAAGGGCACAGTGTCGTACTTGCTGACAAAGATGCGCAGCTGCATGATGGAGCAGTCCCGGTCGCTGTTTGAAAAGTCGTAGGCGATGTTGAAGCCCAGGGGGCCAAATTTGCGCCGCTCCTGCATCACGGCATGGAACCAGCAGATGGACATGAGCATCTTTTTGTACTCGTTGGGCTTGTTGCACTCTTCGTAGAACTCGTCGCTGAACCCCAGCATCGAGCCATTCACGTTGTTCTTGAGCCCCTTGGGCGGCTCGAGCGTCATTTTGACAGCATTCTGCAGCACTGCCACAGGGAACTGCGGTGAGGGCATGGCGGTCAACCACAGCCGAAAGTCGGGGTGAATAACATTGGGGTCAAATCCTTCGACAATAGCCTCCATTTTGGGCATCCAGGAGACAGCCAGGTGGCAGTTCTGTAGGAGGAGCCAAGCACCAGCCTTGGTTGCCTCTGCTAGTTTGCGCTCGGCGATGGGGCCCTGTCCCTGTCCCAAGGAGATACTTGACAAGCGATCGCTGTACCCCTGATCGCCCGCAAACGCCAGCAGCGCCATGGTCGGGTCAGCGCCTGTGGACAGTATGAATATGAGTGGCACTATGGCTGTCGAGTCGTCGAATGCCAAGGGAAGGTTGAAGGGCGGCGGTTCTATGAAACGCACGCCCATCTCGTGAGACACAAACCCCATTATTCCCTCCGGCACCTTATCTTGGCGGAGGGAGCGGAGGATCAACAGTTTCTGGAATTTGTCTAGGTGGGTTTCCCACTTCCCGTTGAGCTCATCTTTGAAGCAGCTGTTACTGTCAAAAAAATTGTTCCACGCATCGGTGTTATCTGTGAAATCCTGGTCCAAGCCCTTAAACTTTTCAAGCTTGGACATGTCGGAAATATCGAGCCAGCAGCTTTCCACGAGCCACGAACTGGCGGGGTTCGGCAGCGCCGTCACCGTGCTCGTCGCACCTGAGAGCAGGAAGCGTAGCTCCGAGGCTGCTATGCGGTTCGACCCTTGCATCAGCTTCACAGCCAGCGTGAAACTAAAGAGGAGCTTCGACTTTTCAAAGAGTCCGCGGCAAATATTTTTGTAGAGCGAGTAGGTGAAAAAGTCATTCACGTTCCTGCAGCGCGTCGGCACGTCCTCGGCCTTCTCTGAGTTCTCGAGCCCCTGTTGAAAGAGACCAAGGAACCATTGGAGGGAGTACTGGTACATGGTATCCACGAGGGCTAGATCTGAAACGCAGAAGAAGAGCAGCGACCCCTGGTAGGCTGTTGGCCTATACTTCTCTCGCGTAAGATCGATTTCCATCTCGGTCTTCTCGGCCTCGGCAACTTTGACGGAAATCTCGTCTGAAGTTACCTTGGCCTCGCCTAGCACGATAATGAGGCTCTCATCCTCCAGGATGTCGCCCTCAGATTCAGCCAAGAGTTTGAGAATCTTGTCCTCCAGTTCCTTCTGCGTCTTTTTCATCGCCGCCATCGACAACACGAGCTGGTTCTTGGCTTCCTGCAGATCAGGGCGTTCCTTGCCCACAACCAGTCCAAGAAGCTGGTCCTCGAGCCCCGAGGCGTTGACGGTGAAGTTGAGAAGTGTTACCTTAACGCAGGTTTCGGGAGAGTAGTGGGGGTTCGGGAGCTTGGTAGTAATGAAGAAGCTGAAGTCGGGATGGTAGGCTATCGTCTCGTCTCCAATCTTTATCATTTCGGTGCCGCCCATCTTGAAGGTCTGCTTAGCGAGGATGGGCTCCAAGGAGGGGTCCAGTTCAATGCCCACATTCTCGAGGAGGACGGGCTTGCCGAAGCGGACGGCGTTGACCAGGGAGCGCAGGAACTCCTTCTCCGACAACTTGATCACCTCCAGCCCCGCCTCCTTCTCCATGTTCTTTATCCATTTGTTGGCCTGACCTGCAGGTCGCCAGTGTCATCAAATGTAATGTCAAAAGAAATCCCATAGAGAAGTAAAAGAGACCTAGTGAAATGACACAAAGAGACCTTGCGGGTCGATCATAAAGGACCAGCGCCGCGACTTGCTGAGGATAATTGCGTTTTCGGTAGAGAGAGAGTCCGTAGGAAGCCCCGCAATGTTCCACGCGCGTATCTTGACGGGTTCCGAGAGGGTCACGCGCAAGCCTGTAGTGATATGAAGTAGTTGATAAGTCTCTTTTACTCCTAAATAAGTCTATTTCCAGGTCTCTTTTGACACGTTGCATACCGGAGCCCGGCGTGGATGGGATCTTGTATTTTTGAAGCTGGGCCTGCCAGAAGCTCTCTTGCTGCTCGCGGTACAAAGCCACAAAGGCGCCGAGGTATGCTATGCCACCGGCAGCCACGATGACGTCACCCACGACGCACTCCATCTGTTTGCCAAGCCTCACGACAGTCTGCTGCCATCGCACCTTCTCGCCGCCAAGGCCACCCAGCAGGCGATCGGCTCGGTCCATCTTGATATTACAGTCCTCGAATCTCTTGGCGAGCGCCTCCTTCTTCTCAACAGAGGACGTGAAATCGGCATCCAGCTTCGCCAGCCTGTCCATCAGCTCCTTGAGCCCGCTCTGCAAAATGCTGAGTTTGCCCTCGACCTCTTTGAGTTCGGCAGAAGCTGCTGCCAGTGCTATGCGCTTGGGCTCCACCTCGAGCGCGACGTAGTGATAGGTGTGCATGGCGCGAGTCCACTGGCACATTGCCGTGCACGCGCTCGACACAGACTGGATTTTTGAGGGTTGGAAGCTCGGGTCGTCTATGACCGGCTGAATGGCCTTAATCACTTTGTCCGGAATGTTGTCCTTGTCGAACGTAAACATCTGTTCCAGCAAACCCTTTGCATCGCCAAGCATCTTCTTGCCTGGGATCCAGTAGTTTTCGGTCTTGGACCCAGCCTGCCCCTCCATGGTCGGCTTTGTCCCAAACATTATGCAGAGGCCCTTGAGAACCAGTACCACCAGATCGGGCGGCTTTGAGTACTTGGACACCTCGCTGATGTCCGACGTCTTGAGGTTTTTCAAGCACTCAACGGCGGCGGCCAATGCAGGCAACGCCTCCGCCAGACCTGCCTCTGCGCTGTCGGCGATTTCCTTGCACTCGGCTGCCTTGGTCGACGCGGCCTTCTCCTCCACCTCCACCACAGCCTTCTTCTCCGCCGCATCTGCCTTGTCCTTTGCGATCTTAATCATGAGCTCCTCCACTTCCGCCGTTGTCTTGACCAGCACCGGCTGCAGCTCCACGAGGTCCACCTTCATCTTCTCCACGTCGACCTCGGTCGAGGAAATTTTGTCCAGGCCCACTGACAGGCGGTGGCGCGCCGTGCCGATCTCTTCTCGTTTCTCCCCCAGAACCTTGCGAAAGGTCGAAAGCAGCTCCAGATAGCTGGTGGGCGTCACATAGTTATAGCGCCGCATCTCCTCAGCGTACTTGATGCTCGCCTTTTCGACGCTCTGATGGATATCACGGCACAGCGACACGATGCCTACTTTGACCTCCTCGCTTGGAAACTCAATCTCGGCAAAGGCTTCATTGGCTACGCCCGCCAACGCCTCGGCGGGCCACTCGGTGAACCAATCGATGGTGCAGCAGGTGACTAGACTCGGAAACTGCCGCAAGCGGTTTCGAAAGGCGTCGCCCACCGGCGAAAACGCCAGCACCACGTGCAAATTGGCCTGCACACGGCTCAGGAAGCGCTCATACATGTTGGCCTTGGTGAGTGCGATGCCCTCGGCTTGGCAAATGGGGCGGATAGCTGACATGATCATTTCTTGGTCAGCCATGTCAAAGATGTTGGGCACCTCGCCGGAATTGAGCACGTTGTTGATGTCTTCCAGGAATGACTCGAGCACGATTTGCGAGTCGGTGAACAGGAACACCACCTGCTTGTTGTCTTTGCCAGCGCGCAACAAAATCTTTTTGAGGTCCTCGCGCCACTCATTCTTTCCGTAGCCCTTGGCAATCTCAATCTGAAATTCCTCCATCTCTCCGCAGTAGATCGCGAGGCGCGTCAGGCTCTGGCGCCCACTTCCTCCCACACCTAACAGCAGTGCGTTGCCCCTAGGCTGGCGTAGAATGCGCGAAATCTTGGAGACATGCTCAATAGCATCCAAAAAGAGCACTAGCTTCATGGGCTTGTTTGTCTGGGCGTTATAGTCCTCAAGATATGACTCCATGGTCGTGCGTAGCTGTCCCAGATCCGCCACCTCTCCATACAACCGCGGGTCCGCACCCGGTACCATGTAGTCGCCAAACACACTCCGCTCAGTAAGTTTGATCTTGTTCCAGTCCTTTTTGAACTTTTCAGAAATGAGTTGTGCTGATAGCTTATCAAACCAGTCTCTGTCGGGCTGGTCAGTGAGGCGATCGCGGAAAATGCGCGAACTCTCGTGTAACCACAGCCGTACCAGAATAGCCTCGTCCTCGCCAATCTTTTTGGGGTCTGCCATCATCACTCCTTGGAAAATCTTGGCGAGATCGCGAAGGTTAAAGGTGTAGTGCGACTTTGCTGGTGTTGGCAGAAGCGCCTGAACACAGGCATTATAGATCCCAAGCGAGGCCTCACACATCGGGTCCACAATACTCTTGAGCTGCGCAGGGAAAAAGGCCTCGAGGTGGGCCGAGAAGATAGACCCAAACACCATTTTCAAGGACCCATCACTCATTTCAGGGAATGCAATGTGGTTGAAGTGGCGCAGGAAGCGGTTCGTTACAGGTTGCCGCCCTCCGCCTGGGGGCGCCATGGCGCCCACGAACATGACGTCTATGATGTGGGAAAACTGATGGAGCTGGCGGTTATACCAGCCTCCGTGGTCCATCCACTGACGAAGAATTTCGATGGGGGGCTGGGCGAAATACACCTCGCGTAGGGGCATGTTCATGTCGTCGACGAAGATGGTGTACCGCTTGCCAGCGGGGGGGCCAAAAAAGCCCTTGCGCCGTTTGTCCATTTTGCCATCGAGAATGTCCTGCGTTTGGTTGGCGCTGGTCTGCGCTGAAAAGGTAAGGAACAGGGGCGAATATACTGAAGCGTCCATGCCTGTCATGAGCTTCTGCTTTACCGTGATGGTTTTGCCGGTGCCCGTGGGCCCAATGCAGAGCACGTGCTTCATCTGCGTGCATATGTGCTCGACCATCCAGCCGTAACTCACTGTCTCGGGAGTCGGGATGATGAATTCACTGAATGTTTTTCTTGGATCAATAGGCTTTTGGGTGACGGTATCCATCCACCCGCGCCACTTGCTCTCAAGAGCGTCGTATGAATAGTCAAAGACGGTGTTTTTGGCGGGAAGATTCTTTTTGGAGCGGATCCAGGTGTCCATTTTGGCTTTCGACTCCGTGTTGACCGCGCCGCCAATGCCCCACACTATGGCAAAGACGAAAATAGGCTCAAGATTGTGAATCAGCGCCGCAAGCCTCTCAGGGTCTATGTCTTGCCCCTCTGACACATGGTACTCTTTCAGGAAGCCGTCAATGATGTTCAGTACACTGCTCCATAGATTGGGCTCCACCGTGGCGACAAACTCCTTGAGGTTTCGCTTGTGGAAGTCTAGCACCTCGTCGAGCATCTCATTGAAGAGCCCCTTGAACACCACCCCGTACTGCTTCACAGGCCCGGGAAGGGTGAGGAGCCAGGAGTCTACCATGGCGCCGGTGCCGACAGAAGTGGCGGGCTCCAGGTAGATTATTCCTACCCTGCTCACTGTCGCGGGGGAGGCCACGGACAGGTCCTCGACTTCAAAGACCATTCGCATCCACGAAGTCATCGTGATGATTTCACCAGACACGAGGCACAGCTTCTTGTTTTCGTCCAGCACGGTGTTCATTGACTCAATCCAAAGTGCATCCACAGGCCCGTCAAAGACCACCCACTTTTGGCGCTCCACCGTGTCGTAGACAGCCTCGCGGAATAACTTGCAAAGTATCCCATCGCTCCACTCGTGTGTGGCATCGTCAAAGGAGCCGTAGAGCTGTCCCATTGTGATGGATTTGGGGTTCATGTTGAGTTGCCTCACTTCGTAGTACTCGTCCCGCTCCTTGTTGAGCTTGGTGAGAGCATTTGCGAGCATGTTTTTGCACTGAGTCTTGCCGCCGCCCGTGGGCCCCACAAGCATCAGTCCGTGTCGGAGGACGGTGACGTCATACAATTGGATGGACTTGGTCATAAATGTGGGCACACACTGGAGGCCCATGTCAGTGGCGGACGCCATCAACTGCTCCATCAGTGACCCATAGTCCGCCTCAGGGAGCTTTACACCTGGGAAGAGGTCGGAAATAATGCCGCTAAAAAGCACTATATCGTCAGTTAGAAACTTGGGAAGGTTTGAATCCTTGAGCGCCCGGAGCATCAAAATGGCTTCATCAGCATCAGGCTGGCTACGCTTATTGAGGCCAGCAGCAGATATGACGGTGTTAACAGCGCGCATGCCAAAGTCGTAGTGGTCCTGCGCCCCGAGCTGCTCGCTTGACAGCTTAAAGCAGTTCACCATTTTCTCGGCGAGGTTCCTCGGGTCCTTGAAGCCGAAAGAAAAGAGCCGGATCTCGCCTATGAGAGCGTAATTCGGTACCATGCACGCTACAGGCCGGAAGAGCACCTTGAGATTGTCAGGTAATTCAGTCCTCCCGGCGTACCTGTAAATAAATGTTTACAATGTAAATAATAATTTACTGTGTAAATAATACTGCAAGGGCTCGGGAAAGAAAAAGCATACCCGGGGTTCATGGTGATGAAAGAGGCGTTTTCGGGGTTGAGGGGGATCTCGGTGCCCTCAAAGACAAAACGAGCTAGCTTGTTGACAATGGCCTGGTTGATGGTCAGAAGCTGCTGCGCGATCACGGACAAGACCTCGATGTTTATTCGATTGAACTCATCAAAGCACGCCCACGCTCCAGACATCGAGAGCCCCTTGAAAAATTTGCCTACCATTATGTAGTCCATGCCCTCTTGGCAGTTGAAGACAATGCACTGCTTCGACATGGCCTTTGCGAGATCCTTGGTGGTCTCGGTCTTCCCGGTGCCTGCAGGTCCTGCAGGCGCCCCGCCCAGCGCCATGCCCAGCGCGCCCGTCAGTGTCAGGTAGATCCTGTCGGTGAGGGGCGTGACCACAAGGCGCATACTGTTGCCAAGGTATTCGCACCCGTATCGGAACCTGTTCTCCACCTGGATCAGGAAGGCATTGTGTGTGCCGCTGTATGACTGGGCGCTCTCGAGCCAGTAGTAGCGCAGCTGCGCAGACCATTCGAAATCGCCCTCTTTCTGCACGTTTGCTTTTACGAGATTTTCTATCACGTCGCGCCCGTGTACGTCAAGGGTTACAAGTGCGCCGAGCGACACGCGCTGTAGCTTTGTCAGGTCCATGCGTACCAGCTGCGTCACGTCCAGGAGCTGCTGATGGCACTTTTGGTGATACACTTGCAGCTTGTGTTGACGGATGGCATCCTCCGTTTCGCTGCTCCAGTAGATTTGGTCGCACGCCAAAATCACCTGCCCCGCCCACTTGAGGACCCACTGTGGCCGCTCAGTCTTGGCATAATCGTCCACGCTCAGCCCTATTTGTGTGTTGATGCTGATTCGCATCATGGTCTCCACCTCAGTGAGCCAGTGCTCGACGGAACCCTCGGGACAGACCTTGCCGTCCCACTCCACACACTCGCCCTCCCCGGAGAACATCACCGTCATTTGAAGCCCGCTCTCGCTGGACGGGTCTTCCAAAAAGGTGACTTTGTCTATCGCCTCGAAACACTTGCGCAGATGCGGCTGCACGGCGCGAGGGTCCTTAGTTTGCGAAAGAATCTCGAGCAACTCCTCATTGGAGAGGAAATAGAAGCGGGCAAAGGCCATTCGCTTAGTCTCAAGATAGTCCGATAGCCCCTTCTGCACCTGCTCCAGAGTATGATACGAGCCCTGGAAGATGCCGAGCAGGTCGGGCGTGTCTGTGAAGCGGAGGGCATTGGGGTCGTCAGCGGCGATCTTGAGGCACTTGCGCCATTGGCGATCACACGCCTTGAACTTCTGGCCCTCTGTCGGAAGTTGCTTCATGATGTCGGGTGAAGAAAATATAGGTTCCAGGTACATCCAGTTGCGTTGGCAGTTGAGCCACTGTTCAAGGATCTCCGACATGTGGTTGAGCTTGGCTCCCCACGCCTCCAGCCTCTCTCCATGCGCTTTCTTGAAGGGCGAGAAACTCATGGCCTGCGTCATGACCGTGTTGTCGTCCAGCCGCTGTTGAATATCATCCGAACCTCGCAGTACAAAGGACCCAGTTTCGCGGTACGGGATGATCTCAAATTCAATGTCTTGGAACTCTTTCTGCATCTTGTCAAGCGCTGACTCGATGGCATACTCCTTGCCAGCGCCCTCACAGGACTTGACAACCTTTTCCTCAAATGAGCGCAAATTCATGGCGATGACGTCATCCAAGGAATTGAGAGTCTCCCCTGGCTTGACCTTGAAGCCTAAATCCACCGAAAGCTGATCCCAATGGCGCTCGCGCAGCCCCGGGTTGCGGAGCGCGGTGATAATCGGCATAAGAGGTTTGAACTGATCAATTTCGGCGCGAACTGAGACGGCCAGGTTGGCGATGCCCTCGAAGTCCGCCAGAGCCTTGCTCGCCTTGAAGAGGTTGCGCCATGTGTCGCCGATGTCCTTGTCCATCTGCTCGGGGTCCAGCTGCGAAAAGTCGCCTGTCTTCCACTGGACCTGCCATCGTCGCCAGTTGTCCACACCGATCCACAGCTGCGCGTAGGGCTCAAAGATTTTGGTGATGCGCGACAGTCTCTCGTAGTCGGTCTGCTCTTGCCCATACATGAGTTCGCGCGCGTTGAATTGCTTCGCCATGCCAGTGTACTCTGCCAGCTTGGCGCTCACCTGGCGCGCCTGCGCGGCGATGTGCTCGAGGTTTCTGACGTCATCATGCTTGTAGAAGTTCGTGATGATGACTTCTATGCTGTCTAGGTTCTTGATAAACTCCTCCTGCGCCTGCTCCTGCTCGCTCTTGAAGCTTTCTCGCTTGGCCAACATTGCCGCTTCCGCCGCAAGCACGGTGTCGGAGATCTTTTTCGGCCACATCTTGGCGTTCCATTTGTCCATGCTCTCATCGTCACTTAGGTTATATGCAAATTGGTCGAGCACCTCGAACTGCTCGCTCATGTCCCCAAGCTCCTGCTGTATATCCATCACCTGCTTAGGGATATCTTTGAGCAGATCCTCCATCTCCACCACCTCCTCAATCGTCTGCGGTGTTTTCTGGAGCTTCTGGCGCACGGCAGCGAACTTGACTGCGACGGTTTTCGAGTTTTCTGAAGCCTTTTGCGCAACAAGACACAGAATCATCCGAATGAGCTGGTCATATTTCTTTTGCAGCTCCCACTTGACTTTTGCGCATCGCACCACGAACAACCCAAGATTTACTTGATCTGGAATTGACGATTCTATCGCCGCTCGCTTGTTCAGCAGCATCTGGATTTCCACCTGGTCTTCAGCCAGAGACAAATTGCGCTCCTCGTACGTGCGAACGTACTCGCTGATGTCCGTGTTGAGAAACTCGACATAGTTGTCATACAACTTGAGGTATGCATCCAGAGGCTTCACGGCCTTCTTCATCTGCCCCACCATCTTCTCGCGCGCCTTGTGCACCTCAGGGTCCTCAACGGTCGCAACGTGCAGTGATGCACTGCCAAGCCGCCCTAGGAACATTTTCGTGATGAGCAGGGAGTCGAGCTTAGTGATATCGCTGATTGAACTTAGACCTTGATCAAAGATCTTGATGGGCTCGGCGCCCAAGTCAGCGGGTTTCGTGGTATAGTTGACCATTCCCTCCACGATCTTGAGGTCTAGCAGAAAAAAGGGCTCGGCCACCGCCGCACCGCCGCCCCCTCCCCCCCCCGGCGACACTACCACGTGTGGAGGGGGCACGAACTTGACCTTGACAGTGTCCGTGGAAAGTATCTCGACTTCAAACGACGCGATTTCGTCGATCATTTGAGTGTAGGCTTTGATGCTGAGGTCGGCGAGCACGCGCAGCCCCTGCTCCATAACGTACTGCATCTGTTTTAGTAACGGCCGGATGGGGCTCTTGTCAAAGGCTTCCCTATCCGAACATGTCAGATCCTTCCACGAACCCGTGCCGCTGAAGGGTTCGAGCGGCAGCGCAACGCCCATGCGGAGATTCTCTGTCCAGTTGCGCTTCAGCGTCTGCGCTGTATACTTGTAGCAGTCCTGCTGGAGCCTCTGGAACTCGGCGAGCGACATGGGCTTTTTGAGGTCCGTGGCAAATAGTCTCAAGTCCACAATCTTGTTGCACTCCCCTGACACACAAGCACAACAGTCAGTGCCCTGTTGTGTTTACTATGTACAGCCACTATGTCGAGGACTTTGGAGAAAACGTTGTACTCGCCGTGCACGTTGCACAGCGCTTTGATCACCTCCACCTCCATCATCATCGTCTTTCCTCTAAAGCTCTTGCCCGCTCCGCTGTCATATGTAAAAGACCTAGCTTAGATGCAAAAAGGACCTAGTATAGAGGTAAAGGTGTCACAAAAGGAGACCTACCACTGGGTGACTAGGCAAACCTGCAGTGGAATTCAAACAGTCCCGGTATAGAAGTAGAGAAACAGACCAGCAATGAAATAAATGACCAGCAGTCATAAGAAAAAGACCAGTAGTCGTACGTGGCCATGGGCACAGTTCCAACAAGCGGCGCGGGAAGGCGGGGCTTCACGGCGTGAAGCGTTAGCGAAAGTTTGCGGAAGACCTCACACTGTGTTTTGTCTTGAAAGCTGTCTGTGAGGACGCACTTGTTTAATCCGCGGCTGTATTCTCGCTGAACCTCTTGGACCAACTGCACAAGCATCCCGCTGGCCTCCCCAAACATGGCCAATTTCTTCGAGTTCACCGCCCAGTTGCGTATGCGTGCATGCTGAGCTTGGGTCAGAGCCGGTAGGTCATCGGTTGGCATGTTGTCAACGCACAAATTGAAGCGCAGGTGGGACTCGGCAGCAACCCGCGCCTGCAGAGCCCGCCCACGACTGGCGTCAGCGGCTGGCAAAAGAGCCTAACAGACAGGCAAAACAGACCTAGTCAAGAAGCAAAAGAGACCTGGAGAGCTCGGTCAAGACTGGCGGCTAAAGTGGCCAAAGAGCCCAATAGAGAGTCAAAAGAGACCTAGTAGAGGGAAGAAGAGACCTGAAGAGCCCGGGCAAGACTGGCGGCGTACTGGTCGGGTTGTTGCCCGAGCAAGAGGACGCGGTGCCGGAAGACCGTCTGCCCAGTGACAAAAGAGACCTGTTAATTCGCCGAAAGAACTACACACACACACATACACACACACACACCTGGGACGCGATGAGGCCACAGACGACGACTTGGTACGAGTGCTTCTTGACGCCCACCACCTGGCATGGCACCCAGCACCCTGCGCCCTCGATGTCGAGGTCCAGCGCCACGCCCAGGACCTATCCATATGCAATTTACTGTTTATTACTACTGCATCTCGAACAAGACTAACGTCCAGAATCATCATTCATCATCATCATATCATATCATACTGTGGTCATGATCATTTTTAGGTAAGTACTGTAGAGTGCTGCGAGTCCCAACCAGTATGGCTTCTATACTACTTGTATACCAGGTTTGTCACGTCAGCCTCAGTGTATGTCAATCTACATCGTCCATATCACGTTAGTAAATGTTGAGGTGTGAAGTAAACATATCTATACTGAGTAAATGTCTATCTAAAGACATTGTGCATCATGTCAGTACACGGGGTGAGTAATTTTTATTGGTATAACGTTCAGTAACCAGTAAACGTCGATGCAGAGAGAGCGTATGGTTTATTGGTACTCAATTCAGTAACCTCTAAACCGCAGTGGATACGTCAGCCGACGCCGCGTGGCAAGTACACATGTCTCATGTGCATACATCATGCAAATCATTGAATTGACACACACACCACATGATTGGGGTCAGAGTCAAACGCCGCGGCCTTGGCATCATGTTGACCCTCGTCAAACTCAAAGAAGAGCACCAGGGGTATCGAGCGCTGGTTCACTGCCAGACATTTCCCAAAGTCAGTGCGCCCAGTCTGCTTTCTATGCAAGTTCGCTGCAGAGTCGCTTTTTGACAGCATCATGGAATCTGCCTGGTGCGTCGGGTTCAGACCACTGTATCCCCAGCCGAGAGCACGAACGCTCAACATTTGCGGCAAGCCTGAAGAGCTCAGGTGTGCCGGGAAACGGCTGGGTGAGCCTGACCATCTCTGCCCCCTCCACGCCCGTTAAAAAAAGGAACTTCTGCGATAATGTGTTCTTTGGCAGTTGAAAGTCACTGAACGCACGCGGTGGTAGCATGTATGTACCACCATCAACGCGTGGGCAGTGGCAGTCCAACGCCTACAACATCTTTGTCCCCCGCTCGCAGAGCTACATGGCGGAGAGGGCGCGCGAGAGGATATTGACGGCGCCTAACAAGCTGGAGATGCACTACAAGAAAGCCCCAGCCGCTGACACAAAGACGCAGAACTACTCGTGAGTGTGTGTGCGCGCGTGGCAAGTGCGTATGTACATTGGACAACTGACGCGCTTTTTCATATGTGTGCGCGCAAGTGTGTATGCCACGGTTGACGCACTCGTCACTTAGTAACGGTCCGTCATGATGGAGTATGTCCATCATGATGGAGTATTCACTCTACTGACTTTGTCTTCTCTCTCTCTATCAGCGTGCATAGCCCGCAGGTGACCGGCTCGCCCTTTCACGTGGCCCCGCGCAGCTTCTCTGAAGGCATCGACCCGCGCGCGCTGATGAACCCCGCCCGCAAGATTAATCCAGACATCATGCCCGTTCTGTTGAATTTCTGGGTCGAGAAGATGCTCAAGTCTCCGAGGAGAGTGCTCAACATTGAGTGCAACGCGCGCGGTGAAACCATACAGTCCAACGCGCTCGGAGGGTCCCATTCTCCCCGCGAGGTGAAACAGATGAGCGATTGCGGAGACAAAAACGTCTTCTCGAGACGCGCCACCGCATGGGCGCCGGAAACATTTCTCAAAAGTGTGTGTTTTTATTACTGCAGTACCTATTACAAAGCTGCTCGCGTGGGGGGAGGGGGATAGTGGAGGACGTGTGCTACGAGAGACGACAAGTGCCCTCGGTGACTTCATGTAGTAAATACATTCGGCCGCTGACTTTTGTGAATATCTGCCAGTACTCGCCTCGCACGCGGAGTGTGGATGTGCTGACAATTCCATCTCCGACGAGCGCCAGCAAGCCCGGCAGAACTGCACGGGGAGATACTCGCGACATCATCCGTTTCTCAGACAACATGGTTGATGTTGCAACCCAGCACGGGAAAACACCGAGACAACAAGACACCCAATTGGACGAGTCTGAGGTGATTGAGTTTGGCTCTACAGCGCATCATTGCGGCAGTTTTGATCCCAGGGTCCCTCCGCCCATGCTAGGTCGCGTCCAGCCGCTCGTAACATGGCAGGTGCGGCGTCGGGGATGCATGCCCCAATACGTGCTCTGTGTACCCTGCACCATGCCCGAAAATCTGACGCTGGCCCCCACCCACTGCTCCACTTCTAGGCGGTCCTACCAACGTCGTCGCTCCACGGTACCTAACCCTTAACCCTAAACCGCAAAGACGCCCGCTTCCAAACTCTACACCCGAAAGCCTAAAGCCTAAAGCCTAAACGGATGCTATGGTGTGGTGCAGGTAGGTGCGATCTTCTACCTACGCTCCCCTCTGCAGGATGCCCAAAGCTAAAAGTGACTTTGAGTCGGGGTGCTGGAAAGGCGTACGGAGGCGACGGAATGCACCGTCCGTTTGCCTGTGAGGGCAACTTTGGCTTAGACCCCAGGAGTGCATCATCAGGAAAAAACACGAGTGGTGATCACACCATACTGGTGTTCTGATCACACCGACAGGTGGTGTAATCACACCACCAGGGTATGAACATCATTTAATTTCAATACAAATGTGTGATCACACCACAAGTTAAGTGATCAGAATCGTATGTGCGTGTGTGTGTGTGCGTGTGCACCTACCTCGCTGTCATGCTGCCCTTCGGTGGACGTGACGACTCGCAGAGGAGGAGGAATCAGACGACGAGTACGAGGACGAGGAAGAGGGAGGTTCAAGAGGAGAATTTCCCATGGTGCTGTCTGGATTCCTCAGAATCCGCTGCCTACAAAGCAACCTTTTGGGTTTTGCCCTGTTCAGTTGCATTTTACTTTAAGACACCGGTTTACGGGACCCCCCCACCCCACCTCCGCTTCACTAAACCTTAGTTTTTTTTCTCTGCTTACAAAGCACCTAAAGCAACCTTTGCCTTCCAGGCGAATATCTGTCGATGTCCACTTGTGTCAGTGGAGCCACTCGCTTTCCGGGTGGGTGTGTAAGGGGGGGGGAGGGGAGTGAGAGGGAACACGGCATACTACTCTGCACAACTTGCCAAATAGCAAACTCAGAGGCGCGTGTGACCAATGGAGGAAGCTATCAGGGGCGAAGATGGTTCCACATCGTGCTGTTAACTGTCGGAGGTACCCTTGTCCATTCACCGTTTTGGGATCGGCTCGTGGAAAAGGAAGTGTTGTCCAACCGTAGCCTGAACATTGCAATCTGGGATGTGCTCGGGATCATTCGCCGCCCTCGCAATGGAATCTTTTTCCCAAGGGAGATCCTTACGTTGAATAATCCTTATGAACCTATTTGACACCTTGTCTTCATTGCAAGCTTGCGCTCTGATGTCCTTGCTGTTCGGTATCATATTGACTTTACTCCATCGCTGATGCAAGTCCTCTAGTTTTCTTTTTACGTCTTTGGCTTGCCTATCCATGTCCAGCTCAGTTCCTACACTTAAGATGGCAACCCCCTTGGTGGGCTAGCGCACAGGCGCAGCACGGCGCGGGGTTTTAATGACCCAAACAAAACGGTAAAGTACATCTTACATGGCAATAAATTTTACGTACATGGATCAAATTCCGTCCTCTGAGGGTTTATGTAATTGCTCCTACCTCCATCAGCGTATCAACTGCACACCGTGATATCGCTGGAGCTAGGTATCGATCGTTGACTTTTCCTCCTTTTACGTCTCTGGTACATACAACCGCGTTTGGTTCTTCTGTCAAAAGAGAAGCCCATCTCAGCCGTGGTGAGCCAGACTGTGGCAGTCCCTTCCTCTGCCTTGCTTTTCATGGTTATGAGCTCTCTACTTCTAACCTGTTCTAGTAAGGATTATGTCTCCCCTATTTCGGTAATGTACTGAGGGTCCGCCGCACGCAATTTGAGTCCATAGGATAGTGGCTCGTTACCTTTGGTATCGTCACTATCACTCTGAGCGTCGTATTCCACAGAACCCTCCCGGTATTCCACGCGTTCTTGCCCTCTTACCCTTTCCGAGCGTCGGAAAGTGTTCTCATCATTCATCACTGCGACCCTTTTGTGTGAGACATTTTTCTTTTTCCTTCGAGCACTCGGTGTGTCTGTCCGGCCTTCCTCAGGCTGGCATTTTCTGCAATGCACTGAACTTTCTTTTCGTCGTTTTGCTCCTGCAAACTCTGCAAGTTCGTAAAAAGCACTGCAAGACTTGCACACTCGTCCTAGAACTTTTTCTGCAGGTACATACCACCACCCTTGCGTCTCATACTTCGGCTTGTGCTCGGGGTACCAGGCTTGAGGGATAAGTAATACGTCTTTCCACAGTGGCGTCAGAAGTGCTTGCCGTAGGTTATGGTCAAGTTTATCCAACAATTGTTGACCACGCTCCTTCCGAGTCTCTGTCTTCCACCCTCGGATGCGGGCTTTGAACTTGAGATGTTCTCCCTCAAGGCACTCCTCCTGGGGTGTTTGCACGATATCCACGTCTGTTACTTCTTCGATCCACTGCTCCCCCAGGGCATGGAGATTGAGACATTATGTCGTACGAGCGTGGTTGTGTGCCTGCTGCTGATGCCCGTGGGGCACTTGCGGGAAAGGCTCAATACACCACGGGCATTGTATACGCCCCTCTATTTCATTGCATGCGCACAGGCCATGCTGGCACTCAGGACAGTAGTATCCGAGCTTGATTAGGTGTCGCTCGCACTTGCGCTGTTCTTGCGCACCCAGCTCTCGATTTCCTGGATGAGATCCAGCTTCGTTCCACAGGATATTGCCCACTCGGGATGGGTTTGGGCTCGTCCTGCACATGCTCGTGGCCACACCCATTCCACTACTTTCCTGGCTATCCCGATGTCATCGCTCACTTCCTTGAGCCATGCAATGAGTGCGGTGCCTAACACCTCCCCTCCACTCATCAACTCCACCCTGCTTGCCGCATTGGGATCCTGGTTCCTAATGGCATCCGCTAACTGTTCGAGCTCCGTGCGGTTGTCAACGAACAATTGCACAGTTTCAGGATCCTTGATTCCCTGTTGAAGTTCTTTCTTCGTCAACCATTCTTGCCTTGTGCCTCTGCTCCTTGGGCCTTCTTCCCCAGTGAGCAACGGCTTATGTGTCTCCTCGGCATCTTGGGTCAGGCTGTAGATCGAGTCATATCCTGCTGCTCGGATCGCCCCGGCTGTCTTCCAGAATACATCCTCCCTCTGAAATAAGAATTCCCATTTCGCGGTATCCTTAAGTTTCCATGCTTGCTTCTTGGGTTGATTCCGCTTGCCTCCTACTTTGGCGATTCTTGCCTTGAGTCTACGTAATGACCTAGTTGCCGTTGCGCAGCTCAGTCGTTTTCCTTCTTGGTCCACTTCTTCTACATATTATATCGGTTGAACTCCCACTCTGTGACTCGCTTTCTTTCAGAGATCTCGCCCAACGATTATGTTGTACACTGCCAGAACTTCATCTCGTCGGAGAGCTCATGGAGTGTATGGCACATAAATTCCTCCTTTGCTCTTTGGACTTCCTGGACAGTTATAGACTTCGTCACGTCGTCGTGCACCAGGCACCTTCGAATGTTGTTGCAAAGTTCCTGGTTGATGATGTTAATAGGGGTGGATAATTCTTCCCCACCCCATTTTTTCGAGAATACAAAAACGTCTGATGCCGTGTCGCGAACACCCGTTGTTTAGTTTTTGCCATGTCGCCATTGGGTGTCGCCCAATAGCCCAAGTGCCGGCAGCTCTCAGTGGCTTGAAAAACTGTGATTGGTTGTTTCTTGTACGTCACTTGAGGCGGATCTATTTTCCCGCTCCCTCCATCGATACTCATTACAACTATTTTGTTCCGATTCAGTTTGTTGTTGCTCCAATTTTCAAACTCTTGAACTGCGTCCATCAGAATTTGCGATCCCGGATTGTCTTGTGCTACCACTGTAATGTCATCCATGAAGGCAACGTGATTGAAGTGTTCCGTTTCTTGAATGCCATGACTGATGCCTAGTGCTATTCCCGTGTGCGTGAGATGCTCCAGCAGAGCATTGATGAAAACAATAAAGATGCGGGGAAAAGATGCCCCCCCTTGTATTACCCCGGTTAGAAAGTTGATGATCGCACACTTGGGATCCTCCGGATCCATGCACGCTAGTAGTGAATACTGAGTCGTTTAACAATTTTTTCCCATGTAATCACTTCATAAATAAATAAAAAATATTTTTCTTTTTCCTGCGAAGCAAAAGACAGCGCAATTTTTGCCTTTTATTTTTTACTTCATAAGCTTCATAAAACCGCCCCCTCTCCCTCCGACCCCTCCCTCCGTTCATTCATGATTGCGCCGTAGGCGCATTTTATTACCTTTGATTGCGCCTACGGCGCATTTTATTACCTTGGGAGCGAATGCGACCTCCTGCCGGAGGCAGTCAATAATATATAAGTATCTATCCCTCCGCCCATCCCTCCGCCTATCCATCCGCGAACGTCGCCAAACTAATCGCCGAAGGCGATTAGTTTAAAACGTGCCTACCCCCCTTACCCTCACCTCCGCACGCGTTGAGCCTCTGGCTCAATAGAGTCAAAGACTCTACAAACCCTTTGCCCATCCCTTACCCTCACCCTGCTCCGGCTCATCCTCGTCTTTTAGAAGGGAGGTGGTCTAAAGCAGCCTGGGGAAGGCCCTCAAAGGAATCTAAATGTAGATTTCTAAACTCTCTCCAATAGTCCCTAGTTCCTGGGCGTGAGCCTAAAACGAAAACGGCTCCGGCTCATCCTCGTCGCTGACGAAGATGATATGCTTAAAGAACAGTTTCTTGGATGAATGTGAGGGACAAAGGATAGAGGAAGATGATAATAATGTATCTTTCCTATTTTATCATATCGTTAGTAACCAATTATATTCTATGTCTGCTGTTTGTCCTTAGTCAAGGCGCTAGAGACCAGGGGCTCAAGGGGCGCAAGGGGTGCAAGGGGCGCAAGGGGCGCAAAGCGTTAGAGACTAGGGGGGCGCAAGGGGCGCAAGGGTTTTTGAACTGATAATAATAATAAAAAATAACAGATGT
>Ga0315905_10002294_pt1 | contig 20130 bp, 23 predicted proteins | sample LakEriMetagenome_5_FD_203522 | JGI IMG/M metagenome (GOLD analysis project Ga0315905, IMG submission 203522) | Freshwater fungal communities from buoy surface, Lake Erie, Ohio, United States - Buoy 4 MA121 | ecosystem: Environmental > Aquatic > Freshwater > Lake | place: USA: Lake Erie, Ohio... | reverse complement strand
CCGTAATAGCGTTTACCCGGATATCCCTCAGCGTATTTGTTGGTTAGCTGTGATCCCTGCGCTTCCATGACAGCAGGTGATGCGTAGTTTTCAGAGGCAATCAGCTCGATGTGATCTTGCTGACGCTGGTTTTCTTTCTGGATGGCTGACCATAGTTCTGGGTCAGTGTGAGCGATCGTATGATCTCTAGAAAACATTATGCAACTCCAATCATGAGGAATGTTGTAGGGCTAAATCGAATGAGGTAACAGCGCTGGGAACAGTTGCAGCCTTAATCACGGTCCTTCAGGCCGACCAGCCCTACGAGTGAAATACGGCTGAAGAGCTCGGGCGCATTTGGGTGAACGCCCGCAATCTGAATCGCTCACGATATGCGTGGCTGCTGTTACACCCGACAAAATGTGACGAAATTCTAGAGGACACCCGGTTTTTGGGCAAGAACAGCCCGCCGTAGCGTGTGGTGTTTGGGCTAAAATGGGGCGGTTTCCTGTTCATTCAAAAAATTTTCTTACAAAGGGAACTGATGATCGTTTTAATCACTGGCGCAAGCTCTGGGTTTGGCGCCGAAATGGCCCGTAAATTTGCCTCCCACGGTCACCGTGTCATCGCGGCAGCCCGACGCACCGATCGTCTCTCTGCACTAGCGGCCGAACTGGGTAAAAACGTACTGCCGATCGAGCTTGACGTCACCAGTAAACCCTCCATAGACCATGCTTTAGCAGCCCTGCCCGCCGACTGGCAAGCGATTGACGTGTTGATTAACAATGCCGGCCTTGCTTTAGGGTTAGAGGCCGCGCATGAAGCCCATCTCGATGACTGGGACAACATGATAGACACCAATTGCCGCGGCTTGGTAACAATGACTCGTGCCGTATTGCCACGCATGGTGGCGCGCGGATCGGGCATCGTCATCAATATTGGATCGGTGGCCGGTGCCTATCCCTATCCCGGCGGCAACGTTTACGGCGCTACCAAAGCTTTTGTTGATCAATTTACCTTAAACCTACGGGCCGATTTAGTGGGTACTGGTGTGCGCGCCACTAATATCGCCCCGGGGCTGGCTGGTGGAACTGAATTTTCTAATGTGCGCTTCAAAGGTAATGACGAAGCCGCTGCTAAGGTCTACCAAGGTACCGTGCCGCTCAACGCCGGTGATGTCGCCGAAGCCGCCTATTGGGTCAGCACGTTACCGCCACATGTGAATATCAACGGCATAGAAATGATGGCTACCTGCCAAGGATTTGCGCCCTTCACTATTAAGCGCAATAGCTAATGGTTCTGGAGTTCCGCTGGCCGCTAAGGGTGTATTACGAAGATACCGATACCGGCGGTGTGGTGTACTACGCCAATTATTTAAAATTTTTTGAGCGCGCACGTTCGGAATGGCTGCGTAGCGCTGGCATTGCCCAACAGCTGCTCACGGAACAAGAACACGTCATGTTTGTAGTAAAAAATGCGACCATCGATTACCATTTGCCAGCGAAACTAGATGATCAATTGGAGATCAGTGTTCAAGTAGAAAAATTAGGTAAAGCTTCGGTGAATTTTTACCAAGAAGCCTGGCGACAAAATAAGGATACGCGCGAGCTTCTGTGTGATGGCCATATCCGAGTGGGATGCGTTCATACGGTCTCCTTACGTCCGACACCGATACCTTCAGCCATACTAGAAAAAATCGATCCCATTAGCGCGCCTCTGACCCATAAAACGGCGCTCATAAACACTAAACCAACCTCCTTCACACCACTATGACTGTTACACAAGACCTTTCATTTTTCGGGATGATCAGCAACGCATCGCTGCTGGTGCAGTTAGTGATGGCGCTGCTATTGCTCGTATCCGCGATGAGCTGGACCTACATCTTTCGTAAGATGTTCACGATTCGCAATGCGATTGCACGCACCACTGAATTTGAAACCGTCTTTTGGTCGGGCGCCAATTTAAACAATTTATATGAAGACGTCACCTCGGGGCGTCGTCAACGCAATGGTCAATCAGGCGCACTGGAAAGAATTTTCGAAGCTGGCATGGAGGAATACCGCAAAGCCCGCCAAACCTTCACTGGTAAAGATATTGATGTCAGTGCTTTATTAGATGGCGCACGCCGCGCTATGCGTGCAGCCTATCAGCGTGAAATGGATGCGCTCGAATCCCATCTGGCTTTTCTAGCCTCAGTCGGATCAGTGTCGCCTTACATAGGTTTATTTGGCACAGTCTGGGGCATCATGAATTCATTTCGCGGTCTGGCGAATGTGCAGCAGGCAACATTAGCATCGGTTGCCCCCGGTATTGCTGAAGCGCTGGTCGCCACCGCCATTGGTCTATTTGCTGCAATCCCCGCGGTGGTAGCTTTTAATCGCTATTCACACGACATCGATAGATTAGCTATTCGTTTCGAAAGTTTCATCGAAGAGTTTTCTAACATTCTCAATCGACAGGCTCGCTAATGGCACACAGCTCAAGCCTGCGCGGTGGGCGTACTCGAAAATTCAAGGCAGAAATCAACGTCGTTCCTTATATCGACGTGATGTTGGTGCTGCTGGTTATTTTTATGGTGGTCGCGCCTTTATCAACGCCCAGCATGATTAACCTGCCCAAAGCAGGCAAATCAAATCAGCCACCCACCGAATACTTAGAAATTGAACTAAAACCTGACGGTTCAGCCACCGTCGGTATTCATGGTAAAAAAACACAAACAACCAGCAAACGTGAAGAGCTTGGCATGCGCTTAAAAGAGCTGCATGAAAAATATCCTGAGCTGCCGCTAATGATATCGGCTGACAAAGATATTAAATACGACGAAGTAGTACAAACTATTTCGCAGGCCAACAAAACCGGCATAGGTCGAGTCGGTCTCTCTACCCGCTGAGAAAGTTTTGAACAGCGCCACCAGCCATTACCTTATTCCGGCCGAACCAGGCCGTGGAAGAGCGCTGGCACTCGCGTCACTGGTGCATTTTTTGCTGCTGGTTTTTTTGTGGTTTGGTGTTTCCTGGCAAAGTGATACACCGACAGAAGTCGAAGCTGAAATCTGGAGTCCGGTAGCGCGAGAAGCCGCTCCACCGCCACCGCCTCCAACAGCCCAACCTATTCAAGAACCACCCAAGCCGGTAGCTGCCATTACGCCGCCAACTCCTCCTGCACCCGTTGTTCAGCCCGAACCCGCACAGCAAAAACTTGCTGAGCCTGACATCGCACTTGAGAAAGAAAAAAAACGCAAACAAGAAAAAGAAGATGCTGAGCGCTTGAAAAAAGAAAAGCTCGCTGAGAAAAAAGCGCTTGAAGAAGAGCTAAAAAATGAAAAGAAAAAACAAGCTGTACTAGAAAAAACAAAACGCGCCGAAGATAAAAAACAAAAAGAAGAAGCAGCCGCAGAAGAAAAGAAAAAACTGGCTGAAGAACAGCAGCGCAAACAAGAAGAAGCCGCTGCCTCAGAACAACGTGCGCGCAAACGACGTGAAGAAATACAACGGCTAAATCAAATGGCCGGAGATGGTGGGGCTGGTGATGCTGAAAAATCACAAGGGCCGCGCGGCGACAACAGCTACGCTCGCAAGGTGGCAGGATTAATAAAATCGCATACAATCCTCCCGCAGAACGATATTGCAGGCAATCCAGCGGTCGAGTTCCTTATTGAACTGCAACCTGATGGTGGGCTTCGTAATGAGCCCAAAATGACTAAATCATCAGGGATAGCAGCGTTTGATCAGGCGGTAAAACGTGCGATTGAAAAATCGGCACCTTTCCCACCCGATCCATCGACTGGCAAAGTACCTGTAAACATCAACATCACTCATCGACTGAAGGACAGTGATACGCGATGAAAAGATATTTCTTGAAGCTTATTGCCATCGCCAGTCTTTTGGCGGTCGTGCCCTATTCGCAGGCACAGCTCAAGGTCGACATTTCAGGAGTCGGCGCTAATCAGATACCGATCAGTATCGCCAGCTTTGCCGATGAGCCGCTTACGGGTCACTCAATCAGCGGAATCATTCGCGCCGATTTGCAGCGCAGCGGTCTTTTCAAAATAATTGAGGCTTCTGAGATTCTCAGTGAAACAGCACCGATTAATCTAGCTAGTTGGAAAGCCAAAGGAGCCGACGCTCTCGTCACTGGTAGCGTTGTCAAACACTCTGATGACCGCATTGAATTGCGCTACAAGCTCGCTGATACCGTTCGTACCGTCGATCTTGCTGTACATAGCGTCAGCACCCAACCGCAGTTTGCGCGTCTGGCTGCACACAAAATCGCTGACGATATTTTTGAGAAGCTCACCGGTATTCGCGGCGCCTTTGCAACTCGCATTGCCTATGTCAGCCGCTCCGCTGGTGAATACAGACTTGAAGTGGCGGATTCCGATGGTGAAAGCGCATTCGTTGCCCTACGCTCGAGCGAGCCCATCATCTCGCCCACCTGGTCACCCGACGGTACTAAATTAGCTTACGTCTCGTTTGAACTTAAAAAGCCTGTGGTCTACGTCCAAGATCTGGCCAATCGCCGCCGTATCGTTGCAGCCAATTTCAAAGGAAGTAATTCCGCACCAGCATGGTCGCCGGATGGGAAAAAACTTGCCATCGCTTTATCGCACGAAGGTTTAACCCAAATTTATCTGATCAATGCCGATGGATCGGATGTTAAAAAACTCACGCGGTCGAACGGTATCGATACCGAGCCCTGCTTCTCTCCTGACGGACAAAGCATCTACTTCACTAGCGATCGCAGCGGCGGCCCGCAAATTTACAAAATGAACCTTGACGGCGCCGATCTAAAACGACTGACCTATGGTGGCACCTACAATATCAGCCCATCTGTCTCGCCAGACGGTAAAATGTTGGCTTTTATTTCGCGCCGCGAGGGCAAGTTTCAATTGCACGTTCTTGATTTGATAACTTCTCAAGAACAACGGCTAACAGATACGTCGCATGATGAATCGCCCAGCTTCGCCCCAAATAGTCGTTACATCTTGTTTGCAACCGAGGCCTCAGGTCATGGGTCACTCACCGTCGTATCGATCGATGGAACGGCGAAATACACTTTATCGGCTAAAGCCTCAAAAATTCGCGAGCCCTCTTGGGGCCCGTTTTCAAAATAACTAAATGCGTCACTTCACACGAGGGGAGAATTACATGCAATTTAGCAAACAAGCCGCTATCGTCGCTGCGCTTCTGCTGCTGCTGTCTGCCTGTTCAACCGTCAAACTCGACGGGTCAGCGCCAGTAGAAGACCGCACAGGCAAACCTGTGCCACAAATAACAACTTTGCCTCCCTATCCTGGCGACCCAGGACTCGGCGCAGCTTCAAACGCAAACACCACAGCCTCTACGTCCAAAGATCCGCTAGATGATCCAGCCAGCGTCCTAGCCAAACGTAGCATCTATTTCGATCTCGATAGCTATGTCGTAAAAGATGAATACAAACCCGTTATCGAAGCGCATGCGAAATACCTGATTTCGCGCAAAGATCGCAAGATCATTATTCAAGGTAATACCGATGAGCGTGGCGGCAGCGAATACAACTTGGCGTTAGGACAAAAACGTTCAGAAGCCGTTCGTCGCGCACTGCAATTACTCGGCGTTTCGGACAACCAAATGGAAGCCATCTCGTTAGGTAAAGAAAAACCTAAGGCGACTGGTAGCGGAGAAGAAGCGTGGGCAGAAAACCGCCGCGCTGATATCGTATATTGATCCCAACTATGAAACGTAACCATCAAGCGTTATGCGCCGCCGTTATGGCGGCGCTTTTTATTGGTCTGCCTATGCAGGCCCACGCACTCTTTGAAGACACCGACGCACGGCGTGAAATTCTCAAGATGCGTAAGCAAATTGAAGAATTAACCGCTAAGCTAGATGCCAGTGTCACCACTAAATTAGCCCCACTGAACACGCGTGTTGATGACAAAGCCGATAAAAAAAGCATTGTCGACATGATCGGTGAAATCGAAAAATTGCGCAGTGACGTTGCGGCATTACGTGGTCAAGTCGAAGTCTTATCGAACGAGATTAACAATAGCCAGCGTCGCCAAAAAGATTTTTATAACGATCTGGATCAACGGCTTCGAAAAATTGAACCACAAAAGCTAACTGTGGATGGTAAAGATGTTGAAGTCGACAAAGCCGAACAAAAAGCCTTTGACACTGGACTAGCAGAATTCAGAAGCGGTAATTTCGCTGCGTCACAACAGTCATTCACTAGCTTCTTGCAGCGCTATCCTGATTCAGGCTACTTACCACAGGCCTATTTTTGGTTAGGCAGCACATACTTTGCAAAACAAGAATGCGACAAAGCTATGCCAGCGTATCAAACTGTCGCCACTCGTTTTCCAACTAGCCAGAAGGCACCAGAGGCCTTGTTAAATATTGCGAGTTGTCAGCTTGATCTCAAAGACAAGACTGCTGCACGCGATACACTCGATCAATTGATTAAGAAGTATCCCTCGTCGAGCGCAGCCAGCATGGGTAAAGAACGATTGAGTGAATTAAAATGAAATAACTTGTGTTGAAATCAGAGTTAACTGTCAGGCACGGGTTGTTGCATTTGACAAAACTTTCAGCAATTGCGTATAATTTCGTTCTTTCGGGTCGTTAGCTCAGCTGGTAGAGCAGCGGACTTTTAATCCGTTGGTCGCAAGTTCGAATCTTGCACGACCTACCAAAATTTAATGTTTTAATTCAATGACTTACTGCGAAGTGAGTCATTTTTTTTGCCTATTTTTTAAGCAAATAAAGCGTTGCACAGTCATTGCACAGTTCAATTATTTGCCCTGTGTGAATTTTTGTCTTACACTCGCTATACGCAAGCAAAAATCGTCCAAATGCCTGATATATCAACAACTACTGTCGTTCTCAAAGAGCAGGAATTAAATCTAATCCTGCGCCCAGAAACCAAGAACTGGCAGATACATTACAAAATTGGTGCTTCAAAAACGTGGCATAGAAAGACATCAGGCACTGCTGATTTAGATGAAGCAAAAAAAATTGCAGACGATGTTTATCACGAAGCGCGAGTACTCGATCGTCGTGGTTTAGCAATCGTTAGTAAAAAATTTAAAAGTGTTGCTGATGTAGTTAGTAAACGATTTAAAGATGATGTTGCTGCAGGTACTGGTAAAAAAAGTTACGCAGACTACTATCGTGCAATCGATAGCTATCTCATACCCTTCTTTGGTAACTACAACATCGATCGCGTCACTCCTGCTGTTATCAATGACTTTCATCGCTGGCGAAAAGAAAAAGTTGGCTATGAACTCAAAGCCAGCACACAGAACAATCACAACGCTGCCTTGAATGCTGTTTTTGATTACGCCATTGAGAAAAGTTATATGGTCGAGAGTCAACGACCAAGTCTCAAGAACACAGGTGCTGCCACTGCCAATCGAGGCTCATTTACCACCGACGAACTCATTCAACTACAAGCGTTTATTCAGCAATGGAGTGCTAACGCACGTAACGAGCGCAGCCGCTGGCTAAGAGAGTTACTAGGACTCTATGTAACCTTTGTGGCATGTACAGGTGTAAGGCCTGGCACTGAGACAGAAGATTTGAGCTGGAAGCATATTGAGTTCATTGAAAAACCCAATATGCGTGTGATCCACATCACGCTGCCCAAAGGCAAGCGTGGCAGCAGAACGCTGATTGCTAGAAATGAACTCTGGCCCTTGTTGGACAAACTGCGTCAGCTAGATACTGAGTTGGCTGACATGACATTAGAAGAATTAATCAAGGCCAAATCACCCAAACTACTTTTTAGAATGCGCGATGGAACCCAGCCTTATAATCTTGTTAATTCGTTTGCCGACTGTCTGGAAGCCTGCGAATTAAGCAAGAGCGACAAGGATGGCAAAGACCGCAGCTTGTACAGCCTTCGTCACTACTTTGCGACGCAACGAATCTTGGAAGGTGTCAGCTTCGGACAGCTGGCCAATCAGATGGGAACATCGGTGTTGATGATTGAGCGGCACTATAGCCATCTAAAACCCTTGATGATTGCCGAGCAGTTGGCAGGCGCCATTCCTGATGCTAAGACTGCTGAAGCTGAAGAAATCCGACGTTACGCCCAGCTAACGCCAATCCAAGCTGACGTGATGAGCCTGATTGCTGCCACAACGGGTGTACACATCGCTTTGGCTCAAGCCAACCCCAGAGCCACTGACGAATTGCAAGACGCACTTAAAAAATCCAAAGCCAAAGCCCGCTAGGTAGCAAAAAAATGCTACTGACGCTACCCTATTTACTGCCCAATTAATTCTTGCTTGCAAAACCCACAAGCAACCTCACGACCGATACATCTTATGAGCCAAGAAAAATCTTACAGGAGGTTATGGTGGCTAGACAAATTTTACAAGAGCAACAGATACATCCAGCGATACGTCAGATGGTATCGTCTCACTTTCGAGATACAGTTGAGGACGTAAAAAATGCCACCGATGAGCACAGAATAGTCATCGTCGGTATGTCAGGTAACCCCTTTGTATCTAAAGCAAGACAAATATTGCACGACCGAAATATTTCTTACAAATATTTAGAATATGCTAGCTATTTTAGCCAGTGGCGGCGGCGTAATTCACTCAAAATGTGGACTGGCTGGCCTACGTTCCCCATGATATTTGTCGACGGTGTCTTAATCGGTGGTTATCAAGACCTTCAATCATTAATAAATTCTGCAGAACTAATTGGGCAACTTGCATCTGAACGCCGATACGATTGATAAACACATGAGCCAAGAAGTCATTGATTACTTTAACGAACATGCCAAGACAGCCATCAACCGCTGTCATGATCGCGTTGCGGACTTGAAGTTTTTTGAGAGCGTAAAAGGAAGGCTAGCAGCTGGGGAAGATTTGAGCGGTGAGCTAACGCAGCTCAAAAACGTCAAATCTATTGACGCCATCTTTGTTGCGGAGAAACTGATCAAACGCTGCTACGACGACATGGCAGGCTATTGGGACATTGCCAGCAGCGGTGGGATTGAATGTACGGTCACGTACGAGATGGCTGACAACGAAATTATCCCGCGATTTTCTGCTGCGTACCGCATAAAAACCGAAGTCGGCGCAGTCACCTTTACCTTGGCTAGTAAGGGCAACCACGTCGACTTGGATGTTGATACGGGAAGTGTCAAAAATAAGGACACAACGACTGCACTCAGAGAAGTTTCAAGCCTCTTGCTATTTGCTCGTCTACAGCAGAATTAATAAGCTCAAGACGTTGCAAAGCAAACAAGGTCTCTATTCGAAGATCTTTTAAATCAACAAATGACATTCTTTCTTCATTAACCAATGCCGAATATTTTCCATCTTGAAGCATGAGTGATGGGACTAGATTTGAGTTGATATGCTCATAATTAATTCGGCTGTACTCACATATCTCAAGATCAATGATGTAGTCGTATACTTCTTTAGACAGTGGCGTTGTATCAAAATGACGCCCCGAATCATCCATATTCCACCAGTGCTGGATAATTGCAGTGCAATTATTTAATTTATCGAATTTCTTTACTATCCAGCCGCTTATACAAATTATTTTTTTATTAGTAAGCTTGCTTCTTTCAGCAATGTCATAGGCATTAGTAAAACACCTCTTAGCCACGCCCCCGCCAATATTTTTTATATCCGAGCGAAAAACAATCGGCATGCCTGAGTCAGCTTGTCGGGCTTTAATGAAATCTCTAGTTGCTTTGTACATATTGATTTTCCTTTCAAATTTAAAAATTAAAAAACTATTGGTCAGCTTTAGAGAAGCCCTCTAACCTATTTCCCTTGATTGAAAAATACGGGTTTTGCATTTGGGCTTGCATTTCGTCAATGATTTCGTGTTGGACATCAACAGATAATTTGTAGCGAACAATGAAAGCGTCGTGAATATTGGCAATGGGTGAGATGCCATACTTGGCCAATACAGCCCTATCGAGCCCAACAACTGATCCTCAAACGAGCGATCAAACACGTTGCCTTGCACAACGTGATACTTACCCGTACTAGGGTTACGCACCGACATAAACAGTACAAAGCGCCCTGCTTCGTACTTAGGGTCCAGCGTGTCGTCCTTGTTACCTGCCTTGCCTTTCTTTGCAGGTTTCTCAGGTACCCAGTTGTTTAGGACGTCGTTATAGTCCAGCTTCGTTTGTGCGCTGTGCGCCAAAATTGTGTACAAACGACCTACCAGATCAGTACGTGATTTTTTATCATCACGTACGGTTTTGGCCAGTACCTCAGCGTTAACTAAATCGTCAGCTTCGTGATCAAAGACTTTCTCAACCACTTTACTAACACCACCGTGCTCAGCCAAAAAATCAGCAAACTCGTTTGTTGCCACACCCAGTGCTGCTGCCTTTTCTAAAGCAATCGTATAGTTGTTACGTGACTGACGTGATTGGTCAGCAAACACATACCGCACAGCAACTGCCATCGTGCTTGCATTAGTGGGCACTGACTGCAGATCACGCTGCTGTATTGCTTTAATCAGCTCTTGCCGTGTCTCACGCTTTAAGGGTGAGCGCTCTACAGAGTCACCGTAGGCATAAACCTGCTCCAGCAAAGACCACAGTGCACGGTCCGAACGATCCAATACGTCAACCTTTAGCTTGCTGTAGCTCTCAACTAAAAAGTCAGCGTGCGAAATAGCTTGCTGCACACCAGGAGTTGTTGTGCCAAGTGCTTTGCCAACTGCACTGGCAGCGGGCTTGATACGGAAGACATTGCTCAAAGGGTTTTTGCCAGCCGTTTCCGAAGTTGCAACAAAAGCGTTGGTGGAGACAGGTGCCGCTGCGAAAGTAGTTGTGTTCATGGTCGTACCTTTCAAAAATAAAGTGAGTGGTTTATTGCTATCGATCCGCTGTATTGCGTTTCGATAAGTGCATTAAAACACCTCGTAACAGTATTTTTTATTGACGAATTATGTTGTTATGAATACCCTAGAGCCATGAAATACCAACGCACAGGCTTCTATAAAGGCATCCCTGGCTTTACTGTCAGTTCAGATGATTTGCTGCTAGAAGCAGCCGAAGCCAGCATCTATCGCTGGTGGTGGGAATTCCTACGATTAAGCCCCGCTTACTGGTACGCAAGGTCTACTGGTAAACCCTTGGTTATTCCAGAAATGGCCAAGACCTATGAGAGCGCAGGAGAATTAGACATTCCAGCTTTTGGGCCATGGTGGAAGCGGCATGGGAAATTCGTCTTTGAGGAAATCCATCGTCCTGCCAATGCTCGGATAGTTGACCTTAGCGATCCCAAGGGACATGAGTTTTACCAAAAGAGCGTGGTGGTCGAGATTCCGCTGACCATAACTAAAAAGAAAATTATTCGAGACATCAAGAAACTACTTGAGAGCATCGATTACGAAATGAACTCTCTGTCAGTAGTTGGAGAAAGCCGAGCAACGCTAAGACTTAAAACCAAAAAATTTAGTCTTCCAACGATTGAAAATGAGTACTGGGTTTTGATCTACAGAATCTTGTATCCCACGATTCCGCTTTGGAAGCTGGGAGATCGTCTGCAACTAGCACCCAATAACTTAGTTCGTGGTTATGAACGAGCGCAATTAGCAACACGGTTCTCCCGTAGCCTGGGACCATTCGCTCGTCTTCAAAGTTTAACGGGCCGCTATTTCTACAAAGCCCGATTCGCCCGCCATCATGTTGAATTGGGCAGCTTCCCCAATTACACTAAAGTAGATTCCAATGATTTGGTGATGCCTTTTGGAGAAAAAGAGCATAAAGACTACCTTGCGGCCACTGATGAAAACTCAACTGTAGACTCTCCTTGGCAACAGCACATTCGGCAAGAATATGAAAAAGATCTGCACTACTTAATCATGCGAAAAAACCGTCTTGATCGACTAGTTATTGGCGATCCAGAAATCAAAAAACAATTCCCAAAATTTGTCTTGGGTGAAGTTGACCTTCGTCATTAGACGGGAAAGTGTCCATACTCTGGACAACTCAGGCTGTACAGAATTGAACTAGCAGTAATTCTTTGGATGATCGCTGAGTGTCAATAATCTTGACAGAAATGGTCTGCTGAAATCAGCAATAAATGTCGCTTGGGTAAATACAATACCCAAGGAGATTTCCAATGCGCTTTTATGAATTTGCACCAGCTAATCCCACACTGACAATCAGCCAGCAGCAACAAGCACGGCAAGCTGGGCTTCAAAGCAACACACCGCCAACGCCTTGGCCGCAGAATACGCAGCCAACTCCTGCACCCCGCTCAGTCAAGGTATATCCCAAACAGTGGCAGCACCAATGGGTTCAAAAATACCTAGCTGCAAGAATCGCTCGAAATACCCAAACTGTTCGACCTAGCAAAGAAGACCTCATTCGGGCATACATGCTTTATGGTGAAGCTAGACGTAAAGCCAATCAAGATTATGAGGAAACACGCGGGAAAGATAAAGAATCTGGCTGGGGAGATGACCATCGTTGGTCTCGTCGAGACTAAACCAACTCCACTGCCTTACGCTTCATATCATCGTTGACGTCAATGTAGGCTTGAGTGGTGCTGATTGACCTATGACCGGCCAAACTCATCAGCACACGCACTCCCACGCCTTTTGCAGCTAGGTTGGTGATGAAGGTGCGTCTGCCACTGTGCGAACTACCACCAGCAATGCCAGCACGTTTGTAAAGGTAATGAAAATGCTGGGCTAGGGTGTTGGGTGTGAAACCTTCACGCTTTTGTGTGTAGAACAGTGGTGAGTTGGAGTTTGTGGGCATGTGATTGCGAACATAGGCCTCAAGTTCCCGTTTGAGTTTGGCATTGACGAACACAGTGCGAGCATGGCGCCCTTTGGTCTGTGTGGCTTCCAGCTGTATCTCATCTCGTATCTTGCCCTGATCATCCACGACGTCTGCGTATCGCAAATTGGCCACTTCGCCAACACGCATACCTGCATAATGTGTGACCAGCAACATTGTGCGATTGCGTAGTGCATGTTTGTGTGCTGCAACGTAATCAAGCACTTGTCGTAAATTCTGTGCTGTGAGTGTTTTTGCTTGCTTGGGCATAGTTTGTTTTCCTTTAAACCAAAACTTTGCTATGCGTACAGCGTAATTTCTTTGTTTTGTTTCTACGACCTTTTTCTGTGGATTTGATGTCAAATATGATTCCTCAAAATATTCAATGACTTAGCTGTTCTTTTAAGTAAAACCAAAGCTAATGCGGATAAGCTTTGATTTTTATATTTAGCTAATTGATTGCGAATATCGCAGGTTTAGTGCTTAATTTACGTGCACAGCGATAGTAGTTAGCTGCAGCAACACTTTGAAGTTTGATTACAAGCACTTATCAACACAAGTTGTGGATAACTGAAGTTGCGAATTTTGCAGGCGTCTTACAAGCTGTTTTATCTTAGTACTGCTACCCGCATATCCAAATGCACAAAATAACTTGCTATAGGGCTTGTAATGCTGCGCTGCGCTGTTTGTATTGCTTGGGTTTTGTGGATAAGTGCGAAAGTTATTTGTATTGCTTTTTTATTGATTACGAAAAAACTAAGAATTTGTTAGAGCGAACTAGCGTTCGCTTGCAGCTTCAAAAAGCTTCGCTTTCTTCGCTGCTGTTTTTTTTTAATTGATTGATGATTTGATGCTTATTGTTTTGCTTTAGATATGACTGGTTTTGGAGGCGCACGACGGCTATGCGCTCGATATCTAAAAAATATAAGAGCACATCGCCGCCGCACCGTGTCTGCAACCTATCTGGTTCCGTGTTGACACGACTGTAAAAGGATTTGATGGAAGACGGTCGTATTAAAACTTCCAACTTATTTCAGCATTGATTTGCTTTATAAGTAATCCTGCGGCATCCACCATTGCGCCATGTAACTTTTACAGCAGTACATGGCTGGTGCGGGGTCATTAGCCGTCATATTACAACCCGCGTTTTTACCCTTTTATTGAGTGGTTTATCTCAGTCGGTTATTACTGAACCAATGAATTATTTGGTTTTTCTGCTTTGCTCAAGACGCTTGTGTGTGGCAAATAATTTTCTATTAATACTTGAAGCTATGTTTAATACTCGGTAAGCACTGTTAATAGGCATCACTTCACGCTTTTTGCGATTTCTTAAACACTTTAAGTAATGGCATAGCTGGTAGGACTGACTGGCAGTCAAATAGGTTGCAAAGCTTTTTAGTAGCGTTTCCGCTTCACGTTGCGCCATCAAAAACTCCGTTTCAATATCAGTATCCGCTAGATATTTGGGCGTAATGTGAACGCTTTTTAACCATGTATCTGTTTCGTAGTCAGTATTTTTCATACAAGTATTTAGTCAAACCAAACAAAACCCAATAAAAATCTAATGGATTTTGTGGGTTTTAGACAGCAGCGGCGCAATCTCTCGCAAAATTCGTCTAATTCTGGTCGTTCTTTGACCAAATCAGTCATAACTTATGTGTGCAGTCAAACTTTTTTCGGGAGCACACATGAATGCACTAAGTGGTTTAAAGTTAGTCGCTAGTAAAAAAAATCGTACTCTTTCCCCAGTAGCCCATCGTCGTAACAAACTCGTTAACAAACTACATGAGCAGATTGAGTTATGTGAAGCACAAAATGCTGGTGAGATTTACGCACCCCGTCGACTGCGTACTGTCACAAACAAGCAGACTGGTGAACGAGTGACTATCGAAGCAGTCAAGCGTGTGAAGGAATGGTTTTGGATTAATGACACTGGAAAAATCAATCTTGCTGTGCGCTATGGCAGCAAAGTGCTTGAACTAGCAAAGGGCAAGAATGCCGTTGAGCTTGGCAGTGGTGACGAACTAATAGCAGCCTTGCATGCACTCAAAGCTGCGGCACTTGCTGGTGAGCTTGACGCACAAATTGAAGCGGCTAACTATACCTAAGCTTACACAGCGAGAAGCTAAACAGTTAAAAAAACAGGAGAATGTCAGCAAAAAAAGCAGCAAACGATTGCCAACACTTGCAGCACAAGAAAACTATGTTTTTTTGCCTCAGTATCACAGCAACAGAGACTATGCACTGAAGCAGCTACAGCGACAGTTTGATATTTTGCTGTGGAGCACAGGCTTGAGAAATAATGTGCAAGGCGAAGATAGAAGTCTGTATAGCCTACGTCACACCTGCATCATGTATAGGCTGATGTATGGCGAAGGCATGGACTTGCTGACACTGGCACGCAATGCTCGCACATCACCTGAAATGATTGATAGGTTCTATGCCAGCAAACTCAAAGGTGAAGACAATGTTGCCATGTTGCAGAGTCGCAGGCGACGCACAGAAGTAAAGGTCACTGTCAAGGGTGAAAAATTGTCGCAGCTATTGACTGAAATGCGTGATGGGAAGATTTAAGAGTCTTTCGAAAAATCGTAGCATCAAGCAAGCCTAGCCTTTAAGTTGATGTAGGCACTGAATCTTACAGCCATAATTTAGATTGGCGTTGGGTCTTCATAATTACCAAATCAACAAAGTGCTGTTTTCGCTGCTTTGACTTATAGTACCAACTCATATAATCAAAGCAAAACCCAGCTGTAGCCAACATGATAACGATTTTGTATCACTTAAATTAAGAGATACAGCATTGGGAGTCAATGATGACAGCAAAGCGACAAGAAGCCCTAGCACAGCGCCTAAGCAAGGATTTGTACCAGCTGCAAGCATCTGGCGCAGTGGTGTGGCGAGATTTTAGGCGCAGCAATCGCGCCTTTTACGCTCACGTAGCTGAAGTGTATTTTTGGTGGCGTCATGCCATTGAAGTTACAGGCTATTTGGACAGCGAATACGCCAAGCTAGCCCGTAAGTTCAAAAGTCGTGTGAAACATGGCTATAACTTTAGTCCATTACTTGTTTTGGTTTGGGGTAATGATAACTGTAGTGATGGTGACTTAGATCGCCACAGTCGTGCTTTGAATAACATTGACGCTGAATATCTGTCACGTCCCAGTTATTACAAAAAGGATGGAGTTGCTCGCCTAGCCAAGTTCATTGAAGACAATCACGGGATTAATGGTCTAACTGGTTATGGTAAAAGCAATGCTGGCATTGAAGATGATGACGAAGAATCTACTACATCATTAAAAAAACCTGCAGTGCCAGATTCAGCAAAGTCTGCTGCCTTGTACCAATCAGCAGCAGCGCATTACTCACAAACCAGCACCAGCCCAAGCATTAGCTTTGACGCTGCCATTCCAGTTAACAGTGAAGAACTTGCTGTAATTCTTGTCAAACGCAGTGCCACAGGCTTTCAATTGCTGGGAGCCACAAACGATGCAGATGCAGTTCGTGCAGCTGCTGTAGTGAACTACAAACATACATTTTCAGCCTTGTCACCCAGTGTTCGTGCCATTGTTGAAGCTGTACGCACGCAATGCCTTCCTCCTCACTTACTAAAAATTCAGCGAGATTTAACAGACAAGAGTCATCAAAAGCATGACGATGGCAAACCCAAGCTCAGCACTAAGAGATTGCTATACAGAGCCAGCAGTGCAGACTTTCTCCTAAGTCCAGTTCGTGCTCATGCAGGTGTTGTGACAGTTGCACGACCAAAACAAACCATACTTGATGATGTCGCAGGTGATGTATTTTTATCTAACCCTGCAAGGCTGGCATTAGAGCGACGTGCTATCAGCAACTATGAATTCAATCTCTACAAAGCTGACAGCATTGACACTATCAAGCTTTATCAACATGAGCACAGCGCTAGTCATGTACTTAGGCTTGAAAACATTGCAGATCAAACTGATTTCTTGCACTTGGATTTTTGGCAGTACGACTCCGCTGTCGCAGATGTCATGCCACAAGTTGACATTGACTGGCTAGGTCATGCTGATTGGCAGCAGTCATTGTCAATTACTTGGTTTAGGCATCTTGCACTAGATGTGGTGGAAAAATGGTTTGCAAGCCACGCCAATCATATTAAGCGTGACCATCAAAAAATTTGTCTTGTGCAGTTTGGTAGAGATTCCATTGCTATTAGCTTTGTGCGTCGCAATGCAGTGTTTGAGCATCGTCACGAAATCGCCCTTCCCCAGTTCACACAAGGACTTCGCTCGTTAAATCTTTATTTTTTAACACGCGATTTAATGCCTGTGCTGAGGTCTATTGCTGACTTTGAAGTTCAAGGTGCTGTTGAAGTATTGGTTGATACGGCTGCAGTGCTATTTAAGTTCCAAACTGATTGTGCTGAATTTACTGTGGCAGTGCCCATAGCAAACGACAAGGCAGTGAGAAATATAAAGGGTTTTACTTTCTATCAGCCCACTGCAAAATCCTCTGCGAATTATGACGATGCTAATGAGCCATTTGATTACGAAGAAGAAGCCAAGCTGTGGCAGACAGTGCAGGAACATTCGCAATGAGCCTGCTGAATACAGACTATGCCATTTACTTGCCAGCTGTTAATGACAGCTTTGCTGCTGAGACTATTAAGCAGTTACCAAACCAGCGTGCCTTGCCTGCAGGACTAGAGATTGAAGATTTAATTTTCTGGAATCGCAATAATAGACTTTGGCATTACAGTCATATTTTGCACAGTGTTGGTCTGCACAAGGTAGGCAGTCAACCAGACAATTCAGTGACTCGCGCAGGTAAAACTGATTGCTTTGTATTGGGTGACAGTGGTGGCTATCAAATTGGTACAGGCAAACTCAAAGGCTATCAGTCTTTACATGCTGGCATGAGCAGTGATGAAGCCAAAACTACATGGGCTGGTGCTTATTCAGTTCGTCGCTGGATTCTAGACTGGTTGGAATTGCATACTGATTACGCAATGACTATTGACATGCCGTTGTGGGCGACACTGCCCAAAGGAGCTGCCAGTCCATTTCATCAGTGTTCAGCGCAGCTATTGACTGCAATGACTGTAGACAATCTCAAGTTTATTGATCTACACAGACAAGGGCGAACACGCTGGTTGAATGTCATACAAGGCTTGGACGAACAAACTACTGTGGCGTGGTGGAATGCCGTCAAGTGGTTTGATTGCAGTGGCTATGCGTTGGCAGGTGCAGCAGGAGTTAAAGGTGGCATTGCAAATGTACTACGCACTGTACTGATGATGCGTCACGATGGTGCATTTGAAAGTGGACATGATTGGATACATGTACTTGGTGTAAGCACGCCCAAATGGGCGATATTGCTCACAGCTATACAACGGGCGTTACGCCAAAGCGTGAATCCCAAGCTGCAAATCAGTTATGACAGTGCCACACCTTTTCAAGCTGCTGGCATTAGGGAAGAAGTTGCATTGTCACCACGCTACTCAAGTCGCCCCGCAGACTGGGCAATTCGTTTTGAAACTGTGCCACAAAGCTCAACTCTTGCTGGCAGCACTGCGCCTTTCCCTTATTCAAGTCCGTTGGGCGACATAGTGACTTTGGGTGACTTGAATGTACGTGGTGGTGCATGGACTGAGCGTAGTTTTGATACTGTCAGCAATTTATTTCTTTGTAATCACAACTGCTGGGTTTTGTTGGAAGCTTTTAGAGAAGCAAATAAATTGGCATTTGTTAGTGATCGCAGTGCTGTGCCATCTACGTGGAGAAGCTGCTTGGATTTTATTGCCAATGTATTTGAGCAGGAGAATTGGCAAGCTGAGCTGGAGAAAGAAAAAGCTTTGCTTGACGCAGTTGCCGCAAGTGAATATTAATTTTTCATGGAGAGCTATATGTATAAAGCTGCATTTTTAACGCACAACACGATGCAAAGTGCACCTACTGCAAAAGAAATTAAAACGTACTTGGGAAAGTCAGCAAAATTACTATATGGCAATGACCAGCGAAAGAGCAAAAATACACCCTATCCTGACAAGCTACACACGATAGAACATTCGTTCAGTCATTTCAAAAATATTTTTACGAATAAAAAATCATTTGTTATCACGGAACTTTATATTTTTGATGAGAAGATAAATGAATCACATTTTTTACTAAAGTATGCTCCGCAAGTACTTGTTCATTTTATTTTTAATGAAAAAACTATAGATGAAATGCACACAGTGTCTTGGAATCATATGCACTTAGTAAGTTATCTTAAAAGTATTGATAATGATATCAGCTCTCTAAAATTTCTCACTGAAAAAAATATTGGCGATGCTAAATTTCACAAACTCTTTCCAAGTTTTGTGAAAAAATTTGACACAATCAAGTCACACACACAAAAAGAGATAGATAAGCTTGAAAAGAAAGCGAATTTATTATTTCGCAGTGGTTGGTAGACTAATCAAACCAACTCCACTGCCCGACGCTTCATTTCATCGTTGACATCAATATAAGCAAGCCCGTTGGTAATAGTAGCTACGCATTAAAAGCATTATGTTTTTTTCTTTAATACTGAATTTTTATCTAGTGCGTACACAGCAAAGAGATCGACTGCAAATTTTGTAAGTAATTTATAAAAAAGTCGAATTGGAATACCATTTTCAAATGGCAAGGAATGAGAAGCTAAGAAATGCTGAGGGCCTGCATCGCGTACTAATTTAAGTTGTACGATACTTTCTTTTTCTGCTTGTTTTTCTATTATTTCAGTTAACTGATCATCAAAAGATTCGTCTTTTATAATAACTTTACCAGAGATGCGAACTAGCTTTTCCTCATTATCTAATCTTATCCACACTTCGTGCTCTAGCCCATTACCAGTTTTTATGGCTTTAGAAGGCATCACTTCAGATTGAATTTTGTTTCGTTTTAAAACAACCTGAAGTATGTCGGAGTTAATATCCTTGCCTTCGATAACTGATTGAGTACTAGCTGAAGCTTGACTCCTTGTTTCTTCAATGAGTTCCAAAATTTCATGAATTAATTGCGGCGCATGGTCTACGTTGAATTTCATCTCACGCAACAATTTAGTCATTATCATGACCACTTCAGAAAATTGACTCTCTGGCAATCGAATGTCGTAACTTTTGTTTATATTTTTGCTTATGTAAAAAAATAAACATACAAAAATTATCGCAGTTTGTGTTGAAAAATAAGAAAAATTGATAACTTAATTACATCTAATAATGCAATTATTACATAATTTTTATTGTTTGTACATATTTTGAACATATATAAATAGGTATTTTGAGAATATTTTCAATATTTTTAAATATTGTTTACTTTTTTCTTGACAAAGAATGTTCAACAGGTAAACTCCGTTCATCAGATCAGTTAACTAGCTTTTACCTACCGGAGC
>Ga0315905_10002293_pt1 | contig 20131 bp, 10 predicted proteins | sample LakEriMetagenome_5_FD_203522 | JGI IMG/M metagenome (GOLD analysis project Ga0315905, IMG submission 203522) | Freshwater fungal communities from buoy surface, Lake Erie, Ohio, United States - Buoy 4 MA121 | ecosystem: Environmental > Aquatic > Freshwater > Lake | place: USA: Lake Erie, Ohio... | reverse complement strand
GGGGCGGTCGGCGGCGGCGGCGGGGGCGGCGGCGGCGGCGGCGACGGCCGGGCGGCGGGGCGCGGCGCAGGGGCGGCTGCCGCACGCGCGCGCGCCCGATTGCTGCTGACGCTGCGTGAGCTGCAGCATCGCGGATCGGGTTTTCAGGGATCGCGATCGGTCGCCGCTCCGAGGACGGATCGAAGAACAGCGGGGAGCGCGAGCCAGAGGGAGTTTTTTCAGTCCGCGCCTTGCGTCGTCGCGCGCGCCGAAATGAGGCGGTGTCGTACGGCGGAGTTTTACTGCTGTTGTGGAATGTAGGCTACAGGTGTTGACACAGGTATTGAGACCGCGAGGGGCGAGAGATATTGAGGAGTTGAGAGCGGGCGCCGAGCGCACCACAGCAAGCGGCCGCGCGCGCCGGCGCGCGCCGTCGCGCGCGCGCGGCCATCTTTTTTCACTTGTTGCTCTTGAGCTTGGGCAGCTTGCCGACCTCGACGAAAAAGTCGCGCGCCTCGCTTCCGCCGCCGCCGCCGGGCTGCTCCCGCAGCCACCGCGTCGCCTGCGCCGAGTCGGACGTCGCGCGGTCGCCGCTCTTGAGCACGAAGACGACGCCCGAGCCGGCGGCGGCGAGCGGGCCGGCCAGCGGCACCTCGAGCAGCAGGCCAAACACGGGCGTGGGCGCGTCGGCGTCGGCCATGCTGACCGCGTGGCGCTCGAACGCCGACTGCCACGCCGCGCCGCCTCCCGCGTCGTGCGACAGCGGCGGGGCCGAGCGCCAGCCGTACGGGGCGGCCTGCCAGGGCGAGGAGGCGGCGCCCGCGCCCGCGCCCGCGCCGCCGGCGCCGCCGCCGCGCACGGCCCAGTGCGCAAACAGGCCCTCGAGGCGCGACCACGACACGCCGCGCTCCGTCTCGCACGCGACGAGCGACAGGGCGGCGCGCGGCTGCTTGTCCGGGTAGCGGTCGCCCGGGACGACCGCGGCGACGAGCTCGACGGCCGCCGAGATGTCGGTCGTGGTGCGCTGTGTGGCCTGGGCCTCGGTGCGCGCGGCGTCGGGCGAAAAGCCGCCGCCCGCGCCCGCGGGCGCGTCGAGCCACGCCTGCAGCTGCGCCTGGGCGACGCTGCGCAGGAGGGCCGGCATGCCGTCCGGGACGGGCAGGGAGCCGAGGTCGGCGAGCAGCGAGGCGTCGGGGCCGGGCGGCGGCGGGGGGCCGACCGGGGCGGGCGGCGGCGCCGCTGCCTTGGCGGCGGCGGCGGCGGGCGCGCGCGAGGGCGGCGCGCCGGCCGACGAGGTGGCGACGCCGGCGATCGCCTTGCCCAGGACGGGGGTGATGGCGAGGCCGCCCGCGCTGAGGGTGGTTTTGGGCGCCGGCACGCGGTCCTCGCTCCAGCTGCGCCACTTGTCGAACGAGACCCCAGCGGACGACGCCCCAGCGGACGCCTTGGTCGGGGCCGGAGCTGCTCCCTTGGCGGTCGCGCGCGCGGCCGCGACGCCGCCGCCGCCGCTGCGAGGGTTGTTCCCGTCCATCGCGCCGCCGAACGAGGGACGCGCGGCGGGCTTGCCGCGGCCGTGGATCGGCTTGGCGGCGGAGGGCCGGGAGGAGCTCGGGCGCAGGGCGGACGCGCGCATGGTCGCAAGGGGGTGCTTTTTGGTCGCGTTTCGGGAGGGCGATGAGAGAAGGAGGCGGTTTTTGAGGGGCGATGGCGTGACCGGGCTCCCACACACGTGCGCGTGCGGCCTCGAGAGATGGCGAGGATCGGGCGACGACGACTGTGACCTTGTGATGGCAACGGCGCGCTTGGCTGTGAGAGGGGCAGGGGTCGAGCGTGCACGGAGGAAGGGGGCGTGTGCGGAGGAAGCACGCGCGCTTCAGTTGGCGGCTGGCGGGCGGTGTGCCGCCCCTCCGCCCCGCGCGCTGAAAGGGGCGCGCCGGCGTCCTTGCAATCGCGCGGACGCATACGCCCTTTGTCAAAACCAACGCACGCGCTAATGTCGGCACCGCAGTCGCTCATCCGCGCGTGCCGCGCCTTGCGCGCGGCACGCGCGACGGCAGCAGCCGCAGCAGCAGCGCCGGCTTGCGTCGCACTCATCCCCAACACCACCACCAGCACCACCACCCGCACCAGCACCACCACCAGCACCCGCCCGTATTCCTCGTCCTCAAGAAGCGCGGACGCCCCTCTGCCCGAGCCCCAGGCCCCGGGCGTCATCGAGATGCGCCGCTACACCCTCCACCCCGCGGGCGCGCGCGACTACTTGCGCCTGACGCAGCAGAGCGCCGCCGCCCGGACGCGCCACCTGCCGTTGCTCGGTTTCTTCGCGCCCGAGCTCGGACACGATTTGAACACGTATTCGCATTTCTACGCCTACCCAGGCGGCCTGGACGAGCGCGCCGAGCGCCGCAAGGCAGCGGCCGAGGACCCGGAGTGGCAGGCGTACGTGTCCGAGTCGCGCCCGCACGTCGCGCAGCAGCGCAACGCTGCGCTCGTGGAGTGGCCCACGCTGTACGGGGCGGCAGGGGGCGCGTGGGGCTCGGCGGCCGAGTTTGCCGCGCGGTGCAGCGAGGCCGCGGACGGCAAGCCGGGGGTGTTTGAGATGCGCACGTACCGCCTGGCGGCCACGGCGTCGATCCGCAAGCTCGTGCGCGCGTTCGAGGAGGGCCTGCCGGCCAAGGCCGAGGCGGCCGCCAAGGAGCTCGGGGGCGACCAGCAGCCGCAGCAGCAGCAGCAGCTCGCGCTGTTTGGGTCGGTCGAGGTCGGGGACGTCGACACGGTCGTCGAGCTGTGGCGGTACCCGAGCGCCGAGGCCTGCGCGCGGGCGCGACGGGCCGCGCGCCTGGCCCCCGAGTGGAAGCGCGCCGTGTCGAGCGTGGCGCCGGGGGTCAGCCAGTTTCGCTGCCAGCTCCTTACGCCCGTCGTTCCGCTGTCGCCAATGCGGTGACGGATATTTTTGTTGCCTTTTTCCTTATACTTCGCATTTCATTCGCGCTCCTGTTGTAGCGGCCGTGCAAAAACAGACGCGACCCAAGCCCCCAACCGCGAAGTCGAGAAAAGATCGCCATGGCGGCCCCGCCGCCGCCGCCACGCCTTCCGCCGCCGCCACTGCTTCTCTAAAACAGCTCCGCCAGGCTGCACCGCACCCCCCCTCCCCCGACCCGCTCGAGCGTGTCGATCGGCGCGTGCACCAAGCCCGCGCAGTGCCGCAGCATGGCCCGGCGCTGCTCCTCGGTGAACGCGCCGTGCGCCTGCGTCGACATGGCCATCACGGGCAGGCCGCGCCAGTCGGCCACCTCGAGCACGTTGCCGCACAGGGCGTCGACCTGCGCCTGCGAGATCTGCACGACCTCGTGGTGCCTCGACAGGCGCTCGAGGAGGTGGCGCCGCTCGCGCGCGTCGGCCACGCCCTCGGCGCACACCACGGCCACGCCCGTTCCCACCGCCATCATCACGTTGGTGTGATACACCCGCTGGCCGCGCGCGTCGGACGACCGGAACGCGACGACCTCCTTGTACCCGCCCAGCTCCTCGAGCCAGCGCTCCGCCAGGGCGGCGTCGGCGCGCTCGGACACGTTGACGTACGCGACGCCGTTGACGCGGTCGAGCACGAGGACGCCCGTGCCCTCAAAGTAGCTCGGGGTTGTTTGCTTCGCGCCGCCGCCCGCCCCGCCTGCTGCCGCCCCCGCCCCGCCTTTGCCCTCCGCGTCCGTGAGGTCGATGACGCGGTCGTAGCCGCCCATGTGGCGGATGGCCTCGACGATCTCCGGCCGGCGCTCCGCCGCGCGGTTGGGGCACTTCATCGGATAAAGGACGAGCGTGTGGTTGGGCACGCCGCCAGCCAAGCCCGAGCCGCCGCCGCCTCCTCCTCCGCTCCCTGCCACGCTCGCGCCCTCGCCCGCCGCGTGCGTCGAGAACCAGTTGTTGGGAAACACCGCGTCGGGCGTGCCGTGCGCCAGGTCGTGCTGGAACAGGGCCACGTCCACCCCCGCGCCGTCCGCGAGCGCCCTGTACAGCCCGCTGTACTCGCGCAGCACCTGGCGCGTCAGCACCGAGGCGCCGCCGTGCCCGGCCTCTGCCGCGTCGTGCATGAAGCTGTTGTCCTGCGCGGCCTGGGGGTTGAAGCCGAAGGCCGTGGGCGCCACCATGAGGACGCGGTTGGTGGACTGGCGCCCGGTCTCGCGGCGCGCGGACGCGCACGCGTTGGCGCCGAGAGTGCCGCTTGAGGAGGAGGAAGGCGCGGCCGATGCCGACGCCGCCACCGCCGCTTGCACGTCGGGCACGAGCGCCGCACTGACGCGCTGGCGCCGCAGGAACTCGGCCATGTCGGTGGCGGCGCGCTCGAGGGCGTAGCCCTTGCCGTCGCGGGCCGGGACGTACTCGTCCACGACGAGGCGCGCGTGGGGCTCCGACTGGGTGCGCGCGAGCAGCGCGACGCCCGCGCGCGAGGGGGCGGCCAGCGGGGGTAGAGGGGCGACGAGCGCGGCGAGCGGCGTCGGCGCGGCGTCGTGCGGCGCAAAGGCCTCGCGGACGACGCCGACGCGGCGGGGGGTCGGGACCGACGACGAGGAGGAGGTGTCGCTGCCGCTGTTGCTGCTGCTCGCGGCCAGGAGGGAGCGCACGAGGTCGGCGGGCAGGCGCGCGGCCGCGCCAAACGGGCGCGTCGGCAGGCGCAGCAGCGCGGCGCTGTCGGCCGAGCCCGGGAGCGGCACGGCCTCGCCGCCGTCGGCGGGGGTCGATGCGGCTGCGGAGGCTGTTGTTTGTTCGGGAGGAAGGGGGGGGGGGAGAGGGGGGATCGGGGCGCGTAGGTGAGCGCGCGGCGCAAATGGCGCGATCGACCGGGCGCGCGCGCGGACGCGAAAACGTGATTGGCCAGGTCGACGCTCTCTTTCGTCGATCCAATCTCTCTCCTCACCAAACGCGCGCGAGCTCACGGCGGCGGCGGGCGCTTTGGTCACGATGCTGACACTTGCGCCCGCGCCCGCCACCGCGCGCGCCAGCATGAGCAGCGACGACGCTGGCGACGACGGCATGGCAGCCGAGGCGGCTTTGCTTGCTGTTGCTGTTGCTGTTGTGTCGACGACGCCCGATCGTCGTCCGCCAATCAATCGCCGCTGGGGACGGCAGGCAGTTTGGTTCGTAGATCACTGGACAAAGTGGCCGCGAGGCAATGGTGCGTAGGCAGTCGCGTCGCTTCTAGCGCACGGGGCGGGTCGGTGGCGCTCGTCGACTTGCCGCGCTCGCTGCGGGCGGCCCCCGACCGGCTAGCGGCGCGACACGGCGCGCGGCGCGGCGCGGGGCCCCCCCCGCCTCCACAGGCCGATCAAAATCGCTCTTGGCGCGCGCATGCGAGCGCGCCTTCCCCTTACACAATTAAAAAAAAGAAGAACAATTCAGCGATGCGCTAAAGGGGTTGGTCTGTGTGTGTGTCTGTGTGTGTTGTGTGCGCGCGCGAGCAAAAGAGCAAGGGGCGGCTCCCCGGGCGCGCTCAGGCGAACCGGTCGAGCCGCACCGTGATCGGCCGCCCCTCGAGCTCGGTGTTGTTGAGCTTGGCGCACGCCGCCTCGGCGTCGGCGGGCGCGAGGAAGCGCACGGTGCCGAACCCGCGCGAGCGCCCCCACGCGTCGGCGACGACGTCGGCGCGCTCGACGGGCCACTCGCGGAAGTGGTCGCGCAGCTGCTGCCACCCGACGGTCCAGGGGAGGTTGTGCACGACGACCTGCAGGCCCGACGGCTCGCTGTGCGGCGGCGGCGGCGGCGGCGGCGGCGGGGGGCCGCCCTCGGGGCCGGCGCCGCCGGCGGCGGCGCCCGGGGGGGGGGCACCCCCACCCCCACGGTAACGCAGCGGCCCCGCGCCGGGCGGCATGCCGTAGGGCGGCGGCGCGCCGTAGGGGGCCATCGGCGGCGGCTGCTGGCCGGGAGGGAGCGGCGGCCCGCCGCCCCCCGCACCACCACCACCACCACCACCACCACTGCCGGGAGCGCCCGGCGGCGGCGGCGGGGGCATGGGCATGCCGTACGGCGGTGGCGCGCCGTAGGGCGGCATCGCGTACGCCTGCGGCGGCGGCTGCCTCTGCTGCTGCCGCTGCTGCTGCTGCTGCTGCTGGAGCGACAGCTGCTGCTGCATCTGCGCCGCGAGGGCGGCCGCAGACGCCGGCGGCGCGGCGCTCTCCGCCGGCCCCCCGCCGCCCGCTGCACCGCCGCCTTCTGCCCCTCCTGCATCCCCGCCTGCCGGCGCCGATGCTGCTCCTGCTTGCTGCTGCTTTCGGGGCCCACCGCTGCCGCCGCCGGCCCCTGCTGGGCCAGGCCGCCCCCCGCCCCCCGCCGCCGCCGCCGCTGCGTACGGCAGCTGCTGCTGCTGCTGCTGCTGCTGCGGGTGCTGCCCCGCGCCGCCGGCGTACGCGGGCGACAGGCCCGCACTGCCGCTGCCCTGAGGCGACGTCGCCTGCTGCTGCTGCTGCTGCTGCTGCTGCTGCTGCTGCGACATCATCTGTGGCGGCGGCGGCGGCGGCGGCGGCGGCGCCATGGCCAGGTGCGGCGGCGGCGGCGGCGGCGGGTAGCCGTAGGCGGCGGCGGCGTAGTACTGGGCGTAGTACTGGGCCGCGGCGGCCGCGGCGTACTGGTGGTGCTGCGCGGCGGCGGCCTCGTAGGCCGCCTGGTTGTAGGCCTGGGCCGCGGCGGCGTTGGGCCCGGCGGCGGCGGCGTTGGGCGGCGGCTGCTGCTGCTGCTGCTGGTGCGGCGGCGGGGGCCCGCCGCCGCCTGCTCCGCCCGCCCCGGGCGAGCGCGCGCCCCGCGGCAGCGGCGGCGGAGGCGGCGGCGGGGGTGGCGGTGACATCATGGCGCCCGGCGGCGAGAACGAGGCGCTGTACGGCCGGCCGCCAGGGCCGCCGGACGCCGGCCGCGACGCCGCCCCGCTCGCCGGCCGGCTGCCAGCGCCGCCAGGTGGGGGCGGGTAGGGGGGCGGCGGCGGCGGCGGCGGCGGCGGCGGGGGCATCATGGCGCCGGGCGGCGGCGGCATCATGGCCCCGGGAGGCAGCATGCCGTACATCTGGTGCGGATGGTGCATCGGCGGGGGCAGGCCGCCGCCCGCGGCCGCGGCCGCAGCAGCCGCCGCCGCGGCCGCTGCCGCCACCTCGAGCGGCGTGCGGCGCGGCGCGCCCTGCGGCGCGGCCCCACCAGGGCCCGTCACGCGCACGGCCTTGGTGCGTCCGTCGGCCCCGACCTCGGTCTCGTACTCGACGGGCTCGCCCTCGCGGAGGGAGCGGAAGCCGTCGACGTCGATGGAGGTCTTTTGTTTTGGTTTTTGTGGTGGTGGGGGCGGTGGTGGGGAGTGGGGGGGGGGGGGGGGGGGCGCGGCGTCAGCGGCGGCGGCGGCGGCGGCTCTGTCTGGGAAACCCCCACGAGTGGTGGCTCTTGCTCTGTTCGCGCGCGTCCCTCGAACGTCCGTAAATCAGCGATCGGGCCGGCAATTCAGGCCTTTCAAGACCGCACGCAGCCCGATCCCGCCCGGGCGTCGCGCGCGCGCGCGGCCTCCGTCGAGAAGATGGGGCAACGAGAAGATGGGCAACGAGGAGGGGCGCACTCCTCCCCCCCCCCCCGCCCGATCGATCAGGCCACGAGGCCACACCACCCCTCCTCTCCCCCCGGAAGAAAAATCATCTCACCTGATGCACAAACAGGTCCTCCTCGTCCGGCGCCGAGGGGGTGATGAAGCCGAACCCCTTGGTCGAGTTGAACCACTTGCACACGCCCGTGCGGCGCCCGGGAGGCAGCGGGGCGCGCGGCGCTGCTGCCGACGGCTCGGCCAGCGCGGCCTGCTCCTTGTCGCCGCCGCTCCCGCTCCCGCTCGTGGCGTCCGCGGCGCTCGGCGCTTCTGCGGCGCCCTTTTCTGCCTGCTGCGCGCCGTCCTTGCTGCCGTCGGCGCCGCCATCGGCGCATGCGTCCTGCTGCTGCCGATGCTGCTCCTCATGCTGCTGGGCCGCGGCCGGCTGGGCGGCGTCGGATGCGGAGGGCGCGGCCGCGCGATCCGGCGACTGCTCCTCCTCCTGCTGCTGGTCGGGGTCGTCGACGACCTCCTGCTCGGCTTGTCGCTCGTCCCTCTCCGGCGCGGGCGGGGCGCCGCCTTCGGCCGCCCCGCCCGTCGTGGCGTCCAATTCCGAGGCCATGCACCCCAAATCTCGTCCGAGGGTCCGCCGGATCTGCCCAGAACGCGAGCGATTCAAGCTCGTGTCACGGCGTGCTTTTTGCTCCTTTGCTCTCTGGCACAAACGCCCCTTTTGTTTCAACGCGCCCGCATGGTGTGGGGATCGAGATGCTGGCCTGCGTCTCTGGCTCGATTGCCTAGGTCCGGGGTGTGCGACTAGAACCAATGGCGCTCTGGAAAGCTGGCTGCGTCTTCAGTTGCAAGGTCGCGGAAGCAAGATGATGTTGGTTCAAGGGGTGCACCGGGCGAGAGTGGATAGTGCCTTGGCGCGAAAGGTCGAGGGCAAGCAGCAAGCGGGCACCGACGTGCGGTCAGACGGGAACCAAGGCGCGCGTTACTTGTCGACTCTTCACGCGATCCTTGTTGTTTCACACACGCACACGCAGAGCCCGCTTTGTGGCGCTTCCGCCACGACAACGACGACGATGGTGCGGTTGGTTTTCCCGCACACCACACACCCGCTTTCGCCGCCCGCCCGCCCGCTCGAGGGGCACGGCACCTGCCGCGCGCGCGCGCGCTCGTGATCATGTCGCCGTGATCGAGCAGCAGTACGACGTCCAAGCGCGCTCACGCCCGAAGCCCTCCTCCCCCGAAACAACCCCACAAACAGCGGCGCGCGGCCGCGGCCCTCGCGGCGCGCGCGGCGGCGGCGGCGGCAACGGCGCCTGCTGCCGAGGCCCCAGCAGCAGCAGCGGCCGCGGCAGCAGCAGTAGGAGGGCCCTCGTCCTCTTGCGCGGCAGCGGCGCTCCCTGCGCTGCTCCTGCAGCATGGCGGCCTGATCGGTGGCTCTCGGCTCGGCGGCAGCAGCGACCATGAGCAGCAGCAGCAGCAGCAGCGGCGGCAGCAGCAGCAGCAGCAGCAGCAGCAGCGGCGGCGGCGGCGGAGCTGGGCCCGCGCCGCTGCCGACGCCGCAGGAACAGCAGCAGCAGGCGGCACCCCCCGCTCGTTCGCCTCGTCCGCCGCCGCACCCTCGCACCACCGCCGCGCCCTCACCACCACCACCACCCCCAGCAGCAGCGCCGACGACAACCACGACCCCTCCGACGCCGCCGCCGACCGCGGCCGCCCGGCCCCGACCGTCACCGACGCCCAGTTCACGTCGCCGCAGCAGCAGCGCGCGCAGCGCGCCGAGGGCGCGGCCGCGCTGCGCGCGTCGATGGACGCGCTGGTCGACGGCGCCGTGGAGGCGGTCGAGCGCGGCGAGCTCGGCCGGGCGGTCGAGGTGCTCGAGCGCGGGCTCAACGTGCTGGCCTCGGAGCACGGCGAGGCGCCCGAGCTGGGCGAGCTGCACAACCAGGCGGCGCTGCTGCTGCTGCTGCAGTCGTCCGGGGACGGCGGCGGCGACGACGGCGGGGCCGAGGAGGAAAAGGGCGGCGGCAACGGCGGCGGCGGCGGCGGCGCAGCGTCGGCAGGCGCCCAACAGCAGCAGCAGCCGCCCCCCGCGCTCGTGCGCGCGGCCGAGCACGCGTCGCAGGCCCTGCGGCTCACGGAGCGCGCGTTCGGCGCGGCGCACCCGCTCACGGGCCACCGCCTGCTGCGCCTCGGCACCATCCGGCTCGCGCAGGGCCGCGCGGCCGACGCGGCGCCGCTGCTGGCGGCGGCGGCCGACATGCTCGGGGGTGGCGAGGGCGAGGGCGGCGACGCCAGCACCGCCGCCAAAGCCAACACCGCCGCCTTTGGCCCGGGCCTCGCCGAGGCGCGCTTCCACCTGGCCCTCCTGCCCCTGCTGGGGGGCGCGCGCCAGGCCAGCGCCGTCGCCGCCGCCGAGGAGGCGCTGGGCGCCGCGCTGGCCGAGCTCGTGTCGCTGCTCGGGCCCGACTCGATGATCGTCAAGCTGGCGCTCGCGCAGCACTCGGCCGCCGTCGGAAAAGGGCTGGAGCACGCGGCGGTGCTGGCGGGAGGCGCGGCGACGAGCGGCAGCGGCTCGGCCGCGGCCCTCGCCCTGAGCGAGGCGCTGCTCAAGCAGCACGCGCGGCTGCAGGAGGCGCGCGACCGCGGCAGCGCCGAGCTCGGGCTCGCGCGCTACCAGCTGGCCGTGCTGTACTACAGCCACGACCTGCTCCCGGACGCCGGGGCGGCCCTGCGGCAGGCGCGCGAGGTGCTGTCCGCGCACATCCCGGCGGGGCACGACGTCGACCGCCTGCTGGCGCACCGCGCGGGCATGATCGCGGCGGCCTCGGGCGACGCGCGCTCGGGCGAGACGCTGCTGGCCGCATCGCGCGAGCACTACGCGGCGCAGGCGCGCGAGATGATGGCGGCGATGGCGGGTGGCGGAGGGGGCGCTTACTCGCCCTCCGAGGCCCCGGCGCACCCGCTGCAGCGCGAGGCCGACTTTGGCCTGGCGCTGTGCAAGCTGCGGGCGCTCGAGGGGGGAGGGGGTGGCGGGGGCGGGGGCGGGGGCGGGGGCGGGGCGGCCGACGTCGCTGCCGTGCTCGACGAGGCGGCCGCCGCGCGGCGCGACGTGGCGCGCGCGCTGGGCGCCTCGCACCTGCTGTCTCTCGGGGCCGCGCGGTACGAGGCGCGCGCGCGCGCGATGCTGCAGGGCAAGGGCGGCGGCAAGAAGTGAACAGAGATGCAGGAGGCGGCGAGACGCGCGTCTTTCTTTTGTTTCGGTGGGTGTTTTCACGTGTTATTGTTGTCGTCCGCCCCGCCCCGCCCCGCCGCCACCCGTCGCCGTCAGCATGTCGTAGGTGACCAGGATCGTCCCGGCCCCCATCCTCAGAAAGACGTCCTGCGGCAGGAAGCGCAGAAAGCCGCGCGCGCCCTCGCGCTGCCAAATCCCGCGCACGCACCCGCTGAACGTGCCCCCGTACAGCTTTCCGCCGCTGTCGACCACCAGGCGCTTGCGCACGACGTCGAGCGGGTGCGTGAGGGCGGCCGCGGTGGCGGTCGTGCCGCTGGCGATGCAGAGGCGCTCGAGCGCGGCGCGCCACAGGGGAAGCGAGGAGGCGCCGCCGCCGTCGTCTTCCTTGCGCCGCGCCGAAGCCGAAGCCGAAGCCGCCGCCGTCGCGTACCGCCCGCCAAACGCAAACTCCTTGGCGCTGTCGTGCAGGCCAAAATACAGGGCCTTGTAGGCGGCGGCCGAGGTGACGGAGGGCCCAAAGCCGCGGTACAACCCACGGAGGCCGTCGGCGGCGACGACGGCGCGCGCGGCGTCGAGCGGGGAGCCGCCATACTGCCACGCCCTCGCTGCAGTCGCGGGCGGCGGCCGGGATCGGGCGGCGCTTGCTGCCGTTGCTGTTGCTGCTGCTGCTGCTGCCGGTGCTGCTCCTCCACCCCCGACGTCGGCGCTCATGCGGATCGTAAGCAGCTCAAACGGGTAGACGAGCGCGAGCGCCAGCGCGCCCGCCAACCCCCCGGCCGCCGCGTTGGCTGCGAGCAGGCGCGCGGCGGGGGGCGGCGGCGGCGCTACAGGCGCCGGGCGGCCGTCCCCGTCCCCACCGCCAATCATCCCTCTGCGCCGCTCCCCCCCGACGGCGAGCGGCATCAGCGCCGCGCGGAACGCGTCCTTGGCCGCGAACGACACCGACACCGAGGGGATGTGGCGGGCCAGGTAGGGCGAGCAGCCGTGCCACAGCCCCGACGGCCGGCCGCCGTGCTCGCGCAGCAGGCGGCCAAACGCCGACAGAAACTTGAAGCGGCGCGTCCTCCCCGACAGCACGTCCGGGTTGGCGTCCTGCGTCTGGATGAGCACTTTCACGCGGTGAAACGGGTAGGTCGAGACGGTGTAGAGCGTCGACGCGCAGAAGGCGGCCAGCAGGCTGGCGGGAGGCGGCGCGGCGAGCGAATCGACGAGCTGCGCCGCCGGCCCCTCGTCGTCGTCGTCGTCGCGCGCCTCGGGCGGCGGTTTGCGCGGCGGCCGCGGGGGGGCGCCGCCGGGCGCCGCTGCCAACGACGCGGTCATCGCGACGTCAATCAGCGGCGCGTCCGTCCACCGCCGCCTGTTACCGCGCCGCGCGCCCGGGGGCGGGGGGGCATGCGTAGGCTCAAACGGGCGGGACTGATGTCGGGAGAGGGCTTTTGGAGTGGCTCGAAAGCGACAGGTGTTGTTTGTGCTCGCTGCAGAAAGGAGGATGAAGACGACCGACGAGGTTGCGGGCGATGATGATGATGGGTCGAGTGGGATGATGTGTGTGCCTGAGGCGCGTGGTTTGTGCTTGCGACGACGAAGCTGCTTTTTACGCGCCTCGTCGGACGGCGACGCGGCGTCGCCGCCGGACGAGGCCGCGCTCGAGGCCGAGGCCGGCTGCCCGCCCGGCGCGGTGGCCGAGGCCGAGGGGCGCCTGCGCGAGGCCCTGGGCCGCGCGGGGGGCACGCAGGCCGTCTCGGCCGTGCGCTGCCTGCGCCTGTACCTCGAGCGCCTGGGGCACAACGACCCTGCTGCTGCTTCTTCTGCTTCCTCGTCGTCGTCGTCTCCGGCGGCGGCGGCGGCGGCGGCGGCGGCGTCGGGGGCGACCTGTCCAGCGATGGCACGCACGCACGCACACACCCAAGGGCTTCCGAAAGCGCACAGCACGATTCGGGGTCGCATCAGCTTGTACACACACACACACACACACACACACACACACACACGCATCCATCATCGAAGCCGCCATCGAAACCAAGCGCGCCATCCGTCGCACCCCCGCCCCCCCGAGAAGGGGCGGGGAAGGGCTCTCCACGCACGCCTTCATCAAGCAGCGGGCAACATGGCCGCCCTCGCGGCCCCCCGCTTCGCGCTCCTGCTCCTAGCGCTCGCGCTGCTGCTGGCGACATCTCTGCATGCGGCGACGGCGGCGCGCGCGGCGCCGACCACCTCCGCCATCGCCGCCGAGGCCGCGAGCCCGCCGCCGCCGCCGCCGCCCTCGTGGCGCCCGGCCGACTTGCCCGACCCCGCAAGGGACCCGGCCGCCTGCAACCGCCCGGGCGTCGCCGCGTCGGCCCTCTGCGACCCGGACGCCGTCCTGTCGCGCGCCGGGGCTGACGTGGTAGAGGGCCTGCTGGCCGCCATCCGCGCCGCCGCCCCTCCCTACGCGCGCTCGCCCTGCGCCTCGCGCGCCGAGCGCGACGCCGGCACGGGCGGCTACCAAGTGGCGGTGGCCGTGCTGCGGCGGCCGATGGCTTCGGACGTCGGGGGCGCATCGGCGGCAGCAGCGGGGCCTGAAGAGCGCGCGCGCATCTTTGCCAAGGCTTTACACGACGCCTGGGGGGTCGGGCGGCCAGGAGCAGGCGGAGGCGGGGGCGGCGGCAACGACGAGGCCGGCCAGGCCGGCGGCGGCTGCCCCCCGGAAGGCGGCGACGGCGCGCTGCTCTTTGTGGCCGTCGCCGACCGGCAGGCGTACGTGTCCACGGGCGCGCAGGCCGCGCGCCGCCTGCCGGACGCGACGGCCGCCGCCATCCTGCGCGCGATGCGCGCGCCCCTGCGCCGCGACGACTACGACGGGGCCGTGTCGCAGGCCGTGGCGGACGTCGGCCTGGCCCTGGCCGGGCGCCTCGACCCGTCGAGCCTGCCGGCCGGCGGGGGCGGCGGCGGTGGCGGCGGCGGCGAGGATGATGAGGAGGAGGACGACGGGTGGTTCATGCTGGCCTTTTTCGGCGCCATCTTCGCGGCCGTCTTTGGCGGGTCGTGGTGGGCGGACCGGCGCGGCGCGCGCCGGCTCGACGACTGCCGGCGCAAGCTCGACGCGATCCGGCGCGAGCACGAGCGGCGCGCGCGGACCGGTGCCGCCGCCGCCGGGGACGAGGGCGGCGCGGGCCCGCGCGAGTACGGGCTGTCGCCCACGTGCCCCGTCTGCCTCGAGGCGTACGACGGGCAGGAGGAGGAGGAGGAGGGGGGACGCGCGGCCGGCGGAAGCGACGCGCCGGCCGAGGGGTCGGCGGCGGCGTGCTGCGGCGGCGGCGGCGCCCACGCCAAGCCCGCCGTAGCCGCCGCCGCCGCCGCCGCCCCGCCCCGCCGCAAACTGATCTTGGGTTGCGGACACGCCTATTGCGAGCCGTGCCTCGAGGCGTGGATGGTGACGCAGTCGCGCTCGACCTGCCCGATCTGCCGCGTCGACGTGGGCGCGCAGCCGGCGGGCGCGGGGACGTCGGCCGCGGCGGGGGCGTCGGCGGCAGCGACCCCGGCGGCTGCTGCCCGCGCCCCGCCGCCGCCGCCGCCGCCGCCGCCCTCCCTGCGCCCGGACGGCATCGGCCTCTGGGCGGGCGACGCCCTGTGGTACCCCGAGGTGGCCTTCCGCCTGCGCCGCCTGCGCGCGCTGTACCCCGACCTCGTCAGCGACGCCATGCTGTCGTCCTGGGAGCGCGACGCGCTGGCCGGGCGCGACTTTCACGGCGGCGGCGGCGACGGCGGGAGGCGGGGTGCGGGCGCAGCGTCGGCGCTGAGGCGGCACGAGGCGCGCGACCGGCGGAGCGAGTACCAGTCGCTGGGGTCGCGCGGGGCGATCGGCGGCGGGTTTGGCGGCGGAGGGGGCGGAGGGGGCGGAGGGGGCGGAGGGGGCGGCGGCGCGGGCACGAGCTGGTGAGCGCCCACCAGTGAGCTCAGAGCCGAAGCGACGGTTCATCTCGCAGCGCATAGTGTCATTCGGACAACCCCATCATCGTCTGCAACGCATTCGCACCCAGTGAACTCCATCGACGATCCCGACACGTGGCCTTGCCCTTGGGCATCACGCCTCCACCTGTTTCGTGAGAGAAAAGGAGTAGGAGTACTACCGAACAATCGCCGCTGCGCGCGCCGGCGGCCTCGATGGAAACGAGTGGCCGGTGCGCTTGCTGCAGGGTCAGTCCCGCGTCCGTCTCGCCGCGTCTGTGAATAATTTTTTACCCGCCGAGACGAAACGGCTGGGCGGGCAACGATGCGGCCTGCTTCTGCCGACACGAGGAGCGCACGCTCGGGCGCGCGCGAGGCAAGACAAGGCGGCGACATCGCGTCGCTGATGGACGGGCACTTCTCGGGCGCCGCTGCGACCGCCTCCTCGCAACGCGCGCGCCCGCCGCTCGACGACAACGACGGCGGCGCGCTGCTGACCTGGGGCGGCGTCGGCGTCGTCGTCGGCGGCGGCGGCGTCGGCGTCGGTGGCGTCGGCGCCCCAACAACAACAGCCCCCATGTCCGCCTACTACTGCGTGCCGTCGCCGCCGCGCCCCACGAGCCCCGGCGGCGGAGGCGGCGGCGGAGATTCGGACGAGCCGTCGCTGGGTGGCTGGGGCGAGGGGGGCAGTGGACACGGGACGGCGGCGGCGGCGGCGCTCGGCGGCAGGACCCTCCGGGCGGCCGCTCCTCCGGACGCGCCCAACTCGGCCGCCTCGACGATCATGATGATGCGGCCGCCCGCGTTTGAGCCGGCGGGGCCGGCGCCGACGTACGCTCAACAACATCAGCTCGAGAGCGCCCCTCGGGCGCAAAGCGGCACGACCGGCGCAGCCGATGCCGCCCCCTCGACCGCCGCCGCCGCCGCCGCCGCCGCCGGCGTCTCGCGCGTGCCCTCGTCCGCGCCGCTGGCCGTGCAATCCTCCTCGTCATCCGCCGCCGCAGTCACAGCTTCAGAGGCCACGACGCCGCCGACTTCTGGCAGACCACTGGGCGAGGCCGGCGGATCCGCCCGGACCGGCGGTGACGGCCGCAGCGCCGGCAGCAACAACGTGCTGCTGCTCGTCGGCAGCGGCGGCTCGCGCGGCGGCGGCGGTGGCGGCGGCGGCCACCTCGGCAGCAGCCTGAGCGGCAGCTACCCGCTGCGCTACAGCTTTTTGGCCTCGGGCAGCTTTGGCGGGGGCGGTGGCTCCGGCGTGCTGTCTGGAGGCGGGGGCGCAGGCGCATCAGCAGCTACAGCAGGACCAGGGTCGTCGAGCGGGGGCGGCACTACGGCCGCGCCCTCGTTTCAGCCGTCGGCCTCGCTCCCGCCGCGCCCGCCCTCGCTCAGCAACCTACAGGCGGCGCTGGCCGGCGCCAGCCAGTCGAACGGGGGCGGCAGCGTGGCCGGCAAGGGAGGCGGCGACCCGCCACCCTTGCCGGCGCAGCAGCAGCGGGGCAGCGGCGGCCTCGGCGGCGCGCTGCGGGCCGCGGCGGCAGCGGCGTCGGCGGCGGACGCTTCCCCTCCTTTTTCCTCGCTCTCTCCCTCTTACCACGCGGCGGCGGCGGCTTCTGCGGCCGTCGCCGCCAACGCGGTGCATCCGCCCGCTCCAGAGTCGGTGGCGACGGCGGTCGAGCAGCAGCAGCAGCATCAGCAGCAGCAACCCCTGCCGGCCCTGGCCGCCTCGTCGGCGCCTCGCGACGGCAGGAGCAGCAGCCGGCCCGGCCGCCAGGCCGCCGCCGCCGCCGCCGCCGCCGCCTCCAGCCCCGGGGCCCCCGTCTCGTCCCTGCGCGCCTACAGCCTGCACCGCGCCGTGAGCAGCTCGTCCCTGCAGCAGCAGGCGCAGGCATCCGCATCCGCATCCGCAGCAGCAGCCGTCCTCCCGTCCCAGCAGCAGCAGCAGCAGCAGCAGCAGCAGTCGCCGGCCGCCCCGGTCGCGGGCACCTCGCCCGTCGCGCTCTCGCCGACGCTGCGCGGCGCGGGCCTGCCGCCGCCGCTTGCCCGCTCGGCCTCGTTCAGCAACACGGCCCTGAGCACGTCGCCAGGGGCCATCGAGGCCGGGTTCATGGGCATGGGGCGCGCGTCGCGCGGCAGCCCCGCGCCGCCGCCGCCGCGGCCGCAGCCGCCGCCGCCGCCGCCGCCGCAGCAGCAGCGGACGCCGCCCTTTCCGGGCCCGAGGAGCGGCGGCAGCTTTGTTGGCGGCGGCATTTGCGGCGGCGGCATTGGCGGCAGCAGCATCGACAACCCCCTGGCGCTGGCGCGTGGCGCTCACAGCTGGAGCGGCGGCGGCATGATGCGCGCCTATGCGGGGGCCGGCGGGGCTGCGGCCGCCGCGGCCTCTGCAGAGCGAGCGGCGGCCGAGCAAAAGGAGGAGGAGGAGGAGCGGGCCGAGCGGCGCCGCTTGCGGCAGCGGCAGCGCCGGCGCCGGCGCCTGTCGGCCGCCGCGCGGCGCGGCGCGCGCTCGTTCGGCGTCTCGGACGACGAGGAGGACGACGACACGTCGACGGCCACGGACGGCTACGACGAGCACCGTCGTCGTTCCAGCGACGAAGACGACGACGACGACGACGACGACGACGAGGAGGATCCCTTTGCCGTGGCCGACCGGCGCCTCGTTGAGCGGCTGGGCGCGGCGGGCGCGGCCGAGTACCTGTCGCCCGCCGCTGGCGCCACCATGGGAAATGCTCGGCGGCGGCAGCAGCAGCAGCAGCAGCGTCGGCGGCGCCGGTCCTCTTCCTCGGCCACCGCTGCTTGCGCCGTGTGCGACGGCGCGGCGCCCGCCTGCCCCGTCTGCCGCGGCGCCGGCCGGCGCGGCGCCGCGGCCGCTGCTGCTGCTGCTGCTGATCCTTCTTCTCCGTCTGTTGGCGCCGCTGCGGCGGGCGCTGCCGCCACGACGCCCCTCTCGGCATCCTTGTCGCGCACCCCGAGCGCCGCGCTCGTCGCCTTTATCGAGGGCCGGCGCCCTTCGGACCCGGGCGGGGGGGCCGGCGGGGGGGCAGTTGGCGCCCTCGACGACCCTGCCAGCGCCCTGCTGGCGGCGGCGGCGGCCGCGGCGTCTCAGCAGCAGCAGCAGCAGCAGCAGCAGCAGCCAAGCACCCCCCAGCAGCAGCAGCAGCAGCAACAGCAGCAGCAGCAGCAACAGCAGCAGCAGCAGCAGCAGCAGCAGCAGCAGCAGCAGCAGCAGCAGCAGCAGTGCTGCCTCATCTGCCTCGACGCGCTGACGCCCGCCGACTTTGCGCCGGGCGGCGAGGCGCTCGTGCTGCGCTGCGCGTGCCGCGGCGACGTCGCGCTGCGCCACCGCTCGTGCGCCGTCAAGTGGGCCGCCGTGCGCGGCAGCAACCGCTGCGACGTGTGCGGCCAGGCCGTGCAGAACCTGCCGCCCGTGCCCCCGGAGATCCTCGAGGCCCAGCGCGCGGCGGCCGACGCCGCGCAGCGCTACCGGCGCGCGCTGAGGGGCGCGCAGCGCGCGGCCGCGTCGGCCGCCATGGCCGGCTACCCGCCCGAGGTCGTGCTCGAGGCGGCGGCGATGGCCGACGCAGAGGAGCGCGGTGGTGGCGCTTACGGCTCCAGGAGCAGGAGCAGGAGCGGGAGGCCGGGGGCGGGCGCCGGCGCGGGAGGAGTGAGCGCGGCCGAGCTGCACCGGCAGCTGGTGGCCGGCGGCAGCCCGGCGGCGGCGGCGGCGGCGGCGGCGGCGGCAGGCGACTACGAGGACGAGCGCGGGCGGTGCTGCTTCGGCTGCTTTCCGCTTCCCTCCGCCCCCACGGCGGACGCCGCCTTTCGGTTTGTCGGCGTTGCGTGGGCCGCGATGGCCACGGCCGTGCTGGTCGGCGGGCTCGGCGTCGCGCCCGCGGCGGCGGCCGGATGCGCGGTGGGCGCGGCCTGGACCGGCGCCGCTGCGTGCGCCCGCACGTGCTCCCGCGCGGCGCAGCGGCGCCGCGTGCGCCGCCGCGCCGCGCGGCTCATGGCCCTGGAGCGCGGCATCGGCGCCGCGGCCGCGGCTGCTGTGGCCGATGTCGGCTGGGGAGGGGGAGGAAGCGCGGCGGCGGCGGCGGCGGCGGCGGCGGCGCGGCCGTTGCCGCCGCCCTTGCTGCTGCTGCCGCCGCTGCTGCCCGGGGGCGTCCTCGGCGAGGCGGTGCGGGCGCATCGCGCCGCGGCGGCGGCACTGGCCGAGGCGCGCGCGGCTCAGGAGGAGGTGCGGCGTCGGTTGCTGGCGATGGGGTGATTAGTGGCGGAGTGCAAGAGAGGATGTGTTTCCAAAGTCGCGGCAAAAGTCTTGCCCCAAGCGAAAAAAGAAGCAAGAGCCGGCGAGCGCCCCGGCGGCCTGTTCCGGGCCTTCCGCATTCGCGGCATCGGCGGCGGTCTCTGCTTTCCTCACGAGCCATCATCCGCGTGCGCCCGTAGGCCCCCCCCCCACCCCGCCCCCCCAACACTCCGCACCAGCCGCATCGGATCCACCGCAACCCCACCTGCAGTCTGCCACGAGCGAAAGCAAGGTGCGTTTCCCCTCCCCGTTGGGGAGTCTTGACGCGCGTCGACACTCCAGAGGAGCGAGCAGGTCCGTGCGTCCCTCTTGCTCAAGTCGTTGTGTCGCTTTTAGGTCGGCGTCCGCGCATCCAGGCGCGCGCCCGGCCGCCCGCTCGCGCGCTCGAAGCTGCCGCGTGCTCCTGTTCCAGGGCCTGCCCCGGGGGCTCGACGGGCCGCGCGCGGCGCGCGCAGGAAGGGGCCAAAGAGTCAAGACCTGCCATCTCTCCTCCTCCCCCGCTCCTAAACCAAAGACCCCCCTCCGGCCATCCGCCGCCCGCCAAAAAACGCTCACACAGAACGAACAACACAAATCAACACAAGCTACCCGCGCGCGCTCTGAGCAGCCGCTTTGGTTCGCAACGCATCTACGGCTGCTCTCTCCGGCGGAGACGACTCTCTCTTGCTCTCGGACGACGGACCGAAAGCAGCAACTGAAAAGAAGGTAGGTGCTCCTCGTGCGCCGCCGCTCCTTCGCCCGGCCCCTAAACCGCCCGTCGAGGAGCGTCGCCGGGATGAAAGGCGCCGAATCGCCCGCTGCCGTGGCTGTGCCGGCGGCGGGGCCGGTTCCCGCGCGCGCGCCGACGTGGCGACGACCCCGGCAAAAGAGCGTCCTGTTTGCTCCCCTCCCGCCCCTCTCGTCCGCCCGCCCAGTCGATTGCTCGCGCCCCAACTGCCCGCGCCCGATGCGCGTCCGGGGGCATGGGACGCCTGCCTCCAATCCCGCCGCGCCCGGCGGCCCGTTTCACGCGCGATGCGCGCGCATCGGCGGCCGGGAGTCCCCACGGCGCGCCTTCCTTTTTTGGCGACGGCGGCGGCGGCCCACGGCAGAGTGGTTGTGGGACTCCTGCCATCTGATGCTCCTCCTCTTTTGCTCATCC
>Ga0315905_10002291_pt1 | contig 20145 bp, 20 predicted proteins | sample LakEriMetagenome_5_FD_203522 | JGI IMG/M metagenome (GOLD analysis project Ga0315905, IMG submission 203522) | Freshwater fungal communities from buoy surface, Lake Erie, Ohio, United States - Buoy 4 MA121 | ecosystem: Environmental > Aquatic > Freshwater > Lake | place: USA: Lake Erie, Ohio... | reverse complement strand
TCGGTCGCAACCCCCGACACATCGAACGACTCCTCACCGACCCCGAGAGACGCATCTTCGAACGCCGCGATCGCGGCAACGGCGGCGTCGTGCTGATCGACCAGTCGGGATCCATGCGACTCACCGAGGACGATCTGTGGAACATCATCGAAGCCGCACCCGGGTGCGTCGTCATCGGATACAGCCACATGCCCGGTTCCGACGACCAACCGAACATCTGGGTGATGGCCGAACGTGGTCAGGTCGCCGAGAAGGTTCCCAGCGGAAACCTCGGCAACGGCATCGACGGACCGGCTCTGCGCTTCGCCCTGAGGAAGCGGCGTTCGGGTGAGCCGCTCATCTGGGTCTGCGACGGCTGCGTCACCGACGAGTTCGACCAATTCCGCGTACAGCTCACCGATGAGTGCGCGACTCTCGTGGCCACCGCGGGCATTCATCAAGTACCCGATGTCGCCCATGCGATCTCCGCTTTGGGACGGGCGGGCCGGGGCGAGTCCTTGCGGGCCGCCGCCATCGGACCGATCGCCACCTCCGAAGCCTGGAGGTCGAGAACGCCCTGACCAGCACACCGCCCGACCGGCACGCACAGAAACGACAGCTTGGAGCGTTATCCCTTACATGAGTCACCACACCGAGATCCCCTCCGTCACCTTCGCCATGACCCAATCCGAGTTCCAACTCTTGGCCACGTTCATGGCACCTCTGCGATTCGAGGAGAGTCTCGGTCAGTCCGTCTGGGTCGGAAGTCGCATGGACGGCGGTCGCACCTGGACGGCGCACGCCAACGGCACCACCTCGGTGGTCATCATCGGCCCCGACCCGGCCATCACCGAGGGCGCGGACAAGCTCTGGTCCTATCCCGTCCCCGAGAACCTTCTCATCGTCATCGGCAAGATCTTCTTGTCGTTCGACGAGGTCGTCGTGACCCTCTCCGAGGACATCGCCACCATCGCCACCGACGAGATCTCCATCACGGTGGATCAGAATCCGCACGCCAAGATCCCGGCCATTCCTCCGGCCAGCGATTCGGTGTGCGTGGCCACCGTGGATGCGTCCAATCTGTGGGTTCTGCTCTCGGCGGCCCGCATGTGGCCGGCCGGTGGTGACGGCAACGGCATGAATCCACCCATGGTGTGTGATTTCGACATCGAGAACGGGGTGGTCCGATTCAGTGCGGATTGGACGGCCATCGGGCTCGGAGTTCACAAGTTCTCCACGGTCGCCGAGTTCGGCGAACTCACACCCGGGGCGAAGCTTCCGCGTTTCAACTTCCCGCATTCGGCGGTCCTGGAGGTTCTCCGGGATCCGGTCGCCGCACACCGCATGAAGTCGGTTGCCATCCATGCCACCACCACCGGCGAGGGTTTCATCCTCCTCGAAGGCGAGAACTGGACACTTCACGTTCCCGCACTCGCCAACGTCGACCACTGGGGGCACGACCTGGACGCGGTCATCGGCGGCATCGACTACGCGTGGGCGAACAGCACATTGGTGCACGTACTCAGCCCGGAACTGATGCACGGGGTCATCGAATTGCGGGCGCTACCCGGTGGCGATCGCACCGGCCCCTTCAAGTACCGCGTCAGCTACGAGGTGATGGACGACATCATCCCCACCATCGACCTGTACAACGAACTCAATTCCCTGAACGAAGGTGTGGCGGGATGTCGACTGGTGGTCGAGGGCAATCGCGTGGTGGCGATGTCCGATCTCACCCAGGAGAACTACGAGCAACTCGAGAGTCACGTGAGCGCGTTCGCACGCAACGTTTCGGGTTTGTCCCCGCTGATCGGCGGTCTCAACACCACTCGCTGACCGAGCAAGTTCACCGAAACATCGTTTCGGCGTTCACCCGACATCACCTCTCGTTCACTCGCGTGAACCATGGTCGTCGTGGCGAATACGTCGCCGAACGATGACACGAGGTGGAACATGAGGACACGACGTCACGGAGTGCGCACGATCGGAGGCTTGATGGCCCTCGGTGTCGGTGCCCTACTCGTCACGACCGGCACGGCGGCCAGAGCCGTTCCGCCGATCGCCGCCGGTGGATTGCAGTTGGTCCCCGTCGGGACCTACGACGGTGGTGGCTTGGCTCGAGCGGAGATCGTCTCGTACGACGCCGCCTCCAAGCGGATGTTCATCAACAACGGTGCACAGAATCGCGTCGACATCGTGTCCATCGAGAACCCGGCCAGCCCGACGTTGGTGTCGAGCTTCGACGTGTCGAGTTACAACGGCTACACCAACAGCGTGGCCGCGGGGAACGGGATCGTGGCGGTGGCCATCGACGTGACCGCCACGGTGGCGTCCAACGGTCGAAAGACCGCGAACAACGGAAAGATCGTGCTTCTCGACACTAACGGCACCTTCATCCGAAGCCTGGACGTCGGTGTCCAGCCTGATCACGTGGGATTCTCCCCCGACAAGACCAAGATTCTCGTGGCCGGCGAAGGCGAGCCGCTGTGCGCCAACGACGACCCGGCCACCACCGGTGGTGTCGACGAGTCCACCGACCCGGCTCTCGTGACGGACCCCAATGGCACGATCTCGATCATCGACGTCGCCAACGGTGCGGCGAACGCCACGGTGACCACCCTCGACTTCAGCGCATTCGACAAGACCGCGTTGTTGGCCGAGGGTGTGCGAATCTTCTTCCCCAACTCCACGGCGGCCCAGGACCTCGAACCCGAATACATCGCGGTCAGCCCCGACAACTCCAAGGCCTTCGTCACGCTTCAAGAAGCGAACGCCGTTGCCGTGGTTGACCTGACCACCACGACCATCTCGGACATCGTGAGTCTGGGCTACAAGGACTGGGGCGCCGTCTCGGGCAACTTGCTGCTCGACGCCAGCGACCGTGACAACGGCTCGAACGGAGCGGCCCGCAACATGGTGTCCTATGCGGGTCTTCCGCTGAAGGGCATGTACATGCCCGACACCATCGCCAGTTTCGCCCGAAATGGCCAGACGTACACGGTCACGGCGAACGAGGGGGACACTCGCGACTGGACCTGTTACAAGGAGGAGGCTCGCATGGGTGATGCCGCGTTCAACGCGATCTGGACCGCCTCCGGCGTGGATGCGACCGCGTACAAGACCGCGCTTCGACTGTCCCGCCTCAAGACCACCCTGGCATTCCCGTCCACCTCGACCGGTTCCTCGGGCCTCTATGCCTTGGGCGCCCGTTCGTTCACCATCTGGAATGCGTCGGGCGCCAAGGTGTGGGACAGCGGTTCGCAGTTCGAGGAGATCATGCAGCGCGACTTCCCGACGTGTTTCAACTCGGACGCGTCGGACACCGGCACGGCGGCCCAGATGGCAGCGTCCATTTGCGGCTCCCGCATGGACGGACGTTCCGATGACAAGGGTGTCGAACCCGAAGCCATCACCACCGGCGTCATCGGCGCACAAACCTTCGCCTTCATCGGCCTCGAGCGTGTCGGTGGAGTGATGGTGTACGACGTCAGCAATCCGGTGAACCCGCAGTTCGTCACCTACAAGAACCCGGCCATCGACGGCTCGACCGGCGCGGGTGCCACCGACGTCTCGCCCGAGGGAATGGTGTTCGTGCCGGCCGCGCAAAGCCCGAACGGAACGCCACTCCTGTTGGTGGCCAACGAGCTGTCGGGAACCACGACGGTTTACGAAGTGCGCGTGCCCACGCCCTTGGCGCCGTCGGTCGATGCGCCCGCCACGGCCACCATCGACACGTTCACCGAGCGTTCCATCGTGTCCACCCCATCGTTGACCCAAGGTGGCACGGTGGCGGCCACGTACACCGGCTTCACCCCGTACGAAACGGTCCACTTGGTGATGGAGTCCGTGCCCACCGTGTTGGCCACCGGCACCGCCAGCGCCACCGGCTCGATCACCCTGAGCGCCAACGTCCCCGTTGACGCGACCGTCGGCAACCATCGGGTGTCGTTGTACGCCCCCGTCAGTGGCATCGGCGTGCGCATGTCGGTCACGGTGGCCGCGGCCGCCAGCCCGACGCCGAGCACTCCGCAGGTGAACCCCGACACGTTGCCGGCAACCGGCTCCGATTCGGACGTGGGAGCGCTCGGACTGCTGCTGCTCTCGGTCGGTGGTGCGATGTTGACGATCAGGCGGCGTCGCGCGGCTTGATTCTCGGCAGGACCGCCCGCTCGAGTTGATCCAGGCTTTCCTGGGCCAACTCGGGCGGGATTCCCCCCATCAACGGATGCATGGTGAGCGAACCGAACTTCTTGGCCAGATCGACGCATTCGTCCGGCGTCACCACCGCGTAGACGCCACTGGCCTTCACGTCTTCCAGCGTCTCGGTGTTGTGCACGTGCACCACCGATGACTGTCCGGGTCGCTGCCACTCTCCGTAACTGCGAGCCTCGTGCATGATGTAGGGCGCGAGGCGATTCCAATCGCGCTCCGGGTCCTCGGTGACGTGAATGAATCCGGGGGCATTGGCCGGCAACATCACGAAGCCCTTGAATCCGACCTTGTCGCATTCCTCGCGATACGCATCGGCCACGGCCGGATCGTTGTTGGCGGCCGAGAAGAAGCAATGCAGACGAGCGGCACGTCGAGCGGCGACCGGCGTCGATCCGCCCATCAACAACATCGGTCCGCCGGGAGTGTGCGGCAGCGGCCGCACCTTGATGCGCCGTCCATCGAGGTCGAAGTACTCGCCGGTCCACGCTTGACGCATGGCGGACACGCAACGTTCGAGGTCACTGAACCGGTTCTTGAAGTCGAGACCCGCCATCTCGAACTCCTCCTGGCGATAGCCGGTGCCACAGATGACGCTCATGCGTCCCTTGGCCACCAGGTCGACGGTGGCCAGCTGCTCGGCCAAACGGATGGGGTCGTGCATGATCACGAGAGCGGCCGAGATGTTGATGCCGATTCTTTCGGTGGACGCCGCCACCGCGGCGGCCAGGGTCACCGGGGCCGGCATGAACCCGTCGTCCGTGCCGTGGTGCTCGGACAGAACCACCATGTCGAGTCCGATGCGGTCGGCCCATCGCACCTGTTCCAAGCACGCGGCGTACTGACCCGAGGCCGTCACTCCATGGGCGGGACTCCCCACCGGCGGGATCCGCAGGTCGTATCGCATGATCACCATGGCCATCGGGGGTCCTCCATCGCTCGTCGCCGACTCTGACATCTTCACACCGAGACCCCGCTCACGTGAACTCCCCGAACCCTTCCCCACGGAGTGTGGCGATCCGAGAGCGAAGAATCGAGAACCTCACGTGGCGTGACATTTCACCTGTTCACAAGCATATTTCTGTGACATCCACCACATTGCACAAACAGTCTTCATACGTTGCGCTCGCGGTCGAGAGGCCGCGAGACCCGAAGGGGAAAGAACCATGTACATCGTTGCAATTTTCATCGTGATGGCGATCCTGCTGGAGGCGGTCATGACCGTCCTGCACTCGATCCTCGGGACCATCGGTCTCAGCGACAACATCAAGAAGATTCCGGTACTCGGGGCCAACCTGACCCTGCTCATCTCCATCCTCATCGTCTGGTTGCTCGAGGCCAACGTCCTCAGCGGCTGGGGCGTGCTGTGGGAAGACGACTGGAAGAACTACATCGTGAACGGCGCCATCATCGCCGGCATGATCCCGCTGAAGGACGCCGTGTTCGGCGCCATCCAGAAGGGGTTGCGGGCCTAGTCCCCTCCCGCGGTTTCATCGACCTCGACGAACGGGGGTCGGCCCACTCGGGTCGGCCCCCGTTTCGCGTTTCCGGGCGCCTACGCGACGCGACAGATGTGACCCAACCGCGGGTCCACCGAGCCCGACGCGAGTTGGTCGAACAGGGCCTTCACCGCCTCCGGCCCTTGCGTCGTATCGAACCGCAACCACTCGTTGCTCCAGCGGGCGAACTCCCGCCACGCGTCGCCCACCCGGGCATCCAAGCCGGCCTTACCCCACTCTTTGCTGCGCAGTGCGATCTGCGAGGGCGCGAAGAAGAACTCGGGCTTCGGGCCCGCCAACGGCGATCGGTCGTCACCGGAATCGACGTTCCAGTGAGTGCCACCCACGACCATGCTGTAGACGAGATCGTCGTCGTATCGCCCGTGAACCGCACGGTTCACCGCACGATCGCCGGCGATGTCGACGTACACCGCGGGACCGTCGGGCATCGTCGACTCATCGCCGTACGTGACGACCCGGTCGTAACAACCAAGGCTCTCCACGAACGGACGATTCGACGACGAGGTCAAGCCGATCACGGTCACCCCACTGCGTCGCTTCATCAGGAAGGCGGCCCCGATCGACGTCTTGCTGGACGCACTCGAGATCACGGCCACCGAGGCCCCGAAGAACTCGGGACGATCGGTTCCCTCGCTGGCGATGAAGTCGTCGATCATGAACGACGTCATGAACAAGGGCCACAGCACCATCTGGTGATTCTCCAGCTCGGAGAGGTGCTCCCGATCCTCGGCCACCATCACGTATCGGTTGTAAGCGGTGGCCATCGGCGCACGGTGCGCGGCCACGTCGATGAAGCCGGTGTCATCGGCTTTGCCCGGCGTCATCACCAAGGTGTTCGCCATCGGCAGATACCCGTACACCCGCGAGCCCACGGGGACGGCCTCGCACAGGCTTTCCGTGGCGACGGCGAACCCCCACACCGGGACCCGACCCCATGCTCGTCCGTCGTCGAAGGCGTCTCCCGAGGGCACGGGGAAGAAGTCCCAGTAACGCATGGCCTCGCCGAAAACCGCGTAGGTGATGTTGTTGGAGGTCAGCGCGAAACTCTCGATCGCGAAGCGCACTTGGCCCGACGCCAACGCCGCCTCCGGCCTCACGGCCACGCGGCTCGTCGCCACGTCGTTGCGAACCACTTCGATGACGGTTTCCATCTCTTCCCCCTGTGTTGTTCGTTGTCTCCGGCGACGTCTTCGACTCGAGGTCAATCCCGACGTTCGCGAGCCGCCGGCATCCAGTTCGGACCCGCGGTCTCGTCGATTCTCTTCAACAGCCTCTCCCCGACCGGTTCGACCAGGTTCAGGTACCTCACCGTGTCCCGCTCACCGAACATTCGCCATGCTCGCGAGCTCAACTCGTTCGTGCGTTCCTCGATCAGTTCGCGAACCGCCAGGCCGGCGGCGTTGACCGTCCCGCTCTCGGCGAGACCCCTACTCTCCAGTTCGGCGAACGCCTCGGTCAATGCGGCTTCATCGGCCCCTCTACTTTGGGCGATCCATCCCCCGTAGTTGAGGTGGGCATCGTGAAGGATCCCGGCCTGGACGCGCGAGATGTCCTCGCTCGCGAGAATCGCGAAATGCGTGTCCCCGCGCCATTCGCGTATGCAATTCACCGCGAGCCACGCCGACACCACGGCATCTTCGGGTCGGGGAGCCTGTCGATGCGCGGCGAAGCAGACCCGACCGGATTCGGGAAGTTCGTCGGCGACCGACCACAACGCCGGACCCATGGCGGCCAACTCGTCGACGATCTCCGGAACATGACGACGAAGTCCCTCGCCCACCGCCGCGTTGCGGGCATCGAAGATGCGCTCCCACGTGGTGTGGGCCAGCGCGCTCTCGATGGCGAATTTCAGGAATCCGGGATGGATGGAATAGAAGGCGGCCGCAACCGGCTGCGGCCCGGCCGGCAACAGTGGAGCCGCTCGACTGGCCGCGTAGTAGCCGAGGCCGTTCGGCACTCCGAGTTCGGTGTACAACTCGATCGCTCTCGGATCCCAGTAGATCCAACCGATCAAGCGATGCGACGCGAAGGAGGCCCGCGCCGTCAGTTCCGTCCAGTTCGTCACGCCGACCCTCCTTCGTTCACCTTGTTCTGACACTACTACTGACAGTTATAGTGGATCACCATGACCTCGCGCAGAATCTTTCGCTCCGTCGCCCTGGCTGCGATCGGCTCGCTCTTGTTGTCCTGCTCGTCGGACGACCCGTCGGGAGTCGCTTCGTCCGACTCGTCGACGTCGCCAACCGACGCCACCACGACCGTACCCCCCGAGGTCGAGACCACCACGACCATCGCCAGCGAGTTCCCGATGGTGCGGGGAAGCCGCTATTGCGAATTGTTGTTCGTTCGGGCCTCTGGTTCGGGCATCCAGGCCACGGTCTACGGCACCCAGGGCCGTAGCTATTGCCCACAAGCCGAATGGGAGGCCATCGACACGGCCCCTCTGGCCACCGAGATGGAGGCGCTGTTCGTCTTCCGCAACGGTCCGCGCGTGTGGTTGGTGGATTCGGTCAGCAAGAACGACATTGATGCGTCCGAGCGACGCACCTTTGGGAATCTCGAGATGAATCGTCTCGCCGTCGTCGACATCGCCGACCCCTCTGCCGTGGGTCGCCCGTACACGTGGCAGGAGGTCGACCGTCGCTCGGTGTTCACGTTCACCGCGGGCTCGACCGAGTTCTTCCTCACCGATGCCGATGGCAACCGATTCGTGATGCAGGCGTTCAGTCAGCAGATCGACCCCACCATCGACGAAGCGTCACTGTCGACGCTCGGTGATCGCCTGACGTTGCCCGACGGCTGGACGTACTCGGTCGAGGTGATCGACGAGGACCTCGTCCTCGACACCGTGACCACGAAGGCCCGCGTGCTTCAGGACGAGTTCATGAACAGTTACTCGCTCACCTCGATGCGCTAGGTGAACGAAACCCGGACCAACGTGGGGTAATGTCCGAGTTCTGCATCGCGCACTCTTCACCCAAGGAGAAACCATGTCCCGAAACTTCCGATTCACGAGGAATCTGGTCGCTGCCGCGATCGCCGTCGTGGCCGCCGGCTCGCTGGCAACTGCCGCCTCGGCGGCCACTCCCCCGAATTTCGTTCCGCCGGAGAAACTTCAGGCGTCGGTGAACGGGAACGTCGTCACCATCACCTGGGAAATTCCCGCCGGCATCAGCGACGTCGCGATGTGGGACGTCGGCTGGGTCGACATGGAGACCGGCGTGCCGACGGGCGGATGGGGTATTTGGGTTCCCGGAACGGAGACCACCGCGACCATCACGATCGCCGACGACACCTCCGGCGACGGTCCGTCGCGTATCTCGGTTCGTGCCGGCAACGGCCCCTGCATCGGTGAGGGAACCGGAAACTGCGTCTACGGTCCGTCCGCCTCGCTGGACGTCGACATCGACGCGAGCGCGATCACTCCTGTGGCAACCGACGTCACCGTCGTCATGAGCGAATCCACCGAAGCACCGCTGACGGCGGTCGCCGACGAGGTCGAAGAGTCCGATGGCGATGGCGACGAGGATGGCAACGGTATGACGATCGCGATCATCGTGCTGGGAGTCGGACTCATCGCGGTCGCCGCCGCGATCGTCAGCCGTTCGCGCCAGGCCAAATCGGGCGACAAATCCGCCTCGTGACGACGGGGGAGACCTCATCGGTCGTCTTTCGTGGAGCTAAAGGGAATTGAACCCTTGACCTCTTCCATGCCATGGAAGCGCTCTGCCAACTGAGCTATAGCCCCGGATCGGGATGACCAAACGATACCGTCCCCGCACCCACTCCCCAAACGCGCGTCAGTCGTTCGTGGCGGCTTTCCAGTCCACACGGGGTGCGTCCTTGTACAGACGCTCGATCTCGTAGAACTGGCGCATCTCCTCCAGGAACACGTGAATCACCACGTCGCCGTAATCCAGAAGGACCCATTGCTGCTCACGATGCCCCTCGGTACGACCCGGCGATCGTCCGCACTCTTCCTTGACCCGCTCCTCGATCTCGTCGGCGATGGCCCGCACGAGCCGGCGATTCGAGGCTCCGGTGACCACGAACAATTCGGTGATGGTCAGAACCTGGCCGACCTCCAACACGATGGTCTCCGTGCCCTGCTTGTCGTCGGCCGCCCGCGCCGCCACCAGGGCGAGTTCGATGCTGGCGTCACGGCCGGAGGTTGCGATCGATGTCATGCGGGATTCGTCTCTGTCGGGGAGGGTGCGACGGTGTCGACCGCCAGATCCTCGGGGTCGATGCTCGGATCGGGTCGCGAACCGTTCTGGAGAAAGTCGATGAAGTTGCGTCCGAGAACGATCTGCACGTCGATTCCTTCGACGCGCTCGCTCGCGGCCTCGAAGGCGATGTCACCGAACAACGTCGTGAGCGGTTCCGACATCGCCCGCTCCACCTCGTCGCTGTAGAAGATCGTGGTCGTCTCGGGCACCTCGACGTCGACCGATCGCACCAGGATCACGTTCGTTCCCATGTACAACAGTCGGAACGTGGCTTCTTGAATGACCGTGGAGTCCGGGAACGGACTGTCGATCTGCACGCTGAGCGTGGGATACACCGGCACCATCGCACTCGGAGCGGCACTCGCCATGACCATCACCACTTCGCCGAGGTTGTAGCCGTACACGTCGATGTCCAGAGGGTTCTTCTCGGCGTCGACGATGCGTTGCGCAGCCACTTGCCACACACGAATGGGGCCCGCCAACAAAGCCGACATGAACGTCGGCACGTCGGCGGGTGTCTGTGCACCCACATCGGGCACGACCACCGCGGGCACGGCACCCAACGCTCCCGCACCAACCGCCGTCGCAATCGCGTCCCAGGTCGCCTTCACGGACGAGAATCGAGCGTCCTCGAACTTGTCGGCGTCGCGGGCCGCCAACACCGCCGTCGCATCGATGGGCGTGAACGTGTTGGATCCGGTCACCGCGACGACACGCGTGGATTCACCGTTGGTGTCGGTCACGTCGGTCGCGTACGTGGGCGTGATCGTGCCGGCGCGAGCGATCAACTCGGCAGTGCCGTCCACTCCGTTGACCGCGACCAGATCGATCTGGCTGTTCGTCATGTCCTCGACGGCCTTCTTCAACGCATCGGGGCCGTCACTTCCGTAGACGTCGGCCAAACGCTTGGGTTCGCCATCGGGTTGCCCACCCACAGATGCACCGACCGGCAACAACATCACGGTGCCCCCCGCACCGTTCGGCGTGAGAGCCACCACCGCCAACGACGTGAGGAAGTTCTGCTCGTCCGTGACTCCGATCACCGCGGTCGGTGTGGTGGGCAACGTGCGCGACGGAAGCGTGACCACCTCCTGCGCGGCCTTCGAATCGCGAACCGCACGCCACGCGACGATCACCGAAACCGGCAACAACAGCAACACGGCCATCGACGACGCCAACACGACGAGCGTGCGCTTGCGACGAATCTCGACCAGCGTCGTCATGAGGGTGAACCCGCCAAGGAGCCGTACAACGCGCGTTCACGAATGACTTCGAGCACCGGCGGAGTGACGAGATAGTCCAACGGGCGACCGTCGACGAATCGGGACCGCAGGTCGGTACTCGACACCTCGAGGTGCGGAACCTCGACGCGAGTCCACTCGATGCCGGCGGGAAGCGTCACCGGCGCTCCCGGACGATCCACCACCACGATGCGCGATCGGTCGAGCACGTCCTCGAATCGCTCCCAGGTGGGAAGTCCGGCGGCGGCATCGTCTCCCACGATGGTGAAGAACTCCGCGCCGGGGTACTCCTCGGCCAGCGCCTGCAACGTGTCGGCCGTGTAACTCGGCCCACCGCGGTCGATTTCGGTGCGCCCCGCCACCAGCCCGGGCACCCCGCGAACTGCCGCTTCGACCATGGCCAGGCGGTCCGGAGACGGCGTGATCTGCCGGAGACCCTGCTTCTGCCAGGGAACATTGGCGACCATCAAGATGACCCGATCGAGATCGAGGGCATGCATCACATTGACCGCAGTCACCATGTGCCCCACGTGGGGCGGGTCGAACGTGCCACCGAAGAGCCCGATACGCAGGGCTTTTCCAGTCGTTTGGGGGGCATGGGGCACGGACACTGCCGGCAGTCTATGGGGGCCTTTGGCCGTCCTGCCCGCCAGATCGGGGTCCCGAGAGTCACCCGAGAGAGCCCTCAAGATTTCTCAAGATTTCCTCAAGTTGGCCCCAAATCCTCCCGAAACACCACACACGGACCGACAACCCCGTCGTTCCCGACATCAGCGAAGAAATTCGGTGATGCATACCCCTAGCCAAGTTGATAACTTATTGGTCTCCCTTTCGGACCCCCCAGGCCCGAAACATCGGTCCCCCCGGCCCGATCAACACGGAGCCAAGCCGATAACCCCCACAACCCACTTCTTTCCTGCGCCCTCGCGTCCCCTCCTTCGAGATGACACGTGTGACGTCAGGCGGGAAGATTTCGAGCCGCAGAACAGTTGAGAAGAAGAACAATGAATGACTCCATCGGTATCTACCTGAACGACATCGGCAAGGTCCCCTTGCTCACCGCCGAAGACGAGCGGGTTCTGTCGCGCGCCATCGAAAAGGGACGTGAGGCCGCGGCCAAGTTGGCCGCTGGCGAGAAGACCGCCGCCGTGAAGCGCGACATCCGCGAAGCCGCCAAGGCCAAGGATCGCTTCATCCGTGCGAACCTCCGCCTGGTGGTCTCCATCGCGCGTCGCTATCCCCTGCCCCAGGGCATGGATCTTCTCGATCTCATCCAAGAGGGCAACCTCGGACTCGAGCACGCCGTCGACAAGTTCGACTGGCGTCGTGGATTCAAGTTCTCCACCTACGCCACGTTCTGGATCCGTCAGGCCATTGGCCGCGCTCTCGACCAGAAGGCCAGTCTCATTCGCATCCCCGGCGATCGTTCGGCCAGCCTGCGCGCCGCTCTGCGTCAGGCCAGCGGCGATGGCGAGACGCTCGACATGACCAACGCCGAACTGCACCGTCTCACCACGCCGGTGTCTCTCGACAAGACCATCGGCGACGATGGCGACGCCACGCTCGGCGACCTCATGGCCAATGGTGACCCCACCCCCGAGGATCACATCATCGCCCAAGGCGAAACCGATCAGCTCAACCAGTTGCTCGACACCCTCGACGCTCGCGCCCGGTACGCTGTGGAAGCCCGCTTCGGACTCATCGACGGCGAGCGAAAGAGCTTCCGCGAGGTCGGCGAGAAGTTGGGCGTCACCGCCGAGGCCGCTCGTCGCCTCGTGTCGCGCGCCGTGGCCGGCCTGAAGGAAGAAGCCGAAGACATCTTCGTCGCCTGATTCCGGTTCCGAATTCCCGTGACCCTCGTGGTCACGTCGCCAAAACGACCCGATGGCTTTTCGCCTCGGGTCGTTAGGCTTTTTTCATGGCCTCCGCCTGGACCCCATCATCGTGGCAATCGTTTTCCGCCGCGCAGCAGCCCAAGTGGCCCGACCAAGGTGTGCTCGACCGCGCCTTGAAGCAGATCGCTTCCTATCCCCCGTTGGTGTTCGCCGGCGAGGCACGTTCGTTGCAGGCCGGCTTGGCCCAGGTGTGCGCGGGCAACGCCTTCCTGTTGCAGGCCGGTGACTGCGCCGAGAGCTTCGACGACTTCTCGGCCAACAACATCCGCGAAAAGCTGCGTGTGATCCTGCAGATGGCCGTCGTGCTCACCTACAGCCTCGGAGTTCCCACCATCAAGGTCGGACGCATGGCCGGCCAGTTCGCCAAGCCGCGCAGCAGTGACACCGAGAAGATCGGTGAGCTCGAGATTCCGTCCTTCCGCGGACACATCGTGAACGACCCCGCCCCCACCGAGGGCGCTCGCATCCCCGACCCCGATCGTCTCGTGCAGGCATACCACCAGTCGGCCTCCACGCTGAATCTCGTACGCGCCTTCGTGAAGGGCGGCTTCGCCGATCTGTCGCGGGTGCACGCCTGGACCCAAGAGTTCGTGGGATCGAGTCCCGAGGGTCAGCGTTACGAACAACTGGCCACCGAGATCGAACGCGCACTTCGTTTCATGCGCGCGTGCGGAGTCGACACCGAGAACACCGCCACCTTGCACGAAGCCGACGTGTACACCAGCCACGAGGCGTTGTTGCTCGGCTACGAGGAAGCGCTGACGCGTCAGGACTCGCTGACGGGACAATGGTACGACTGCTCGGCGCACATGCTCTGGATCGGCGAGCGCACCCGGCAACTCGACGGCGCGCACATCGAGTTCCTGCGCGGTGTGGGCAATCCCCTCGGATGCAAGATCGGCCCGTCCACCACCGTCGATTTCGTCCTCGAGTTGTGCCAGGCCCTCAACCCCGCGCGTGTGCCCGGCCGACTCACCTTGATCAGTCGCATGGGTGCCGACAAGGTCGAGGACGCGTTGCGTCCGTTGCTGCGAGCGGTCCGTGACTCCGGCCATCCGGTGGTGTGGGCATGCGACCCGATGCACGGCAACACGTTCACGTCCGTGGGCGGTCGCAAGACCCGCCACTTCGACGACATCATCCGCGAGATCGCCGGCTTCGTGAACGCCCACCGCATGGAGGGCACGTGGCCCGGTGGCATTCACGTGGAGCTCACCGGTGACAACGTCACCGAATGCCTCGGTGGTGCCGACGATCTCACCGACGCCGACCTGGATCATCGTTACCAGACGGTCTGCGATCCGCGTCTGAACGCCCGCCAAGGTCTCGACCTTGCTTTCGGTGTGGCCGAACTCATCCGTTCCTCCGGTTTCGCCTGAGTCGATGAGCGACGGGGCTCGCTCGGGCGACGCTGTCTCGAACGACGTTCTCGCCTCCATCGATTCCTGGCCGGTGCCCCACGCGGCGGCGGCCATCATCCACGGAACATCCGTCGTCACACACGGAGACGCCTCACACCGCTTTCGTTTGGCCAGTATCTCCAAGGTCATCACGGCGTGGGCGTGCCTGGTCGCGGTCGAGGAAGGGTCGGTCGCTCTTGATGACCCCGTCGGTCCGCCGGGGTCGACGCTTCGACATTGCCTCGCTCACGCCGCGGGATACGGCTTCGACACGCCCGACACCATCATCGGGGTGGGAAAGCGACGCGTCTATTCGAACACCGGCATCGAACGGGCCGCGCGACACGTTGCGGAGCGTTCGGGGATTCCCTTCGCCGACTACGTCCGTGAGGCGATCTTCGAACCGTTGAACATGAACGACAGCACGCTGAAGTCGTCGGCCGCGTACGGGGTGTGGAGCACCGTCGACGACATGTGTCGTTTCGCCCGCGAGCTGATGCATCCGCGGTTGATCACCACCGAGACCGGGGCCTTGGTGCGCACGATTCAGTTCCCGCAACTTGGCGGAGTGATTCCGGGCTTGGGCTCGTTCTCCCCGAACCCATGGGGAGTCGGTGCCGAGATCCGCGGTGACAAATCACCGCACTGGACGGGCACGACCAACTCGCCGTCGACGTTCGGTCACTTCGGTGGCTCGGGAACCATGATGTGGATCGATCCGACGATCGACACCGCCCTGATCGCTCTCACCGACCGCGACTTCGACCAATGGGCGCAGGACGCGCTCGTCGCGTGGCGTAGCCTGAGCGACGCGGTGGTGGCTTGGGTTCGCTGACGCCGACTTCCCCCACCTCCCTCATCGCCCCTCGTCCCCCACGTCGCCCTCATGCCCACCACTCGCACCACTGAACGCATCCTCCTGGGTGCCGCGTTCATTCTGTCGGCGAGCAACAGCCTCGTCTTCGCTCTCATGGGCAACCTGCAGGACGAGTACGGGTTCACCGACGCCGGCCTCGGCTTCATCGCCGCCGCAGCGTTCCTCATGTCGTTCCTGATGATGGTGTTGGTGGCTCCGCTCGCCGATCGGGGTCACGCCAAGTCGCTGCTCATCCTGGGCACCGTGCTGGCCATCGTGGCCAACCTGGTCTTCGCCACCGGTTCGTCGTTGTGGGTCTTCGTTCTGGCCCGCGCCATCGGTGGAATGTCGACGGGTTGTTTCATGCCACCCGCGTACGCGTTGATGGCGTCCCTTTCCACCAGTGGAACGTCGGAACGCATGGGTGCGATGCGCGGAATCGAACTGGCCGGCTTCGTCACCGGCCCCGTCATCGGCGGCTTTCTCGTGGGCCCGTTCGGTTTACGTTGGCCCTTCGTGCTGTTCGCCGGCACGGCCGCCATCGCCACGCTCATCGTGTCGACCCAACATCTGCCCACGCTCGTTCGAACAACCGAATCGAGTCGATTGGCCTTCGGTCTGTTGCGACATCGTTCGGTGCTGGTGCCGATCCTCTTCCTCATCGCCATCGCCCTGCCGGTGGGAATCTACGACAGCCTGTGGGATCGATTCCTCACCGACATCGGGGCCAGCGACATGGTGGTCGGGCTCAGCCTGGCCGCCTACGCGGCCCCGTTCGTTCTTCTCTCGCGATTCGGTGGACGCTTGGCCGACCGCACCAGCCGGGTTCGCGTGGCCTTCGTGTCGTTGCTGTTCATCGCTCCCCTCACGGCGACGTACGGACTTTTCTCGGTGGTGTGGGTTCCGATCATGTTCGGCGTGATCGAGGCCAGCTTCCAGGCGGCCGCGCAACCCGCGGCCAGTGGAATGCTGGCCGCCGGCGCACCACCGGGACGAGCGAGTGCGGCTCAGGGACTGGCTGGCGCCTGCAATCAACTCATCGCCGCCGCCGTGGCCATGTTGGCCACGTGGGGATACGGACACTTCTCGGCGCGCACCATTTTCGGAGCGGCCGGTCTCGGTCTGTTGATCATCGGGTTGTTCGCGCGCTTCCTCGCGCGCAAACTCCCCGAACCGGTTCTCAGCTGAGACGCTCGACGATCATGGCCAGACCCTGGCCACCACCGACGCACATGGTCTCGAGACCGAACGTCTTGTCGGTCTCCTGCAGTCCGTGGATGAGGGTGGTCATGATGCGTGCACCGGTCATTCCGAACGGATGGCCGAGAGCGATGGCGCCGCCGTGAACGTTCAACTTGTCCCAGGAGATGCCGAGGTGCTTGGCCGACGGGATGACCTGAGCGGCGAACGCTTCGTTGATCTCGACGAGGTCGATCTGATCGATGGTCATACCCGCACGCTTCAGGGCCTGACGGCTGGCGCCGATCGGACCGAGACCCATGATCTCGGGGTCGAGCGCCGACACACCGCTCGAGACCACGCGGGCCAACGGGGTGAGACCCAACTGCTTGGCCTTGGTGTCGCTCATCACCATCACGGCCGCAGCACCGTCGTTCAACGGACACGCGTTACCGGCGGTGATCTGACCGTCGGGGCGGAAGGCCGGCTTGAGGGACGCGAGACCCTCGAGCGTGGTGCCCTCGCGCGGGCAGTCGTCCTTGCTCACCACGGTGCCGTCGGGAAGCGTGAGCGGCGTGATCTCGGCCTCGAAAAAGCCGTTGGCCACGTTCGCACTGGCGCGATCCTGGCTGAGCTTGGCGAACGCGTCCATCTCCTCGCGGGTGACACCTTCGACCTCGCGCACGTTCTCGGCGGTCTGACCCATCGCGATGTACGCGTCGGACAAGCCGCTCGGCGGGGTCCAGGTGGACTGTCCACCACCAGCACGCAACTTGGATCGTTCGCCGGGCCCCTGGAAGATCGGGTTCGGCGCGGTGTCGGACGCACCCGATCCGTAACGGCTCACGGTCTCCACACCGGCGGCGATGAAGCAGTCGCCCTCGCCGGCCTTGATGGCGTGGGCGGCCATGCGAATGGTCTGCAACGACGACGAGCAGTAGCGGTTCACCACGACACCGGGGGCCTCGGGGATGCCGGCCAACAGCGCGACGATTCGACCGAGGTTGAACCCGGCCTCTCCGGCGGGCTGACCCACACCGATGATGAGGTCCTCGATGTCGGAGCCCTTCACCTGGGGCACCTTGTCCATCAACGCGCGCACGATCTGGGCGGCCATGTCGTCGGTGCGCAACGTGGTGAGCGAACCCTTGTGGGCGCGACCGATGGGGCTACGGGCGGTGGCAACGATGACTGCTTCGGGCATGACGACTCCAGGGGTTCGGGCACGCGAGGTGCGGTCCCCGAAGCGTAGTCAGGCTCGGCGATCTGGGCGGACTTTCAGAGCTTCAAGTGCGACGTGTCGTTGAACCCGTGGAGGGCGCCCCCGGTGGCGGACAGGTCCAATCGACACACCGAGGCCGGATCGAGTCGCGTGCGCCAGGCCACGGCCGCATCCACGCCAAGGGCCAAGGTGACCGCGGCCTTGATGGGCGACACGTGGCTGACCACGATCACCGTGCCGAACCCGAGGTTCAGCACTCGGTCCAAAGCCGCGCTCACCCGGCTCTCCACGTCAAGCAACGACTCCCCGCCCGGAGGCCGGAAGTCGGGTTCGGCGCGCCACTTGGCCCACGTCGGTGCGTCGATCTCGGATTGGTGAAGCCCGTCGAACGATCCGTAGTCCAGTTCGATCCAGCCGTCGTCGACCATCACGTCGCACTCGGCGGAACCGGCCGCCGCGATCGCCCGTGCGGTTTCGGTCGCGCGCAACAACGGACTGTGCACCACGACCGCTCCGTCACGCAACACCGACGACAACGCCTCCCCCACCGCCGACGCCTGACGGCGACCGACGTCGTCGAGTGGATTGTCGATTCGACCCTGAATGCGTCCGGTGGCGTTGAACGCGGTGCGGCCGTGGCGCACCAGGATGACACGAACGGATTCACTCATGAAGAGTTCCCTGGCGAACGAACTCGCGACGGCGCCCGGGTTCGGACAATCCGAAACGCCTCCACGCATGGGCACACAACAAGAGGCCGACGATCTCGAAACCAACGTTGAGCCATCCGCGTTCGACGACTGGCAACGGCGCACCATCGAAGGAAACTCCGGTCACGGGCCACCAGAACACCTTGGTCGAGCTGAACGCTCCGTCGAAGATGAGGTGCAGGAACGTCCCGATGGGTATGGCCAGCAATCGACGACGGATCGGTTTGCGTCCCGCGGTCGCGAGCATGACCGCCACGAGAATGGCCACGCTGCCGGTGATCGAATGCAACGCCCGCGCCCCACCCCAGATCCCGTCGACGACATCGGGAAGCAGAACGCCGAGAATCAGGAATCGGTGATCGAAACGCGAGTCACGAAAGACGAACCAGACCGAGAGAACCGACGCGCCCACGAACCAAAAGATCACTCCTCTACCGTAGGAGCAGGCGCGTGCAATTGGGACATTCGGCGATCTGATCGACCGGCAGACGCTTGATGGCGTCCATCTCACTGGCCGAGATGTCCATGTGGCATCCGCCGCAAACTCCGTGTTTGATCTCGGCGATGGCCACACCGCCGTGATTCAGGCGTAGACGCTCGTACGTCTCGAGGTCCGTACCGTCGACCGCGCTGACGGCAACCTCTCGCTCGGACAGCAAGCCGTTCATCGCGGACCGGGTGGCCTCTTCGGCTCGTCGAACATCCGCCGACGCCGCGACCAGAACCTCAGCCGCATCGGACTCGAGCCGTCGCGCCTCGTCGAGTGCTTCGGCCGTGCCAGCGGCTCCATCGAGGATCTCGAGTCCCCGCTCGTCACCGCTCTCGCGCTCGTTCGTCAGATTCCGAATCTCGTGCTGCAGAGCCTCGGCCTCCCGCGGTGCGATCACCGTCTTCAACTGCTTCTCCAACCGGGCCAGATGATTGGCGATCTCGGAGTCACGCTTTTCGATCGAGGCCAATTCCGACTCGAACGTTCCTTGCTCTCGCATCAGATCGCCGATACGAGACCGCAACACCCCCAACTTCTCGGCTGCCGACTTCTCGACGGCCAACTCGGGAAGATTCGCGAGGGCGTGTCGGGCTTGGTCGATGGCGGTGTCGAGACGTTGGACTTCGATGAGCGCTCTCGGATCCATCGACCGACTGTGCCACGTGGGGGCACCAACCACAAGACGCCCGATTCAGGGACAGGCGGGGAATGTGTACTCGTCGGCCGGCAAGGTGGGCAACGGCCACGTGGGATCCACCTGTCCGCGAGGAATCGTGGTGTTGATGTCCGTGATCACTCCCGGCGGGGCGACCACGGTGGTGCTCGTGGTGGACGTCGTCGATGTGGTCGTGGTCGGAGCCACCGTTGTCGGCGCACCGGGATCACCGGGCGTCGTCGTTGCCGTGGGCGCGGTGGTGGGCACGGTCACCACGGTCGGACAGTCCGACCCGGGAAGGTACAAACGCATCGAGGCGCGCGCGTTCGGTGGCGGCGTCGGGAACAACGTCGCAGGTTTGCCCGCCAAGGCACCGTCCATGGTGGCCTTCCAGATTCGAGCCGGGAAGGTTCCACCGATCACCCGGTCCACGCCAGCCGCCACGAACTCGGGGATGCCGTTCATCGGCAGGTACAGATCGGGGTGGCCGACCCACACCGCGGTGGTCAACTCCGGGGTGAAGCCCACCATCCACGCGTTGGTGTTGTTGTCCTGGGTGC
>Ga0315905_10002290_pt1 | contig 20149 bp, 10 predicted proteins | sample LakEriMetagenome_5_FD_203522 | JGI IMG/M metagenome (GOLD analysis project Ga0315905, IMG submission 203522) | Freshwater fungal communities from buoy surface, Lake Erie, Ohio, United States - Buoy 4 MA121 | ecosystem: Environmental > Aquatic > Freshwater > Lake | place: USA: Lake Erie, Ohio... | reverse complement strand
CTTTCCACTAGAGGTTACACCGTGCAGCAATACAACCTCTTTTTCCTTCCAGCAAGCCTCTACTTCGTTCTTAGCATTCAACTGTGCAGGCGACAGTTCGCGCGTTGGGGAAGTATGAATCAGGCCCGCCGACAGCCTGCCCACTTCGCGGGTTTCGCAAGCGAAAACACCCTTATCAATCAATGCTGCCACCACAGCGGGCGTGGCTCCCTGCTTTTGTAATTTACTACGTTCTATTTCCTGTTTGCGTGTGCTATCCCAATGCGTTAGCTGCAAAAAGAGCATAAGCGCCTCTGATTGTTTCTGTGCACGCCGTGTCTCGAGTTCTAAAAACAACGCCTGCAGCTTGGCATCATCCGAATACTCCGGATTCAGCTTAATGAAATCGGCAGTTTTAGGTTTAAACTTTTCCTTGATTTCCTCTTCGCTCTTTATCCAACTCGATTCAATCAAGCGCTTCACAATAGGCTGAACTTGCTTTATGCCCAACACCTCTGTTACATCATCCATGGTCATGCTTCCGCGCGAGCGAAGGGAGCGAATTACCAGTTGTTCCTTTTCGGTCAAATGACTCTCATCCTCTTCACATACCAATACGAAACGCGTTTCGCTCGAAAGCTTCAATCCGGAAGGGATGGCAGCATTCATAACATCTCCGAGCGTGCAACAATAATAGGTTGCCATCCATTCCCAGAGAGCGAGTTGAAGCGGCCTTACCAATGGATGCTCATCCAACAATGCATCGATGTATTTCGCCTGGTAATTTGTTGGACCTTGCTCATGAAGTCTGCGAATGACCCCGGTAATGAGCTTTGACTTTCCCAGCGGAACGACCACACGCTGTCCAACAACAACATCATTGTTCCATTCATACGGAACTCGGTACGTTAATGGAACGGGCAATGCCTGTGGCACAATGACATCGGCAAACAAGGTAATGCGTTCCATAAGCGCGAAGATAAGGAGGGCAGCTCAGGCGGAAGAGTCGCAAAAAACAAAAGGCCCACCTGTTAGGATGGGCCCGTTTGTTATCAAAATGAACTACTACAAGTTTATCGTACTATCGGCAAGCGCTGAGTTATCGTGCGCTCACCATTGCTAAACTGAATGATATAGATACCACTTACAAATGCATCAGCGTCGACATCAATACGACGTGATTCACCTGCGGTCAAATCACCTGCGAAGAGATTCTCAATGCGGCGACCATTCATATCGAACGCATCAATACCCCAGCGACCTTCTTCACTTGCGGTAAATTCAACCGCCAATCGATCCAATGAAGTTTGCCAAGTTCGCATTTCAGGCTGATCCATCATTATGGCGCCTTGTGGCTGCTCAAACACAATCAACTGCGTATGGCAGGTTTCATTTCCGCTGCAGTCCACTGCGCACCAAATGCGCTCATAGATTGGACAGAAACTACTGGCATCACCCATCTCAGTGTAAGTTACTTCCACTGCTCCTGAGCAATTATCCTCCGCCGTAACCTCCGGAACCTCAGGCAACGCATCACCGCAAACCAATACGATCGTTTCAGGATACTGACTTAACACAGGTGCTGTCTCATCGATGTAAGTTACTATCTGAACCTCTTGTGTTACGTTTCCACACTCATCTTCCGCTGTCCAACGACGTGTAAGAACCATGGTACATCCAATAGACTCCATGGTTTCTGACAAGGTGAATACCGGCTGCGCAGTGCAATTATCAATTACAAACACATCAGCAGCAGGAATTGCATCCCCACAATCCAATACCAAGTCGGCGGGCACACCTTCAATTTGAGGTCCCTGAGTGTCGGAAATATTTAGTGTGTAAGAAGCTGTTGTTTCATTGCCACAGGCATCCGTTAAGGTGCATGTGCGAATGCTGGTGTAGCTATTTGGACAATCACCGGCTATCACTTCTTCAGACCAAGACACTTGAACTTCCGAGCAGTTTTCAACGTACTCAATAAACGAATCCTCTGCCGGCATCACTTCATCACAAGAAACACTTGCGCTTTGAGGGAACGAAACAAAAACCGGCGCAATAGGATCGCTTACAATCATCGTTTGTTCAGCAGAAGCAATATTACCACAATCATCAATGGCGGTGTAAACGCGCGTGCGAGTTCCACAAGCATTTCCATTGAAACTGTCCACATAGGTAACAGTTGCGTTTCCACAATTATCGGTAGCACCTACTGTGAGTAATTGTGCCTCTTCGCATGTAAGCTCTACAACAGCAGCAAACTCATTAAATACAGGCGGTTCCTCATCGTTGAAGAAAATCGTTTGAACGTATGTCGACGTATTTCCACACAAATCGGTTGCAGTAAATGTTCTGGTTACAGAATAAGAACCTGGGCAAAAGCCTGGCTCTGTTGCTTCCGTATAAGTAACCTCTGCCGGTTCTGAGCAAGCATCGGAAACCTGTGGCAAGGTCGCCGCAGGCAACTCATCGCCGCAAGAAAGCACGAGATCTTCCGGTGTATTAAAGAACACCGGACCTTCATTATCTACAAACTGAATAATTTGAACGAAGGTCGCGCTGTTTCCGCAAGCATCTGTAGCGGTGTAGGTTCGCATAACCTGGAATCCACAACCAAAAGTCTGCTGCTCATCGGTATGAGTCATCTCAACAGTTCCACAAGCATCGGTTGCAACCACATCAGCAGCAGGAACCGCATCGCTGCAATTCAAAACAACTGTTTGAGCCACCCCTTCAAAACTTGGAGCGGTATCATCGATTACTGTTACCACTTGTTCTGCTGTAGACCAATTTCCGCAACCATCAGTGGCCGTGAACACGCGAATGAAGCTACCTCCACAATCACTAGTCGTGAATTGCTCCTCTGTAATGGTAACTTCAGAGCATCCATCAATAGCTATGGCTTCCTCCAATGAAGAGTCATCGCCACAGGTAATGGTAGCAGAAGCAGGAACAGAGATGAAAATCGGAGCAACGTTGTCGATTAACGTAATCTGTTGAACGATGCTAGTGGTATTACCACACGCATCAGAAGCCATGTAAACGCGCAGAATAACACTTCCGCATGAAGAAGGAACCAATTGCTCATCTACCGATAGCATAATCTCATCAGGTCCTGAGCAATTATCGGTTGCTACCGTTTGGGCTACAGGTAAATCCTCTCCGCAGAAAATGATAGTATCAGCCGGAACACCTATCAACGTAGGAGAAACCTCATCCACAACATAAATAGTCTGGGTTGCAGAAACACTGTTTCCACAAGCATCGGTTACCGTGAAAATACGTTCGATGTTATAACCACCCGGGCAGCTGCCGGGAACAAGCACATCTTCAACAGATGCAGTTGCCTGGCTACAATTATCTTCAAATACGATTGCAGTAGCATCTGCTACAGGAACCTGATCACAGCCGGCAGTAATATCCTCGGGGAAGGAAACAATTACAGGAGCCGTGTTGTCGACATAAGAAATTTCTTGATCGAACGTTGCTGTATTTCCACAAGCATCGGTCGCTATCCAATGACGCACCAAGCTGCCTGAACAATCTTGGTTGGTCGTTGCCTCGTCTTCGAAAGTAATGGTAACCGTTGAGCAATCGTCCTCAACCACTGGAAGTGGGCCATCATTGCTCAAAGCACCGCAAGCCGACACAACATTCTCGGGTGCTGAGATGAATACTGGTGGAGTTGTGTCTTCGAGAATAATAATTTGCTGTGCTGAGGACGTATTACCGCAACCATCCGTTGCGATATAGTTTCTTACTACGACCGATCCGCAAGCCGCTGGAACTTCCTCCTCCGTAAACGTCAATGAAGTTACTTGCGAGCACGCATCCGTAACTTCCGGAGCAGTAATTTCAAGCGTTGTCAAGTCATCACCGCAAGACGCAAACACGGTATCGATTGCGTTCGCGAATTCAGGTCCGACGTTATCGGTTAATGAATAAGTTCGTTGCTCAGTAGAAGTATTACCGCAATTGTCGGTGGCTGTCCACGTGTATGTAACAACGCTTCCGCAGTTGCCGGGAACTGATTCTTCTGTAAGCACAACAGCAACCTCTGAGTCGCAATTATCGGATGCAGTAACCTGCGCTGAAATTGGTTCGCCACCGCATGAACCCTCTGTCGATGCGGGAATTCCATTCAGAACAGGAGCTTCTGTATCGATTAGCGTAACCACTGTGGCCTCAAGTGCCTGGTTGCCGCAACCATCAAAAGCTCTCCAAATACGAATGTAGCTGCCGGCGCAATCAAACAAAGGCTCGTCGGTCCATGCAAGCGTTACCGGTGAACAATCATCGTTGACAATAGCCGTGTCCAACACAAATTCATCACCGCAGTTGAGCGTAATCGATTCCGGTATATAACTAAACTCCGGATCTGCACTGTCAACAAAGGTGATAACCTGAGAAGCTGTTGACGTATTTCCGCAAGCATCGGTAGCGGTCCACGTCGTAGTGGTAATATATCCGCACAACTGATCTTCTGTGACTGCATTCGAAGTCAGGATAAATTCACTGCAGTTATCACTAGCGGTTGGCTCGCCGGTTGGAACTTCGTCACCACAATCAAGGTCAGCACTCAACGGCACATTCTCAATAATTGGAGCGGTGGCGTCGACAACTGAAACCATCCATACCTGTGAAACGCTGTTACCGCAACCGTCGGTGATAGTGTAAGTGCGCTCCAAGGTATAATTGGCCGCGCAGATGCCTTGTGTAATGACATCGTTTTGGGTTAACTGTGTATTAAAACACACCGAAGTGTATTCAACTGCAGGGTTCAAATCAGAAGCGTTCTCGCAGCTCAACGAGGTATCTGCAGGGAACACGGTAAATTCAGGTTCACCCTCATCGATGAGATAAATAGTTTGTGTAGCAGTGCTCTCATTGCCACATCCATCCGCGGCAGTATAGGTGCGTGTAACAATACCCGGACAACCTGCTTCTACGATTTCATCGGTGTAGCTGATTGCGACTGATGAACAAGCGTCGGTTGCTGAAGCATATACGCTGTCAGCAAGAGGGCAAGGGACAAAAAGTGGAGATTCGACAGCACCGAATACAGGAGCAACTTCATCTTGAATGGTGATCAGACGCGTGGCAAAAGCAACACCACCGCATGCATCTTCAGCACGGTAGGTGTAAGTAAATTCTGAGGCTCCGCAACCTGCAGGATTCTCGCTGCAAGTGCGATCTACGTTTACGTCTCCGTTACCACTTACGTTTTCACCATTGAATGAACCCGTGTAAGAAAACCAACCACTCATACCGTCGTTGGCATTTTTGTTATTGGAAGCAACACCTACCTGAAATCCGAAGTAGTAATTCGAAGGCAGATGCTGAAGGCTCAATTCAGAGCCTTCCAATACACCCATACCCGTGATATGAGAGAACACCGGAGTGAGCTCGTAATAAGACCAATCTAAATAGTTATTACCCGCAAGCCCGAGGTCATTCTTATATCCTCTTCCCAGCGCCGACCAATCTGTCCAGTTACGACCATTTTCAAAAAACATGTCCACGGTCATTTGCCAGCTGCTATTTACCGAGTTCTGAATAGTACCCGTTAAACGGCCGGTTCCATTATCATAAAATGTCAATGACTGATCGCCTATAAAATTCCAGGCAACGGAAGGAGCGTCCAACAAGGGAAGCCAAACCGCCCAGTCGATACCCGGGCCAACAGCCGTGCTCACATCGCAAGCCGCTGTCACATTGCCTGTCTCGGCAACAAATACATCAACGCTTACAGGGCCTTCACATGAACTAACGGCAGTAACGCCATCTGAAGCCGGCAAATCATCTCCGCAAGCAATGGTTGCATTAGGTCCCACATTTACAAAGGTTGGCTGAGCTTGCGCCCACAGGAAAGAAGCAGCAAAAAGAACCGTTAGAATACTGCGCGATTGCAGGATGCCGGTTCGCATCGTAAGGTTAATAGGAAGCATGTAGAAAAAATTAGGGTTGGTAAATGGCCTGCACGTTTTATTTCAGATAAAACTTGCCGACGTTCAAATGAACTTCCAAAAAAGGCGTTGGGATATGACCAAATGTCAATCTTTTCAACCACACTTATCAGTTGACGAAACTCAGTCCTGTTAAGGGATAGGCAGATTCCATGTTCAATACTTGAGAAAAATCAAATCACAAATTCTCAGGGTACCGCTTCAAAAAAGAGTGCTAAACAAAAAAGGGCACCCACAGGTGCCCTTTTTATTTATATACAAAATAAATTATGCTTTCTTCTTATCGAGAACTTCATCAATCATTCCGTACTCTTTAGCTTCAGAGGCGATCATCCAGTAGTCACGATCGCTATCCGCCCAAACCTGATCGTATGGCTTGCCGCTGTGGTGTGAAATGATATCATACAATTCCTTCTTCAGCTTCTGAATTTCACGCGCAGTAATTTCGATATCACTGGCTTGACCGCGAGCACCGCCCAGAGGCTGGTGAATCATAACGCGGGAATGCTTTAAACCTGTGCGCTTACCGGCCTCACCTGCACAAAGCAATACAGCACCCATACTAGCAGCCATACCTGTGCAGATGGTCGCAACATTGGGATTGATGTACTGCATGGTATCGTATATGCCAAGACCTGCATAAACGCTACCTCCGGGAGAGTTTATGTAAATCTGAATATCTTTTTTCGCATCGGCGCTTTCCAAAAACAAAAGCTGCGCTTGAATAATATTTGCGATATAATCATCGATTTCTGTTCCCAAAAAAATGATACGATCTGCCATGAGGCGAGAGAACACATCTACTTCGCGGAAAGGCATGTTTCGTTCTTCGATAACCGTGCGAGTCATATTCTCGGCACCGTACACGTGGCTAATCACATCATCGATCACTGTTCCGCTGATGCCGTGATTGCTCATTGCATATTTTCTGAATTCTTTTCTGTTAATCATTGCGTTCTGTTATTGAGTGTGAGCGCAAAATACAAGAGCATACGTCAACAATTTCAAGTAAAATATCAAGATGTTCACAAACACTTGAGAACTACTCTTGGCTTGCTCTGTTGCATAGCAAGAACACGTTCTCAATTTTTGTGGCTAAATTTCACGCATGAAATTCCTAACTTTTTTCATTGCTTTGTTACTTGTTCTTTGCGCTCGTGCCCAATTTGTGCCCATCAACCTGAAATTGGATGTATCGGCAGGAACGCAATTCATGCATTCGCAAATAACGGATGGCTACAAAATCGAAAAGATAGTACCCCACAATTACGTCGGTGGACTAAACTACCTTCTACGTTCAAACTTGCACTTACGAGGGGAGGTTGGCATCTGCCTCAACAGACCCGCTGAAGGATCGCTTTATTTCCGTAACGACTACTTCCGAGCAACAGCTGGAATAGCAACGGATCTTCTTCAGATTAGCTTTAAAAAAACCAAGGGGCAACGCAATGCAGTGCGTCTTTGGCAAGATCGGTTCAAACTCTATGGTTTTGTCGGATTGGGGGTTAGTGCGATGATTAACAAAATGAAATTCCCGTTCGACTATGACAAGCGCATTTACGTGTATGACTACATGGCAAACTTCTGCGCAGCAATTACACCTACCTACCAAATCAACCGTTACAATGCAGTGTTTGTTCGCGCTACGATGATTGGGCACGTGAGGCAAGCCTACAATTTCGATTTGATGGGTGGTAACAAAAATCCCGGATTCGACGGAGGTTTTATGATTGTGAATCTCGGTTACTCCTTCACCCCCTTCCAATCCATGTCGGGCGCTCGCACCATCAACTAACGTATTCGCAATACTGCTGAAGCATCCATGCATTACCAACTTGCCATCGACAGGGGCAACAGCCAAACGAAGGTATCGATTGCTCAAAATGGCAACATAACAGAAGCTCGCACGTGCAGCGATGATTCATTGTTCGATTACCTGCATTCCATTCAATCAATATTTGCAATTGATGCAATCATGCTTTCTAATGTGAGAGAAGCGGATAACCGTGAGCTGCTCGAAAAGCTCCATTTCGCTCCTTTGTTTCAGATGTCGCATCGTTTAAAGTTTCCTTTTGACATTCGCTATTCAAGCCCGGAAACACTGGGTCACGATCGACTGGCGAATATGGCGGGGGCGTCAGTGACAATGCCACTCAACGATGTTCTGGTTATTGACTTCGGTACATGCATCACCTATTCGCTGCTGGTCAATAAGACCTTTTTAGGCGGAAGTATTGCGCCGGGAATAAGCATGCGTTATAAGGCACTCCATGAATTTACCGGTAATTTGCCGTTGGTTCATCCAATGGATGATTTGCCCATGCTTGTGGGCGATTCTACGCAAAACTCAATCGTGTCCGGTGTTCAAATGGCCGTTCTTTTGGAAACCGATGCCATGATTGCTGCCTACCGTGAGCAATACAACAGGTTACAAGTCATTATAACAGGTGGTAATCATTCATTTTTTGAGAACTCCTTGAAAAGTAGCATTTTTGCGGTTTCTCAATTAACCCAGATAGGCCTGCATGAAACTCTTCGCATCAATCGCTCATAAGTTTGGACTCATCGTAGCGTTGATGCTGGGTGTCACATCCGGTAATGCCCAACACAACCCTAATTCAGTTTATTCGCGTTTCGGCCTTGGGCTGCTCGATAACCCCGGAAATGTTGTTCACTATGGTATGGGCGGAATTACAACTCCTCTGTCCGACCCTATTGCACTTAATCTTGCTAACCCTGCATCCTATTCTTTTCTGGATGTAACTAACCTTCAGACTACAGTGAAGGGAACAAGCACCAATTCGGTTTATAGAGGTAACACGTCCACCTATCGCAACGGACAAATTCATGAGCTCAGCATGGGCTTCAAAAAGCCCAATACAAAGTGGGCTATGGCCATGGGACTTACCCCTTACAGCGCCGTGGACTATCGCTTTTCTTCGAAAGACACCTTGAGCGATACCCTCACCGCCAACTATAACTACACAGGTCGTGGAGGAATCAATAAGGTAACTCTAGGCTTCTCTCGTGTCTTTTTGCTTGGACAAGGAAACAGCAAACACAACGATTCTGACAGCTCCAAACACCGTTTGCATCAAATTTCAATTGGTGTAAACAGCAATTACTTGTTTGGAAACATTACGCGCGAAAATGTTGCCGCTTTCAATCAAACCGAGCACTACTCAACGGTCGAAAATTTAAACCTGTGGGTTAAAGGGATAGCCTTAGAGGCAGGCATACAATACAAAGTAAATCTCACCACCCGCCGCGATCAACAGCGCAGAATCATAGGTGGATCTGCACTCCAACTAGGAGCTACTTATTCGCTGGAAACCTCTCTAAATGCTGAATATTCCGAACTTCTTTACTCGATACGCTTTGCAGGAAACTCTGCCTTCCGAGATACCGCTAACCATATTGATGCAGTAAAGGGAAACCTTGTTCTTCCACAAAAAATTCAAGTCGGTGCGGCCTACAAGTTGTTCAATAAAAAGTGGGGAACATTTGTTTTGGCCGGTGAGTACAGGGTGCAAGATTGGTCGAAATACAAGCTGGAAATCACTGAAGATGTAAACCTCGATGATGGACTAAACAAGGCATCCGGCTACGCCGTCGGTTTGGAATACAAGCCCACAACTGATGTCAGCAATAACTTCTTCAACCGCTTGCACTACCGTGTTGGCTATCGCAACTATGAATCAGAACTCATATTGAATCAAACCCGCATCATGCAATCGGCCGCAACTGCGGGAATAACCATTCCGGTAATTCGCTCACAAACCAGAATTCATATCGGCGCCGAATGGGGACAACGCGGAACAACTGAAGCGGGGTTAGTACAAGAAAATTATATCGGCTTCATGTTCGGTTTCTCACTCTCCCCTTCATCATTCGATCGCTGGTTCCGTCAAGTGAAGTATGATTGATGAAAAACGTACACGTCATTTTCATAGCAATACTTGCATGCCTTTTTTCCGGATGCAGAAACGATATTGAACAAGTAAGGGCAATAACAGACAAGAATATCCATCCGGTTCAAACCAGCCATAACGCAGTCTACACCTTCTCAGAAAAGGGTAAAAAACAGACTCGACTTGAAGCTACTCTGTTGGAACAATTTCAACCGGAAGGCGACGAAGACTACATGCTTGCCAGCAATGGATTTTCCATGATCTTCTTTGACGCGAACGCGTTGGAAGAGGCTAGAATTACTGCCAAATTCGGCAAGTACGAGGAAAAAAAGAAAACACTTACGGCTTGGGAATCCGTGGTGCTAACCAACAAAGCAGGCGAACGACTCGAAACGGAAGAACTAATCTATCTTCAAGACAGCGCGCGCATCGTATCAGACAAAGAAGTTACCATTACCCTTTCCGGGGGCACCGTGCTGCACGGCCGTGGACTCGAAAGCAATGACAGCTTCACCAAGTATCGCATTATACAACCCACAGGGGATATCGTGGTAGAAGAAACACAAGACACAACAAATGGAGAAAACCAATAAATTAATCGAGAACTTCTGGCTCGTTTTCACAATCGCGTCATTTGTTTTTGCCTGTTACTCAATCGTGTTCTTCGAACCGTGGCGCACCGAAATCAACAAGTTCTTTATTCCTGCCATTTCATTTTTTTGGTGGATGTTCCGCCGCAAGATGCGCTTGCGCTTGGAGCAAAACAGCAACAACAAATAATCGGCATTTCCGAGCCGTAATTTCTTACTTTTACGGCCTGTTATGGGATAAGTCGGGTCATACTACTGCTCTCTTTCCTCATAAGTTGAATGGACTCCTATTGGCCGCTGATAATAATTATTCTATCACTTGTAGCTTCTGCCTTTTCCAGCGGTTTGGAAATCGCTTTCATTACGGCTAACAAACTGAAAATCGAGCTGGACAAAAAGCAAGGTGTCTTTGCTTCGAATATCATTGGTCATTTCATCAATAAGCCCAAGCTATTCATAGCCACGATGCTCATTGGAAACAATGCTGCGCTTGTCGTATATGGCTTGTATATGGGCGATTTAATCGAAAACAACATTGCCCTTTATTTCCCGGCTTTCTCGACAACCGTTGGTGAATTTGGTGTAGTCCTCTCTCAAACTATACTATCTACCATCATCGTTTTAGTATTTGCTGAGTTCATACCCAAAGCCATCTTCAGCATCAATCCAAACCGTTGGCTCAATATGATGGCAATTCCGCTAGCCGTTTGGTACGGCGTTTTGTACGCATTCGCCTGGGTGGTTACCGGCATTTCCGATTTATTCATTCGCATCGTAGTTCGCAAGGAAATCAAAGACGAGGAAGTAGAATTTGGACGTATAGATCTGGATCACTACCTAGAACAGGCCACCGGCAACATCGATCAATCAAAAGCGATTGACCATGAAATTCAAATTTTCCAAAACGCACTGGATTTCTCGAACCTAAAAGCACGCGATTGCCTGGTGCCCCGCAATGAAATCGTGGCCATTGAAATAACCGATACAATCGATAATCTAAAGAAACGGTTCATCGACACTCGACTATCCAAAATTTTAGTGTTTCGGGAAAACATAGATCACATCATAGGATATGTACACTCCTATGAATTGTTTAAAAAGCCTGTTCACATTCAACATATCCTACGCCCCATTTCGATCATTCCTGAGCCCATGCAAGCCTATGAGATTCTGGAGTTATTCATCAAACAGAAAAAACAAGTTGCAGTGGTGGTCGATGAGTTTGGAGGCACAGCCGGTATGATTACCATGGAAGATATCGTGGAGGAAATTTTTGGGGAAATTGAAGATGAACACGACAAGGAAGAAAACGTGGAAATCCAACATGCTGACGGCTCGTTCGATTTCTCAGCCCGTCTGGAAATCGACTACTTAAATAACAAATACCAGCTCGATCTTCCGGAAAATCAAGAGGCGTATGATACCCTCAGCGGCTTAATCCTGTTTTTACGAGGCGACATTCCGGAAGAAATGGAATCCATCTCGCATGGCAACTACAAATTCACGCCCATCAAAGTGAGTGAAACCCGCATTGAACTAGTAAAAATTAGTCGTCATTCATAGTTTCGGCAGCTCTATCGTCTTCTTTACTCGTTGATTTACAGCTAGTTCCTTTCTCTAATTTGTTTTCTAAACACTGAATGTCAATTATTTAAGGTCGCCTGCTTGAAGTATGGCGTCTATTTACGATATTCGCAGCCCAAAATTTTAAGATAAACTGACTTATGGCAATGATTGAAAAAATCCGACAGCAGCGTGGTTTGTTGTTGGTAATGGTAGGTGTAGGTCTCCTCTCCTTCCTCATCCCTTACGACGCGGTAATGTCGCTTTTTGGCAATAGCAATGCGGCAATTGGTGAAATAGATGGTCAAAGCATTAGCGCACAGGAATGGCAGCGTGCTTTGCAGGATCGTGAGCCTCTATTCCAATACCAGGGCAACGAGCAAAGTCTTTCAAACGATACTTGGAACCAACTCGTGGAGAACATCATCTACCAGGATGAATACGACGCATTGGGAATCGAGATTTCTGACGAGGAATATGAAGAGATTACGTTCGGCGAACTCCTTTCTCCGTTCGTGAAAAGCACCATCTACGGTGGTAAAGACAGCACAGCTTTAAAAGATCAGGTTCGCAAGAGCTTCGATGGTATGGATGCCAAAATGGCTGAAAACTGGAAAAAGTTGATCAAGCAAAAGCGTCAAAAAGAGAAGTACGACATCATGCTTCGCAAAGGTACGTTTGCCAATAACGTGGATGCAAAATGGGCATTCAAAACTGCCAATGACAAAGTAAGCGTTGAGTTTGTTGTGAAGACGTTCGCCGAAATTCCGGATAGCACCATTACTTGGACAGAGAGTGATGTGCGTGCATATTACAACAAGCACAAAAACGATCGCGAATACAAGCAGGAAACAAGCCGCTCAGTGAAGTACCTCTCCTTCCCTGTGCAAGCAACCGCTGCCGACAGTGCATCGCTCCGCGAAGCGCTTGAAAAGCTGGCTGCTGACTTCCGCACTTCGAAAAGCGACTCAATGTATGCCGTTAATAATGCGGGCAGCCCTGCAGAAGCGTATGCAAATTATACCGATGGTATGATGCCAGCTGATATTGAGGCTCGCATCAAGAATGATTCATTGGGTACCGTAATGGGTCCTTTCGCTCACAACGGACGTTTATACCTCGTGAAGTCGAGCAAGCGTGGCATCGACAACAACAGCGTTGAAGCGCGTCACATTTTGATTAAAGACAAAGCAACCGGCAAGGCCAAACTCGATTCGTTGAAAAGCGTTATCGCGAAGAGCAACAACTTCGCAGAAATCGCGAAGCAATATTCAGAAGATCCGGGCAGCGGTGCTCAAGGTGGTGACCTTGGCAAATTTGGTCGCGGCCAAATGGTGAAGCCATTCGAAGATGCATGCTTCAATGGCGCTGTAGGTTCATTGCAAATCGTAGAAAGTGATTTCGGATGGCACCTGATTGAGGTAACCGGAAAGAACTTCCCTTACACCAAGATTGCTCAAATCGACCGCACTATTGAGCCAAGCAGCAAAACCGTGAAGAGTGCTTACGCTTTGGCGAAAGAATTCTCTCTGAATTGCGCTGATACCGCTGCTTTCCGTATTGCCGCTGATACTCTCAATGGCGGTACTAAGTTGATCGACGGTAAGAACATCAAGCCAAACGCTACTTCAGTTGCCAGCCTTACTGAGGCAGGTGAACTCGTTGGTTGGGCTTACGGCGCTGAACTCGGAGAAGTATCTCAGCCGATGATGATCGGTAAAGAATACATCATCGCTGCTCTGACAGAAGTTAAAGAAAAAGGAGTACCAACCTTCGAAAATGTGTACGATGCCATGAAGGCCGAAACCATCAAAGAAAAGAAGGCAGAGAAGTACACTGCTATGATGAACGAAGGCTCGTTGACCGACATCGCTTCACGCATTGGAAGCGACGTTAAAAAAGCAGAGAATGTTTCTATGCGTAATTCGAATTTGCCTTCAAGCGGTGTAAGTATGCCGGAGAACGTAGTAATCGGAACTTGCTTCGGTTTGAGCACCGGCAAGATGTCGAAGGCTATCGTAGGCAAAGGCGGTGTATACGTTATTCAGCGCAACGCTGACATTACCACTGCAGAATCAGTAGACAACTACCAATCGGATATGGATCGCGCTTCTGCTACTTACCAGCAAAAGGCATCCAACTCGATTTTCAACTCATTCAAAGAAGCTGCTCAGGTTGAAGACAACCGCTACGAGCGCCGATAATCGAATAGAGATATTCAATCAAAAAGCCCGACCGTCCGGTCGGGCTTTTTTGTGAATCAATATTCGATAAAAGCTGTGTAATTGTTCATTGTTTTGCGGCGCACAAATCGCCTTCGTCGCAATTCAAAAGATTACATTTGTCGCATGATTCAACAGCTTTCACCCGAAGAAATCGTTCGTCGCGAATCGCTCGACAAGCTTCGCGCACTCGGTATTGATCCATTTCCGGCAGCCGCATTCAATACGAACACAACTGCACGCGAAATTCTGGATCAATATGAAGAAGGTAAAGAGGTAGCCATCGCAGGAAGATTGCACAACATGCGCGATATGGGTAAAGCAAGTTTTGCCCAACTGCAAGACTCAACAGGAAAAGTGCAGATCTACATCAGCATTGATTCCATTTGTCCGGGCGAAGACAAATCGCTTTACAAAGAAGTAATCAAGCACCTCATCCACTTCGGTGACTTCATTGGCGTGAATGGCAAATTATTCACCACACGAATGGGTGAAATTTCCATTCATGTTGAATCATTCACATTGCTTGCAAAGTCTGTAAAACCGCTACCTGTGGTTAAGACCGACAAGGATGGCATCATTCACGATGCTTTCACCGACCCCGAGCTACGTTACCGCATGCGTTACGTCGACCTCGTGGTCAATGAAAAGGTGCGCGAAACATTCATCGCCCGCACCAAGATTGTGAATGCCATGCGCAACTTCTTCAACGAACGCGGATACCTGGAAGTTGACACTCCGGTGCTTCAGGCTATTCCCGGTGGCGCGTCGGCACGTCCCTTCATTACCCATCACAATGCGCTCGATGTCCCCATGTATCTGCGCATTGCGAATGAGTTGTATTTGAAACGACTCATTGTGGGTGGATTCGAAGGCGTGTACGAATTCAGCCGCAACTTCCGCAACGAAGGCATGGACCGCACGCACAACCCGGAATTCACGGTGATGGAAATCTATGTTGCCTACAAGGATTATTACTGGATGATGGACTTTACCGAAGCCATGATCCGCCATGTATGCAACGAGGCTCTGGGCACAACCACCGTGCAATTTGCTGATCGTACCATCGACTTCGGGAAACCATTTCAGCGCATCACCATGCGGGATGCCATTCTGCAATACACCGGATTCGATATCAACGGAAAATCGGAAGCGGAACTATACACATTCGCAAAGAGTATTGGTATCGAAGTGAACGACACGATGGGCAAGGGCAAGCTCATCGATGAGATATTCGGATCGAAATGCGAAGGCAATTTCATACAGCCTACGTTCATCATGGATTACCCGGTGGAAATGTCACCTCTGTGCAAGCGCCATCGCAGCAATCCTGAACTGACCGAACGATTCGAGTTGATGATCAACGGGAAAGAGGTTGCCAACGCTTACAGCGAGCTAAACGACCCAATCGATCAGCGCCAGCGATTCGAAGACCAACTGAAACTGCAAGAACGAGGTGATGACGAAGCAATGTTTATTGATCAAGACTTCCTTCGCGCACTTGAATACGGCATGCCCCCCACCTCGGGCATGGGCATAGGTGTCGATCGTCTGGTGATGTTCCTCACCAACAACGAAGCGATACAGGAAGTGCTCTTCTTCCCACAGATGCGCCCTGAAAAGTTCCAAAGCGGACCGAATACACAAGATTATCTCGACCTGGGTATCTCCGAGGCTTGGGTAGAGCATGTTATCAAGGCCGGCTACGAAACCATCGAAAAACTGAAGAGTAGCAAGCCGACTTCCGTGCATCAGCAACTCAATGGTTACCGCAAGAAAAATAAGCTCGATATCCCCGCGATTCAACTGGAAGAAGTGCAAGCTTGGTTAGCCTGATTCGCTGCACATCGCTCGGTTAAAAACATTCAATGCACCGCTCGCACATTTCAAAAAGCGCGGTGCATTTTTGTGTACAATCCATCCTGAAATGAAAAACATCCTGATAGCCGCTATGGCAGGTGTGCTCGCTCTGAGCAGCTGTGTTCCTCAACGAAAGTTCGCTGAAATGGAATCGAAAAAAAACACATGTGAGAAAGACCTCGAGGGTATGAAAAAATCCAACGAGCTTTTGGAAGCCGGTAATAAAGACCTTCAGAATAAACTCAAGGGTCAGGATGATCAGATTCGTGAATTAACGGCTGATACAGCACAGTTTGGTAAAGAATATCGTCAGCTCAAAACGCAATACGATAAAATCAACGAGCTCAATGATATCCTTTCCAAGAAGAGCAGCGAATTGCTTTCTCAGGCCACCGGTGAGAACAAAAAACTGGTAGAAGAACTCAATCGTACGCAGGAATCGTTGCAGAAAAAAGAAGACATGTTGAAAGACCTGGAAAAGGACCTCAACGAAAAGCAAGCCGCCATTGACAAAACCAATGAGGAACTGGCGGAAAAACAGAAACGTCTTTCTGACCTCGAGAAATTGCTGGCCGACCAACAAGCCTCCAGCGAGGCATTGAAAAACAAGGTACAGGCAGCATTGCTGGGCTTCAAAGACAAAGGGCTCACGGTAAGCGAAAAAGATGGAAAAGTCTATGTTAGCATGGAAGCACAATTGCTCTTCGCCACGGGTAGCACCGTGGTAGATCCGAAAGGCAAAAAAGCACTTGTAGACTTAGCAAAGGCAATCGAAAATGATACAGATATGGAAGTATTGGTAGAAGGCCACACCGATACAGACAAATTGAGTGCACCTGCTTACCCCAAAGACAACTGGGACTTGAGCGTGTTGCGCGCCACCGAGGTGGTAAAAATCATCCTTGCCAATAGCAATGTTCAACCACAAATTCTCAGTGCGGCAGGACGAAGTGAATTTCATCCAGTTGATTCTGCAGATAAATCAAAAAATCGTCGCATAGAAATTATCCTTCAACCTAAGCTCGACGAGTTGTACAAATTGATTGAAGGTCCGCAGAATTAGCGAATAAGGGTCACAAATCCCTTTACAACCTGTTCGGTGCTCAACACACCATCTTCTTCGACCAGCTGGTAGCGAATGATATACGGATATACTTCCGAATCGACATACTGCGTTCCATCGCGGCGCTGACCAAGCCATGGTTTCGACAAGTCGAAGCTCTCGTAGAACATCTCTCCCATGCGATTGTACAATTGCAAGTGATAATTCACAATGTTTACGCCGTAAACAAACCATGAATCATTGATACCATCGCCATCTGGCGTGAATGAATTAGGAATAAACAACGCCTCAATACACTCCTGTTCGATATGCGTTGAGAACTCCAAAGCACAACCGTGTTCAGTAACCACATAGACACTATAATCACCCGGCTCATTGACGAATAGTCTGGCTCCAAGTGAGTCATTGCTCCACACATACGACGAGCCCGGGTTCTTCGCATCAAGGAAGAACGATTCGGTACTTGCCTCAAAACAAAATGTGTATTCAGGCAAAAACGGCTGAACAGGCAACGGATTAAATACAAGCTCAATAGTATCCATCGAAATACAATACCCATTGGTTATTTGCACGTCATAAACACCAGGCTCTGTTACATAAATTTCTCTCGAGAGTTGCCCTGTGTTCCACAGATAACTTAATCCTGGATCACCTGCTTGCAAACGAACCTCCTCGCCTGTGCAAACTGCAGTATCGCTTCCCAAATCAAGTTCCGGGTAGTCAAAGAACTCAACCAGCACTTCATCCTGAGAAGTGCAACCATCGGGTGCTTCAACCAATACAGAGTAGAAGCCTGTTTCAGTAACCTGTATTGAAGACGATGTTTCACCTGTGCTCCAAACTACTTCATAGTCTGCCGGCCAATTCACATTCAACGTTTGCGACTGGTCGATGCATAGACCGATGTCCGGTCCCAGGTCGGTAATGAGCGGCGACACTTCGATTATCATGGAAGCATCAGCCTCACAGCCCGCGGCGCTCGTTGCTGTAACACTGAGAGTTCCGGAGTTTTCAGTCGATAACTGGGTCGATGCAGATGTGGCATCCATCACCCATTCTTGTGGAGACCATTGCCATTGCACCGGCTCGTTGAGTGTAGTTGTCGCGCTCACGGGTGTACCGATAGCCTCACAGGTCTGAACCAAATCGGGAGTGACGTTCACGGTAAAGGCAGGAGTCACATCGATTGTTACGCTTTCTTCAGCCTCACAACCCGAGCTTGCCTGCGTGGCTAAGCATGTAATTACAACATCTTGCTGCGGACTTAATACGATATCTGTGGCAGTAGGATTGCTGATGCTTCCATCGCCACTCCAATTAAACACGACACCATCGGCTTGCCCGGAAAGGACCGCGTCTATTGAGACCGACTCTCCAAAACACAGCGAATCGTTACTTACCGATAGGTCCAACGAAAAAAGCGAACCCAATGTCACATCAAGGCTCTCTTGTGCCGTGCAGCCATATTCTGATGTTGCCTCTACCGTATAGGTCTGCGTTGCTTGCACATCCACAGTTGGGTTGAATGAAAACGAGCCTTCCATCGCCGCATTGGGAGTCCATGAAAAATTATAGAGTCCTGGTTCGGAAGGCACCGCCGAGAGCATGATGTCTTGCGGATAACAAATCACAATATCATCAGGTACATCCAACACAAAAGGTTGTCCCACTTCCACCAAAACAGAATCGATGTAATCACAACCTGTAACCGCATCTACCGTCATTACTTCATACAATGTAGTTGTAGTGGGTGTTGCCTGAACCTGTGTTCCAACGGCCGAAGACAGCGTGCTTTGCGGACTCCACGCGCAATTGAACGACTGAGTAGCCAATTGTCCGACATAGGCATTCTCGAGCACCCAATTATCCTGATTAGCGATATAGGAACCACTCTGACGCCAGCGCAAACGCGTGTTTGGATTACAAGCCGCCAGTGGCAATTGAACCGTGAGCATCACAAAATCCGGATAAGCCGATTCGTAAAAAGTCTGAATCGCAATCCATGCGCCTCCGGCAACCGAATAGGAAAGAACAACATTATCTCCCGGCTCTGCATCATCGCAAGGAGCGCTGCCATTGGCAACCTTGAGCGAAAAGTATACGGTACCGCCGCCTGTGAGGTCCAACGGTTGAGTAATTGCTTCGCGAGGAAAATTTCCATTGAAGTAAAGTCCATTGCCTGTCACCGTGCCGCAAACATTACTCTCCACACCGCCCGTAATACTCTGCCAATCGCCCCACGAAATAGCAGGATCGAAATTATCGCGCCACAACACACGCTCGACCTCAACTTCAAGATCGACCGATTGTCCGGCACAAACTCGATGCAAGTCATCCAACACCTCGAAACGCGCAACTTCTCCCTGAACAATAACAACCGTTGTATTCGCAGTTGTAGAAGCGCAGCCCGAAGGAGTTGTAAGCGTTACTGAGTAGTCCACATTCTCCTCGGCTTGCACTGCAATTTGAGCGGGGTTTCCATTGAGTGGACTAGCTTCGGGAGACCATACGTACTCAAATACAGCATGTGGCTGATTTGTCACAGCAGAAAGAATAACCGACTCGAATGAGCACACACTGGTTTGATCTTGCACTATCGATACAGGAATCGGATCGGGCGATTCCACACTGTAGTAAAATGTGTCTACACACCCCGAAAGGTTGTCTACGGCGCGCAATTCGTATGCGGCGTTGGCAATTGGCGCAGGAATGACCAATGGATCAGCCGTTGAAAGGAGATTGGTATTGTCATTCGCAAAATACCATTGAGGCGATTCATAATTTACGGGCACATCCAACGAAACTTCTGCCGAAGAACAAATGGTCTGTTCCCAATCTATTTCAGTCTCAACGATATTCACCGAAAAATTAGAAACATAACTGGTGGTGATGGTTCCCTCATCGGCAACGCCATATAGAATACCGGAGAAGCCGCTCGGACAGTGAATAGTGTGTTCGCCTGCACCCACCTCCATCGTGCATACCCAATACTCTGCAC
>Ga0315905_10002289_pt1 | contig 20154 bp, 14 predicted proteins | sample LakEriMetagenome_5_FD_203522 | JGI IMG/M metagenome (GOLD analysis project Ga0315905, IMG submission 203522) | Freshwater fungal communities from buoy surface, Lake Erie, Ohio, United States - Buoy 4 MA121 | ecosystem: Environmental > Aquatic > Freshwater > Lake | place: USA: Lake Erie, Ohio... | reverse complement strand
CTTCGCCGATTTCGCCGAACGTGCCGAACGTGGCGTGCGCGCGGTCAAACAGGTTGCGCACTTCACCAAACAGCACGGCACCCGGCAACAGTTCGATCCCGGCGCGCACATCCACCAGCACATAGCCCGGCACCAGCGGGGCGCGATTGGCCTCGTCGCCCAGCAGCACCTGCCCGGACCGCGCCGAGACCGTGCCGCCGAGGCTGAAGCGCCGCCTTGCGCCCACCTTGCCGCCATAGTCCAGATTGAGATTGGCGCTGTGTCGCGGCACGCCAGGCAGGCGGTCGCCTGGCCGCACCGTGATCGCGCCGTCCGCCTCCGCAGCCGGATTGCCGTGGCTGGCGATCCGCACCAACGAGCGGTTCACGGCATCGGTGAAGGCATACGTCGCGCCGAGCCGGAAGCCGCCGCGTTCCGCGACCAGCGAGAGTTCGATCCCCTGCCGCCGTGCATTGCCCAGGTTCTGGAAGTAGGCACGGCCCCGCACCCCGGAGGCAACGCGGCGGATCTCGTCGCGGCTGTCCGCCCGGTAGAGCGAGGCGAGCCAAGTCGTCCGCCAACCAGCCATATTGGCCTTGCCGGATGCGCCCAGCTCCCAGGTCCGCGCCACGACTTGCCGCAGCGGCGGATCGGCAACGAAGAAGTTGGCAAGGCTGCACGGCGCTTCAGGATCGGCGCAAGAAAGCTCCGCGGGGGTGGGCGCACGGTTTGTCTCGGCATAGCCCGCGCGCACCGACAGGCCGGGCGCCAGATCCCAGTCAAGCTCGATGCCGGGATTGAGCCGCGCGAAATTGTGCCGACCGTTGAGCGCGGTACCGAGCTGGTCATCGAGCCGGATAGCGGCATAGTTGTAGCGCAGCCCGGCCTCGAGCTGCAGGTTCGGCCCGAGTGGGAGCGTCTCCGCTGCGAAGAACCCGGCATAGAGATTGCGCGCCACGACTGATACCGGCGCGATGGCGTTGTCATCCTGCGCGATCACCGGGCCGGCCGCTTTCACGCCGCGCGAACTGTCCAGCGTGCCGAGGACCGTCGATGCTGCGAACGCGCTGCGTCCGTAATCGAGGCTGGTCCCCAGCGTGAGCACATTGCTTCCACCGAGGAAGGGCCGCCGGTCGGTGATCTGGGCGAGCATGCCGAAGGCGCGGGAATGCAGGAGGCCGCGATTGAATACCGCATAAACAGGATCGCCCGCCAGAGCACGGATCGGGCGTCCAAGCCGGTCGGTCAGGACTGCGGATTCTTCCTCGCCCTCGTCTTCGGATTCGAGGCAGAGCAGGCCGGACTCGTCTTCGCAGGCCTCGATATCCGCAGCGTCGCCGTTGAGCGCGCGGCTGCGCTGCCACTGCAGATAGAGGGCCGCCTGCAAACGGGTCGTCGGAGCGAGATCGGCCCAAGGATGGAGGCTGACGCGCGCGAAGCGGTTTTCAGTGCGGTCGGGATGGGTGAACACTGCGGAGCGCCGGACAGCAAGCAGCTCTTCGGGCGCGGCGCCGTTGCCGCTGAGCCCGGTGCTGGCAAGGATCACCTTTGCATGGAGCCCCGCAGCCGCGCCGTCATAGCCGAGATCGGCGTAGCCGCTTGCAAGGCGGGAGCTGCTGAAATCGCGCCAGCCGCGCTCACCACGAAGCTGCACCGCCACATACGCGCTGAACCGGCCCACGGCAGCGCCCGCTGCGAGGTTCGCATCCAGTGCGCCATAAGCACCAAGCGCGGCGGATGCAGTTACACCCGGATCGGTCCGCCCGGTCGCGGTTTCGAGGACGAGCGCTCCGCCCAGCGCATTGAGGCCATAGACCGGGCTCGAATCGACCAAGTTCACCGTGCGGAGCGCCGCATCAGGCACGAGATCGAACGACACTGTATCGCCGAAGGGGAGATTGAAACGCGCGCCATCGAGATAGGCCGCCAGCCCCTGCGCCTGCCCCTGTGCGCCCGAGGCGGTCTGCCCCCGGTAGACCAGCGCCGGTTGCCACGGGTTGCCCTGCGCGTCCTGCAGCGTGACGCCAGGCAACTGGCGGGTAAGCGCGCCAAGCAGATCGGGGCGCCCCCCGCGCGCCAGATCTTCGCGCGAAAGGCCAAGAGCATCATCGCTGTCGAGACCGGCGCCGGGCGCAGTCACAAGAATTGAGGTGGTGCCGTCCTCCTGCGCCCGAACTTCCGCCGAGGCCGAGAACGCAAGCAGAGACACCAGCGCGCAGGCGCTGGACGGATGCAGAAGAAAGCGGCGCATGACGGTGTTGGCAGAACTCAGGGGCAAGGAGCAGTCCGAGTTGCATTGGACCGGCCTCAGGGCAAAGACAACCGGAGAGGCGTATCTGGTTCATTTCAAAATATGCAAGAAACGGACGGCAGCACAGGCGCGGTTGCCATGCCAGATGGCCCGCGATGCCGACGATCTTGATCTACAACAGCACCTCCGACGTACTTTTCTTCGACGCCGATGGCGTCAGCGGCAAGGCCGGGGAGGTTTTTCGGCCGATCAGGCCGCTTCGACGTCCAGCTTGTCGTCCGGATCGCGCAGGACATATCCGCGGCCCCAGACGGTTTCGATGTAGTTCTCGCCATCACAGGCATGCGCCAGCTTCTTGCGCAGCTTGCAGATGAACACATCGATGATCTTCAGTTCCGGCTCGTCCATCCCGCCGTAGAGATGGTTGAGGAACATTTCCTTGGTCAGCGTGGTGCCCTTGCGCAGCGAGAGCAGCTCGAGCATCGCGTATTCCTTGCCCGTCAGGTGGACACGGGCGCTGTCGACCTCGACCGTCTTGGCGTCGAGGTTGACCGAGAGCTTGCCGGTGCGGATGACAGACTGCGAGTGGCCCTTCGAGCGGCGCACCACAGCATGGATACGGGCAATCAGTTCTTCGCGGTGGAAGGGCTTGGTGACGTAGTCGTCGGCGCCAAAGCCGAAGCTGCGGACCTTCGAGTCCATCTCGGCAATACCGGAGAGGATCAGCACCGGCGTCTGCACCTTGGCGACGCGGAGCTTCTTGAGAACGTCGTACCCGTGCATGTCCGGCAGGTTGAGGTCGAGCAAGATGATATCGTAATCATACAGCTTGCCGAGATCGAGGCCTTCTTCCCCGAGATCGGTTGCATAGACATTGAAACCTTCGGTGGTGAGCATAAGCTCAATCGCCTTGGCCGTGGTCGGCTCGTCCTCGATCAGCAGCACGCGCATGGATCAGCCCCTTATTGCCATTCCCCGATGGCGGCAGACCCGATTAAGGGCCCTCACCAACATTAACCATATGACCAATGAACATGAAAGGTTAATTTATCGTAAGCGGCAGACCCGGTGCCATTCCCATGCCGTCGCTTTGCAGCCATCTCCCGACCTGAGAAAAAATCTTTATTCATCAAGGGCTAGAGCTAAGAGCCAGGCCCGAGACACGGACGGCGGTGCGTAAGGACGCGCGAAACCTTTTTTAGGAAGTGTCACTTTATCGGGCCGAGGCGGTACCCGGAACTCTGATCGCGGCGGCCGCTTCGCGCAGCTTGCGGGTTGCGGTGATATCGTTGCGGAAGGCGGCAAGTCCGCCTGCGAGAGCCTTCGCCGCCTTTGCCGGCTCGCCCAGTTGCATGCGGCTCCGCATCAACATGATCCACCCATCCGCATTGTCCGGGCTTTTCGCAAGCTTGGCTTCAAGCCCGTCGACCATGCCGCGGATCATCGCTTCCTGCTGGCCCTTGGGCAGCGCGGAAGCGGCCTTGATCTCGGCCGAACTCGGCCCGGGAATCGCGCCGGCGGCGACCGCCGCGCCGTTGGTCGCCATGCCGCCTGCGGGCGCCGCGAACTGCGCGGCGGCGAGGCGCTCCTCATAGGGGATCTTGTAGCGGTCCCCAACGTTCTTGATCACCGCGCGGATATCCTCGGCATAGGGCGCGTCGGCCGGGGTATCCTTGAGCAGCGCGAACCAGGCATCGATCGCCTTGCGGTGTTGGCCGGCCAGATCCATCGCCACCGCGCGGAAATAGCGTGCCCGTGCATCCTTGGGATCGAGCTTGAGCGCCTTGATGAACGCGGCCTGCGCGTCCGTTGGAATCCGGCCTTCGGTCTTGCTGGCGAGAACCAGCGACTCGCCGAGGAACGAGAACGTCTCGGCATGAGTGGCATCGAGCTTGGTCGCCTTCTTGAGCGCGGTGGCCGCCTCGGCGTAACGCTCGGTCTGGAAGTATGACCAGCCGAGCATCCGCCAGCCTTCGGCATCTTCGGGCTTAGCCTTGAGCCGCGCCTCGAGGCGGGTGATCACATCATCGACCGATGGGGCCTGACTTTCGGCAGGGGCCGGCGGCAGGGCGATGATCTCGGCGTCACGCTGCCCGCGCCAGACGGCAATGCCGCCTGCTGCGAGTGCGACGACTGCCGCGAGCACGAGTACCGCCCGGCCGCCCCGGCCTGTCGCGGGTGCAGAAGACGCGGACGAGGCGGCAGATTCTGCGGTCGGCGTCGGTTCGGCCTCGGTCATCGCATGCTCCCTTGTGCGCCGCGATCGGCGCAGCCCCTCCTGGCTGGCATATCCTCTGCGCCCGGCTCCATGCAAGCGGCAGCGACGGCTTTGCTCGGCGCACCAAAGCGGTACTGGCCGGCAGGGTCGGACAACCAATTTGCGACTGGCAAAGTGCAGCGCTTGCGCTAAAGTCTTGACCTGACGGGATCGCAAGTCGGGATTACGAGGCGCAGGGCCAGCGAAAAGGTCCGTGCTGGCATGGCGGGGGACCTGCACCGGTGAGCGAAGTATTCAAGGTTGCGATCATCGGATCGGGCCCGGCGGGGATGAGCGCGGCGAGCCGCGCGGCGCAGCTGGGGCTACCCCATGTGCTGCTCGAGAAGACCGACCACCTTTCCGACACGATCTTCAAGTATCAGAAGGGCAAGCACGTGATGGCTACGCCGTCGCAGCTCGTCCTGCGTTCCGATCAGGAGTTCGATGCCGGCAAGCGCGAGGATATCCTCGGCCGCTGGAACAAGCGTACCGAGGACCTGGGCGTCACCGTCAAGTACAACGCCGAAGTCAAGTCGATCAAAGGCACCGGCCCCGCCATCGAAGGCTCGGTTCACAAGATCGTGACCCGCGCGCGCGACGGTTCGACCACCACGACTGAACTGCAGCGCCATGCGCCGCCCTACGCGATCACGCTGACAAGCGGCGAGGTCGTCATGGCCGAGGCGGTCGTGCTTGCCATCGGCACGCAGGGCAACCCGAACCTGATGCGCTGCCCCGGCGCGGACCTGCCGCATGTCACCTACCAGCTCGACGACCCCTACGCTGTGCTCGACGAACACGTCGTTGTCGTCGGCACCGGTGACGCGGGGATCGAGAACGCGCGCGGGCTGGCCGAAGACCTGGCGCAGGGCAACGTCGTCACCGTGCTGAACCGCTCAGCCAAGTCGACCAACGTGCGCGAAAGCTTTGCCACGGCCAAGGAACCCAACGCCAAGGCGCTGGTCGAGGACGATGCGGCGGGCAAGCTGACGATCCGCTACGAGACCGAGACCAAGGCGGTCGAGCCGGGCTGGATCACGCTTTCCACGCGCGACGGCGAGGAGCGCATCCGCTGCGACCGGATCATCGCCCGCATCGGCTCGGCCCCGCCGCGCGGGTTCGTCGAAGGCTGCGGCATCGAGTTTGCGAGCAATGATCGCCTCGCCTTCCCGACACTCTCGCCGCAATTCGAATCGACAGCGCCCGGCATTTTCGTGATCGGCGCGCTGGCGGGCTATCCGCTGATCAAGCACTGCATGAACCAGGGATACGACGTAATCGAGTTCATCAACGGCAATACCGGCCTCAAGCCGGCGGACGAGCCGCTGCTCGAGGCGAAATTTGCCGACCTGCCCGGCAAGCGCAGCGTGGCCGAATGGCTCGAACTGCTGCGCACGAATATCGCCATCCTGAACGGCATGACCACGCTGCAGCTGCGCGAGTTCATGCTCGATTCCGATGCCCGCTTCTACAAGGCGGGTGAGACGATCTTCGAGAAGAACGATCCCGGCTCCTCGCTGTTCGCCATTGCCGATGGCATGGTGCATGTGCGGATCGACCCGAACGACGCCAGCAAGGTGGTGCCGATTCAGACGGGCTCGATCTTCGGCGAAGTCGGCCTCATTTCCGGCCGGCGGCGCGGCGCAACGGTGGTTGCGGCCAGCGACTGCATCTGTGTCGAGATCAGTCGCAACGCCGCCTTGAAGCTCCAGAGCCAGGTGCCGAGCGCCCGCCGCGCGATCGAGCGCATCTCAACCGAGCGGCAATTGCTCCAGATGTTCGGCTCCGGCCTCACATCCGATGACGTGCGCGAAGTGGTCGATACCGCGAAGATCATGCCGGTCCGGGCCGGCGAGGCGATCATCACCGAAGGCGCAGACGACAAGGACATCTACGTCATCCGCGTCGGCTCGATGATTGTGGAGAAGGTCGTCGGCGGCAAACCGGTGTTTCTCTCCTACCTGCCGGCTGGCTCCTATGTCGGCGAGATGGCGCTGATCGATGGCGGCCAACGGACGGCAACGGTTCGCGCGGCGATCAAGAGCGAGGTCATCAAGGTCGATGGCGAGGCTTTCGCCCGTGTTCTGGCGGCCAAGCCCGCGCTGCTCGAACGCGCGCGCAAGGACATGCAGGCGCGGCGCGCGACCAATGCCTTCGTCGAATCGAAGAAGGACGGCTTTTCCGGCGTCGTCGATCTCTATTCCGAGCAGGCCAAGTTCCTCGTCTCGCAGGGACTGGGCGAGGCGACCGACGTGTTGCTCATTGACGAGCGCCTCTGCGTCGGCTGCGACAATTGCGAGAAGGCCTGCGCCGACAGCCATGACGGCCTTTCGCGGCTGGACCGCGAGGCGGGCAAGAGCTTCGCACATCTCCACGTGCCGACCTCGTGCCGCCATTGCGAGCATCCACACTGCATGGCCGATTGCCCGCCCAACGCGATCCACCGCGGCCCGGATGGCGAGGTTTTCATCGACGACACCTGCATCGGCTGTGGCAATTGCCAGCGCAACTGTCCCTATGGCGTGATCCGGATGGACAAGGTGCCGCCCAAGAAGCCGTCGCTTATCTCGTGGCTGCTGTTCGGCAGCGGGCCGGGGCCGGGTGAACCATCCTACAAGTGGTCAAAGAAGAACACCAAGTACACCGGCGATCCGGTCGCCGACGACAAGCTCGACCGCAAGAAGGCGATCAAGTGTGACATGTGCGCCGGGATCGAAGGCGGCCCCAGCTGCGTGCGGGCCTGCCCGACGGGGGCTGCCATCCGGGTCTCGCCCGACGAGTTCCTCACCGTCGCCCGCCTCGAAAACGAGGGGGCCTGAGCCATGGCGACGACACCGGCTCCTGCACCCCGCCGCCGCACCGGCGCAACCCGCGAGCGCCAGAGCACGCATGAGGGGTTCCTCGTCCACAAGAACGGCAAATGGATCAGGCTCTCCGCCGCGCTCGCCGCCGCGCTGATCCTGCTTTACATTATCGCGCCGCTGCCGCCGCACCACTTCGGCTCAAGCTGGTTGGGCTATACTCTGGGCACGATCGGCGCGCTGCTCATCCTGTGGCTGACCGCGCTGGGCATGCGCAAGCGCGCGATCACCCCGGGGCGCTGGTCATTGAAAGCCTGGACCTCGGCGCATGTCTGGCTCGGCGTGCTGCTGATCGTGATCGGTACGCTCCATTCGGGCTTCGCGTTCGGGTGGAATGTCCACACGCTGGCCTGGGCGCTGATGATGATCGTGATCGTCTCGGGCATTTTCGGTGTGACAGCCTATGCCACCCTGCCCCGCGCGCTTTCGGCCAATCGCTATGATGCCGAAGGCGCGATCACCGAGAAGCAGATGGTGGAAGCACTGCGGTCACTCGACCGCCAGCTTCACGATGCCGCCCAGCCGCTCGATCACGAATGCGCGGCACTGGTCGGCAGCAGCCTTGAACAGGATCCGTTCACCGGCTCGATCGTCAACCGCCTTACCGGCCGCTATCCTGGCGACGCAACGCGCGAGGCGGCGGGCGAGCTCAGGCGTCTGCGCGCGCACCGCCCGCGGATCGCAGATGATCCGCTCGACAAGGTGGACGCGCTGCTCACCCGCAAGGAAGCCATGCTGGCGCGGCTCAGGCGCCACCTCAGGATCAAGGGTTGGCTGCAGGCTTGGCTCTACGTCCATGTTCCCATGACATTTGCGCTGATCGCCACGCTCTCCGCGCATGTCGTCAGCGTTTTCTTCTACTGGTGAGCGCGTCCATGAGCTTTGTCGTCCGCCAGATCGCGCTCAAATCCAGCGGGGAGGAAATCGTCCGCCGCGCAGTCGTCGAGGAGCCCATGCTTGTCATCGGCCGCGACGGGTCGTCTGGCATCCATTTGCCCGACCTTGCGGTCGATCCCCGCCACGCGCGAATTCGCGCTATCGATGCCGATACGCTGCTGATCGAATCGATCGGGGAGCAACCTTTCATCGTCAACGGGCGGAGCGCCACATCGAGCGAGCTCGAGATCGCGACCGGCGCCGAGCTCGCCTTCGGCGGCCATCGCATCACGCTGGCGCGCGAGGCGGAAAGCGGCCTGCCCGCCTTCACTGTGCGCCGGGTTGAAGCCGTTTCGGAAAGCGCCGAGGCGATCGACATCGGCAGCGCCTACACCCTGCAGAAGCTGCTGCCGGGCAAGCGCATCTCAGCATGGGGCTTTGCCGCGCTGATGCTGCTTGCGTTCCTTGCGGTGCCGATCTGGAGCTGGGCGACCTACCAGCCGCTGGCGCTGCACAAGGATGCGCGCCGCCCTGCGGGTATGCATGGCGATACTGCATGGTCCTCGGGCAATCTCAGCCTCGCGCACAAGAACCTGAACGGCGATTGCCAGGCTTGCCACGTGCAGCCCTTCGTGGCCGTGCGCGACAATGCCTGCATGACCTGCCACACGCAGGACGCCCACCAGCACATCGCCAACAGCGCGCGGTTGCTGAAGGCGCGCGGGGAGCCGACCGGGTTCGCCGGCTTCCAGCGCGCGATTGCCAATGCCTTCAACAAACCAGCCGGCAGGTGTGTCGATTGTCACACCGAGCATGAGGGGGCAGGTGCTATGCCTGCGACCCAGCAGAAGTTCTGCACCACATGCCACGATGGATTAAAGACGCGCTTGCCTGACACGAAGATCGCCGATGCCGCCGATTTCGGAACGGCCCATCCCCAGTTCCGGCCCATGCTCGTGGCCGGGATCGGCGGGGACGGGAAGCCGTTGTTCCAGCGCGCCGTGTGGCAGGAGGGGATGAAGGAAAACACCGGGCTCAAGTTCACCCACGCCCAGCACCTCTCCAAGACCAACGGCATCGCCCAGATGGTGCGCCGCCGTCCGGGCGCCTTTGCCGCCAATGATTCGCTCGGCTGCAAGGACTGCCACCAGACCGACAGCGGCGGCGCGCGGTTCAAGCCGGTCGAGATGGAGAAGGCCTGCCAGAGTTGCCATTCGCTGACCTTCGACGAGATAGGCGGCACCTTCCGTACCTTGCGCCATGGCGAGCCCGATCAGGTCGTTGCCGATCTGCGCGCGGCGTTCCGGGGGGGCATGCCGCCACGTCCAGCCAGCCTCTCCGGCATGGCGCGGCGCATTCCGGGCGCGGCGGCACAGCAATCGACTGCGGCAGACTATGCCCGCGCAGTACACTTCTACCCGCTTCAGGCCGACGAAGCGGTGGCCCAGATCTTCGGCAAGGGCGGCATGTGCTACGATTGCCATACGATCGGGCGCGGCGGCGGCGCGGCGACGGCTGGCTTTACCGTCCAGAAAGTCGCGCAGAACGGGCGCTACTACGACAAGGGCTGGTTCGATCATAAGGACCACCGCAAGTCCGAATGCGCGACCTGTCATGTGAAGGCCGCGACCTCGAACGACGCCAATGCCGTGCTTGTGCCCGGGATCGACGGGGCAGGCGGCTGCCGCTCCTGCCATGTGGGCGAAGGCGGCGCCAAGCTTGCAACAGCGCACGTAAAGGAACCGGTCGCATCGGGCTGCGCAATGTGCCACGAATACCACATGGACAACGGCGCGCCATGGAAGCCGGCTGACAAGCGCAAGGGCCCCGCACTGCTCACCGCAGCCTGGGACGCCGATCGTTTTCGGCCGCGCCATCCACCAGCCCCGCGCTAGATGCCCTTGGGATCACCGGATGCTCATCGCGCAGATCACCGATATCCACCTGGGCTTCGAGCCTGACAGCCCCGGCGAGTTCAACCGCCAGCGACTCGACCGGGTGGTGGCGGAGCTGCGCAGCATGGTGCCGCAGCCCGACTTGCTGCTGGCGACCGGCGACCTGATCGATCGCGGTGACCGCGCGAGCTACGAACGGCTGGGCGAGGCGCTTTCCGGTCTGCCCTTCCCCGTCTACTACGCGCTCGGCAACCACGACGAGCGCGCCAATTTCGCGGAGGTCTTTCCCGCAGCGAAGTTCGACGGCGGCTTTTTGCAGTACGCTATCGACACCCCGGCCCTCCGCATCCTCGTGCTCGACACGCTGGAAGAGGGCCGCCACGGCGGCGCCTTCTGCGAGGAGCGCGCCCGCTGGCTTACTATGCAGCTTGATGCCGAGCCTGAGCGCAGGACGCTGATCGTGCAGCATCACCCACCGATCGAGGTCGGCATCGCGTGGATGAACACCGATCCTGCCGAGCCGTGGACCATGCGGCTGGCAGACTGCCTGCGCGGGCGTAGCAATGTGATCGGCCTCATCTGCGGGCATATCCACCGTGCGGTGACCACGCATTGGCAGGACGTTGTCGTCGCCACCTGCCCATCAACTGCGCCGCAGGTCGCGCTTGACCTGAGGCCCATCGATCCCGACCAGCCAGACCAGCGTCCGCTCATCGTCGCAGATCCCCCCGCCTATGCCCTGCACTGGTGGAATGGCCGCGAACTGGTAACGCATTGGCAGACTGCGGAAGACCACACCGTGCTGGCGCGCTACGACGCCAATCTGCAGGGCATGATCCAGCATATGCTGGCCGAAAGGCCAGGTTAGCGCACTCCGGCGAGCGCCTTCTGCCGGCGCCGCTGCACCGAACTGCCCAAACCGATTGCCTCGCGGTATTTCGCGACCGTACGCCGCGCGAGATCGAACCCGCGTTCCTTGAGCAGATCGACCAGCGCATCATCCGAAAGGACTGCCTTGGCGTCCTCCGCATCGATCAACTGGCGGATCGCCGCCTTGACTGCCTCGGCTGAAACCGAACTCTCGCCATCGGACGATGCCACGCCCGAGGTGAAGAAGTATTTGAGCTCGAAGGTCCCCCGCGCGCAGTGGAGGTACTTGTTGGACGTCACCCGACTGACGGTCGATTCGTGCATCGATATCGCCTCGGCCACGGTGCGCAGCGTCAGCGGCTTCAAGTGCGCGACGCCGAGCCTGAAGAAGCCTTCCTGCTGCTTCACGATCTCCGCCGCCACCTTGAGGATCGTCTTCTGCCGCTGGTCGAGCGCCTTCAGCAGCCAGTTGGCGTCGGCCAGCCGCTCGCCCAGCCAGGCCTTGGCGTCTTTCGCAACGCAGGCATGGCGCATCTCAACATAGTAGCGCCGGTTGACGACGAGGCGCGGCAGGGTGGCGGGATTGAGCGCGATATCCCAGCCAGGCGCGCCGTCCTCGCCCACCACGGCCTGCACGAGAATGTCCGGCACCACCGCCTCGGCCGGACCACTGCCGAAACGCAGGCCCGGTTTGGGATCATAGCTGCGCAGTTCGCGCAGCATGTCGGCAAAGTCCTCGTCGTCGACCTGGCAGAGCCGCTTCAGCCGCGCGATCTCGCCGCGCGCGACGAGGTCGAGATTGTCGATCAGCCGAGCCATGCAGGGATCATAGCGGTCCGCCTCGCGCGCCTGGAGCGCGATACATTCGGAAAGGCTTCGCGCGCCGACCCCGGTCGGATCGAGCGATTGGACGAGGCCGAGTGCGGCCTGCATCGCCGTCTGCGGCAAGCCCAATGCCTCGCGCGCATTCTCGAGCGTGGTGGTGAGATAGCCCGCCTCGTCGATCTGATCGATCAGCCAGCGTCCGGCGAACAACAGCGCCGGATCGGATGTCACCGCGCCGATCTGGGCATGGAGATGCTCGGCAAGCGTTTCACTTGCCCCCCCGCGCTCATCGATGTCAGGGCCTTCGCCGCCGCTGCCGCCCGCGCTGAAATCGCCAAGGCTGTCGGTAAAGTCGGCCCGCACCCCATCGCCGGTATCCCGGTCGCGGTCGAGCGCGGTCGTGTCGATGTCGAGCGGACGATCATCCGCCGCGCGCCCTTCGCTGACCAGCTGATCGACCGGCGAACTTTCGAGCGTCGTACGCCGCAGCGCCTCGGGCTCGCCCTCCAAGGCCGAAGCGATGCCACTCTCGAGCGCGGCTTCGCCCAGTTCGAGCAGGGGATTGGCATCGAGCGCATCGCCAATGAAGGCCTCGATCTCGAGATTCGACAGCGCCAGCAGCTTGATCGCCTGCTGGAGCTGCGGGGTCATGACCAGTGACTGGCTCTGGCGGAGGTCGAGCCGCGGACCCAGCGCCATCGTACCCTAGCCTCCCGGCCCGGGCGGCGCGATCATGCCGGCACGCCGCTTCACAGCGTGAAGCCCTCACCCAGATAGAGGCGGCGCACGTTGGGATCGGCCACCAGCGCTTCGGGGCTGCCGGCGAAAAGCACCTGTCCACCATAGATGATGCAGGCGCGGTCGACGATGTCGAGCGTCTCGCGCACGTTGTGATCGGTGATCAGCACGCCGATGCCGCGATTCTTGAGATCGATGACGAGGTGGCGGATGTCGCTGATCGACAGCGGATCGATGCCCGCAAACGGTTCGTCGAGCAGGATGATCGAGGGGTTGGCCGCCAGCGCGCGGGCAATCTCGCAGCGCCGCCGCTCGCCGCCCGAAAGCGCCATCGCGGGCGAGGTGCGCAGCCGGGTGAGACCGAACTCGTCGAGCAGCCGGTCGAGTTCGGCAGCGCGGGTTGCCTTGTCGGGCTCGACCAGTTCAAGCACGGTGTTGATGTTCTGCTCGACCGTCATGCCTCGGAAGATCGAGGTTTCCTGCGGCAGATAGCCGAGGCCGAGAATGGCGCGGCGGTACATCGGCAGCCGCGTGATATCGACCCCGTCGAGCAGGATTCGCCCCGAATCCGGCCGCACCAGTCCCATGATCGAATAGAAGCAGGTGGTCTTGCCAGCGCCATTGGGGCCGAGCAGCCCGAGCACTTCACCTTTGCCCACCGACAGCGAGATATCGGTGAGCACAGCGCGCTTGTCGTAGCTCTTGGCGATCGAGACCACTTCCAGCCCGCCCTGCTCAAGAGCGGCATGATTGGTCGCAGTGGCGGGCGTTTCGTCCATAGTCGCATGGGGTCATAGCCCGGTCCGCTGCGCGGGCAAAGCCCGTCTGCGCGAATCTGGCAGGATTTATGCATGGCCGACCGCATAATCCAGCACGATCAGCCTGCAGTAATGTTGCAGCGCTTGAAACATGGCCGAATGCGTGTTCTACTCTTCGCGGAGAGGTACAAAACGGGGGCACATCCGATGCGCAAGGGTATAGCTGCGGATCTGGGACGCGAGGGCACAGCGATGCAGGGTCGCGTACTCGACTGGCGCAAGCGGATGAGCGACACCGTCGCCTACGGTCTGCTCGTCTACACCAGCCTCCAGATCTTCGTGACCTTGCGCACGCTCGAGGGCGAAGGCGGCTCGATGCTGCCCATGCTGGCTCTGGTCGTGCTGGTGGCCGGGATCATCCCGATGTTCCGTCATTTCGAGCGCCGCTGGGAAATGCTGAGCGATATCGAAGCCGCCGATCCGGCAATGCGCGCCGCGTTCCGCCGCGACCAGCTGGCCACCTGGGCCATCGCGATCGGCCTGCCGTTCCTGCTCGCTGCATTATTCCGGGCGCTTGTTTCGCTGTTCTGATTGCCGGCCGCGCAGCGGCACCTATATGCGGGGCCAGACGACCGTACGCTTGAAAGGCCCGTTTCTTCGATGCTTTCCCCCCATGAGGCGCAGGAGCGCTGCCACGCGCTGATTGAACGTGCGGTCAAGGCCGGCGCAGAAGCTGGCGATGCTGTCTACATCGCTGATTCGTCCGAGGCGGTCTCGGTGCGGCTTGGCGCGCTCGAGGATGTCGAGCGTTCGGAATCCGAACATGTCGGCCTGCGCGTGTTCGTTGGCGGCGCATCGGCCTCGATCGGCTCGACCGACCTTGGCGACAGCGCGCTGGATGAACTCGCCCGCCGCGCGGTCGACATGGCCCGCGCCGCGCCGGCCGACAAGTTCGCAGGCCTCGCGCCCGAAGAGTTGCTGCTGCGCGCGGGCGTGCCCGATCTTGATCTGGTCGACGGGGAGGAACCCGATCCGCAGATGCTGCGACGCTGGGCGGAGGAAGCCGAGGATGCCGCACGCGCCGTGTCCGGCGTGACCAACAGCGAAGGCGGCAGCGCGAGCGCCGGGCGCGGGGTCGTCGCGCTCGCCACCAGCCACGGCTTCGGCGGCGCCTATGCCGCAACCAGCCACAGCCGCTCAGCCAGCGTGCTGGCCGGGACAGACAGCGGGATGCAGCGCGATTATGCGTGGCGCAGCGCGCGCCACAGGGCCGATCTGCCCTCGCCTGCCGACATTGGCCGCGAGGCTGGGGAGCGCACGGTGGCCCGCGTCAATCCGGGTCGGGTCAAGAGCGGCACCTATCCGATCGTGTTCGATCCGCGCGTCGGCAGTTCGCTGATCGGCCACTTGCTCGGCGCCATGTCGGGCTCGGCTATCGCGCGCCGCGCGAGTTTCCTCCTCGATAAGGACGGGGCGCAGATCTTCGATGCCGGCATCACCATCAGCGAGGACCCGCAGCGCAAGCGCGGCCCCCGCTCGCGCCCTTTCGATGGCGAAGGTTTGCCCACTGCCGCACGCAACCTCATCGAGAACGGCCGCCTCACCGGCTGGCTGATGGACGCCGCTTCAGCGCGCCAACTGGGCGCCGTTCCCACCGGCCACGCCGCGCGCGGGGGATCGGGCGCACCGCACGTGACGGCGGGCAATCTCGTGCTGCAACCGGGCTTGGTGAGCAAGGCCGCTCTGATGGCCGATATTGCAGACGGTATCTACGTCACCGAACTGATCGGCCACGGCGTCAACGGCGTGACCGGCGATTACAGCCGCGGCGCCTCGGGTTTCCGCATTGTGAAGGGCGAGATCGCCGGGCCGATCGCCGAGTTCACCGTGGCGGGCAACCTCATCGACATGTTTGCCCGGCTGGTCGCGGCGGACGACCTTGAGACCTGGCGCGGCATCGATGTGCCGACGCTCAGGATTGACGGGCTCAGCGTGGCAGGGGATTGAGGGCGCCTTGCGACGCCCTCGGCCAGAAGCTTATTTCGCGGCCTTGGCGCGTTCGATCGCCTCAACGGTGACACGCTTGGCATCCTCGGCGCCGCCCCACTTGCCGACGCGGACCCACTTTTCCTTCTCGAGGTCCTTGTAGTGGGTAAAGAAGTGCTCGATCTGCTGGAGCACGATCTCGGGCAGGTCGCTCTTCTCCGCCACGTCGCGGTAGTAGGGAAAGGTCTTGTCGTCGGGCACGCAGACGAGCTTCTCGTCACCGCCATGCTCGTCCTCGAGGTTGAGCACCGCTATCGGCCGCACGCGCACGACAGAGCCGGGCACGAACGGCGAGCGCGCGATCACCAGCGCGTCGAGCGGGTCGCCGTCTGGCGAAAGCGTGTGCGGGACGAAGCCATAGTTCGCGGGATAGCGCATCGGCGTGTGCAGGATCCGGTCGACAAACAGCGCGCCTGAAGCCTTGTCGAATTCATACTTCACCGGTTCGCCGCCGACCGGCACTTCGATGATCACGTTGAGCGTTTCGGGCGGATTCTCGCCGGTGGGGATCATGTCGATGCGCATGGGATGCCTTCGCTGGGCCGGAGTGGCGTGGGAAACGTAACGGGGCTCTAGCGCCGCGCGTTGTGCGCCGCAACATGAACGTGAAGGGGCGCCGCGAAAACGCGCGTCAGATCCCGCCGATGCCATTGATGGTGAAAGCGATAACCCCGATGTTGAACACGAAGGCGGCAAACGAATGCGCTGTCATGATCCGGCGAATCGCGCGCGAGGAAATCGTGACGTCCGAGGTCTGGAAGGTCATGCCGAGTGTGAGCGAAAAATAGACGAAGTCGAGATAATCGGGATGTCCGCTGCAGGGAAATCGAAGCCGACGACAAGTACATTGGCTGGATCAGCATAACCGGTCATCGCGCCACGCGCAGCGGAGCCGGCGATCAGAAGCACGAGAAACAGCACGAGGCGCAGCGGCGCATAGCGCTGACCGAACCGCCGCCTGGCCTGGTCAGCGCTGGAGCGGCCGCCGCTGCCCACGTTACTTCATGGCCGGTTTCTTGCCCGCAGGAGCACGCGGCGCCAGCAGCTTGTCAAGGCCGGTGGGCGCCGCGCCCGGCGCGGCGCGCTCAAGCCAGGGCCAGCACAGCCCGTCGTGGTACGGCACCTGCACCGTGCGCACGACATCGTCACGCTTGACGATCAGCTCGATAGGGGTGTCCGTGCCCTTGGCGGCGGTGATTGCGGCTTTGAGGGTTTCCTGATCGTAGGTCTTGCCGTTCACCGAGACGATCTGCATCCCCGTGACGATCCCGGCCTTGAAGCCCGGCCCATCCCAGCGGCTGCCGCTCACCTTGCCGTCATTGTCGATCGCGAGACCGATCGAGTGGTTGAGCGAGATGTACTTCGCCGCCGCCATCCGCGCCCTGTCGTAAGGATTGGGCTCGTCCTTCCACGCCAGCCGGTAGCCGCCACGTTCGATCCCGCCGAGCGGCGCAGGCTGGCCCGGGGTTTGGATCCGGGTTTTGAGGAAGCTCGCCCAATCGTAGCCATGGACGCCGTTCAGCGTCTTTACGACATCCTCGAACTCGTAGGTCAGAACACCCCAATCGCCGTCGCGAACGCCGAAGAAGGCCTTGGCGAAATCGTCGATACCTTTCTTGCCGCTCGTGCCATCGCGAATGATCGCATCGGCTTCGAGCCACACCAGCGCACCCTCGGTGTAGTATTCCTCGCTGCGGGCGAGCGAGGAGAACGGCTTGGGCTTGCGGCTGGCCATGATCGGATCATGTGTCGTGTCCTCGACCGAGCGCCATTCGCGCCCCGGATACTGGGTGAAGGACCCCGCATAATTGGCCAGCTGCCCCAGCACCTGCTCCTTGCTCTGCACGCCTGAGCGCGCCGCGAGGACAAGGCCCCAGAACTGCGTCTGCCCTTCATAGACCCACAGCAGGTTGTCCTGCATCGGCGCGCGGTAGTCCGGCGTCCAGAGCCTGGCCGGGCGGCGATACTTGCCGTCCCACGAATGCGAGAACTCGTGCGGGATCACATTGCGGTCCCAGTCGCCCCCGGCCCAGTCCACCAGGGTACGCGGCTCATACTGGTTCTCGCTCGAGCGGTGATGCTCGAGGCCGATGCCGCCCATGCGGTCGGTCAACGCAAGCAGGAAGTCGTAGTGATCGAAATGCTTGGCGCCAAAGGCGAGCATCGCCTCGTCCACCATGTTGCGGAATGTTGCGAGGTTCTCAGGCGCGATCTTGAGCAGTTCGGGCCTGTCGGCCACGAGATCGAGCCAGACGCCCTGCCCCAGATCATGGCGATCCGCATAAAGCCCGGCGAAGATCGGCGAATCGACCAGCGTTTCGTAGTCGGTCATGCCCCAGGTCACTGTGTTGTCGCTGGCCGCCTTGCCATCGAGCGCGGTGAAGACCTGCCAGCCGGCCGGAAAGGTGACGGTCGGCTTCACCTTGATCTGCCGCACGTAGTACCCGGCGGGATAGAGGCTCATCTTCTCCCACTGCAGATTGAGCATCTCGCGCGTCATCGTCACGCGGCCTTCGCTCTCGCGCAGCGGCGACGTGTGGATGAACCTGGCAGTCACTTCACTCGCGCCGGCCGGTACATCGACATGGAAGGCAAAGACATCGACCGGATCGCGGGTCCAGGTCAGCAACCGCCCACCGGCGTAGAACCGCACGTCGACAAGCTCGGCAATGGTCCCCTTCGGCCCGTGGTTGCCGGGCAGCCACTTGGGATGGAGCAGCGTGAGCTTCGACTGGCCTGCGGGCACCGGGATCGTCTCGGTCACGCGGTAGGCGCCGGTCGTGGTATCGCTGGCGTCGATCGCGAGCTGGATCGTGCCGGGGAAGGGCTTGTCTTCCGCATCGGGGATTGTCTGCGCGATCGGCACCGCCATCGGGCGCGAGTTCGCGGGCGGCTGGACCTGCGCCCAGACCGGGCTGACGGTGGAAAGCAGAGCTGCGGCGAAAGTCAGCAGGGCGGCAGGGCGCAAAGTGCGGGTCGAGGTCGTGATCATCGGCGCTTCATGGCGCGAAGCGATTGCGACTGCAACCGCGCCCGACCTTTGGGCAGTGCGCCCAGATGGGGTGCGCCCCTTCCCCCGCGCCGACATTCCCGCTAATCGCGCGCACTGACATGAGCAGCGACAAGATCAAATCCGCTCCCGCAACCCCGCAGGCGATCCGCGGCACGCAGGACATCTTCGGCCCCGACGCCGAAGCCTTCGCCTTCGTGGTGGAGGCCTTCGAGCGCGTGCGCCGACTCTACCGCTTCCGCCGCGCCGAGATGCCGGTGTTCGAAAAGACCACCGTGTTCAGCCGCAGCCTTGGCGAAACGACCGACGTTGTTTCCAAGGAAATGTACAGCTTCGAGGATCGCGGCGGGGAATCGCTGACGCTGCGCCCCGAATTCACCGCAGGCATCGCGCGCGCCTACCTCACCAACGGCTGGCAGCAGCACGCGCCGCTCAAGCTCGCGACGCACGGGCCCCTGTTCCGCTACGAACGCCCGCAAAAGGGCCGCTACCGCCAGTTCCACCAGATCGACGCGGAGATTCTGGGCGCTGCCGAACCGCAAGCGGATGTCGAGCTGCTGGTCATGGCGGACCAGATCCTGAAGGAGCTCGGCATTGCGGACGGTGTAACGCTGCAGCTCAACACATTGGGCGATGCCCCCAGCCGCGAGGCCTGGCGGGCGGCGCTGATCGACTATTTCCGCGCGGTGAAGGGCGACCTCAGCGAGGATTCGCAGGAGCGCCTTGAAAAGAACCCCCTGCGCATCCTCGACAGCAAGGACCCGCGCGACAAGGTGTTCACCGCAGACGCACCGATGATCGACGCGTTCCTATCGGACGAAGCGCAGGACTTCTTCGCCAAGGTGACGGCTGGACTGGATGCGGCGGGCGTCAGCTGGACCCGCGCCCCGGCGCTGGTGCGCGGCCTGGACTACTACCGCCACACCGCCTTTGAATTCGTCACCGACCGGCTGGGCGCGCAGGGCACCGTGCTCGGCGGCGGGCGCTACGATGGGCTGATCGAGGCGCTCGGCGGGCCGCACACACCTGCGGTTGGCTGGGCTGCGGGGATCGAGCGGCTGGCTATGCTGTTGGGGGATTTGCCCTACACTTGGCCAGAAGTTGCGATCGTTGCCGAAAGTCGGGAGAGAGAGACCGACGCTCTTGCGCTCACGTCTCTCTATAGACGAGCCGGATTCTCGGCTGAGGTGTTTGCTTCGGGAAGCCCAAGAAAGCGCTTCGACAAAGCGAGAAAAGACCAGCCTCAGGTGATCGTTTCGTTTGATCAACGCGATGGAGCCCCGAGCAATCGGTTCTCTGGCGAAAACATGCTCTATGGACGGTACAACGAAGCCAAGTCCATCTACGATGAGTTCTTCGCTAGGTGACCGTCTCCGACCAGCGCCTCGCCCAGATTGCCGCCCGCTTCGCCGAACTCGAAGCGCGGCTGGCATCGGGCACGCTCGAAGGCCCGGCGTTTGTGGCCGCGAGCCGTGACTACGCAGAGCTGGAGCCGGTGGCCCGCGCCGCTGCGCATGTCAGCGCGATGCGGGGTGAACTGGCTGCCCTCTCAGCCAGCACCGATCCCGATCCCGAAATGCGGGCGCTCGCCGAGGAGGAAATCGCCCACCTTCGTGCCGAACTGCCTGACGCCGAGCGCGCCCTTGCCATCGCCATGCTGCCGCGTGACAGCGCCGACAGCCGCCCCGCCATGCTCGAAATCCGCGCCGGGACCGGAGGCGACGAGGCCGCGCTGTTCGCCGCGGACCTCTACCGCATGTACGAACGCTTCGCCGCCGAGCAGGGCTG
>Ga0315905_10002288_pt1 | contig 20155 bp, 11 predicted proteins | sample LakEriMetagenome_5_FD_203522 | JGI IMG/M metagenome (GOLD analysis project Ga0315905, IMG submission 203522) | Freshwater fungal communities from buoy surface, Lake Erie, Ohio, United States - Buoy 4 MA121 | ecosystem: Environmental > Aquatic > Freshwater > Lake | place: USA: Lake Erie, Ohio... | reverse complement strand
GGCCAGTATGAATTTGCTCCACTGCTGCGATGCCCAATCGCTGTTCGCGCTGACTTGGCGCTGACGTTCCTGGCTGCGAGCTCGTCCGTTCTGTTTGTCTTGCAGCCAGCGTTCAATCTTGGCCTTCGACCAGCCCTTCTTTTGGAGCTGACGGATTTGCTCCTCCGAGTTGTCCCGTACCGGTTCAGCCAGCCGAGCCAACGACCCGATGTCGGTACCGCAATCGCATATCATCCCCCGGTTGGTCGAAAAGTACTCTTCACCGGGGCGCAGGATCGCCGTCAGTGAGTCGTTCCGAATGGGCTTCCAGTTAAACCCGCACTCCTCAGCCAGGCGACGCAACTTCGCGTCGTCTCGAATCCCTCCCGCAGTCGCAGTGATGAAATGACACATTGAAATGCCGCTCCTGAAATTCAGCGTTCCGCCTGCCCGAAACAGGTTGCATTCTACGGACCGACTGGATGCTCGGACATGAGTCGTAGCACAAGGTTCGGGGACACCCGGGGTCGGTTAGACAGTCGTATTCGGTCGATGGTTCATCCGGGATCACACTGAGAATTTCCTAGCCCGCACGCTGTTCCAGCGTGAGCTAGGCTCACAATGAGCGCCCCCTTCGCCCATTTTCCCATCCCGGTCGACGTTATGTCCTCAACCGAACTTCAGTCCAGGTCAACACTTGGAGCAGGCCCGCTTTCCGCTGGGCTGCAGTCGCTGCCGCAAGTCGGCGTGCGCGGATTGTTCGATACGATCGCCATGATCGTCTTCACAGCTTCGATCTTCACCAGCGCGACGCTGCTGTTTGTCGTGCAGCCGATGGTCGGCAAGCTGCTGCTGCCGAAGCTGGGAGGAGCTCCCGCGGTCTGGAACACCTGCATGCTGTTCTTCCAGGCGACTCTGCTGGCGGGGTATCTGTGTGCGCACCTGCTGACACGCTACCTGCCACTGCGGGCGCAGACCACGTTGTACATTGCCGGGTTGATGGTCGCCTGGACGAGACTGCCGCTGTCGATTGACCCGGGTTCGGTGCAGGCCCTGCTCAATGGGGCCGACCCGAATGGCTGGTTGCTGTCGGTCTTGGTGATGCGGGTGGCACCGGTCTTCTTCATGCTGTCGATCACCTCTCCGCTGCTGCAGAACTGGTTCTCCAAGTCCGGGCATCCGAACGCGCATGACCCGTACTTCCTCTACTCGGCCAGCAACATCGGCAGCATTCTGTCGCTGGTGCTGTATCCGTTCGTGATGGAGCTGACCTGGGGAGTTCACGAGCAGACGCAGAACTGGACCTGGGGCTTCACGGGGTTCATCGGTCTGGCGGTGTTGTGCGGCGTTGTGACAATTGCGGGAGCAAGTCGCGGCATTCGGACCGTTGCTTCGGCGACTGAGTCATCCAGCGCGCCCTCGCTCCCCATCACTTGGGCCCGTCGCGGGTACTGGGTGCTGCTCTCGGCAATCCCTTCCAGCCTGATGCTGGGAGTCACCACCTACGTCTCCACCGACGTGTCGTCGGTTCCCCTGATCTGGATCATCCCACTGACGTTGTACCTGCTGACCTTTGTGTTTGCCTTCGGGCGGAAGCAGAGGATTTCGGCCTACTGGATGGGGCGGAATGCCTCGCTGCTGATCCTGGTGATCGCGGTGACGGTCGTGACGGGAGCCAACGATCCTCCGGGAGTCATCATCCCGATGCACCTGCTGACATTCGGAGCTGTGGCGATGTTCTGCCATCAGCGTCTGGCGGCAGACCGCCCGGATTCGGCCCACCTGACCGAGTTCTATCTGTGGATGTCGATCGGCGGTGTGGTCGGCGGGCTGTGCAACGCCCTGCTCGCTCCCGTGCTGCTGACCACGATCTTCGAGTACCCATTGGCGATGCTGCTGGCCAGCATGGTCCGCGAAACCCGCACCGAGGATGAGGTCCATCCGTATTCTCGCAAGAAGCTGGCCGCCTTCGGAGTGACCCTGTTCGCGATGGTGCTAGGGCTCGACTACTGCGTCACGAACTTCCTGCCTGAGTCGGTACTGACGGCCATCTCGCGGGTGCTGCCACTCGCTGCGGCTCAGGTCAAGACGCTGCTCTGCTTCGGAATCCCGGCCTGTCTGGTGCTGTCCCAGCTCGAACGCCGCGCGGCGTTTTCTGTCGGACTGGGAGCCATCCTGCTCGTCAGCGTCTGGAAGAAGTCGACCGATGACAACGTTCTGGAACGCGGTCGTAACTTCTACGGCACGATCGCCACAGCTCGCGAAACCCTGAAGGGGGGCGAGGTCGTGCGGATGTTCCACGGCAACACGATCCATGGCTGGCAGTGGACCGATGAGGCCCGTCGCGGCGTCCCGCTGACCTACTACGGAGAGCACAGCGGCGTCGGCCAGCTGATCCAGATGCGGCAGGCTGCCTCGGCCAAGCCACTGCGCATCGGAGCTGTGGGGCTGGGAGCCGGCTCGATGGCGGCGTGGCTGCGACCGGTCGACACGATGATCTATTACGAGATCAATCCGCAGGTCGTTGACCATGCCGAGAGGCATTTCACCTACCTCAGCGACGCCCGTCAGCGCGGAGCCACAGCCACAGTGCGAGTCGGCGATGCCCGGCTGGTGCTGGAGAACGAGCTGCGAAACGCCAGCGAGCCAAAGTACGACCTGCTGATCGTCGATGCTTTCAGCAGCGATGCGATTCCCGTACATCTGATCACGGATGAGGCCTGCGACATTTACCGGTCGATGGTGGCTGAGGATGGGGTCGTGGCGTTCCACATCACGAACCGGTTCCTGAACCTGGAGCCGGTGCTGGCGAAGCTGGCCGAGGAGTCGAAGTGGTCGGGCTATCGCTACGACTACTTCAAGCTCGACAACGGAGCGGCCTTCGATGAGAAGACCGGCGAGACCGTTTCGTCATGGGTCTTCCTGTCGGCCGATCAGCAGGCTCTGGGCTCGCTCGCGAGCGATCCATGCTTACGCCCGCTCGTGGGGAAGCCCGAACAGCGGATCTGGACGGACGATTACTCGAACCTGCTCAGTGTGTTCGAGTGGCGGTTCTGAGGTTGTTCTCGTTCATAGTCGCGTTCGGATCAGCGAATCGACGAGCATTCGGCGTCAGCCAGATGGGTCGCGCGGAATCCATCTACCCGCGATGGACTGCTAGCTTGCTGCCAACTCGAAAGAATATCGTAATTCTTCGAGAGCGGCGTGACGGAGATTCCCGCTAAGCCTGACAAGCGATCTGATCACGCCTGTGGCAACAGTTCTTCGCGGACCTGCCCTGCCCCTGCCATCGGAAACGGGCGGCCCTGGCGGTCGTGGACGAGGGTATGCGGCGGGATTCCCAGCAGGTGCAACGCTGTGGCCTGGATATCTTTCGGGGAGACGGGTGTCTCGGCGACTTCGCCGCCGATGGCGTCACTGCGGCCGACGACCTTGCCGCGTGGGACTCCGCCGCCTGCCAGGACGGTCGAGTAGACCTTCGACCAGTGGTGCCGGGCTGATCCCTTCGGGCCGCTGTCAATCTGCGGAGTCCGCCCGTGCTCCGTCGTGCAAACAATCAATGTCTCATCCAGCAGCCCGCGCTCGTCCAGGTCGCGAATTAATGTGGCGAAGGCGGCGTCGAATCCCGGCAGCAGGTACTCGCGCAGTCGTGGATAGTGGTTCTGGTGCGTGTCCCAGGCCCCGCTGAAGTAAGTCCCGTACGCATCCCAGAAGACGCTGACAAACTTGCTGCCCGCTTCGACCAGGCGGCGAGCTGTCAGGCACGACTGGCCGAACACGGTGTCTCCATAGGCCGACCGCAGGGCTTCCGGCTCGCGGGCAAAGTCGAGAGCATCGCGCAGCTGGGTCGAGGTCAGCAGCGAGATCGCCTGGGCCTGGCTGGCGGAGTAGTCGCGGGTGGTCGCCTGCTCGGCGATCAAGGTCCGCTGGGCGTCGAACTGCTCCAGCAAGAGTTTCCGCAGCCCGAACCGCGTATCACTCAGCCCCTCACCCCAGGCACCAGCTCCCTGGAAGACGAACTTGCCATCGCGCGGAGCGAGCGCGTATGGGTCCTGGTACTCTTTCGCCTGCTCGTGCCGACACTTGGGGGCCAGCTTCTGCCCGGCTCCGGTATACTGCGTCCAGAGCGGATTGAACCGCTGTCCCAGAAAGGCGGCATACGGCCCCGCCAGCAGCCCCAGATCGTCTGCCTGGGAGTTGAACGCCCACGGCAACCCGACATGCTGCAGCAGGTCCTTGCGGTCGCCTTGCTGCTGAGTCCAGTGGTAATCGGCCATCGAGCCGACGTACGGCCACAGCGACGGGTCGCGGGGCTTGGCCTCGATATCGGTCGAGTAGACCGGCATCCCCGTCAGCGCATACGCCGTCCCATGCAGCGGGTATGGATGAGTCATCGACCGCACAATGCTCAGACGGTCGGCAATGCGGGCGGTTTGCGGCAGCCCCTCGCAAATAGCAACACCCGGAACCGAAGTGGAGATCGCCCCGAGTTCTCCCTGAATCTCTTTCGGGGCCTCCGGCTTGGGGTCGAAGGTCTCGTGCTGTGGAGCGGCCCCGAACAGGTAGATCAAGATGCAGCGTTTAGCCCGGCCGAATCCTGGCAGCGTTTCGTGGGTCGCGTTTTCTTTTCCGAACGCGCCGCTGGCCTGAGTCGCGCCGAGGAGTCCGAGGCTGCCAACCTGCAGAATCTCTCGGCGAGAGAAGCCAGCACCTGGCCGACCAGGATGTTCCACAAAGCTCAACATCCGCAGACCTGCGACAGGACCAAGAGTTCCCAACGAGTCTACCCGACCGGAACAGTTCAGCCAATTCTGATCTGATGCGATCACCTGAGATCGCTTGATGTGCTTGCCGACCGGAGCGGTGCTCCCATCGCACGCATCCAATGGGATTGTTGCGAGCTCTGCGACTCTGATACTTTAGATGGCACGATGCCGTCTGACACCTTCCGCCGAACATCGCCCGCAGCCCGGCTCACACGCCGGGATCTGCTGCGGGCTGGTGTCGCGGGTGGGCTCGGGCTTCCGGCCTTGCTGCATGCGGACTCGGTTGTCTCCGCGAAGACTCCCAAGTCCTGCATCTTCATCCATCAATACGGCGGGCTGAGCCAGCTCGACTCGTGGGATCCCAAGCCGGGCGCCCCGCAAGAAGTTCGTGGCCCTTACAAGCCGATCGCCACAGCCACTCCGGGGATCTTCGTCAGTGAGATCATGCCGCAGCTGGCTCAGGTCAGCGATGACTACGCGATCATTCGGTCGATGACGCACCGCGTGCCGGTGCATGACATCGCCAATCGGATGATGCTGGCGGGGCAGTCACTGCCCGATCGAGATGCTCCGGCGTTTGGTTCGATTGTCACGAAGCTCAAGCCGGTCGAAGCTGCGGTGCCGCCGTATGTGTGGCTGCAGAAGTTCGGCGGAGGGGCGATGCCTCCGGAGGCGAGTTACCTGACCGGCGGGTTCCTGGGGATGGAGCATGCTCCGGTCCTGATCGGAGCCACTCATGACGATCACCCGGCAACGGCCGGTTTCCGCGTGCGGGCCTTTGACCCAGTCGAGGGAGTCTCCGCCGCTCGACTCCAGTCGCGGCAGTCGCTGCTGGGCGAGATGAACGCAGCTTTGGCGTCGCCTCAGCAGCGGGACCGGTATGCGGGGTTCGGAGCCTACCAGTCGAAGGCCTTCGACCTGCTGCAAGGCCCCGCCGCCCGGAAGGCGTTCGACATTGATCAGGAGTCGGCCGAAACTCGCGACCGGTATGGCCGCAATCCGCTGGGACAGAACCTGTTGATGGCCCGCCGGCTGATTGAATCGGGCGTGCGGCTGGTCAGCGTGGTCGCCTGGACGGGGCTCGATCCGGGCGAGAAGTTTGTCAGCGTCGAGACCTGGGACATGCACGGGAACGCCGGGGTCAGCATCTTTGGCAACGGCTGGAACGGGCTGGGCGGGGCGATGCCGAAATGTGATCAGGGAGTCGCCACGCTGATCCGCGATCTGAAGGACCGCGGCCTGCTCGATTCGACGCTGGTCGTCCTGGTCGGCGAGTTCGGTCGCACTCCCCGCATCAGCCAGGGAGCCGGCGCCATCGGCCGCGATCACTGGCCCAACTGCTACTCTGCCATGGTCGCCGGCGGCGGCATCCGCGGCGGCCAGGTCTACGGATCGAGCGACTCGCAGGCGGCCTACGTCGCCAACCGCCCGGTCACTCTCGAAGACTTCACAGCTACGATGCTCCACACGCTGGGAATCGACCCCGCCACCCGCCTGAGCCCCGATGGTTTCTCCCGCCCGGCGAGTATGGGCGAAGTGGTCCACGAACTGCTGGCCTGAGACGCAGTGAGCCCGATGGTAAGAGCGGCACGGCGTCAGCCTGCCGAGTCTTCGCCCGAGAGCAACACTCTGACGCCCCCAGCTCGAGTGACGTGCGCACGCCAAGCCACAACGTCCGTACCAATCGCTTCTAGAACTCCACTTTGTATCGATCCGTCATTTTCCGACGGATCTCTGTGGTGGCTGTGTCGATGGCCTGAAACTGCTCTGCGCGGTTGCTGGCCGACGCGGCGCGCTCATATCGTTTCGCTCGCGAAGCATCGCTCTCCGTACGAGTCCAGTGTGAATAGGTTTCACCATAGTAGTTGGTGAAGTAGCCCCAGAATACGTTGGGCTGTGTCGACTCCTGGCTTACTCGGGATGATGCCATCCGATAGTACGTGGCCTGGATTCGCAGCTGCAGAACCACCTCATCGCAATAGTCAAGGAGATCCTGATCGACATTCAGCGAGGGCAGTGTCTCGATCTTGCGGGCATAGCGGTCAAACCAAAGGGCACTCTCTCCCAAACGACTGGTCCGCGCCCGATTGTCCTTGCGGAGGTCGGCCAGCAGCCCCTCAGTGGCCCGGAATCGTGCCAATGACGCCTTCGCTGTCAGTTGGTGCTGCTGTTCGGAAGTCAGCACGGCACCCGGCTGATACTCTGCCGGAACCTCAGTCGGAAACTCAAGCAGGCTCATCACCTGACGAATCCCGGCGGGCGAGATCGGTCCCTCCAACGCGATGCTTTTTTCTTGCTGGGTGAAGTTCCATCCGTCAATGTCCGCGAAATAGGCTCCGTTATTGGTCAGAGCTTCGCTCAGCAGTGACTTGCCCCATGCGCGCATGTCAGGGGTCTTCTGTGAAAAGTCTACGGTCAGGGTCGCCGTCGCTGTGTCCTTGAACGCGACTTTCAAGGTCATGCCCCGGGCGGACGACAGAAACTTCGCGGCGCTGGAAACAAGTTCGGGAGTCGCCTTGAAAGTGTCGCTGTTGGACAGCCGCCCCTGCAGCTGATTCGCTGAAAACATCCCTTCCAGATCGATCGCTATCACGGCGCCTGTGGCACCGCCGATCTGAGACATCGCTTGCTCGAGATAGTCCGCCAGAGGCTGGGGCCGGGCGGAAGCGATCTGCCGCAAAACGCGGCTTACCTGTTGACGATCCGGAGGAGTCAGCACTGCCAAGGTCTTCTTTCCCACGGGCACAGCGATTGCCCCGTAGGGTAAGACCGCGTAGTCCGTCTTGCCCATCGTGTCGATGGACCCCTTGTAGTTGGCAGCCAGCCCTTCCACGGATGGTTCCACGTTCATCTGCAGCCAGGCGGTTTGCCAGTCGACCATCGAGTCTCGAAATCCCCGGATCTTGGCCGCCATCAGCACCTGAGAAATTTCGCTGCGCGACACTACATGCGAACTTGTCTGAGCCGTATCGGCCGCCATTTCCTTCCCAAAGGTCGATCGCCGGATCTGTTCAGAATCAATCAATACGAGAACGTTCGCATCCGATGAGACTTGATTCGCCAAAGCTGTAAAAGGGGTCTCTGCCTGGACCGAAGGACAGGCAACCAACCAAGCCAAGGCGGCCACAGCCAAGCACACCACCCGCCACTCGTTTCGACAACGCAACATGGATCAGACTCTCATCAGGGGGACCAAAAGGTTGAACAAGGCTACCCAGACCCGCATGGTCTTGTAAACTCACTCGAAGCTCAGACGGGCTCGGCGATCACGAGACCACGGCCTTCGCCAATCCTCAGACCGTGCCACCCGAGCGGGGTGAGGAAGTACAGCGGCGGAGCGCTGTATCCCCAAACTGTTCTCTGACTCGGGAACGGGTCAAAATCAAGCATTCCGCGGTTCGAGAAGTCGACACGGGAAGGGTGAATTCCTTACGAGTTCCGCAGCCTGACGGGAATGAGAGTTGCCTTTCCGCAAACTCTTTGACCATCCCGTCATTTTGTTCGGGTATCATGGGCGACAGCTCATTCGCAGGTTTCAGGCCCGTTGTCTGAACACTCTGCGAGTCTTCGAGAGTTTCCCATGCTCAGGTCGATTCTCAAGGCTGGCTGCGTTGCCGTGGCCCTGCTCGTGATCGCAGGTTCTTCCTTGCAGGTGTTTGCTCAGCATCATCACGGAGGCAGTCATCACTCGGGTGGCAGCTCTCATCACCACCATCATCATGGCGGGGGCAGTTACTTCGGGGGATTCTACGGCGGCTACGGAGGGATTGGACTGAGTTTCGGCTCCGGTTGCAGCTATCCCTCCTATGGCTACGGAACGAACGTGTTCGTCACCCCTCAAGTGGTGACATCCGATCTTCTGGTGATGTGGAATAACGACCAGCCGCTCGAGGCCGTGGAGTCGTCGCGAGTCGGTCGCATCGAGAATCGGGAGCGTGGAAATCGATCCTGTCATACTCCCTATGGAGTGATCTACGCCTGTGGACCGGCGATAGCTTCCGGCGATCCGCTGGCCGGAGCCCACGTGATCGATATCGCTCCGACGGCGCTGCAGATCCTTGGTATCGCTCCCCCGCCAGCACTCGATGGCAGGGTCATACCGAATCTGCTGGAGACGAATGGCTGCCCCAAGAATCTCGTTGGGATTTCGGAAGAGCGAGCCGCTTAGCTTTGCGCCGCCGATAGTACGACAGCTTTCCGTCGCCATTGTTTGCAGAGCTGCGGAGACTCGCGGTGGTGGGGGTTGCTCGCTACGCTGAATCGCATTGGCGAGCGCTGATCGATTCATCGGGCGGCGCACACTCCGCAGTGAGGTCACGATGTCGATTCGCAGGCTGGTTTTTCTGGCAATCCTGGCACTTTTCGGAGGTGGGCAGGCCCCCGCGACAGCTGCCGAACCGGCCAAGCTGGTGGTCACTTCGCCGAAGCCGCACCAGATCTTCCAGCGGCACGGGACAGCTCCGGGGACCGGGTATGCGATGGTGCCGATCGAGGGGGAGGTGCCCGCGGGGGCGGAGAATCTGGAGTGGAATTATGCACTGCTCGGTTCGACTCAGCTCTTCAAGAACACATCTGATTTTGAGTTTCGGCCGTTGGCAGTGACGATTCGGGAGGGGAGATTCAATGGCACGATTCGCATGCCTGCGGGCTACTTCCAGATCTACGTGAAATGCCATAACGGAACCGGTGACGTAGCAGTTACCTTGATCGCCAGTGTGGGAGTCGGAGAGGTTTTCGTTATTGCTGGCCAGTCCTACGCCACAAACACAAATGATGAGAAGCTGACCGTCACCGACAAATCTGCTCGTGTCACCGGCTTCAACACCGCCACCGGCCAATGGCAGATCGCCCACGACCCGCAGCCTGCTCCCGATGGCAGCGATGGCGGCTCCATCTGGCCTCCGTTGGGAGATGCCCTCTCGAAGGAACTGCAAGTCCCGGTCGGTTTCGCGAACGTCGCCTGGGGCGGAACCTCCTCCAAGCAGTGGCTCCCGGGCGGCACGCTGCACCCGCGATTGGCTGCGGTCGGACAACAGCTCGGCAACTGCCGGGCGGTCCTGTGGCAGCAGGGCGAGTCCGATGTGATCGAAAAAACTCCCACTGAGGCCTATGTCGAGAACGTGCGGACGATCCGCGATGCAGCCTTTGCTCAGTGGGGTTACTCGGTCCCGTGGCTGCTCGCGAAGTCGACTCATCACCCGACGGTCTACAACGATCCCGAGGGAGAAGGCCGCATCCGCGGCGCGATCGATGCCCTCACCAAGCTGCCCGGTTTTCGACCGGGGCCCGACACCGACACGCTGCAGGGGGACAACCGCGGCGATATCAAATCTCGCCGCCACTTTACCGGCATTGGTCAGAAGCGAGCCGCCGAAATGTGGCTGGCCGCGATCAAGGCCGAATTCTTCACCTCGGCCCCCGCCGACTCGCTGAAGGTCGGTGTGGCTGAAGCCGACATCACGCCGCCGATCGGATTCCCGATGGCCGGGTACTACCACGAGCGACTCGCCGAGGGGGAGATCGATCCGCTGAAGGCTAAGGCGATTGCCTTCGTCGGTCCCCAGATTTCCGGAGCCCTGGTCGTCTGCGACCTGATCGGGATCGCGACTGACCTCAAGAACGAGGTCCGTAAGCGAGCCTCCGAGAAGACCGGCATCCCGCCCGAGAACATCGGCATCTCAGCCACGCATTCGCACACAGCTCCGGACTACATGAAAGAGCTGTACCTGCGGCTGGGAAACGAGCCGCAGGAGAAGCTGCGAGCCGACTACATCGACAAGCTGATCGGTGGCATCGTGGATGCAATAGTCGAGGCCCACAAGTCGGCGGAGCCTTCGCTGATCGAGTCCGGTTCCGCGATTCAGGAGTTCCCGGTCTCGTTCAATCGCCGGTCGATCATGACCGATGGCACAACGCGGACCTGGATGAGTCACGATGACCCGCGCGTTGTCCGGGCAGCGGGGCCGATCGATCCGGAGATTGCTCTCGTCACCGTGCGGAACCTGGATGGGACACCACGCGGTGTGCTGAGTAACTTCGCCCTGCACCTCGATACGGTTGGCGGAGCCAAGTGGAGTGCCGACTACCCGTTCTTCATCGAACGCGTCCTGCGGCAGTCGACCGGCAGCTCGCTGATCTCGATCTTCGGCAACGGATGCTGCGGGGATATCAATCATGTGAACCCCAAGAGCAAGGTCCGCAACACAGCTGACGTGATCGGAACCTCGCTGGGGAACACGATCGATCGCCAGCTGAAAAACCCAGCGGGGCTCAAGCCGCTCAGCCGCAGCGATCTAGTTGTAAGGTCGACCACGATCCAATTGGCCTTACAGAGTGCCGACAAAGAGGAGATCGACAAGGCGCTGGTCATCCTGGACAAGGCTCGCAAGAAGGAGCCGGTCGATTTTCTTGATCATGTGACTGCGTACAAGAAAGTGATGATCGACGGGCTGCGGCACAAGACGCCGCACGCGAACACGCGCGAGCAGATTACCTGGGGCCTGAGCCGGTCACTGGCGGGGATCGGGGAGACGATCCCGGTCGATATGACTGTCTTCGCCTTGGGGCCGGATGTGGCGATCATCGCCTTGCCAGGCGAGGTGTTCGTCGACCTGGGGCTGGCGATCAAACGGAACTCTCCGTTTAAAACAACGCTGGTGATTGAGCTGTCGAACTGTGTGGAGACGATCTACGTCCCGACGCGGGCGGCGTACGCCGGTGGCAGCTATGAGGTCACGAACTCCTCCACGATGCCGGGCTCCGGGGAGCAAATCGTGGAGACGGCACTGAAGCTGCTGAGGGAAGCTGCACACGACCTGCAGCCTCAGGTCAACTAAACCGGTGGACGGACCAACATGCAAAGCAACTCAAACACTCTGGCTCCCTCGCCCCCGCGGCAAGAACGGTCGCTTCGAGAGCGGTCCCCTCACCCCGGCCCTCTCGCCAAATCCCGATATTCTTCGAGTTGCAAGTCATCTCTGGGGAGAGGGAGAAGCTGGATTTGGTGCATGATGCTGTGGCTGGCTGTTGCCGGTTCGATGACCTCCGCAGCTCCCCCCGAGGATGACCACACGAACCCCAGCTGGTATCGCACAGCCAGCGGTGAGAAACAGCCCGTCACCACTCCCGAGCATTGGGCAGTGCGGCGGCAGGAGATCGTGACCCGCATGCAGGAGGTCATGGGGCCGCTGCCGGATCGCACGAAGTGGCCCGAGGCTCAGGTGCGTGTCCTCGAGCGGAAAGAACTCGATGGCGGCCTGGTGCGGCAGAAGATTCAATTCGTGACGGACTCCGCCGATCGCCCGGTGAAGGCCTGGGTCTTCTTGCCCGCAGAGACGGCGAAAGTGCCCGAGCGCCGGGCAGCGATTCTGTGCCTGCATCAGACAATCGGAATCGGCAAAGACGAACCGGCGGGACTGGGTGGCAGTGCCAATCTGCATTATGCGATCGAGCTGGCTCAGCATGGGTTCGTGACTCTGGCTCCTGATTACCCCAGCTTCGGCGAATACCCCTACACCTTTCCTCCTGAGCATGGTTACATCAGCGGATCGATGAAGGCGATCTCCGACAACATGCGGGCCATCGATGTACTGCAGGCCATGGACACCGTTGACCCCGAGCGGATCGGCTGCATCGGGCACTCTCTGGGAGGGCACAACACGATGTTCACAGCTGTGTTCGATACCCGCATCAAGGCCCTGGTGTCGAGCTGCGGCTTCACGCGGTTTCGCAAGTATTACGGAGGGAAGCTCGCTGGCTGGACCAGCCCGCGCTACATGCCTCGGATAGCCAGCGTGCATCACAACAACCCCGATGAAGTGCCGTTCGATTTTCCGGAGATCGTGGCAGCGTTCGCTCCCCGCCCGTTCCTGGCCTGTTCGCCGATGCGGGATGACAACTTCGAAGTCTCGGGGGTCCGCGATTCGATCGCGGCGGCTCAGCCGATCTACAAGCTGCTCGGTGCCGAGTCGGCTCTGCAGGCTACGTACCCGGAATGTGCCCACGACTTTCCGCCAGCAACGCGGCAGATGGCGTACAAATTTTTTCAGGAATCACTCCGGGGTCATTGACCATCGGTTCGGACACTTTCCGGGGGGAACACAGCGGGCTGTCCAGATCAGTTTCGGAATCTCAGAACTGCTCTTTGCACGTTTTGCAACTTCTGCTAAGAACCGGTCCCTGTGCGGCAAAAAATGCCGAAACCGGACGCCAGTTGGGATGACTGGTGCGGTTCTTGGCACGCACAACTGTCGATCGGGACGTGGTTTTTCGCTTGCGAAAACCCGTTCGGGAAAGGACTCCCATGCCTGCGGCGATTCTGAAGGTCTTGGCTCTCTCTGGCGTGATTTCCGCGGGGTGTTTTGCGGTCTGGAAGGCCAACAGCGAACTCGTCCCGGCTGATTCGGCTCAGTCTGAACAATTCACTCCGCTGCCTGGTGAGGCCGATGACACGATCGGTCTGGGGGGCGAGCCGATCTCGAAGCCCCAGGGGAAAGACGCCACTCCTGCGGACGATCAGGCGTTAGCCCAGTTTGAGTTCGCTCAGGACGGGAGCGAAGAGGAACCAGCTCCGTCACGAGAGATGCCACCGGCGTTTCCCGCGATTGAGCAGAGTGAGCCCGATCTTGATCCGCAACCAACGGCAAGTGATCCCGAGCCCGGTGTGGCCTCGCTCGATCTGCTCGAAGAGGAAGAGGCCCGCAATGCCCGGCAGCCTTCGCGGATTCAGGCCGCATCTGCTGAAGTGGGCGCCGCTCCAACATCACCGGCGGTCAAGCAGCTGCCGACGCGAGCGGATGCCCCGATCCTTCTGCCGACTCCGACAGCCACTGCTCAGGCGGGAGCGCCGAGGACGCGGACTCCCTCCCGGGTCGTGCCTGCCAACGCCGAAGACATCGATACCTCGGCTGGTCAGGAAAACGGGCCGATTCTGCCCGGAGATTTGATTCCTGAAGATATCGAGCCGGCCGCCAGTGATGCGGCTTCGAGCCTGCCTGAGATTCGCTCTCGCGGATCGATCCCACAAGCGAATAACGGAGCGGGGATGCAGATCAACCCGGCCCGCGCTCGCGGCAGCTCGATCCCCACTCATGACACCAACACAGCCACCGAAGAACCAGTCGAAGAGAACCCGTTTCCGGCCTTGAACTCCGCCCCTGGCCCAGACTTGTCCGGTCAGCAGGAGCCATCCCCAGAGGAAGAGGTCGAGAATCCGTTCGCTCCTCGCACGCGGCCTGCTCCGGCGACCTCGATTCCCGCGGCCTCCTCCGAACCCGAGCCGACGGCGCTGCCGGAAACGCCAGTACCAAATACACCTGCGCAGTTCAGCCCTCCTCCGGGACGACAACCCACTCGGACACCGACGATCAATCATTCGGTCGGAGAAGCTGTCGAGCCCGGGGCCGAACCGCTCAAATCATCGATTCCTCAACGTAACATCTCCGAGAATCTACTGATCGGTGAAGGCACGATCGACGACCCGGCCATCACGCCGACCAAGCAGCCGCAGATCCGTGTCGAAAAGCGGGCTCAGGCCGAAGCCGAGATCGGCGAGAAGATGATCTATGAGATCATCGTTCAAAACGTCGGTCAGGTGGCTGCGAAGGCGGTCGTAGTCGAAGAGCGAATTCCCAAGGGAACCCGCATGGAACGGTCCCAGCCTCAGGCGAAGCTCGGACGGGACAAGGTGCTGCACTGGGAACTGGGGACGATGGACCCGGGCGCCCAGAAGGTGATCAAGGTCGAAGTCACTCCGCTGGAAGCCGGTCCGATCGGCAGCGTGGCGACCGTGCGATTCGGGGCTGAGGTGGCGACCAAGACCGTCGTGACCGCTCCGACCCTGTCGTTGAGCGTCGAACATCCCCAGGAAGTGGCTCTGGGTGAGCAGGTTCCGATTCACTTTGTCGTGACCAATACCGGTTCCGGTACGGCGAGGAACGTGAAACTCCGCACGAAGCTGCAGGAGGGCCTGCAGCACAAGGCGGGGCTGGACCTCGACAAGAAGCTGGGAACTCTGGCTCCAGGTCAGTCACAAAAGGTTGATCTGAGTGTCACGGCGGCCGAAGAGGGACGCTTTGCGCCGGTTGTGATTGTGACTACCGGCGAAGGGAACAATGAGTTCGAACAGGAGAACCGGACGCTCGACCTGAATGTGATCCAGTCTCGGTTGACCTTGTCGCGCGATGGTCACGTGCGCCGCTTTGTGAACCGTCCGGCGGAGTTTACGACGCGCGTGATGAATCACTCGATCGATGTCATAAAGGATGTCCGGATCACGGAAACCCTGCCGGTGGGAGTTGTGCCTGTCGGCGAAATGACGAAGTATCGCTGGAACCCAGACAACCGCACCGTGCAGTGGACGGTGTCCCAGCTAGGCCCCGGGCAGTACTCGGATCTGAAGCTGAATGTCGTTTCAGAACGCGCTGGCGAACTGGAAGGGAAAGTTGAGGCCGTTGCCGCGAACGGGCAGCGGGCCGAGCTTCCGACGATGCTCGAAGTCGCGGGCTTCCCGGCATTGAAGGTCGACATCCATGGTGAAGACAAACCCGTGGCGGTCGATGAGCAGGTCTCGATGCGGGTCACGATCTCGAACAAGGGCTCCGCCCCAGCCACATCCGTGACGGCGCTGTTCGAACTGCCGCAGGAAATGACTCTGATCAGTGCGGAAGGTCCTGTGCAGTACACCCAGGAAGGCAAACTGGTGACCTTTGCCGCCCTGCAGGAGCTGGCCCCGAACGAGAAGCAGACGTTCGACATAGTGCTGGCAGCCGCCGAGGAAGGCAGTACGTCCGTGGCCGTTGACGTCTACAGCGATGACCGGAAGGATGACCCGGTTCGACAGGAGGAAGCTGTCACGATCATTCCCAAATAGCCAGCGGGAGTGTCGGGCTGATACGATGAGCCGAAGTCGGGGTGACCATTGAAGCGGGAGCGAATGCCCCTCGCCGACCGCCCCGTGCCTCCAGCTGTGGATCTTCTGGTGAAATCGATTCTCATCGCCGCCGTGGCCTGCCTGGTGATCGCCCTCTCACCGCTCGGGGCACAGAGTCCGGATGTCGACCTCCTCGAAGAAGAGGCGTTCAAGACAGCTGCGGCGATTGCTGAGCCGTCGATCGTGCAGATTCAGACGATTGGGGGTCTGGATGTGGTCGGCGAGCTGATCGCCGGATCGGGCCCCACGACCGGTGTTGTGGTCTCGGCTGATGGCGAGATCCTGACCAGTTCGTTTAACTTCGCCTCCAAGCCCAGCTCCGTAATCGTGATGCTTGGTGATGGACGCAAACTGCCCGCTGAGATCGTCGCGACCGATCAGATTCGTCAGGTGACGCTGATCCGCGTCAAGCAGACCGGGCTGACGCCGATCGCGGTCGCCCCTCGGAAAGAGCTGCAGGTCGGTCAATGGACGATCGCCCTGGGCCGGACCTATGACCCGGCATTCCCGAACCTCTCGGTCGGGATCCTCAGTGCCCTCAACCGCATCTGGGGCAAAGCAGTTCAGACCGACGCGAAGATTTCCCCCGCTAACTACGGTGGCCCGCTGGTCGATCTGCAGGGCCGGTGCATTGGCATCCTGGTCCCGATCTCGCCGGATGGGAACGATGAAGCGGCCGGCGTCGAATGGTATGACGCCGGAATCGGGTTTGCGGTACCCCTGGAAGAAATCCTGCCGCATCTGGAGACGCTCCGCAAAGGCGAAAACCTGCGCCCCGGACGAATGGGTGTGATGTATGAGGACAAGGGTCCCGTCTCGGGAGCTGCAATCGCCAAAGAGATCCGTCCGAACTCCCCCGCTGAGAAGGCCGGGATGGAAGCTGGGGATGAGATCATTCAGGCGAACGGTCAGCCGATCGAACGCATTCCGCAGATGAAAACCGTGCTGGGGCCGATGGCCGCAGGGTCGAAGCTCGATCTGGTCGTCAAACGGGGCGGCAAGGAAGTGCAGCTGTCGATGGTCCTCGCAGCTGAGATCCCTCCGCTGGAGTACCCGATGCTGGGAATCCTGCCAGCGCGGACGCCCGAGAAAGAGGGCGTGACGATTCGCCACGTGTTCTCGAACTCCCCTGCGGCGAAGGCCGGGCTGCTGGCGGGTGACCGTATCCAGTCGTTCCATGGACAGCCCGTCAAGTCGCTCAAGCAGCTGTCAGCGCTGATTGAAACTCAGCGGATCGGAGCCTCGGTGAAGGCGACGATCCAGCGGGCTGCGGGAGCCACCGAAGAGGTCACTTTCGAGCTGGCGGCCTTGGTGGTTGAGCCTCCACTCGATCTGACTGCAGACTTGGGCGCGAAAGCTGCGGAAGCCGATGTTCCGAAGAAGACCGGGCGACTCGATGAGACGATTCCGGGGACTGATGGTCGAAAGTACTGGGTCTATGTTCCGGAGACAGTCCAGCCCCAGGAGTACGGGCTGGTCCTGTGGCTGCACCCGGACGGGCGCACGGGCGAGTCCGAACAGCTCGGGCTGTGGCGGGCAGCTTGCGAGGAGCGGGGGCTGATCTTTGCGGGCCTTCTGGCTGATCGCGAATGGTCGGGCCAGGACGGACCACTGCTCAAGGGGCTGCTCGATCATCTGCTGAGGAAGTACTCGATCGATCGCCGGCGGGTAGTGATCATGGGAGAACAGGAGGGGGGCGAGTTCGCCTTGTTTGCGGCGACGAAGCTCCCGGATCAAATACGTGCCGGGATCGGGATCGACGCCGGACTGAAGGCACCTCCGCCGGAAAACACGGTCGGGAAACGGCAGATGTATGTGATCCTGCCCCGCAGCGGCTCGAAGAGCTTCCGGGCGACCCGCTCCACACTGACCAACCTGGCCAAACAGAAGGTGCCTGCCTGGGAGCTGGCCGCTCCGGAAGGGGATGGGTTAGACGAGAATACGGTCCGCCAGCTGGTGCTGTGGATCGATTCACTTGATCGTCTGTGATTCGTAACATGTTTTTTAGATGTGACTTGCGGCGAATACGTGTTGTCAAAAAACTGTATGCCGACAACGAAAAACTCACCTGCGGTGAGGCTTTGCATCCGGGAACCTCTGCGATTACACTTCCTCGCTTCCCGAAAACACGTCTCGGGGCGTGTGGCGGCATCGGCATCGATGCCCTCCACCTTCGATTCTCTGGTGACTGTCATGAGCACTCTCAAGAAGAACAAGCGGATCAAGCGGGCCAAGCAGTACGCCATCTACGGCGACAACAAGCCTGCTGCTGGCCGGAGCCTGTGCCAGAAGGGTAAGCCCAAGTACTTGGGCGGTAACGGTCGCAAGACGACCGGTATCACGATCCGCAAGTTCCGCCTGAACCTGCAGTCGGTTCGCGTGCTGGAAGATGGCAAGATCGTTCGCCGCAATGTGCCGGTCAAGCACATTCGCAGCGGCCTGATTGTGAAGCCCGTCGTGCGGGCTCCGTTCACGATCGACAAGTAACTCTGGCTCTTCGCGGCCAGCGCGTTCATTCAAAACCCGATGGAGCATCGAGCGGCGCTCGAGAGATTCCTTCGGGTTTTGTGCTGCGCTGCAATGTCGATTCCGGATGATGTTTTTTCTGGGGCGAAACCGTGCCATCGCGTCGCGAACAACCTGATAATCAGAGCTGTTGCCCGTTGACCAGTAATCCCCGCGAGCGACTGGCCAGCGACCAGCAGATCGCCGCAATTCGAGAGCAGTTCCCAGCAGGGGTTGCAGCACCGGCATTGCGAGCTTTGTATGCTGCGGGATACCGGAAGCTCGACGACGTTGTCAAAATCACCGATGCAGAGTTGCTCTCGCTCCATGGGATGGGCCCGAAGGCTGTCCGTCTGATCCGCGAAGCGATTTCCTCTCAACGTTCCTGACCCTCGTTTTCGAAGTCCCGCATGTCGCGATTGGCCCTGATGCTCGTTCGCCTGACCGCGTCCGCCTGGATCGGAGCTGCGGTCTTGTTCGTGATCAACGGAGTCTCGCAGGTCACGTCCGGCAAGTTCGAGTCGATCACAACTGACCAACTGGTGCTGCTGCGGTTTCCGGCCTACTACCTGATGGGATTCGCTTTGGTCGGGACCGCGTTTGTCGGTGCGGCACTCTCCGGAGAGCAGCTCTCCTTTCGACGCCGAGGCACACTGCTGGGACTGTTTGGTACGGCGATCGTCGTGATGATCTTCGATTATCTGGTGGTCTACCTGCCCTTGGCGGCGATGATCGACCCTCCGGGAAAGCCTCGTCCTGCCGAGTTTCAGACGTTGCACCACTGGTCGATGCGGGTCAATACCCTGCACATCGCCCTGGTCCTTATGGGGGCCCTGATCGCCAATTGGCCCGCGAAACGGCTGGTGGATACTGACCAACAAGATCAATGACGCTGGTTGAGTGATTGGCGATGTCGCTATTGAGTCGCCATGATCCACGGGCCTCGACCGGTTTCGACTCGCCATCCCTCGTTCCAAGTGCGATGCCATGCAGCAGTATCAGGGCTTCATTGGGATCGTCACGCTGATGGGGATCGCCTGGCTGATGTCAGAGAACCGCCGCCGTATCGTGTGGCGTCCGGTCTTGGTCGGGCTGGGGCTGCAGATTCTGTTCGCAGCCTTCATCCTCAAGACCCCGTGGGGAGCCCCGTTCTTCGATGGCTGCGGGAAGGCGATCGATACGCTGTTGGGATTCTGTGATCGCGGAACCGATTTCCTGTTCAAGCATGTCTCCCAGCTGAGTGATCGCGACCAGCAGCTCGATGGTCCTCTGGTCAACCTGGCGTTCCGAGTGTTGCCTTCGATCATTTTCTTTTCGGCGATCCTGGCTGTGCTGTATCACTTGGGGATCATGCAGTTCATCGTACGGATCATCGCCTGGGTGATGGTCAAGACGATGAAGACCAGCGGGGCGGAAACGCTGAGCGTCGCTGCGAACATCTTCGTCGGGCAGACCGAAGCCCCGCTGCTGGTGCAGCCGTTTCTGGCGAAGATGACCCGCAGCGAGATCATGACGATCATGCTGGCGGGGTTTGCCACGATCGCGGGCGGAGTGATGGCGCTCTATGTGGCGATGCTGAAGCCGCTCCTGGGCCCGGACATTGCCGGACACTTGATTGCCTCATCGGTGATGGGGGCGCCAGCATCGATCCTGTTTGCCAAGATTCTGGTCCCCGAGACCGAGACCCCGACGACGCTCGGTGACGTGCGAGTTCCCCTGCCGCAGACCAGTTCGAACGTAATCGAGGCCTTCAGCGAGGGCGCCAACGAGGGCCTGAAGCTGACGCTCAGCGTCTGTGGGCTGCTGATTGCGTTCATCGCTGCTATGGAGATGTTCAACGCTTTACTCGGCTGGGGGCCGACGATCCCACTGTTGGGGATCGCCATCCCGAAGACCTCGATGCAGGAGCTGTTTGGCTGGGCCTTCCGTCCGATCGCGTGGACCCTCGGAACGACCTGGGCCGAAGCCCAGGTCG
>Ga0315905_10002287_pt1 | contig 20168 bp, 14 predicted proteins | sample LakEriMetagenome_5_FD_203522 | JGI IMG/M metagenome (GOLD analysis project Ga0315905, IMG submission 203522) | Freshwater fungal communities from buoy surface, Lake Erie, Ohio, United States - Buoy 4 MA121 | ecosystem: Environmental > Aquatic > Freshwater > Lake | place: USA: Lake Erie, Ohio... | reverse complement strand
AGTAGCCGTAGACACTGTTCCCGCTAGCCGGCGCATTGGGGGCATCCTTCAGGAACCCCTGCTTGAAAAGCACCGCGCCGCCTGTCTCGGCCTGAAGAAGTGCGGGCACCAGCCAGTGCCGCAACCGTACCTCGCCCTGATGGCCGGCAAAGCGCCCCGAGGCGCCTCTGGTGTCACGCACACCGGTCGTGGCAAAGGCATCGCGCGCGTTCTCCAGCCAAAGCGCACGGTACGAGACCATGATATCGGTGCGCTTGTCCGGCTCGGCTTCGAGCCGGAAACCGGGTGAGACGATATTGGTCCGCTGCAGGGCGCCATAGAGCGCGGTCGGCCCGAAATCGAACCGGCGCGCCCCGAACAGCGTGTCGAACCGGCGGTAGTGCCCGGCCCGCCCGCTGTCGCCGCTGGCGGCATCAAACAGCGCAGCAAGGCGCGGGTTCCACCCGGCCATGAGGGTGTAGCCTGTCTCGGCATGGAGGAACCAAGCCGAGACATCGAGGTCTGCGGTATCCGCCGCCGCAGCGCTGCGCCGCGCGGTGCCGTACTGATACGCGGCTTCGACGTCATGATCCCATTTGCCCTCTGCCGGCCGCGCGAAGGCCCGCGCGCCGAGTGTCCACAGCCGGCGGTTGCGCGTCAGCCGGTTGTCGCCATCGTGCTCGGCGAGGCGGTAGCCATAGGCTTCGAGCACGCCGCCGAGCACGTGCGGCAGGCCCGCATGCGCGCCGAAGAATTGGACGCGCGTGGTCTCGAGGTCGAACTGGACCCTGTTGTCCCGCAGCCCCTGCGCATCGTCGGGCCGGCGGATCTGCGGCATCGTCCAGAACGCCTGCAGCCGCGCGCCGCCTTGCGTTGTCCATTCGAGGTTGGCACCGGTGAAGCCGTTGGTGGTTTGCCTGAAGCGGTTGCGTGCGACGAGCCGGCGTGAGCCGATGTCCATCGTCTGACGGCCCAGCGTGACTAGCCCGTACCCGACCTTGGCACCCTTGCGCCTATCGCCCACCTCGACCATGGCATAGGCTTGCACCAGCTCCAGCGTGTTGACGTCGGACGTCGTGATGCTGGAGTTCGGCGCTTCGCCATACGCGCGCGCGTCCCACAGCTCGCCGCCGAAGCGCACCGGCCCCGCATCGTATTCGATGGCGAGCATGGTGCGTAGTGAAAACAGCGAATCAGCAGTCGCCGGGCTGGGGCGGAACTGCCCGTCGATTCCCTCGAGCCGCGCACGCACGGTGGCGCTGATCGAAAGGTCATCGGGCGCGCCCAGTGCTTCGGCGAGCGGGCCGGGCTTGGCTCCGGCAGGGGCGGCTGATGCCAGCGCCGCAAGGGCTGCCAGCGTGGGGAGTGCTCTTCGGGTCAAAGTCGCTTCCACAGGTCTGGTGCGCACCGCCTCCCGTTGCCGGGTCGGCCTTCGGTGCTATGCGCGAATGAATACAGCAACTCCAGGGGCGGTCCAGCCCTGTGTTGCGCAGCGATCATGAGCAGACTAAGGCGCTTCGGTCACTTGGGGAGTAGCCGCTGCGCCGCTTGGTGCAGTCCCCTGCCAGATTGTTCGGGCGCGTCAACATGCTTGGCCGAGAGGCCGTGTCGCTGGCGGCAGGCGTGAGGCGGATAGCCTTGATGTGCCGGGCGGCGCAAATCCGGCGCCGCTGTCTCGATCTGCTGCCCGGCCCCGGAACGCATCCATGCTCGAAGCCCTGTTCACCTCATCCGCCATCGTCGCCCTCGCCGAGATCGGCGACAAGACACAGCTCCTCGCGATCGTGCTCGCTGCACGGTTCAAGCGGCCCGTGCCGATCGTGCTGGGTATTCTCGTCGCCACGCTCGCCAACCACTTCCTCGCCGCGATGGCGGGATCGCTGGCGGCCGGGTGGTTCGATGGGCCCGCCTTCCGCTACGCCGTCGCCGTGGGCTTTCTCGCCATGGCTGCCTGGACACTGGTGCCCGACACGTTCGAGGACGACGAGGCTCCCGCCGTCTCTCGCGGCGGTGCGTTCCTGACCACGCTCATTGCATTCTTCTTCGTCGAAATGGGCGACAAGACGCAGGTCGCCACCATCGCGCTGGGCGCGCGCTTCCACGATGCGCTCGCCGTGACTGCGGGCACCACGCTGGGCATGATGCTGGCCAATGTGCCCGCCGTGCTGCTCGGCGGCGAGATTGTTAAGCGCGTGCCACTTGGCGTGGTGCGGACAATCGCGGCGCTCTTCTTCGCCGTGCTCGGCGTTCTGCTGCTGCTTGCGACGGCAGGCATGCTCTAACTCTCGTCACCCCATCGTGCACATTGAGGATCCCCCGCCACTGTGAGCCGCCGCAGCGCCGCGCGCGCCAGTCGCTCGGTCTCGGCCTTGCGGCGCGCGGCGGCGAGCGGGAGGCCGGGCGCCGGGCGCAGGATCTCAGCGTCATAGCCGTCCGCCACGATCACGCCGCACCGGTCCGGCCGGAACGCCGGCGTTTCAAGACACGCGCGGTCGAGATGCGGGGCAAGGCCCCAGTAGAACCGGTCGCAGTAGTCCAGGTAATCGGGCCACTTGGCATCGCCGAGCAGGTCTGCACGCGCCACCTTGATCTCCACGATCACGATGCGGCCCTTGCCATCGACCCCCATCAGATCGGCCCGGCGGCCCGAGCGGAGCGGCATCTCGGCAAGGCACCAGATGCCGTTTCGCGCAAACAGGCGCCCTATCCCGCGCGCAACGGCCTGTGCTTCGCGCTCAGTTGGGGAAGGAGTGGCAAGGGGCAGGGCCGAATCAGGCATGGCCCGAGTTTAGGAACAAAAATGGAACAGCGCTAGAGGCTCGGCGCAGGTGCCGCTCGCTCGATTCCGAGCGGTGGAATCAACGTCAGCAACCCGGCGCGTGCCTTGTGGAACTCCTGCCACAGGGCGAGCGCCGCCGCCTGCGCAGGTGTGCCGCTGCGCTGCAGCGCCAACAAGGCGGCGAGCCCGGGTTCGAGAATCGCCGCAAGATCGTCGACACCCTCCTCGGCCAGCCGCAGCCGCCAGCCGCCGGTATCGCGCATGATCGCGGGAAAATTGCGGATCTCGGGCGAGCGATATTCCGGTGCGATCCCGGCCAGTTGTCCGATCGCCGCCGCCGCTTCGTGCACTGCGGTCCACTTCATCGCCATCCGGCCCGCCGGGTGACGGCCGCCGGCGCGATTCGCATCGGAAGAGGGGGTATGGGTGGCCATGCGCGGCAGAATAGGCCGCAGCCCGCTACCAAATTGCTAAGTGGCAAAGAACCGGCCGCAGATCGCTGGCCGATAAACCGCTGGCCGATAAACCGCTGGAATGCCGCGCGCGGCGCTGCTAGGCGGATCCTCCAAGCACCCGTAGCTCAGCTGGATAGAGCGCTGCCCTCCGAAGGCAGAGGCCACAGGTTCGAATCCTGTCGGGTGCGCCATAAATTCAATGACGTACTGAATCGGATGCTGCGCCACACTGAGTGCGTACGGAAGCGAAGAATCCACGCTCGTCGGCTCTGGACGCTTTTAGAGAACTGCCAACCCCGTTTCCGGTGTCGCTTGGCATTTGTCGCAAGGAAGCCCGATGGCAGGCAGCATTCCGTTCAACCGAACAGGTCTGCACGTCTCACTCGGGCAAACCAAGCGCTGCCTTCACGCTGGCGAGGGCTTCGCGGTTCAGTGTGACCGCGCGGTCCTCGCTGTCCGCCTCGGTGTAACAGCGCAGTTCGGGGGCGTTGCCGGACCGGCGCAGGTGGATGATCTCACCGCTGGCAAACGTCGTGCGAATGCCGTCCGTCGCATCGATCATGCGCGCCTCGCCGGCAGAGGCGCCGAACAGGCTGGTTTGCAGCGCCAGCTGGTCCTCGGGCGTTCCCGCCTGCAGCATGCCGAACAGGTCTTCGCCCAGCTCCGGGGGAAACGCCGTGATCCGGTCGCTGAAGGTCACCCGCTGCGGCAGGCTCGCGAGCTGCGCCGAAACGCTGCTGCCGGGCCCTGTGAGCACCAGCAGGATCGGCAGCACCGCATCGCGCGTCGGCAGCGCGGTGGTTGTCGTACCGCCCGCGCCGGGGATGTCCGAGCCGAGCAGGAAGCCCCCGTTCGCCTCGTAGCCGCAGACCACATCGCCCGGTCCGGCCTTTTCCTCGCTCATCGCGGCGATCACATAGGGTGAGCCGATCCGCGTGCGGCGGCAGCGCGCGAACAGGCCGGAAAGCTCGAGCGCGGTGTTGCTGCTGACCGGCGTGACCACTGCCGTCGCGCCCACGCGCGCGGCCGAAAGAATGCCGAGCACATCGCCGCGCATCCAAGAGCCGGTCTCGTCGGCCAGCAGCGGGCGATCCGAATCGCCATCGGTGGAGATGATCGCATCGAGCGTGTCCTCGCCCGCCCAGTTCCGCGCCAGGATCACGTCCTCGTCGCGGATGGCTTCGGTATCGACGGGAATGAAGGTCTCCGAGCGGCCGAGCGGCACCGCCTCTGCGCCAAGCTCGCGCACAATCCGCGCCAGAATGTCGCGGCCCACCGCCGAATGCTGATAGACGCCGATGCGCTTGCCGGCGAGCGCGCGCGCTCCGAAGTGGTCGACGTAGCGTTGGACATAGGCAGTCTCAACATCGGTGACCGGCGGCAGCCCCTCCGCCTCTGCCAGCATGCCGTCGGGTGTGAAGGCGCTCTTCGGCAGGTCGACCAGCTGGGCCGACATGCCCGCCTCATCCGTCTTGAGCACTTCGCCGTGTGGCCGGTAGAACTTGATGCCGTTTCGATCTGCCGGAATGTGGCTGCCGGTTACCATCAGGCACGGCATGCCTTCCGCAAAGCCGAAGAGCGCGAGTGCCGGGGTCGGCACGAAGCCGCAGAAAACCGGGATGCCGCCCGAATCGCGCACCGCCCGCGCGCAGGCCGCGAGGATGCGCGGCGTGCTCGGCCGCAAGTCTCCGGCCAGCGCTACACGCCCCCCGGCCGGGAACTCGCCGATCCCTGCCAGATAGGACAGGAACCCCCGGGTGTAGCCATAGCAGACCCGGTCGGTCATCGCGATGACGGTGCCCCGTGCGCCGCTGGTGCCGAAGGCAACCCCGCTCTCAGTCATGAGGTCGCGTACAGTGATCTGCGCCATGCGGGTGTTCCGATCCATTCCGTCGCCGCAAGTCGGCGCAGGTGCCTGGCAAAGCTTGACCCGCTCTTCGCCCGAACCGCAACCGGGTTCAAGACCGAAGTGGACGGTTCGGCGCAGCACTGGCGCAACCCGCCCCTTGCGCTTCCTAAAGCGGCTTGCCCATCCGAATGATCGGCACCGTCACGCCCTCGCGTGAGGTTGCTTCGACCGATTCGATCTCCGTGTAGCCGCAGGCCTCGTAGAGCGGTCGTCCGGCCAGCGTTGCCATGAGTTCCGCGCGGCGGAAGCCCGCCGTGCGCGCAGCTTCTTCGCAGAGCGCCATGATCCGCTTGCCGATTCCGCGGCGGGCGTGGGCGGGGTCGACATACATCGCGCGGATCTTGGCGGCATCCTTCGCGGGATCGAGCGGCAGCGGCTCGCGCGCAACGATGCTGTTGTCCCCGCCAAACAGTGTCGCCCGAAAGCTCCAACCGCCGCAACCGACGAGCGCGCCCTCATCGAGTATCATGAAGTAGGTGCGGTCTTTCACCAACTGGGTATCGAGCCCCATGATCTGGTGGCTCGCGGTCACTTGCTCGGGACTCAGGAAGCTCTGCTGCAGCTCCTCGATCGCGCGCGTCATCAGGGCGCGCAGGGCGGGCAGGTCTTCCTCGCTCGCAAGCGCCTGGCTGAAGGTCAAGGGATCGGCCTTCCAATCAATACCCTGCCACGCTGCCCACCGGCAGGCGCGGATCGATCGCGCCATAGAGCCGGTCGGGGCCCGTCGCGGGCTCGCCCAGCGCAGGGCTGCCGACAAGGATCGCCGCGATCTGGTTCCAGTAGCGCATCGGCTCCAGTTTGTGCCCCTTGGCTTCCAGCGCAGCGCGGGTCTCGGCGCTCAAGGCATTGGGCTCCCAAAAGATCACATCGGGCAGCCACTGCGCATGGATGCGCGAAGCGTCGGTCGCCTCGGTCACCGTCATGCCGTGGTCGATCACGTTGAGCATCACCTGCAGCACGCCGGTCGGGATATGGCTGCCGCCGGGGGTGCCGAGCACCATGGCCAGCTTGCCGTCCTTCGTAACGATCGTCGGCGTCATCGAGGAGAGCGGGCGCTTGCCCGGCGCGATGGCATTGTTGGCGCCCTCGACAAGGCCGTACATGTTCGGCGCGCCGGGCTTGGCGGAGAAATCGTCCATCTCGTCGTTGAGCAGGATCCCCGTGCCGTCCGCCGTCACCCGCGCGCCGAACCAGTCGTTGAGGGTGTAGGTGAACGAGACGGCATTGCCGGCGGCATCGACGATCGAGAAATGTGTGGTGCTCGCGCCTTCATGGCTCTGTCCCGGCATGCCGAGCGAAACCGAGGGGGTGGCCTTGTCGGCGCTGATCCCGGCGCGCAAGCTTGCCGCGTAGTCCGGCGAGATCAGCTTGCCGACGTCTGCCCTCACGAAGCCGGGATCGCCGAGATTGACGTTGCGATCATGGAAGGCGCGGCGCAGCGCTTCGGTGAGGTAGTGCACGTTCTGCGCCGAATGCCAGCCGAGCGCGCCCATCGGATAGGCCGAGAGGATGTTCAGCGTCTCGCAGATCACCACTCCGCCGGAGCTTGGCGGCGGGGCGGAAATGACGTGATAGCCGCGGTAATCGCACTCAAGCGGGGTGCGTTCGATGGCGCGGTAGCCGGCGAAATCGGCCTTGGTCAGGATGCCGCCGTGCGCTTTGCTGGAAGCGGCGATCTTCTCGGCAATCTCGCCCTTGTAGAACGCCTCGGCGCCCTTGTCGGCGATCAACTGGAGCATGCGGCCGAGATCGGCCTGCACCAGCTTGTGGCCCTTCTCCCAGGGCTTGCCGGCATCGAGGAAGATCGCCGCGCTCGCGGGATCCCTGGCAAAGTCCTCCGCCCCTTCGGCGAGGAAGGTGGCATCACCCTGATCCATCACGAAGCCGTCGCGCGCGAAGCTGATGGCAGAGGCCATGAGCCGCGCGCGGGGCAAAGTGCCGTATTTCTCGCGCGCCAGCTCAAGCCCCGCGACCGTGCCGGGCACGCCGACCGCCTTGTGGCCGCGCGTTGACAGCAGCGGGATCACTTTGCCGGTCTTGTCCTGATACATCGTCGGCGTGGCGGCACCGGGCGCGGTTTCGCGGAAATCGATGAAGCTGGTGCGGCCATCGGCAAAGCGCACCGTCATGAAACCGCCGCCGCCGATATTGCCGGCCTCGGGGAAGGTGACGGCCAGGGCATAGGCAACCGCGATGGCCGCATCGACGGCGTTGCCGCCCTCCTTTAGCACCTCTACCCCGGCATCGCTGGCGAGCCGGTGCGCTGAGACGACCATGCCGTGCTCGGCGCTCACGGGCACTTGCGAGGCAGCGAGGGCCGGGCCTGACAGCGTGGTCGCCGCGGTCAGGGAAAGCGCCGCGAAGGCGGCGATTGCAGTCTTGCGCAGGGCCATGGTCAGTTTCCTCTCGGCCCTTCCTCTGCCCCCGCGGCAGCCAAAAGAAAAGGGCGGGGAAGCCGAAACTTCCCCGCCCATCCTGTTTGGCCCGTAAGGCCGAACTCAGTACTTCACGCTCGCGCGGACGTACCAGAAGCCGCCGTTGAAGCCGAACGGACCGCCGTTACGCGGATAGATCTGGCCGTCGGCCGTGCTGTTCGTCAGCGTGTAGACCGGGTTCGAGGTCGAAGCCTTGATCCGGTCGGGCTTGGTGTTGAAGATGTTGTTGCCACCCACGGTCAGCTTGAAGTTTTCCATGAAGGTGTAGCTCACATCGAGGTCAGCCGTAACCTTGGCGCCGAACTCCTGACCGGGGTAGTCGCTCTCCACCCGCCACTTGCCGAAGTAGCGGCCCGCAGCGCCGATCGAGAAGTCGCCCAGCGACCAGTTGGCCTGGAGGTTGAGGCGGTGCTTCGGCGCAAGGTTCTCGGCATCGCTCTTCTGAGCAGCGCCAAGGGTCGCCGCGTCGAACTTGGTCACCTTGTTGCGGTTGTGGTTATAGGCCAGCGTCAGGTTCAGCTTGCCCCCAGCCAGATCGGTCCGGTAGCTGCCCACCACGTCGACGCCGCGGGTGCGGATGTCGAGCGAGTTGGTGAAGAACTGTACGTTGCCGCCCACGCCCACCGAAGCCAGCTCAGGCAGCTCGGCAATGTTGGCGGCAGACACCTCGAAAGCCTTCGAGATGAAGATGCGGTCCGTGACCTTGATCTGATAGGCGTCAACCGTCAGCGTCAGCGCGCTTGAGGGCTGGAAGACGAAGCCGAAGCCGAAGTTGGTCGACTTCTCCGGCTTGAGCGCCTTGGCTCCGAAGAACTGCGCCACATCGCTCGTCACCGGGAAGGTGCCGACCTGCACCGAGTTGCCCTGCAGGAAGTTGGTGGTCAGCACGGCGGTGTTGTTCTGGCCCGGGGTCGGGGCGTGGAAGCCCGAACCCACCGTACCGCGCAGCGCGAACGCGTCGGTCACGTGGTAGATGCCGTTGAACTTGTAGACGAAGCGGCCACCGAACGAGTCATAGTTCTCGTAGCGGCCCGCAGCACCCAAGGTCAGCTCCTTGGTCACGTCGGCTTCGGCGCCGATGTAGAAGCCGTAGCTGTTCTGGTGGGCCGTGCCGGCATACTTCGGCGAGGTGCCGCCGTAGCCGCTGGCCGCCGGAGCAAACGCACGAGTCGTCTCACCCGTGGCTGCAAACACGCCCGGCGCTGTCTCCGTGTAGAGGTCGTGCGCAACGGCGTAGGGACCCGCGCCGTAGGACTGGAAGTCGCCTTCGGTCGAGGTGTAGGTCTCGCGGCGGAACTCGGCGCCGCCCGAGAAGGTGATCGGGCTGGCGAGGCCAGCGTCGACCGCGTAGGTAAGGTCGAGGTTGGCGTCGAATTCCTTCTGGATCAGCTTGCCGAACTCGAAGCTGGTCTGCGACGCGGCGCCGAACGAGGGGCTGATGGAGTTGTACATCGACAGGTCGAGCGAGTTGCGGCTCAGCGAGGCCGAAAGATCGTAGGTGAAGCCGCCATCGGTCTTGCCCTTCCAGCCTACAGTGCCGATCGCCTGATCGGTCTTGCCGACGAAGATCGGGGTGAAGCCGCCCGGATAGATCGACGACAGGTTGAAGACATTGGTGTCCTTGACATAGGCGCCTGCCGGGCAGGTCGGGTTACCCGCCGGGCACTGGGTCTGGTAGTAAGGCGCCTGGAAGGCGCCGTTGCCGCCGAGCAGGCCGGTCTTGAGCGAGCCGGTGCCATCGTCGAACTCGAACGAGCTCGAGCCGACGTAGGAAGAGCGATAGTTGAAGCTCTGCTCGGCGCGGCTGTGGGCGAAGTTGCCGAAAGCATAAATCTTGCTGTTGTCGGTCACCTCATAGGCGGCGTTGACAACGGCCTTCCAGCCTTCGCTCGGCGAGTTGCCCCAGATCTGCGCGGGCAGCGGCGAGAAGGGGATCTTGTCGGCCAGCGAAGGGTTCTCTGCAGCGAAGCGGGCGGCGATCGGGCGGGTCACACCGCGGCTGGTGCGGCCGTCGTTGTTGTATTCGCCCGAAACGTTGATGAAGCCACGGTCCGACTTCAGGCCGGCGTTGGCCGCAACCTGATAGCTCTCGCCGTCGCCAGCGTAGAACTGGCCGTAGCGGCCGACGAGCTCGAAGCCGGCATTGTCGCGCAGGCCGTAGTTCAGCACGCCCGCGATGGCGTCCGAACCGTACTGGGCGGTTGCGCCGTCACGCAGCACTTCCAGACCCTTGATCGCGATGGCGGGGATCGCCGAAATGTCAGGACCCTGCGAACCGAACGAGAGGCCGGTGTCGCCGCCGTTGTAGACCTGCACGAGGGCCGAGCGGTTGTAGCGCTTGCCGTTGAGCATGACGAGCAGCTGGTCGCCCGGCAGGCCGCGCAGCGAGGGCGCGCGAACGAAGGTCGAGGCGTCCGAGATCGAGTTCTGGCCGACGAAGAACGAGGGCACGAGGTTGCGGACCGAGTCCAGCAGGTTCGCGGTCGGCTGCGAGCTGAGATCAGCCGCGCTGATCACGTCGATCGGCGAGGCCGAGTCAGCGACGGTGCGGTCGGTACGGCGGGTACCGATGACGACGATGCTCTGCGCGGCGGCGGCATCGTCAGCAGGCGCGGCCGTTTCTTGCGCAAAGGCGGCCTGAGGAGCGGCCACAGCGCCAAAGGCAGCGGCAGACGCGAGCAGCGCGCCGCGCAGCGCGAGGTTGGAAAGATTTCGCACGGATTGAGTACCCCCTGATGTGAGCAGCCGGGCATGAAGTGCCCCCGCGCTGCCTCCGGTTGATGGCGCCCGCTGATATTCCTTCGATTGAAAGTGTAAACAGCTTTGGGGTGTAAAGCTCATGCCGCACGTGCGAAATCAGACAAAGTGTGACATTTTTGCTATTGCCGGTGCGGCGCTGCCACAAGCGTTTTTGCTAGGTTTTTGCGTGACGTAGCATCACTCGCGCCAGGCTTCCTGCGAAATGCGGATCAGCGGGCCGAGCCCGTCGTCGAGGATCGTCTGCGGCCCGAACGGATCGCCACCGCAGCGGTCATGCGCGGGATCACCGGCATCCCCGCACCGAAAGCGCGCGCGCCCGGCATCGCGCCGCACGCGGCAATGGTGCCCGCCGCGCGGGTCCTGCCCCACACACCGCGCTCCGCCGGATCCCGTTTTTCTTCCAGTGGTGTGCCGGGACTTTCGCGCGAAGGCAGGTTCGCCACCTGAACCCCGGCTTAACGATTTGGACACCAAACCGTCACGGGCGCGTGCGAGGGGTGGCGACCGTCAGTCAGGGGCAAGGCCCCGGGAGATTCGCGCCATGTCCGCCGCCCGTTCCATCACCGTCATCGACCCGCGCGTGGGCGATATCGCCGCAGTGGTCGCCAGCCTGCCTGCGGGCGAAGCAGTCTACGTGCTCGATGCCGGGCAGGACGGGATCGCGCAGATCGCCGCAATTCTTGCCGGTGAGGATGGGATCGCGGCGCTTCACATCGTTGGCCACGGTAGTGCCGGTGCGCTCACGCTGGGCAGCGGCACGCTCGATACCGCCGGGCTCACCGCCCATGCCGATGATCTTGCCGCCATCGGTCGCCACCTCGCGCCTGGCGGTGATATCCTGCTTTATGGCTGCAACGTGGCTGCGGGTGCGGCGGGGCAGGCCTTCATCGATGCACTTGGCGCGCTGACCCAAGCCGACATCGCCGCGAGCACCGACGTGACCGGCGCCGCCGCGCTCGGCGGCGATTGGACGCTCGAGGCGCACAGCGGCCAGATCGAAACGGAGGCGCTGGCGCTCGGGGCGTTCCAGGGCACCCTCGCCACCATCGACGGCGATGGCGCGGCCAATGTGCTCACCGGCACCACCGACGACGACGTGATCAACGGCTTTGGCGCCAACGACACGATCAGCGCGCTCGCGGGCAATGACGAGATCGACGGGGGCACCGGCGCCGACCAGATGAGCGGCGGGCAGGGCGACGACACCTATTATGTCGACAATGCCGGCGACACCGTGATCGAGGCGGCGAACGAGGGCACCGACCTTGCCTTTGCCTCGGTCAGCCTCGCGCTTGCCGCCAATGTCGAGAACCTTACCCTGCTCGGTACAAGCGCGATCAACGCGATCGGCAATTCGCTCGACAACCTGCTGACCGGTAACACCGCTGCCAACCTCCTCAATGGCGGCCTCGGCAACGATTGGCTCGACGGCAAGGCCGGCGCCGATACAATGATCGGCGGCAAGGGTGACGACACCTATGTGCTCAGCGGGGTCACCGATATCGTCGTGGAGGCCGAGTTCGAGGGCAACGACACGATCCGCGCCGGCTTCTCCTACGCGCTCGACAAGAATGTCGAGAACCTCGTGCTCACCGGTACCGGTGATTTCAGCGGCGTAGGCAACGTGCTTGCCAACACGCTCACCGGCAATGATGGCGCCAACATCCTCTCCGGCGAAGACGGCAACGACACGCTGCTCGGCGGGATCGATGCCGATACGCTGATCGGCGGGACCGGCAGCGATACGCTCGACGGCGGCGCGGGGACCGACGCCATGATCGGCGGCTCGGGCAACGATACCTACATGATCGACAGCGTCGACGACGTGATTGTCGAGGAGCTCAACCAAGGCACCGACACCGTCGTCGTGGGCTTCGACTGGGTCCTTGCGGACGATTTCGAGAACCTCACGCTTTCGGGCAGCGATGCGGTCAATGGGACCGGCAGCACAGTCGACAACGTGCTCGTTGGCAATGATGCTGCCAATACGCTGATCGGGCTTGGCGGCAACGATACGCTTGATGGCGGCGCCGGCGATGACACGCTGATCGGTGGAACCGGGAGCGACACTTACACCGTCGATTCTGCTGCCGATCTCATCATCGAGAACGCCGACGAAGGGACCGACACCGTCACGGCCGATGTCTCCTTCACGCTGGTCGACAATGTCGAGAACCTTGCGCTGGGCGGCCTTGCGTCGATCGACGGCACCGGCAACGAGGCGGCCAACGTGCTTTTGGGCAACGATGGGGCGAATGCGCTCACCGGCCTTGGCGGCAACGACACCCTCGATGGCGGCAAGGGCGCCGATGCGCTCGACGGCGGCGCGGGCGACGACATCTTCATCATCGACGATGCGGGCGACACCACTGCCGACAGCTCCGGCACCGATACCGTGCGCGCCTCCATCAGCTGGACGATCGCCGCAAGCATCGAGAACCTCGAACTCACCGGCAAGGCCTCGATCAACGCCACCGGCAACGCGCTCGCCAACACGATCACCGGCAACGAAGGCGACAACCTGATCGACGGCGGCGCCGGGATCGACGTGATGAACGGTGCCGCCGGTGCCGACACCTATTATGTCGACAACAGCGCCGATCAGGTGATCGAGGCCGTGCGCGGTGGCGGCACCGATACGGTGATCGCCGCGGCGTCCTACAAGATCAACGAATTCGTCGACAATCTCACGCTCACCGGCAGCGCCGATCTCACCGCCACGGGCAACACGATCAACAATGTGATCATCGGCAACAGCGGGCGCAACCTGATCGATGGCGGGGGCGGCAAGGATGCGCTCGACGGGCGTGACGGCGGCGATCTCTACCTGGTCACCACTGCGCGCGACGGCTTTCAGGGCGAGGTCCAGGACACCGGCACCAACGGGATCGACGAGGTCCGCGTCACCTACACGACGGCCGGCTATGCCAATTTCAACCAGAATGATACCGGCATCGAGCGGATAGTCCTCGGTACCGGCACAGGGGCCAGCGCCGATACCAGCGGCACCTCCACCATCTCGGTTTCGGCCGGCAAGGTGCTCAACGCGCTCACCATCATCGGCAATGCGGGCGTCAACCGCATTGCCGGCACCGCCTTTGCCGATACGATCGATGGCGGCGCCGGAATTGATGCCATGGCGGGCGGCACCGGCGACGATACGTACTATGTAGACAACGTGAAGGACCGTGTCAGCGAACGTGCTCTGGGCGGATTCGATACGGTCCATGCCTCGGTCAGCTTCAAGCTCGGAGCCGCCGTCGATGCGCTGGTGCTCACCGGCGGCGCGGATCTGTCCGGCACCGGCGGCAACGATGCCAACACGATCACCGGCAATACCGGCGCAAATGTGCTCGATGGCGGCAAGGGCGATGATGTGCTGCTCGGACTGGACGGCAACGATCGGCTGATCGGCGGCCTCGGCGCCGATACGCTTGAAGGCGGCAGCGGAGCAGACCGGTTCGTCTTCGCCACCAGCACGCGCTTTGGCGATCCGTTCGATACGATCCGCGATTTCAGCAGTGCCGAAGGCGATAGCATCGAACTTGCGCGGGGCGCTTTCCGCGGCCTTGGCCGCACCCTCGGCGCGATCACCGAAGACCAGTTCTGGTCCGGTGCCGGCGTTTCGCAGGTCCATGATGCGAGCGACCGCATCCTCTACGATACCAGCAACGGCAAGCTCTGGTACGATCCCGATGGCCTGGGCGATTTCGCGCCCATTCTCATCGCGCAGCTTGGCATCTCCACCCACCCGGCGCTCACCCATGCCGACATAGTGCTGATAGCCTGACCAGCCGCCGCAGTCCCAGCCCGCGCGGGATCATGCCGCTGGCGGGATGACGATATCCTCTGGCGCGAGCCCGGCCGCACAGTGTTCGATGGCTGCGGCGAGGCCCAGCTCAAGGCTACGTGTATAGCGCAGGGTGTCGAACTGCGGCCCCGTGCGGCAGGCCTCCGCCAGCCGGGCGCGCAGATCTGCCAGACGCGCCGGATCGCCCGCCAGCGCCCGCGCCAGCGCGGTATACTCCTCGTGCGTCGTCGTCACCAGTTCGGGCAGGCCGAGCGCGTGCAGCAGGCTCGCGGCGACGCGCGCGGCAAAGCTGCGCCCTGCCAGCGTCAGGATCGGCAGCCCGGCCCAAAGCGCATCGACTGCGGTGGTGTGCGCGTTGTAGGCGAAGGTATCGAGGAACAGGTCGGCAAGGCGATGACGTGCGAGGTGCTCGTCGTGCGCGATCCGCCCAGCCCAGATCAACCGCTCCGGCGCCACCCCTCGCGCCGCTGCCTCGCGGGTGAGATTGGCGCGTGCCGTTGCGCCGGGATCGGCAAGCCACAGCACGCTCGCGGGCAGCGCCGCGAGCAGTCCCATCCACACGTCCCACTCCGCCGGGGTGATCTTGTAGGCTGCATTGAAGGTGGCAAACACGAAGCCGTGCTCGGGCAGGCCGAACTCGCGCCGTGTCATCGGCCGCGGCGCAATCGGCAGGGTGTCGTCGATTGGCACATGGCTGCCGGGCATGATCAGCAGCTGCTCGCGGAAATGGTGGCGCGCCTCCGCGGGGATCACCTGGGCGTCGGCCACGAGGTAGTCGATGAAGGGGGCCCCCAGCGTGCCGGCATAGCCAAGGAAGGCCGCCTGCACCGGCGCGATCCGCCGCGCGAAGATGCCCGTGCGGCTCTGGCGGGTGTGCCCTGTGAGGTCGATCGCCAGGTCGAGGCCCAGGCCCCGGATCTGCGCCGCCGCTTCCGCATCGGACAGGCCGGAAATGTCGATGAAGTGTTCGGTGCTCGCCGCGATTCGCGCGCGCATGGCGTCACCGGGCGCTGCCGTCAGCGCAATAGCGTGGACCTCGAAGCGCGAGCTGTCATGCGCGGCGAGCACCCCTGCGATCAGCTGCGCTACCGGATGCACCTTGAAGTCGGCCGAAAGGTAGCCGATCCGCAAGCGCCGTGCATCGGGCGCGGTGGGCAGGGGTGGAGGCACAGCTTCCGCCGCGACCGCACCCCAGCGCGCCGCCACGAAGCGCTCGGCGCGCAGGCGGTGCCGCTCGGGGGCATCCTCGAGCGAGAACAGGCCGAGCGGATGGACCGGCTCGCCCGTCACGCCCAGCGCCGGCAAGCGCGGCGCAAAGCGGCGCAGGCCGTCCCAGATGCAGAGCCGCGCCTCGATGTGGAGCTTGCGCAGCAGCGCGGTATCATTCGCCGGATTGCAAGCCAGCGCCGCGTCGAACGCGGCAAGCGCGGCCTCGGGCTGGCCCAGCTCCTGCAGCGCATTGCCGCGATTGGCATGGGCCTCGCTGCAGCGCGGATCGATCGCCAGCGCGTGGTCATAGGCCTCGACCGCCTCGGCGTGGCGGGCCAGTTCGGTCAGGGCATTGCCCCGGTTCACATGGCCGTCGCGGTAGCCCGGCGCAATCCGCAGCAGGGCATCGCAAGCCGTCAGTCCCGCATCCGGTCGCCCGCCTTCCAGCCGAAGCACAGCGAGGTTGTTCCACGCGCCAGCATGGGCCGGCGCCAGCGCGATCACCCGCTCGTAGCCGGCCTCGGCCGCCGCCGCCGCGCCCTGGCCCTGCAGCAGCAGAGCGCGGTTGTAATGCGCATCGATGCAGTTCGGATCGACCGCCAGCGCGCGGTCGAAGGCTGCCTCGGCCACCTTTGCCTCGCCAAGTGCTGCCCGCGCTGCGCCCAGCAGCACCGCCAGCATGGGCTCGCGCGGATGGAGCGTCATGAACCACGGTGCCTCCTCGGCCGCCCTGCGGTGCTCGCCCGCCTGAAAGAGGCGGATCAGCGCGTCGAGGCACTGGCGCGCGGAGGGGGGCGGGTCAGGAGGGCTCATGGTGTTCGGCTCGGAGAGGCCCGCCAGCCTTACCGGATGGCCGGTGCTTCGTCCACGCGCGAAGGCTGGCCATCCGTTTTCCGCAAGGGCGCCTTGCGCAGAGTGCGGATGGTCGCCGCGCCCCGGTGCGTTCGAGCACTTTCCGACCAATCACGGTGTGCCAGATTGGCCGGAAAGTGCTCTAGAACGGTGGTACACGCCGCAGCAAGGTCTCCCGCCATGTCCGACGCCGCGCGCGATGCGCGGATCGCCGCGCTCGAAGCACAGCTCGCCGCCCTTTCATAAAGTGGAACGATGCGTTGCAGGTGATCCCCCTACCGAAGCCCAATCAGCATTCCTACATAGGAACAGCAGCCAATGGTTCCCCCCTCCCTCCCCGGCGGCTGCCAGCGCTCTGACGGCACGTCCCTGGCCGCACAGAGCCCCAGCACCCGGGCAGGATCCATCCCCCCGCAACCCTGCCCGGGTGCCACCCTTTCGCCAGATCACCCGTCCTCCACCCCCCGTTTGGCCGCACCTCTGGGACCAGCGGTATCCAGCGAACAAAGCGCCGCTTGGTAGCGCCGAAAGGTAGCGAACCTCGGGTCAAGCACGGGGCGACGGTGGGCGTTCGGTGGCGACTTGATGCGCCGTGATGGCTGGAAGTGGTGGAAACCTGCCGTCAGGGCAGCGTCAGCAAAGCAGTCTCCGATCCCCACGCTGCTGTAGCAAACTCGACTGATTCTCCGTCGGTGCGACACAGCTTCATGTAGTCATGCACCTTCGAGATACTCTCGATGGTCAAGCTGCTTGGATCAATGCGAACCAAAACATAGCCTGACCTGAGAAACCCAGATTTCCGCATCGGTATCAATATCTTGCCTTCGTGCACCAATGGTGAGGGATCGAACCTGCGGCCGTCGATAGCCTCACCATTGATGCTCAATGAGCATGCTTCAGGACCACCTTGGCAAATCTCCATGCAATCGGAGAATTCTAAGGTTTGGCCACCAAGTTCGATCTGCATCACGCTCCTCCACCCTTCGGTGTAGATCATGACCCTGCGACTGCAAGTGGGCGCAAACGGTGGCCGAGCAGCCTAAACCGCACACGACCCCGATCGGATCAGGAACCGCTGCTCGCGCCCGTTATCAAGGCTGAACATGCCTCCCCTCCCGGGCACCGCATCGAGCAGCAGGTCCACCGCCTCGCCCGCCGCGCTCCACGCCTCGAACTGGCGCACGCCGATATAGAACGGGGCCTCGCCCACATGCCCCAGCAGAACGTCGCTCTCGCCGACGCGAAACTCGCCCGCCGGGTAGCACATGGGGGAGGAGCCATCGCAGCACCCGCCCGATTGGTGAAACAGCACCGGCCCGTGCTCGGCGATGATCTCGCCAAGCAGGGCCAGCGCCGCAGGAGTGGCGGAAACGCGGTTTGCCTCCGGGCTCATGCCCTCAGAAGAAGCCCAGCGCCTTGGGGCTGTAGCTCACCAGCAGGTTCTTGGTCTGCTGGTAGTGGTCCAGCATCATCTTGTGGTTCTCGCGCCCGATGCCAGATTGCTTGTAGCCGCCGAACGCCGCGTGCGCGGGATAGGCGTGATAGCAATTGGTCCACACCCGCCCGGCCTGCACCGCACGGCCAGTGCGATAGGCCTGCGTGCCATTGCGCGTCCACACGCCCGCGCCAAGGCCATAGAGCGTGTCGTTGGCGATGGCATGGGCGTCGTCGGCATCCTTGAACGTCGTCACCGCGACCACGGGTCCGAAGATTTCCTCTTGGAACACGCGCATCTTGTTGTGGCCTTCAAGGATGGTCGGCTTGATGTAGAAACCGCCCGCCATGTCACCCGGCATCATATTCCGCTCGCCGCCCGTCAGCACCTTGGCGCCTTCGTTCCGGGCAATCTCGAAATAGGAAAGGATCTTCTCGAGCTGCTCCGAGGAGGCCTGCGCCCCGATCATCGTGGATGCATCAAGCGGGCTACCCTGCACGATCTTCTCCACCCGGGCCACCGCACGCTCCATGAAGCGGTCGTAGATCGATTCCTGGATCAACGCGCGGCTCGGGCAAGTGCAGACCTCGCCCTGGTTGAGCGCGAACATGGCAAAGCCTTCGAGCGCCTTGTCGAAGAAGTCGTCATCCGCATCCATCACGTCGGCAAAGAAGATGTTGGGCGATTTGCCGCCCAGTTCCAGTGTCACCGGGATCAGATTCTCGCTGGCATATTGCATGATCAGGCGCCCGGTCGTCGTCTCGCCGGTGAAGGCGATCTTGGCGATCCGGCGGCTCTGTGCCAGCGGCTTGCCCGCCTCCAGCCCGAAGCCGTTGACCACGTTGATCACGCCCGCCGGCAGCAGATCGGCAATCAGCTCCAGCAGCACGTGGATCGAGGCCGGGGTCTGCTCGGCGGGCTTGAGCACCACGCAGTTGCCCGCCGCCAGCGCCGGGGCCAGCTTCCAGACCGCCATCAGGATCGGGAAGTTCCACGGAATGATCTGGCCGACAACGCCCAGCGGTTCGTGGAAGTGGTAGGCCACCGTGTCATGGTCGATCTCGGAAATGCCGCCTTCCTGCGCGCGGATGCAGCCCGCGAAATAGCGGAAGTGGTCGATGGCGAGGGGCATGTCCGCGGCCATCGTCTCGCGGATCGGTTTGCCGTTGTCCCATGTTTCGGCGGTTGCCAGCAGCGCAAGGTTGGCTTCCATGCGGTCGGCAATGCGGTTGAGGATCAGCGCCCGTTCGCCCGCGCTGGTGCGGCCCCAGGCATCCTTGGCGGCATGCGCGGCATCGAGCGCGGCTTCGATATCGGCGGCAGAGGAGCGCGCCAGGGTCGTGATCGTCTGTCCCGTGATCGGCGAGGGATTGTCAAACCGGCGGCCATCCGCCGCATCGACCCAGCGGCCCCCGATGAAATTGCCGTAGTAGTCTTTGAAGGGGTGCGGGGGCAGTTCGCCTGTCATGGTCGTTCCTCTCGTGTGGCACGCGGGGAACTGGCGTCCCCGTCGTGTCGATTGTTCGAGGCCGGCGCAACGCGTGCGCAAGCCTCTCCACAACGAAGTCTATCGCTGGCGCGGCTGGAGACAAGTGCTTGCTTTAGGGGGAACCACCCGAAGGAAACTGGAGCGGGTGAAGGGATACGAAACCTTGACCCCAACCTTGGGGAGACTTCGGTCCATAACTTAGTTATTCAAGTTCAGATAGTTGCAGCCGTCTGGAAAAATCCGTGTTGAAAACCATTCTTATGGGACCCACCGCGTTTCCAACCAGCGTCCCGCCCTTCGCTTTGGTCCTCGGCGGGGTACATGCTGGCCACCGCCTATCGGAAACATTCGCGGGGTGGAACTGGGAAGGAAGGCATCGTCCTACCCGAGACGCGGTTCGCTCGGATCCAGAGCTTTAAGCAGAGAAGTTATACCAATGCGCCGCAATTGTATTACCAGGGCATAATGCTTCGCGCCTCTTCATACATTTTCAATCGAGTTTCGTTTGGATCTACAATATCCATATAAACAAGATGCAAAGAATAGCAGGTCCACATTACAAATAAAGCAAAAATTAAATATCTAAATTTATTAGATAGAACCGTAATTCTAAACTTACTCATCATTATTTGATCAAATTTTTCAAAAGCTAGATAAAAAATGCCCGGAATGCCAAAAAGCAACATAATCCAACCGAGAAAAATGCTAAGTATGCTTTTGAGGGCAACCAAAAAATCCAGCAAGTTGCCAACGCCAAAGACCTCCATTGTACCCCCCACACTGCCCAAAGCCCCCTCCCAATCCGTCGCTTTCGTATCATCTCCTAGAGCGAGCTCGTCAGACCTCCGCGCGGGTGGGTGTAGACCACTAGAGCCGAACATTTTTCACTTTGTGATCGGAGTTGCGCTGTTTCACCCGCCCCTCTCTCGTTCGACGATGAGGCATCCAGCGGACACAAACTTCCGGGAAAACCGAACACTCCAAAACGCGCACATCCCACTGGGAAGTGATTCGCTGAACCGTTAGTTTTCATAGGAAACTGGAGCGGGCGAAGG
>Ga0315905_10002284_pt1 | contig 20189 bp, 18 predicted proteins | sample LakEriMetagenome_5_FD_203522 | JGI IMG/M metagenome (GOLD analysis project Ga0315905, IMG submission 203522) | Freshwater fungal communities from buoy surface, Lake Erie, Ohio, United States - Buoy 4 MA121 | ecosystem: Environmental > Aquatic > Freshwater > Lake | place: USA: Lake Erie, Ohio... | reverse complement strand
ATGCATCGCCCGACTGACCCAGGCTTGCCCACAACATGTCCTGCACCTGCGCCGCACTGATGCCTTGGGCTGCCAAGTCTGCCAGCGTGACAGCACCGTGGCGCTTCGCCAAGCGCTCACCGTCATCACCCACGGCTAGCGGCACGTGGCCATACACAGGTGTGCTGTACCCCAGCAGTGTTTGCAGATGCACCTGGTTGGCAGTGACTTCAAAAAGATCATCGCCGCGCACCACTTCAGTGACACCTTGCAGCGCATCATCAACTACTACGGCGATGTTGTAGCTGGGCACACCGTCGTTGCGGCGTAAGACAACATCGTCAACAACGCCTGTCACGGTGCCGTGTATGTGATCTGTAAATGATTGCGTTGCGCCATGTGCGCGAAGGCGTAGTGCACCGGGGCGAACACCTCGCCGTTGCTCACGCTCTGCTTCGGTGAGATCTCTACATGTGCCTGGGTACATCACCTGGCCACCATGTGGCGCTTGTGCTGCCTCTAGAACTTCTTTGCGGGAACAGAAGCATTCGTATGTGTGACCAGCATCGGTGAGATGCGCAATGGCGCCGTGGTACAACGCGAAGCGTTCGCTCTGCACCACAGGTGTTTCTGTAGCAACAACACCAATGGCAGCGAGGTCATTGAGTTGCTGTTGTGCGTTGGCCATATTGGCGTTGTGCATGTCGAGATCTTCAAAGCGAATGAGGAACGTGCCGCTACTTGCCTGAACAGATGCATACGCAACGACGGCAGTACGAAGATTGCCGAGGTGCAATGCGCCCGTAGGCGACGGAGCAAACCGCCCAATCATTACTGGGGTTAAAGCTCTTCGGCGAAGCGGCGCGAAAGCTTGGTGAACAATGACCAGCCCAAGATCATGGCAATGACCCCGACCAGCGCACATGCACCAAGGTTGTCCCACCCGGGGAACATTCCGTCATACATACTGCGACGGAAACCCTGCACAAAGACAGCCATTGGGTTCAACTTCAAGATTATTTCTACCCAGTTCGGCACACGACCCTCGATGATCTCTGGCGTGTACACAATCGGCGTTGCAAAGAACCACACCTGAGTGAAGATCTGCCAGAGGTATCCGAGGTCTCGAAAATACACATTGGCAGCGGCAAGGCCCAATGCAAGACCTGTCGCAAACAATGCGAGCAAAAACATTTGCAACAACACCACCGGCAACCACGGCAGGAAGATACTTCCCGCGATCAGTAGTGCAACGGTGAGCAGGCCCATCTCAATACCGAATTGCACGATGCCATGCAAAGAGTTAGCAAACACCAACACCTCACGGGGGAATGACACTTTCTTCACCAAAGCGGCATTTGCCAACATGCTGTTCATGCCGGTGTTTGTGACCAGCATGAAGAAGTTCCATGGCAACAAGCCACACAACAAATACAACGCAAAAACTTTGATGCCGCTGTTGGTGCCAACTGGTGCAGCTGCTTGAAAGAGATGCCCAAAAACAAAGGAATAAATGGCAACGGTTGCCAATGGGTTGAGCATGGACCAGGACCACCCCAACACGCTCTTGCGATACTTCGTCCGCAATTCGCGCAGTGTGAGATTCCACAACAGTTCATGTGAAGCAATCACTCGCTTCACGGGTGCAACAACAGATGCCATGACTAATTCGCTCCGAGATCAGATTGTGGTGATGCAGATGTTGTCATGAGGTGATTCCAGATCTCAGAGAGTCGGTTCTTCATTATTGCTCCTGATGCTGCTTCGCTGAAGCGATTCAGTATGTCACCCTGGGCTTTAAGTCCAATTTGTTCAGCTTCTGCTTGATTTTCATACACGTAACGCATCAAACGAGCAGCTTCAACTACATCTGGCTCGGCCCATGTTGCATCGGGCGAATAGCCCTCGGCACCCTGCCCCACTGCAACTCGAGTCCACGGCACAAGATACGAGTTTGAGTCATCCATGAAATCGACATTGCCGGAGTAATTAGTAGCAATCAAAGGCTTACCGTGAGACATTGCCTCAGACAATGTCAGGCCTAATCCTTCAGAACGATGAAGAGACACATAACAATCGGCGAGATTCATGAGACTCGACGTTTCTGCTCGGGTGAAGTACGTATCGATGACTGTGACATCGGGGTGCTGCGATGCAACAGTCATTAGGGCTTCACGCTCGACGGGACGTTTGTCGCCATTGATTGCCTTGATCACAAGTTGTGCACCGCTTCCGGCAGGAAATGCTTTTATAAACGCATCGATCAGGCCAAGTGGATTTTTGCGCTTCATCACACTCATGAAATCAAAAGCAAAGAGAAACATAAAGCCATTATCAAGATTGAAATGTGATCGAGTTAAAGCCGCATCAAAGGCTGGGCGTACAACCGGCAATGGAACATACGTAATCTTCACATTGCTCGGCGCACTGTTGCGCAGCATCTGTTCAATAAACCTCGTGGGTGCCCACATCTCGTTCACCATTGGCCACGCAGGTGCATACCACTGTGGTGCTTGTTCTAGTTCCCAGAACCACTGGCCAATCACGTAACGATTGTTGTAAAAGTCTGTTCCCAAACGATGCGGTGAGTGCGTGAGTTGTTCTGCATTCATCGATACCAACACCGCTTTGTGTCTCAACACATCATCGGTTGAATATGGATGAGCCTGGCGACTCTGCGTGTCGGTGTAATTGATGGTACCAACTGCAACATCAACCGACTTCAACGTGGAGACGAGAACGCGTGCCGCTTCACCGACGCCATGTTCTGCCGTGAAAAAGCCAACAACATCAACGCCATTAAGTTCATTTGATGCAATGGGAATCGGCGTCATTGCTGGAGGTGATGAGAAATTACCCGATACACGACGCACTCTGCGATACACACCACCAGCGACACCGCGAAGTCCACGTTCACGCCATACGCGTACAACCAGCGCTGGTGCGTTCAACAAACGCATTAACTGCGGCCAACACCCCGGTATTGAAAACCGGAACTCTTCCATTGCTGTGGGTTCAGAACATTGCGGCCGTCGACAACAACAGATGCAGACAAACGCGATGCAACATCAGCTGGTGTTATAGATGTGAACTCTGGCCACTCTGTCAATACTGCAAGTGCATCAGCACCATCGCATGCTTCAAGTGCAGAATCACATCGCTGCACCCATGGCAACATCTCTACTCCGCGAGCGGCGGGGTCGTATGCGCGAATGGTGGCGCCCATTTCCTTCAACGTGTGCAAGATGGCAATTGCTGGCGAGTCGCGAAGGTCATCAGTATTTGCTTTAAAGGTGAGGCCCCAAGAAGCAATGGTCTTACCTTCAACGGAGCCGCCACACACTTCAACAACCTTCAACGCAATGCGTTCGTATTGTTCGTCGTTTGTTTGAATCACGCCACGCAACAATGCAAAGTCATACCCATTGCCTTCGGCAATCTTCACCAGTGCGCGGGTGTCCTTCGGGAAGCAACTGCCTCCCCACCCTGGGCCAGGGTTCAGGAACTGATCACCAATGCGAGGATCGAGACCCAAACCGCTGACCACATCGAAAATATCGGCACCCACAAGTTCGCAGATGTCAGCAATGGCATTAACGAACGTGAGCTTGGTAGCAAGGAAGGAGTTGGCGGCATATTTCAAGGCCTCTGCACTAGCGGCATTCATGCGCAAGATGGGCGCGTCGACTACTGCATATAAAGAGGTAACTTTTTCCACCGCGACCTCATTGTCGCCGCCCACCACCACGCGGGTTGGGTGAAGGAAATCCTGCAATGCGGTGCCCTGGCGGAGGAATTCAGGGTTTGAGACCACAAAAACGTCCGAACGACCCAGCCACTGCCCCACTTGCACACTGCTTCCCACGGGCACGGTTGACTTATTCACCACCACTGTTCCGGGGGCAAGATGCGGCCCAATCTGGCGTGCCACTGCCTCTATATAAGAGAGGTCGGCGCTGCCATCATCACCTTGAGGTGTCGGAACGCAGAGAAAGATGACATCGGAGCCTTCTACAGACCCAATCACATCGGTGGTGAAGCTGAGTCGACCAGCAGCAACATTGCTAGCAATGCCTTCATTCATGCCAGCTTCGGCAATAGGCGAGATTCCTGCAGTGAGGCTCTTCACCTTCGCAGTGTCGATATCAGCACCCACAACTGTGTGGCCCAATTCGGCCATACCCACACCCGTGGATAACCCCACATAGCCGGTGCCAATCACTGCAATCTGAGTCACTTCGACAGTCTAAGAGCCAACCCGAACCCCAACGGGGCATGGGGTTAGGCTCTATTTCACTCATGAAGCGCCTCTTCCGCCCCCTCTTCAACAAGGTTGCTTCCATGCTTGGGGTAGTCGGCGTACAGGAACGTCTCAACAAACTGGAAAATTTGGTCGCGCCCGTCGGTCTCGATGCAAACACGCTCACAATGATGGAACGACGTTTCACCGATCTCGCCATGTCGCGATCGGTGCCTTACAGCGATGAGCTGGAGGATCTTCACACTGAGATCACCGCGACCGCATTGCATGCCGAAACTCGTCTACAGGATCTCAACACTGCCCTCGTGGACTACGTGGACGCCAAGCAATTACAAAACGAATCAACCATTGAAGAGTTCACTCAACAACAGGCCATTCTCATTTCAGAAATTCGCCAATCGGTGGACACTATTCGCCGACAGTTGGCGGCCGTGCCTTCCAACTCTTTAACAAGAGAAAAATCTCCAATTGTGATTAACGCACCAGTCATCGACGATGGCCTTTATGTTGCATTGGAGAACCACTTCCGTGGCAGTCGTGATGCAGTTGCTCAGCGCCAACAGGATTACCTGCCAATGTTGCCATCAGTGATTAGTGCTTCAGCACCTCTGGTTGATCTCGGCTGCGGCCGTGGTGAATGGTTGAAGGTCACTCGAGATCAGGGAATTCCTTCACTAGGTGTGGATTCCAACACAGTCTGTATCGCCGAGTGCCAAGAAGAAAAACTTGACGTTATTCAAGACGACCTTCTCAACTTCCTGACTAACCGACCTGATGCTTCAGTTGGCACGTACACACTCTTCCAAGTGTTAGAGCATCTACAGTTTCCAGTTCTCGTTGATGCATTGCGCGAGATGCGTCGCACTCTGGTACCTGGCGGGCGTGTCATTGCAGAAGTACCCAATGCAAAAAATCTTCGGGTTTCTGCAGGAACGTTCTGGATTGACCCAACGCATCAGCGTCCGCTTTTTCCCGAGCTACTTCTGTTCCTTGCAACGGAAGTGGGATTCTTACAAGCAGATGGCCACTACACCAACAATTTTTCTCTTGCGCATGATCTTTCCGGTTTGCCCGATGGTGCAATGACCGCACTACGAAGCGTGGTGGATGCTGTTGATACTTTCGGAGACTTTGCGTTAATCGCTACTGCGTAAAGAAATTGAACGATTAGCAAATCGTTCTTTCGCAATCACCAAGGATTCCTCAAAACCTTTGAGCACATGTGCCCACTCGTATGTCTCTTCTACATACTTACGGCCATTGCTTCCGAGTTCATCGGCTAATCCAGGATTCTCAAGAAGCATCAAGACTGCCTGTTCAAACTCTGCGTACCCCTCATAAGGGATAGCACCAGCAGAACGCATCGCTTGACCGCGCAACACAGTACTTGCGCCTTGCACGAGTGCTGGTCGTCGTTGCACCCATGCTTCACACAAAACAATCGAGAAGCTTTCAAAGTAAGAAGATTGAACTAACGCAAGTGAACCTGCAATTGCTGCGTGCTTATCTGCTTCATCCAAGAAGCCTGTAATCACAATGTCCGCGTGCTGTGGAAGGTCGACCAAAGGGTCTCCGGCAAGAACCAACTTCAGTTCACTAGGGAATTGGTTCTTTAACTCAATGAAAAACTCGCAGAGTTGTCGAACACCTTTCATCGGATCCAGACGTCCGATGTACACAAGATATGGATCATCAACAAGATTGAATCGTTGACGGAATTCACCTATAGACGACACCGGTGGATTCATCTCAATTCCGATTCCGACTACTCGACCTTCCGGCTCAATATTGAATCGCTCTCGCACCACGTCGCGCTCTTCGGGTGTAAAGAATAAATAGGAATCTGGCAGGCGAAATATTGATTCGAAGATGGGTACACGAAACGATGGCTCATCATGCGCAGTGGGTTGAAAGACAATTGGCAAACGTCCAGCCAATGCTGGAATACCACGGGTTGCAGTTGAATAGAGATATGTCATAAATATTGATGCATCAAAACGGTCAGCATTATCAATAAGCCAAGTACGAAGCCCTTGAACTTCAGGGCCCATCAGTAACGCCCAACGCTCATGTTCAAAAAGCAGTGGCGATGACTGCTCCGACATCAACCAAATATCGGTGGGACCAAATCTCTCCGGATATCGCTTGTCCACCACGGGCAAACGATGAACAGTCACGCCATTAATTTGAGTAGTTCCAGGATCATAGGAGTCTTCCCACGTCACATAACTTCGTGCACAACTGGTCAACACTTCAACGGTGTGGCCCGATGCAGTCAAGGCTTCAGCAAATTGCCGACATGCTGCTTCTGAACCACCAACAATGTCATCGCCGTAACGCTGCACCACATACAGCAACCTCATTGAGCAGCTGCCAACAACAATTCAGCGGTATGTGCCGACGAAGCTCGAGACTCAAGCTCCTTTGCCCGTTGGAAACCCCGATGAATCAACGACCATCGCAGATGATCATTGTTCAATACCTCATGAATCGCCTCAGCGGCCAATACCGGTCCAGCGTCCGCTGGCAAAACCAAAGCACCTTCTCCCACTGTCTCAGGAACAGCAGCAGCACCCTTCACAACAACCGGGACCCCCATAGACATTGCCTCAACAGGCGGAATGCTGAGACCCTCATGATCGCTCATACCCAAATACATTCGGGCACCACGAATAAATGTTGATAACTGGCGGTCCGTGACTTGCCCGGTGAAATGAACATCAACCATTGCGCAACGATGACGGAACTTGCTGACAGCTATTCGGTATTCCTCTTGTCGTGCGACACCACAAATAACTAATCCGATATTGCTCCAGTAGGTGGAGTTCATCAGGTGCAGAGTTTCAATCAGTTGTTCAATTCTCTTATGCGGAAGAATTTGCCCCACGGCCACAACGTATCCATTCGGAAATCTCTGAGACATTTCTTGCAAAATCGCAATGTCATACTGTTCGGCTGCCAATCGGCTTGGAACAAATCCCGCAGGGACGACGTGAATATCTTGATATCCAAGTGTCTCTAAATCTTTGGAATTGAATTCGGAATCTGCAACGGCAATAACTGTGCGCTCCTTTAACTCCGATAAATCTTGTCGTCCCAGCTCTAGGTCTGCCGCAAAATCAGGGCTGTATTCCGCATAGATTTCAGATGGAGTGATGTTGTGATAACTAATTGCAATTTTCTCTGTCCGCGACCGAAGAAATGCCGTCATCTCATGCCACCCAATACTTGAGTGATACACCGTTAAGTCCACTGCATGTGACATGGGATAGTCAGTGAGATCTTTACATTCATCGTTCATGGCATCACCGTGACGCCACAACGCAAAAATCTCCGAGTCGCAAAATTGACGAAGCTCATCGCGTACGGCAAATGCCATCTGAGTGATGGCATCTCCTTCGGAAGCACCGATGAGTACCTGATGAATCACCGGCCGCGACACGACTATGAGCCCCTTGCAACCTTTCGTTCCAACTCAATGACAGATTGAGCCAATGCATCAATCATCATCAAGCGGTCCTGCATTGCATGACTTAACTGATTCAGTACACGCACATCTGTACCCTGCTGAATCTCTAATTGCTTCAACAACAGTTCAAGCACATCTTGTTGTGTTTCCAATGTGGCCTGCACGCGCAAGGTGATTGCCGAGGTCTGGCGTCCGACAAGTTTTCCAATGATCCAGTGAATAGCGCCGAAACCCGGAAGTCGTGACTTTGCTGACACAGGATTCTGTAAAGAGGCGAGTTCCTCTCGACAACGATTCAGGAGATGTTGTACATCCCCAAGGACATCACTACCGCGATGCACCACATCCATGATTGCTTTGAACTCGGCTTCTAACTGCTGTTCAAGCCCGACTGGGTACTTTCCCTCTTGACGGCGTTGAGCGACTCGGCGCTCTAGTTCGTCAATAATCTCTTTAGATGTGGTCATTGTGTCCCGTGGATGATGTTCTACAACAGAATAACACCCGCACAATTGGCATATCGGTGAAGAAGTACCAAACACAAGTACTTCATCTCCCATAAGATTCACATCTGATGAATGGAGGATTAACTCATGAGTAGCGCAATCTCCATTGAGAATGTCTCCAAGAAGTTTCGGCTGTATCACGAGAAGAATCAATACCTCAAGACCACGCTCTTACGTGGTGGTCGGTCTCGTTACGAGGACTTCTGGGCTGTGCAAGATGTGTCCTTTGAAATCCCTGTTGGGTCCACTTTCGGGATTATTGGTTCCAACGGATCAGGGAAGAGCACATTGTTGAAATGTCTCGCAGGCATCCTGACACCCGACAAAGGAACCCTCACAGTCAATGGGCGGCTGTCAGCTCTTCTTGAACTGGGTGCAGGCTTTCATCCAGAACTCAGTGGACGGGAGAACATCTTCCTCAATGGCGCAATTTTGGGTATGACCCAAAAGGAGATTGCCCTACGCCTCGACGACATTGTTGAATTCTCTGGCCTTGACCATTTCATTGACACTCCGGTGAAGAACTATTCATCGGGCATGGTAGTGCGCTTGGGTTTCTCCATTGCCGCAAATGTCGAACCTGAGATTCTCCTCATCGACGAAGTGCTTGCGGTAGGCGATGCTGAATTCCAACAACGTTGTTACGAGAAGATTGAACGCTTCCGTCAAGATGGTCGCACCATTGTTCTTGTTAGTCATGGCCTCAGCCAGATTGAACAGATATGCGACACCGTTGCATGGCTTGAAAAATCACACCTCAAAGAATTGGGTTCATCTTTCGAAGTCGTTCAGAAGTACAACGGTGCTTCGCATCACGCTATCCAGCGAGATGAGGAAGACGAGATTGGTGATCGTTGGGGTACTGGCGAAGCCACTATCACAAAAGTGGAGCTCATCAAGTCCGGTGAAGCAACTTCCCTCTTCACCACAAATGAAGCCATGAAAATACGAGTGCACTATGACGCACCGACTGGTATTAATGACGCCGTAGTTGGAATCCGCATTACTCATTTACATGGCATGAATGTGTGGGGCACCAATACCAAACGCAAAGGAACACGAATCCCGCGCCTAGAAGGAAAGGGATTCGTGGATCTTGATATTCCACAATTGCGCCTTCTTGAAGGAACTTACGACCTCACGATTGCGTTATCAGATACAGCAGAAGTGAATGCGTATGACCACTGGGAAAAACGCGTACGTTTTGATGTACATCAAGTAGACACTTTTGACGAAGGTGTTGCTGCGCTAGACGGAAACTGGAGCGTCAAATAATGTCGGAAACGTCACAGAATTACGATGACAGTTACTACCAAGCAAATGATCAAGACTCCGATCGCATTGCTCTTGGTTGGTATTCCCGTCTAATTAGAAAGCATGCAGTTGAAGGTTCCACTGCGCTCGACTACGGATGTGGAACTGGATATTTTGTTCGGAGGCTCTCTAAATACTTTCAAGTAGCAGGGTTTGACACTTCCCAAGCTGCTCTGGAAAAGGCCTCTAGTTTGGTCCCCAATGCATCTTTCTTCAACAGTGCATCGCTTATCCCTGATGGTTCGTTTGACCTAGTGACCTCACTGCACGTGTTGGAACATATTGAGAACCCAAGCACTGCGTTCTCCGATATCTTTCGAATTCTGACAGATAACGGCGTTGCCTTAATTGTTGTCCCCGACACTGCTGGCCGTGGACATGCATTGAAGGGGCAGGAATGGTTTGCTTACAAGGATGCAACCCACTGCACCTTTCTTCCTAGCGCCGATTGGGTCGCCTTGGCACGTGACGCAGGATTTGATGTGTTGATCGAAGGGTCAGACGGACTATGGGATTCTCCATACTCAAAGAGGCTTCCTCGGCAGTTCGATCGGCTGATTTTTGGATGGCCCTTAATTGCCAGAGTCCTTACATCAACTCTAAATTCACGACCTAATCGAGGAGAGTGCGCCGTTCTTATTCTTAAGAAGCATTCGAACTAAAAAACAACCTCATCCAGATAAAAAATCTAGATAGAAGTGAAACATTCGAAATTGAACTAACTGAATTCTTCTTCGTGACGATTTCTAATCCATTTAACTTTCTATTTCGAATATAGATTGCCGCACAGCTTTCTTTCCAAACATGCAGGTCGTCAGGACTGTCGCCTATATATGTGATGCAGCAATTCGGAAAGTTATCCGCAAGAAAGTCAGCCTTACTCTTCTTAGTCAAATTTGTTGCCAGCGTCGAGCCAAATGATTCGACATTTGACAACCCCCTTGTGGCCCACTCCGCAAGATGAGACGCCGAACCACTGACAACAATTACCTTGTTGTCGTTGCTCAGCCACTCCCTGATAACTTCAACCACTGCGCGATTGTGAACTGGCGAACAGGAAAACCCAACTTTTTCCCAAAGTTGTATTTTCTCAAATTGCTTTGAAATAGAACGCCACTGCTGAAGTTGAAGGGCTTTCAACGGATGCTGCATTCTCCAACGTAAGCGAAGAATTCGAAGTGTGTCTACCGGACAAAGAGTTCCATCAACATCAACTACTAGCAAACTATCTGAGTTTAAATCTGACACGAATCACACCCTTTGAAAAGGTTCCAGTTATTCCTGAAAATAACCCTGCAGGAAGTGCGGTGGGGTGAGTTAACGGGAGCAATAACCGATCGATTTGTGAGGATTTCCCTCGAGTTAAGGCTCTGACTCTTCTGTACCTATTGAACGAAGAAAGCAATTCATCAATTCCATAGTGCTTAATTGAATCCACTTCAATTTCGACTCTTTCGGCAATCGCTAATAAGGAACGATCCGAGAAATGAAAAAGGTGTCGTGGTGGATCCCAGAAATACCAGTTTTCCTTGGTGAGTTTTCTGAATAATGATTGAACATTAGGAACAATCGCGACAACGTACTGCACTCCGGCCTTCTTCATCGTCTCCAAGAGCTCTACGGGAAATGGAGAATGTTCGAGGACATGTCTCATGATTACTAGTTTTGCTGGTTCTCCATCCACCAAAAAGTCATCAGGTACTGGAACAGAAACATTAACTTGTTTGTAGAGAATCTGTGGACGTGACCAATCCTCTATTGGATACATATCTCGTGCCTCTGTTCTGTACCCAAGTTGAAGAAGCTCCAATGCAAGCGACCCATCTCCGGTACCAAAATCAATAACACTTTCTCCGACGCTCAGCACAGCACTTGCAGATTTGATGTCACTTCCTAGTCGAAACCTACGAAGTTTGGTGAACAGTGAACTTGGTTGCTTACGCATTGACTGGCCCATAGTCGATGTGTAATAGCGCCATAAGTCGCCCGGCAGCGGAGGGTTAGTAACCCAACACAGACTGCATTGTTTACATTGAGAAAGACCAAACACTTCGCCTGATTCATGGTCAAAAATCGAGTGGAGATTCGTTGAATGCAGACTTTCGCAAACTGGGCATTTCAAGAACTCAACTGGTTTCATTGATTACACAATAGATTCATTCATTAGCGGGTTTGCCTGATGTCCGTCCATTATCGTGAAACCATGATTCCCCAAATCCTTTCTTTAGGGCAAGCACGTGTGTTGGTTCTAGGTGACATCATGCTCGACCGCTACATCTCTGGAACGGTACAAAGGATGTCACCAGAGGCTCCAGTGCCTGTCGTAACACCATCGGCTAGATGGTCGGTACCTGGCGGAGCAGCAAATGTCGCGATGAATATTTCCTCCCTCGGCGCAAAGGTGGGTCTGATCTGTGCCCTGTTCAACGACGAGGCATCACGGGAGATCTCTAATTCTCTTGAGTCAGAGAACATTGAGGTATACGGCCTTGACGCTGGACGACCAATTCCTGTTAAGACTCGCGTGCGTACGGAATTGCAACACATTGTCCGAATTGATGACGAACAATTACAGCCATTACATCTTGACGACGAAATCCTTAACTTGGTACAAACACTCCTCGGAAATGAGGATTACAACCTTCTACTCATTTCAGATTACGCAAAGGGTCTACTCAATGAAGAGCTCTTCAAGAAACTGATTCAACTGGGACATGACCTGAATGTGCCGATAATTACGGATCCCAAGTCAGCACGCCCAGATACTTACGAGGGGATTTTCTTACTCAAACCCAATCTGGTCGAAGCTCAGATGCTTCTGGATAACGAATATTTGGTAACTAATCCCACTGAACTCGCCGACCTGGCCCGAGAAGTGCAAGAAGTTACTAAGGCAAAGAATGTTGTTGTAACAGCTGCCTCCCTTGGTTGTGTACTAGTTGATTCTGAGGAGTCTTACTACTTCCCTGCGCAACAGAATATTGAAGTAAGAGATGTCTCCGGAGCTGGTGATACGTTTATTTCATACATTGCCGCTGGGATAAGCAATGGGAATTCGGTAACGAGTGCTTGTGAGTTAGCAACTCTCGCGGCAACGCTCTCTTGCACGAAGATTGGTACGACCCCTATCGCACCCGGTGATTTGATCATTGCTATTGGCTCTGGATTGACTAATTCATCAACTAAGTTTGTTCCTCATCATCAATTGAATGAAGTCGCTCTACTTCTGCCAAGACCAATTGTCTTTACAAATGGCTGTTTTGATGTGATTCATCCGGGACATATTGAAAGCCTCGAGTTTGCAAGATCACAAGGCTCTTCATTGATTGTCGCGTGTAACTCTGATCAAAGCGTTAAGAGTCTGAAAGGTGAACATCGTCCCCTTCAGACTTTTGAAACGAGGAGTCGAATACTGGCAGCGCTCTCATCAACCACAATTGTTTGCGAGTTAGATGAACTTACCCCGATCAGATTGATTGAAATTGTTAAACCTGACGTTCTCGTAAAAGGTTCAGACTACGTAAACAAAGAAGTAGTGGGCCAGAGTTTTGTAGAGGAATACGGCGGCAAGGTCGTATTTTCTCCAATTCTTGAAGGGTTCAGTACTTCAAATTTTGAAGCATCATTATTAGACAAACCTAAGAATTAAAAGGCTGAACATTTGCTAGCAAGTTCTTCTTGCATGCAAAATCAACAGGGCATCTCGGAGTGTGTCCGAACATAGTGCAAGGACGACACTTCACAGTCGGGTCGTAAAAAGATCGACTTGTGACCGCACGTGGACTCCACAATAAATCCTGTCCACTTGTAAATATTGCATCGGTTGGCGTTCCGAAGTATGTCGCAACGTGAGTTAACCCACCATCCATTGTCAACACGCGACTTGCGGCTGATATCTTCTCGCAATTCGAATTGAAATCTCCTGGCACAAATGTGCATCGGTCAGCAAATTGCCTTTGAAGCTGAAGGGCAAGTGAGGTCTCAACCGGGCCAGCGATTAACGAAAACGGTGACCCGGCCGTCCACTTCAAGATGATTTCAGACCACTGTTGGATGTCCAGTGATCTTGAGTCAGCATGACCTCCTCCAAGAGCAACCACGAGTGATTCCCCGCGCTTGCTCTGAGTTCGAGACGCTAAGTCAAACTCCTTCTGACTGCTCAAGTTTGCAGACGAAAAGAGGTCCACAAAAGAATCAATCTCATGGGTACGCGTTGGGCTGTACTGACAGATATTCGTAGATGTGGACGCACCGCGAACGGTAGAGAAGACAGTCACGTCTCTACTTCTACCCGCTAATGCAATTGCAATAATCTGACTAGCTCCGTAATGCTGTTCAGAGTTAATCACATTGCGATATTTAGCAACTTTGGTTAACAAACTCAAACCAATCAAATGATGATCAAGATTCATCATCTTCACCCAAGGAATTGACCTGGGTTCAACAATCCAAATGAATTCTTTTGGCGACAAGCCCATTGTCTCTAGTGCTATTTGAGCGCAAATCAAATCACCCATTCCACCCGGCCGAATGATGACCCGTTGATCTAGTTGCTTCCTAGGAATCTTTGCTAACAATCGAGCGAACAGAAGTGCCATGGGCCATAAGAGTTGATCTAGTGCTCTGATCACACTTAGTTTGTCAAAACTTGTTTTGTTAGCTGTAGCCAAGATTTTTCTCAACAATCTCTATAAGCATGTGAGTCCACATTGTGTGAATCAATTGAGCTACTTCAGTTGGCACATGACTGGCTGGACAAATTGTAAAGTCAGCTAAATTCTGAAGTTCCGAATTTGGCTTACCAGTGATCGCAACAACTGTTCCACCAAGTTTCCTGACTGTCTCAGCAGCAATAAGTGTGTTGGGGCTCAAGCCACTTGTCGAGTAGAGGACTGCTACATCCCCTTCTCTCATGAGGGCCTCGCACCCTCGGGAAAACACATGCTCGTAGCCGAAGTCATTTCCCACACAAGTCAAATACGTCGGATCAGATAAGGCCAACGCTCGAAGCGCCGGGCGAGGATTCCGATACTTTCCAGACAATTCTTCCGCTAGGTGCATCGCATCAGCCATCGAACCACCATTACCTGCAGAAACTATGAGCCCACCTTGAAGCAGGACGTTCGATAGATGATGTCCGGTTGTCTCAATCGACTCAAGGATCTCAGCAGTATCAGTCGCCTCTAAAGCATCCACATTGGTTCTTAAAAAATTTTTTAGAAATACTCCAATATCAGTTTGGGTCATTTTCCAGTTGCTTTCTCGTTAGTAATGGAAATCAGTTTGACAGACCATTCAGTGTCCGGCGTATGGCTTGGGCTTTCAATTCTTATGTCATTAGTCCCTGACTGCAATTGAATTGATAGCAGATTATTGGTCGCTAAGGACCCGTCTAACTTGTCATTTACATAGATTTGGAAGTTCTCCGCAACACCGACGACTTCGAGTTTCACAGATATGACTGAAAGTTCTGTCCAACAAAGAACCCGCAACCCCACAGCACCTCGACCAGAAATCTCATTCCCTGCATTTTGTGTCTGATCTTGACGTGCCGGTACAAGTAGCGCGCCATCCGTATTTCTCAGGTTGTAAAGCGCGTAATCACTCCCAGTCAATTGACTTATGACAGGTATGTCACTTCCAACTGGTTTCAAATTTGTGAGTAGCGATTGGTCACTCAATCTGTCGTCATATCTAGTTAAACCATAAAAATAATCGGGTGAAAGAAATGCATATTCCACTTGGTTATTTTTGTTCGTCATATTTGTGAGCCACAGGCGGTCAATGTAACTATTTGTGTGAATCATCAGCTGTTTGCCCTCAGATGTCTGGCTAATTGCTTCCGACGAGTAACTGCTTAATGATGTCAGGAAACTCCTTCCATCGAGTTTTCCCGAGAGGTAAAGGAAATGTACTGGTGCAATTACATTCACGATCAAAATCAAACATGGGCTGTAGCGCAAGAAGTCAAACTGCCTTAACTTCGAGTATGGCCAACCCAAAGAACCAATAACTCCAATCCAGACAACAATGGGAATTGTGGTCTGAACTAATCGATCTAAAGAATAGAAGGCTTCTTGATTTCCAAGCCGCCACCAAATGAGAAATAGGAGACCCAAGACCAATATGGGTGCAGGCGTTCGAAAAGTGACACTGGTTGTTATGAATCCAGCAAGCAACAAGAACAGAACAACGAAGAGTAATGCCGTTCCCCAAGAGTCAATTTGAGGGATTCCAAACACATCTTTAAGTGCTTCCAAAACCGGACGATTCCAAAACTGTGGCGCACCTAGTGAATTTGCTAAGCCCCCGACCCGAATAATTGTTTTGAACGTCTGATAACTAGCAAACGGAACAGCACACATTGCGCAAACTCCAGCAATGAAAAGAGGTCCAATTATTCGAGGGGAGAACAACTTTTTAGAGGCAATTGCGAAAATGAATGTGAGTGCTGCAATAGGAAGCAGTTCGCCATAGGTCGTAATCAGAATCGCAATTGACATGGCGATAGACAGAACCACAACACGTTCAGTGTTCTCTTCTCGTCTAATCGATGTCGCAAGAGCAAAAAGCAGAGCAACTATCGATAGGCCGATGATTGCGGGGGCGTTTTGGTTGTACATCTGAAAAACCATCTGCCAGCTAGTGACCCCCAACAGCGCAGCTATGGTTGCTTGGTTTCTTCGTAACTTTAAAATCATTCCAGCAGACAGAAGCGAACAGAACGCTAGCCACAGCCATGTCGTTCGCATTGCGTACCAGTCGTAGGAGTATTTCGATGGGACAAAAGAATTAATAAAGGCTGCCACCAATCCGTCGCCTTGGCGAACGTTGGAATCTCTAGCTACAACTGCGGATGAACTTCCGGGAGCATCTTGGCTATTCGGACCAGTCTCCAATATCTGTGGTCGAATGCTGTAGGCGTGATCAGCTACCCAAGCTTCGTTCGAAGCGTAATAAATGGCGTCATGGTTACTACTCACGTGATTTAGGGAGCGCTCATCAGAAACTCTCGATTGAGGCAAATTGCCGAATCCAATCGTCACGACAAAACCAATCAAGAGCACCCACCCAAATTTTTGATACAAGGGAATGAGAACATCTCGCCGCTTCCAAATTCCTCTGCAACCAAAGAGCAGAGTCAAACCCAACAACAAAGGGCTCCTAGCACCAAACAACAGTCCTAGGTTCGACCAAAACACGACAACTGCCGCGAATCCAATTAACGGAGACAACGGTACGAGCCAATGATTCTCTCGAACTCGAATCCAACTGAGAATCCACGTACCAACAACCAAAAGGATTGAAGCGGCGATTGCTGGTCTAATGAACGAAAAAATGTATTTCGAAATATTTGATTCACGAACTAAAACGTTTAGGAATTCGTCAATCATCCGAAAAAACTACTTGAGATACGACTAGTAACAATTAGATGTCGTGCGCTTTCTTCGTAGACACCCGTGGTGCGCGAGGGGGGACTTGAACCCCCACGTCCTTACGAACACTGGCACCTGAAGCCAGCGCGTCTGCCATTTCGCCACTCGCGCGAGTAGACGGGAAACGCTACCAATCTCCATCGCCTGCCTGACATAGGGGAGGTTGATTGCCATTCGCCCCATAGGCCCCGCAAGTAGCCTGTGTTCATGGCAAAAGGCACCGTGGAACGGTCAATGGAGAACCTCTTTGATGGCCTCTTCTCCCGTGCCTTCAAATCAGGGGTCAAGCCCCTGCAATTGGGTCGCAAACTGCTCCAAGTAGTGGATTCCGAGCGAGATGTCGACGCCCAGGGTCGCCGCGTGGTGCCCAACAGCTATCTCATCCAGCTCAGCCCCGACGACCGCGAAGGCTTTGCCGACGTAGAGCCCACCCTGCTGCAAGAACTCACCGTTGCCTTACGCGAATACATCTCTCAAGAGGGCTACCACGTGGAGGGCAAGGCCCGGGTAGCCCTGCGCACCAACCCCGACCTTCGCCGCGGCAAGTTCGAGATCGATTGCCGCAACATCACCCCCGATGCAGCACCTGCCCCCGCGCCAACCGCTGACGCACCCGAGGTTCCGGCTGCTCCCCTGCTCACCGCAGTGCCGTCGGCCTTCGACCGCCCGCCGGCAGTTCTCAGCCTTCCGAATGGTCAGCGCATTGAATTGCATGAAGGTCACTATGTATTAGGTCGCCATCTAGAAAACGACATTGTTCTCAACGACACCAACGTCAGTCGTAAGCATGCAGAGTTTGCATGCGCAGCCGGCGAAGTCGTGGTGCGAGATCTTGGTTCCACCAACGGCACAAAAGTAAACGGCGTGCTCATTACTGGTGAGCAACTGCTGCAACATGGCGACGTGATCAACTTCGGCACGGCCCAGGTGCGGTTCGAGGCGTCGTAGCCCGAACATGACAGATCAACTTCTCACAGCGCTGAAGATTCTTCTTCTTGCACTCATCTATCTCTTTTTTGCTCGCGTGTTGTGGGCAGTATGGAGTGAAGTGCGCACACCCGTTGCAGTTGCGCCCGGCAGTGGCAAGCGCAAGGGTCGTGCTGCAAAGAAGTCCGCGCCCAAAGGTGCTTCGGTGTTTGTAGTGATTGAACCAAAGCAACATCGCGGTCGTACCTACACGTTGTCGAATGCACTCGCCATTGGTCGCCTCGATGACAACGACATCGTCATCGAAGACGACACCTTCATTTCGTCACACCACGCACGTCTTGAGATTCGTCCCGAGGGCGTGTGGGTCGTTGACTTGCAATCCACCAACGGCAGTTTTGTCAACGGACAACGCCTGACAGGCGAGCGTTCCGTGCGAAAAGGCGACAGAATTCAAGTGGGCTCAACCGTGCTGGAGATGCGTTCATGAAACTCAAATGGGGCGCCACCACCGATGTGGGCATGGTGCGACAACAAAACGAAGACGCGTTTCACGCAGAAGAGAACCTCTACATCGTTGCCGACGGCATGGGTGGACACAATGCCGGCGAAGTCGCCAGTGCATTAGCTGTCTCTACTGTGCGCAGTGGTGCACGCATGGGCATTCGCACTGCAGATCAGTTCCGCGAACTAGTGCAGCAAGCAAACACGGCTATCTACACAGCAAGTCTTGACGACAGCACACAAAGCGGCATGGGCACCACGCTCACCGGCGTTGCAGTGATTCCAGGTGAAGAGCCACGCATTCTTATCGCAAACGTTGGTGATTCGCGCACGTATCTCTATCGCTCTGGTGCACTCACACGTTTGTCTGTTGATCACAGTTACGTGCAAGAACTAGTGAATGAAGGCATCATCACGCCTGAGGAAGCTCGTGTGCATCCACGTCGCAATATCGTGACGCGCGCAATGGGTATCGATAGGTCTGTGCAAGTCGATGTGTTCAGTCACCTCGTCCGCACGGGTGATCGTTTGGTGTTGTGCAGCGATGGCCTTGTTGACGAAGTAGCCGATATTGATATTGCCCAAGTTCTCACTGAACACTCTGACCCGCAAGACACAGCCGAAGCATTAGTGCTTGTTGCGAATGCAAATGGTGGACGCGACAACACCACGGTGATCGTTCTCGACATTCTCGACGACATCAGTGCACCGATTGTGTTTGACGAACCCGATAACACACAACCAATTCCTACTGTCACCGACGAAGCACCACAGCCAGCGAAAAAGAAGTTTTCTATTGGTGTCGCATTGTTCTGGTCTGCTCTTGTGGCCATCGTCTTTGGCGTCATCACCACCGTGGGTGTGTATGCACGCAGTGGGTACTACGTAGGTTTCAACGATGATGACAACGTCGTCATCTATCGCGGTCGCGTCGGTGGCATGTTGTGGTTTCAGCCCACTGTCGACACTGAAACAAAACTTGCCCGTAAAGATTTGCCTGTCAATGTTGGCCTCGACATTGACATGTACAAGTCATTCGCATCGTCTGGTCAGGCTGCAAAGTATTTAATGCTTGTGCAAACAGCCATCGACAATTCCACCTCGACAACAACCACCACTTCCACCACCATCGCGAAGTAGGCACATGGCCGAGGCATCCGTCGCCCGTTCCCGCAGGAGTACAGAACTAGGTCTCGTTGTTCTGTCTGGTGTGATCACCGCATCGGCATATGTATTGGCATCGCTGGGCAAACACTCTGTAATGCCAGCGCGCGTCGTGCCGTTTTTGTTGTTTGTTTTGGGCCTTGTCGCATGCGGACATGTGATGGTGCGCCTCACCGCAAAAGGCGCCGACCCAATGTTCTTGCCCATGGCGGCCTTCTTGCACGGCCTTGGCTTTGTGATGATCGCGCGCCTAAACGATCGCTGGGCCGGGTTACAAGCCACATGGAGCCTCATTGGTCTGCTGGCGTTCGCCGCCACGCTGATATTCATCGAACGCACAGGCGATCTTCGCCGCTATCAATTCACTTCACTCGCTGCTGGTTTAGCGCTGCTGTTGCTTCCATTGATTCCGGGCATTGGTTTCACCAGTGGTGGCGCGCGCATTTGGGTCAGTATCGGGCCCATCAACTTCCAGCCCGGCGAGTTCGCCAAGATTCTCTTGGCCATTTTCTTTGCGGCGTATCTCGCAGAACGTCGCGAACTCATCGTGCAAGGTCACATTCGCTTTCTCGGTGTCACATTGCCCGAGTTGCGTCATTTAGCTCCCATCCTTGTCGCGTGGGCAGTCT